>Ga0194124_10006206_pt1 | contig 10765 bp, 10 predicted proteins | sample TA2KigCas0mmetaG_FD_148605 | JGI IMG/M metagenome (GOLD analysis project Ga0194124, IMG submission 148605) | Freshwater microbial communities from Lake Tanganyika, Tanzania - TA2015031 Kigoma Deep Cast 0m | ecosystem: Environmental > Aquatic > Freshwater > Lake | place: Tanzania: Lake...
CTCACTCTCAGAAGTACGTGGCGGCAAACACTATACTTTCACTTTTCAATTCCTTGCCTCATCACTAGCTTGCTTACGAAATGTCGATGAAAACTCAATTGGCCCTCGTTTTTGCCGTGTCACTAGCGGCTGTTCCAGCCGTCTCTGCAGCCGTAGATTTCGTGAAGGAAATTCAGCCTATCCTCGAAGTGCATTGTATTAAATGCCACGGCGAGGACCAAAAGAAAGGCGGGCTGCGGCTGCACACGCTGGCCGACGCCCTCAAAGGTGGCGACAGCGGCCCAGCGTTCGTAGCCGGCAAGTCAAAAGACAGTCCGCTTTATACCACCACAACGCTCAAGCCAGACGACGAGGCCTTCATGCCCCCGCAAAAGGAGGGCCCGCTGCCCAAGGAACAACAAGCCAAGCTACGCCAATGGATTGACGAGGGCGCGAAGTGGCCAGCCAGTGCGAAGCTCGGCGTGACGAAAAAAATCAACTTTGTTAAGGACATCCAACCCATCTTCGAGTTCAACTGCGTGGCCTGCCACCGCGAGGGCTACGCGAAAGGAGGCCTCCGCATGGACACGCGCGAGCTGACCTTCAAGGGCGGCGACAGCGGCGTGGGCGTGGTGCCATTTCTGGCCGAGAAAAGCCCGGTTTACACCAGCACCACCTTGTCCATCGATGACGAGGCGGTGATGCCACCCAAGGCAAAGGACCGGCTTACGAAGGACGAGATAGAGTTCATAAAGCTTTGGATCAACCAAGGTGCGGTCTGGCCGGACGGCTTAGTACTCCAGCAAAAAAAGAAAGAAGCTCTGAGCGCCAACGAGAACGAAGTGGTCGCGGACATTTACAAATTCATCCTAGCAACGCACAAAGAAAAGCCTGTCGGCGAGATGCGGGGCTACACAAATACCATCGTGGGCACCGAGGTCAGCTACGCGCTGGCGCCGATCCCCGCCGGAGAGTTTATCATGGGTAGTTCCATGGGGGAAAAAGGTCGCGACTCCAACGAGGGCCCGCAACGAGTTGTCAAGATTTCGCCTTTCTGGATGGGCACGCACGAAGTCACTTGGAACGAATTCGAGCTGTTCATGTATGTTGATGAGGAAAAGAAATTCAAAGACCGCATCAAGACCGACGCGGCGATTGACAAGATTTCCGAGGGCGTCGCGCGGCCAACCAAACCCTACGTAGAGATGTCCTTTGGCATGGGCAAGGACGGCTACCCGGCCATCAGCATGACGCAGCACGCGGCGAACAAGTATTGCCAGTGGCTCTCCGCTAAGACCGGGCATTTCTACCGCCTACCAACCGAAGCCGAGTGGGAATACGCTGCGCGCGCCGGCACCACCACGGCTTACTCTTGGGGCGACGATCCGGCCGAGGCGAAGCAATACGCTTGGTTCGAGGCCAACAGCGATTTCAAGTATCAGAAAGTCGGCCGGAAGAAACCGAACCCTTGGGGCCTCTATGATATTCATGGCAACGTGGCCGAGTGGTGTATCGACCAATACGAGCCGAATTACGAGAAAGTGAAATCCCTTTTACAGGATCCATGGCTCAAGCAGGCCACGCCATATCCACAAGTGGCGCGCGGCGGGTCCTGGGACGACGGCCTAGCCAAGCTACGCAGTGCAGCGCGGCGCGGCTCAGATAAGTCGTGGAAACAACAAGATCCTCAGCTTCCTAAAAGCATTTGGTATCTTACTGATGCACAGTTCTTGGGTTTTCGCATTGTGCGTCCACTCAAGGTGCCGAGCTTGGACGAAGTGTTTCGCTACTGGAACAGCGGGCAGGAAAAGGAGTGAGGCCGAAGGTGAGGCTATTGGTGAGCCGAACTCTTGGTGAGGCTCAGTTGCCAGCGTCTTATATGAAGTCTGGCTTACGAATTAAGCACGCTGAGCCTTGGCCCCCAGCAGGGGTAAAGCGGCTTTAATCCCTGCGAATGGCCGTCCACGTTTTGCCGTCCGCGCGAATAACACCACGATACATGCCCTCGGAATTAAAAGGCATGGCCACGTTGCCCTGAGCGTCCACAGCAATGACGCCACCACGGCCGCCGGCCTCCTTTAGCTTGCGCATTACGACTTCATCCGCCGCGTTGGCAAGCGTGACGCCCTGATACTTCATCATCGCAGCGATGTCGTAGCAAACGACGCCCCGAATAAAAAACTCGCCGTGGCCGGTGCCAGAAACAGCGCAGGTGAGGTTGTCCGCATACGTGCCCGCGCCGATAATGGGCGAGTCTCCCACACGGCCAAAGCGCTTGTTGACCATGCCCCCAGTCGAGGTGCCGGCAGCGAGATTGCCGTGCTTATCCAGTGCCACCGCGCCGACGGTGCCGATGTTTTCGAGATTATTAAATTGTACCTTCTTCTCGCCTGCCTTGTGAGTCTTTTCCTTCTCCAGCCGCTGGATGCGCTGCAACTGAAGCCGCCGTTGCTCAGTGATGAAGTATTCCGGCGGCATGAATTGAAGATCGTGCTCCTTGGCAAGCCGCTCCGCGCCCTCGCCGGCCAACAAAACGTGCGGGGTTCGGTCCATCACGAGGCGCGCCAGTTCGATGGGGTTTTTGACGCGCTTCACATCCGCACAAGCGCCAGCCTTGTGCGTCGCGCCGTCCATGATGGACGCATCCATACCCACGGTGCCGTCGGCGGTGAGCACGGAGCCTTTGCCCGCGTTAAAGAGCGGCGAGTCCTCCAGAATCTTGATGGCGGCGATCACGGCGTCCGACGACTTGCCGCCGCGCGCGAGCACGGAATGCCCGGCGAGCAACGCCGCGTCCAGCGTCGCCCGCGCGGCCTTCTCCTTCTCCGGCGTGAGGTCTTCCTTGGGAATCACCCCCGCGCCGCCGTGGATGACGAGGACGAAGTTCTTGGCAGACTGGGAGCGGGAGGCGGTGGGCATGAGGAGAATCGTGGCCAGGACGGCGGCTATTACGGCCCGACGTAAGGAAATCCCAAGTCCCAAGCTCACGTCGTTCATTTTTTCCTCTTCCCCGGCTTGAACAGCTCCAACTGCGGCTCGCGGAAGAAGTCGTAGTTCTTGAGGATGCGGATGACTTGCAGCAGGTCGGACTTCTGGTAATTGCGGTTCACTTCTATTTGCTCAATAAGGTCGCCAAGCATGGTGCGGAACGGCAACACGGCATCAATGCCCTTGGCGCGCAGCAGCTCGATGCTCTGCGCGCGCGCCTCCTCGCCGCTCGGCAGCGCGGGCACAACCAGCATCTTGGTGAGCGGGCCGTCGCCGCCAAAGGACTTCGCCGCCTGCTCGAACGCGGCCGGCTCAACGAAGCGGAAAATCTCCGGGGCGTTGGCCAGCACTGCCGGACTGAACGTTTCGGTATGCCAGCCCTTCACCACAACCACCGCCCGCGCAACGCCCGCGAGGTCCGCCGAGCCGAGCACAAAAGGCAGGGACGCGCCGGGCGCGTATCGCGGGTTTAACGCGTAAAAATCGATCTCATCGTCCTCGCGGCGCGACGGCGCAACATACTTGCGCTGCTGTCGGACGAAGAAGCCGTGCAATTCGAGGTACTCGCGGACAATGGTTTCAGAAACGGCGGACATGAATCAGGATTAGCGGTTAGCGATTTGCGATTTGTGACTATGAAGCGCGTCGAGGGCGCGATGCACCGCGGCGATTGGCACGCTGCAGCCCCATGTGACCTTGCCGATGCGCTCAGCCAGCACGAACCTGATTTCGCCACCGCTGACTTTCTTGTCGAGCGTCATAGCCGCGAGGAGTTTGGCGCGCCGGGCCGAAGTCAACGCAATGCTCACGGGTAGGCCAGCCGTGACAAACAAAGCGCGAATGCGCTCCACGTCCTTCGCGGGCAAACCGTGCCATGCTGCGGAAAGATGCGCCGCCGCGACTTGCCCGATTGAGATGGCCTCACCGTGGAGGTAACGCCCGTATGACGTGATCGCCTCAATTGCGTGGCCGATCGTGTGGCCAAAATTTAAAATCGCCCGTAGTCCGCTCTCCGTCTCGTCCTGTGAAACGACGTGAGCCTTGATTTCGCATGAGCGCGCAACGATGTGAGCCAGCGCAACAGAGTCGCGGCGGAGAATCTGGGCCATGTCACGCTCTAGCCGCGCGAAGAGGTGCGCATCGTAAATGATCCCGTATTTGATGACCTCGGCCAATCCTGCACGGAACTCGCGTTCGGGTAGGGTACGAAACGTGTCGAGGTCGCACAGCACGCGTCGCGGCTGGTGGAACGCGCCAACGAGATTCTTGCCCGCCGCGAGGTTCACGCCCGTCTTGCCACCAACGGAGCTGTCTACTTGCGCGAGCAGTGTGGTCGGCACTTGCACGAATGGGATGCCGCGCAAATAGCTCGCCGCCACGAAGCCAGTGAGATCACCCACCACGCCGCCACCCAACGCGACCATGAATGATTTGCGCTCAAGCCGGTGCGCGGCGAGTTGGTCAAAGCAGGCCTCCACCTGCTTTAGCCGCTTTGCCGTCTCGCCAGCGGGAACGGTGACCAGCACGGCGTCAAAGCCTGCACGTTTGAGACTGGCGAGCGCGGGCTTGGCATAACGCGGCGCGAGGTTGGTGTCCGTCACGACCGCGCACTTCTGTCCAAGCTTGAGCGCTGCACAGTTCGCACCGAGGCTGGCGAGCAAGCCGGAACCGATCTTAATATCGTAGCTGCGTGTCCCGAGGGATACCTTCACGGAGCGCATGTTGGATAGAGCCTACGGATCGGACACGTGCCTGTCACCGCCATTGTCATCAGTATCGCCAAAGAAACTTGGCTGGGAGGCACGCAAACACCGGGCTACTAGGACATCGCCCCCAATGCGGAAGTGTATAAGGCGCGGGGCGCGCCCTTTTTGGGCCGGCGGCTACCTGGACGGACGAACGGCCGAGCGGGTGCACAGACCTGAAGGCCAAAAGCCGAATTGACTGACCGCCGCCCTCCGGTATCCTCCGCGTCTCTTTATGGCGAAATTGACCATTCGAAACCTCAACGTGCGTGGAAAACGCGTCTTTGTGCGCGTGGACTACAACGTCCCCATGGAGGAAACGGACGGTCAGATGATTATCAACGATGCCACCCGCATAAAGGAGACGCTCCCCACACTAGACCTGCTTATCGCCGGCGGCGCGCGCATCATCCTCGCGGCTCATCTCGGTCGACCCAAAGGCAAACGAGAGCCTGCGCTGTCATTGCGGCCCGTCGCAGCCAAGCTGGCGGACCTTATCAACCGACCCGTCGCATTTGTGGACGACTGCATTGGCGAGAAGGTCGAACAGACCGCAGGCTTGCTCAAGGAAGGCGACATACTCCTGCTGGAGAACACCCGTTACTATGACCAAGAAGAGGCAAACGACTCAGCGTTTGCCGCGCAGCTTGCGAAGGTCGCGGATAGCTACGTGAACGATGCTTTTGGCGCAGCGCACCGAGCGCACGCGAGCACCGAGGGCGTAGCGCGGGTGGTCGCGGGGCGCGGTGGCCAGTGCGCAGCCGGCCTGCTAATGGAACGTGAGCTAAAGTTCCTCGGCGACGAGTTGGAGAACCCGCCCCGACCATTTGTGGTCATCCTAGGCGGCGCGAAGGTTTCAGATAAAATACAAGTCATTGACCGGCTGCTGGAGAAGGCAGATGCGATCCTTATTGGCGGCGCGATGGCATACACATTCAAATTGGCGCAGGGCTACAAGGTCGGGAAATCACTGGTTGAGCCGGACAAGACGGATGTGGCTAAGGCCGCATTAGACAAAGCCAAAGCGCGCGGCGTGAAATTTCTGCTCCCGACGGACAACACGATTGTCACGCCGATAAAGACCGAAAAACTCAACAAGAAGGGCAAGCCCATCATCGAATTCGATAAACCACGCACGAATGCCGAGGCAAACATTCCCGATGGCGAGGAGGGCGTGGATATTGGCCCAGCGACAGCGGCTGCTTTTAGTGAGGTCATCCTTGGGGCGAACACGATCTTATGGAACGGCCCAATGGGCATCTTCGAGGACAAGCGCTTCGCCGCTGGCACCAACGCCATCGCGAAAGCCGTGGTGGACGCCACCGCCAAAGGCGCGAAGAGCATCATTGGCGGCGGTGATAGCGTGAAGGCCTTGAATAAGGCCGGACTCGGCAATAAGGTGACCTTCATGAGCACCGGCGGCGGCGCCAGCTTGGAGTTCCTTGAAGGCAAGGAATTACCCGGCGTCGCAGCACTGACGAACAAGTAATCCAACGCTCAACCCGTAACTCCCAACACGCAACTTCTCCCGTGGACAAAGAACGTAAACTCATCATCGCCGGCAACTGGAAGATGAACAAGACCGTCGCCGAGGGGCTGGCCCTCCTCGACGGCCTCAAGCGCGAACTCGCGAGCGTAAAGGAAGTGGACATCGTCGTATGCCCGCCCTACACCGCGCTGGAGTCCGTCTCCAAGGCTATTGATGGTTCCAACCTTCGCCTTGGTGCACAAAATATGAGCGAACATAACTTCGGCGCGCACACGGGCGAAATTTGCGCCGGGATGCTCAAGGAATTCCTGGTTCGTTATGTCATTTTAGGCCACTCGGAGCGTCGGCAATACCAACTCGAGGGCGACCCGCTTATCGCAAAGAAGGCCGCTGCCGCACTCACCGCGTCGCTCAAGCCCATCGTTTGCGTCGGAGAAAAACTGGAGGACCGTGAGGCTGGCCGGACCGAGCAGATTGTTGAGACGCAGGTGCGCGGCAGTCTCGCCGGGTTGACCAAGGCGCACATGGAGGAAACCATCATTGCTTACGAGCCAGTCTGGGCCATCGGCACCGGCAAGACGGCGACGACGCAGCAAGCGCAGGAGGTTCACGCGTTCATCCGCGGTGTGCTTACCCAAATGTTCGACGAGGGCACCGCTCGACGCGTCCGCATCCAATACGGCGGCAGCGTGAAGCCGGGCAACGCACGCGAGTTGATGAGCCAACCGGACGTGGACGGGGCATTAGTGGGCGGCGCCTCACTTGCCGTGCGCGACTTTGCCGACATCGTAAAAAATTCCATTTAACCTGACTATTAACCGCTAAATTTTATGAGTTTCGTCGCTGGACTTTTGACCGCTGTCCTCGTGCTGGACAGCCTGTTCCTGATTCTCCTCATCCTCGTGCAGTTGCCAAAGAAGGAAGCTGGTGTCGGCCAGGCCTTCGGCGGCGGCGCGACCGACGCGCTGTTTGGCGCAGGCACTGGCAACGCGCTGACAAAGATGACCAAGTATGCGGCGACCATCTTTCTCGCCTTAAGCCTCGTGCTCTATGTAATGGGGAGTCAGGCTCGCAAGTCCGGCAGCGGCGTGCGCGAGCAGTTGAAGAAGGACGGCGCGGCTTCCGTGCTACCACCAGCCAAAACCACACCGCCGACTGCCTCACCCGTGCCGGCCATCGTGCCGCCGCCCGCCTCGATTTTAACGAACGTCGTGACGACGAACCTGCCGGTGGCAACCAACGCCGTCGCACCCAAAGTCACGATCAGCAGCAACACACCGCCGCCAGTGAAGAATGCACCCTCGACAAACGCGCCGGCAAAAAAATAGTTTCGGCAGCATGCCGTCTGCGAAATACGCCCTTGGAAAGCCCCCGAGGGCGTTTCGTTTTCGAGCTTCAACTCGCGCCTCCAATCTTTTTGTTGCTGCTTCCAAGTTCGGTAACTGGACCGGGATCAACATCAAGATCAGCGGCAAGGGCTGCGTCCTGAAGCCTCTTATCGTCCTGCTACTGGCATTGGGTTTGACCGGCTGTATCCGCTCTGAGCCGCCCGCTGATCTCACTATCATCAACGGCGCGGAGCCAGAGTCGCTCGACCCAGCCATCATCACCGGCCAACCGGACATGCGTGTGGTGAAATGCCTCTTCGAAGGCCTCACCCGGCTGGAAGGCACTAACGCCACGCCGGTTCCTGCGCTCGCCGATCGCTGGGACATCTCGCCCGACGGCAAGATTTACACCTTCCACCTCCGCAGCAACGCCGTGTGGTCCACCGGCCAACCCATCACGGCGGACGACGTGGTCTGGTCGTGGCGGCGCGCGCTCGATCCCGACACGGCGGCGGATTACGCAGGCCAGCTCTACGGCGGCGCGCGCTCGATCCCGGCACGGCGGCGGATTACGCGGGCCAGCTCTACTTCATCAAGCATGCGGAGGAATACAACACAGGCCGGACCAATGCGGCGAACGGCAAGCCCTTCACAGCGGAAGATGTCGCCATCCGCGCGCTGAACCCGCGCACGGTGCGGGTGGAACTCATCGCCCCGACCGCATTCTTCCTCGACCTGGTCGCGTTCCCAACAATGGCCGTGGTGCCGCGCCACTGGGTTGAAAAGCACGGGGACCGCTGGTTGATGACGCCGCCCGTGCCGGTAAATGGGCCCTACCTGCTCGATCAATGGCGCGTGAACGACAAAATCCGAGTCCGCCGCAACCCCAGCCATTGGGACACGGCGAATGTCCGCAGTTCCGTGGTGGACTTCCTTCCGCTCGACTCGGCGAATACCGCGCTCAACCTCTACGAGACCGGCGCAGCCGACGTGATCTGGGACAAGAATCTCGTGCCCAACGAGCTGATGGACGCCCTGCGCAAGCGGCCAGACTGCCACTTCTTCGACTACTTGGGCACCTACTTCGTGCGCTTCAACGTCACCCGCAAGCCGTTTGACGACCCACGCGTCCGCAAAGCGCTCGCACTCGCCGTGGACAAGCGGCGCATTGTCGAGAACATCACGCGCAGCGGCGAGAAGGTCGCCTCACACTTCACGCCCAAGGGGATGGTCATTTACCAACCGCCGGAGGGGCTGGGCCGCGATCTGGAACTCGCGCGTAAACTGTTGGTCGAAGCGGGCTTCCCCGGCGGCAAGGGCTTTCCGCCGTTTCAATACCTCTTCAAGACCGGCAAAACCGACGAGCAGATCGCCGTCGAACTGCAGGCCATGTGGCAGAAGGAACTCGGCATCAAGATGGAACTGCGCCAGACCGAGTGGAAGGTGTATCTGGCCGCACAGTCCAAGCTGGAATACGACCTGAGTCGCAGCAGTTGGATCGGCGACTACAACGATCCGAACACATTCCTCGACATGTTCATGGCCAACAACGGCAACAATCGCACCGGCTGGAAGAACGACCGCTACGACGAGCTTATCCGCGAGGGCAACCGTCAGACCGACCCGAAAAAGCGCGAGGCCCTGCTCCAGCAGGCGGAGTTGATCCTCATCCGCGACGAGTTGCCCATCGCACCGCTGTATTTTTACTCGGGAGTAAACTTCTTTGATCCCCAGCGTATCGAGGGCATCCACTTCAACCTGCTGGATGAGCACCCGGTGCACATGATCCGCAGGAAGCCGGTGAAGTGAGCGGGGCAGCGGTCAACGTCGCGGTCACTTCGCCTCGGGCTTGAGCACCGGTCGTGTCGCATCGATGCCCAGCGCGAGCAAGCCGTGGGCAAAGAGCGCGCATGCGCAGACGACGAAGACGATGCGCTGGCCGGATTCGGGAGTGTCGCCCAGCGTGGCGAGCTTTGGGGCCAAGACCGACAGCGAGGCTGCGCCGAGATTCCCCCACATGTTGCCCCAGCCGAAAGCCGCGGCCGTCGCCCGCCCGCCCACGTCCTGCATGAAGGCCCAGATGGCGGGATTGCCCATGTCCACGGCAAACGACACGAGCGCGCAGCACGCGATGACGCCCCACGCGGAATCCATTTGGAGGCAGCCCAAGTAGGCGGAGCCCGCGAGCAGGCCCGAGGCGGACATTGGCAACACCCGCCCCCAACGCGGTCCCAGCCGACGCACGCTCCAGTCCGCCAGCACGCCACCGACGAGTTGACCAAGCATCCCGCACGCGAGCGCAATCGTGACCATCCGCCCGCCGGCCACATCCTCGACGCCTTTTTGCTCCTTGAGGTAGAGCGGCAACCACGTCACGAGGAACACCCAACCGACATTGACGAGAAACTGACCGGCGGCGTTGAGCCAGAGGCTGCGGCTACGGCAGAACGCGCCGAGCATCGCAAATAATTCACTGGTGGGGACGGGCTTCTCCACCGGTGGCTGGCCGATGATCGCACGCTCGGCGTCGTTACAGTCGGGATGCTCCTCCGGGCGGTCGCGGACGACACGCCAGTAAAGCGCCGCGATAATGAGGCCGAGGGCGCAATCCACCCACAAGGGCCGCCGCCAATGCCCGAAATTGACCACCATCCACGCGGTGAGAAACGGCGCGAACGTGCCGCCGAGCCGGCCACCGAGCGACACCATCGAGCTCGCCCTCGCCCGCGAGGTCAGCGGCATCCACCGCCGAATGACCGCGCCGCTGGTTGGATACGCGCCAGCTTGAGCCGCGCCAAAAAGCAGCCGCACAATCATCAGCCCGGTGAAGCTGGACACCAGCCCAGTCAGGCCCGTGAGCACCGACCAAAGGACGATGTAAGCCGTGAGCATCTTGCGCGCCCCAAAGCGATCACTCGCCCAGCCAGCGGGGACTTGGAAGAGCGCGTAAGAGAGAAAGAACGCGCCCATCACGCGGCCTAGTTCATCTTTCGAGAGCGCGACATCCGCCTGAAACGACGCCGACTTCAAAATGTCCGCCATGCAGATGCGATCCAGGTAGAGGATGAACGCCATCAACATACTGACGGCGATGATGCGGTGGCGGACGTTGGAGTGGGTGGTGGTGGACATGAAAGGGGGCGGGGTGGCGGGCGAGTTTTAGGATTGGCTAGGAACTCGGACGAACCGCTCCGCTGATTGCATCAGCCCTCTCATGTAGCCGTAGGCGAAAAGCC
>Ga0194124_10006224_pt1 | contig 10740 bp, 3 predicted proteins | sample TA2KigCas0mmetaG_FD_148605 | JGI IMG/M metagenome (GOLD analysis project Ga0194124, IMG submission 148605) | Freshwater microbial communities from Lake Tanganyika, Tanzania - TA2015031 Kigoma Deep Cast 0m | ecosystem: Environmental > Aquatic > Freshwater > Lake | place: Tanzania: Lake Tanganyika...
AGCAAGGCTAGGGATTAGGTCTTCGCTTTGGTTTGTGTACTGACGACCGCCTGGGCTTTGCGGTTTCGCAAAGGCGTTCATCTTGTACAAATCCTCCATGGTCATCTCGCCGCTGGCCACAGCATCTCTGTACTTCTCTGCCAAACGGGCAAACTCAACAGTCCAATTACTGCCTTCGCCGTCGTTGGCTTCAGGAGTGTTGTTGCGGGGCGGTGGCGGCGGATCGCCTTCGGAGAACAGGTCAAGCCTTCTGCCTTGACTCTGCGACACACCCTCCATGGTGCGGATGGTTTCCAGGATTCGCCCTCGGTCAGTGGATTGATCTCCTATGGCACTTCCCAGGCTTCCGCGCTTAGCGAGCTTGCCGGTGTACGCAGCTTCAAACAAGTCTCTTGTTGATGTCCAGCCGCGCCGTGCAACAAAGTAGTTGTGCATGCCTTCGGCCCACGCCACCAGGTTGTCAAGGATCTTGGCGGCTTGTACGGCCGCGTTCATTGCTCCAGCCTCAATTCCGCTCAAGGGAACTTTTACGCCATTTACTACGCGCTGGCCCTTTAATGCTGTCTCGCTTACGCCAAGCATGTACGCCGCTACCGGTAAGCCTTTGTCTTTCGCATAGGCATAACGCTGAAAAGCAGTAGCTTGCTTTTCCAGCATCCCTTTGGCGCCTTCCCTTTTACCCTTGTCAAATAGTATCTGCGCATAAAAACTATTCATTGCGCGTAGTTCGTCTTCGTTAAGGAAGTAATACTGAATGGCGTGCCAGGCCTCGTGATACCCCGTTGAGATTTTTCTCTTTTGACCGCCAGCCATGCCAAGCATGTCGTAGAGGTGGACGACGCCCTCAATCGGGTCAAATCTTCCTTCAAGTATGGCAAGCTGTAGCTCTTTACCAGAGGCACCCCATTCCACAGCCTTGGGTGCCATGTACGGCAGGTTCTCAAAACGCACCGCAAATTCAGGGCCAAGCATGCGCCGCACGTTTTCAGCAATAGTTTCTGAAACTTTTTGATAAACTTCGCGGCTAACCATGCGCGTCTGAATACCAAAAGCGCCTGGTACGAACGTGCCAATGTTGCCGTCAATCATTTCCAGCAACCTTGCGTATTCTTCTGCGAAAGGATCTACAAAAGGTCTTTGGTTTTTCAGGTATTCCGCAAAAGCCTTTGGATCGTTAGTTGATGGCCGAGGGTTAGCAGCTTGCCAACGGTCCTTAATTTTCCTAGCAGCCTCTACGCGCAGTCGCTGATTCTTGATGCTTTCCCTGTAGATCATTTCCATGATCTCTTTGTTGCTCATGCCCATGCTGGCCAGCTCGCTGTCCAGCTCAGAGCCCAAAGACAGGCCACGGTTAAAGGCTTGATCAGGCACCTCCAGGGCCATCTGTTTGCCCACTGGGGCTGCAGCGGAGCCTGTCTGGTCTTTTACCAGGGTCTTAATTTGCTCCTTCACCATCGCGCCATGCTTGCGGATGGCTGGAATGTCGTAGCCCGCTGCCTCTAGGGCGGCAATCAACCGGTCTTCGCCACGTGACTTCTTGGTGGCATCGCGCAGCATGTATGCTGCACGATCTAGGTCGCTAGCAAATTCAATAGTTGCACTGCCGTAGCGCGGTGCGGACTTGCTTAAGTCGCCGGGGAACGTGAAGCTGGCAGCCGGCGTGGCGGACTGGGCAGTCTTGCCGCCTAATCCCTGCTCTAGTGCGCGGCGTTGCTCTGGTGTTGCCTTGCCCCCAAGGGCGTTGATCACCAGGCGGTCAACCTCAGCACGGACTTCAGGCGACGCTGTCTCCGCAATCTTGTCAGCAAAAGCCACTGCCTCTTCGCGGGCAACGGTTTCGTCAATCGGCGTCAGAGCTACCGGTTGCTTGGGCACTGCGCTCTTGGGTCGCGCAGACCAATCCCCGTACCACTCAAGGACAGCAGCAGCTTCTTCGTGCCGGTTCAGGTCCCTTTCGACTCTGTTGACGTCAGCCGTTTTAGGTACGACAGGTGTCTGGTCGCCGTACTTGGCATCAAACTCTTCCTGCGTCAGCTCTCGACCGCTGTTAGAGCCAGGCATTTCATCGTTAAATACCCGCACCGTTTCGTACTGCTCCTCGTATCCACGCAGCTTTGCGAGTCGGCTGTCGTATTGCTTCTGGGACAGCATCCACTTGGTGTATCCGTCGATCTCGGCAGTCATGGCCGGATCGTCCATGTCCATCATCTTCTGGACTTTGCGCGGGTTCAGGCCATAACGCTGAGCATCGCTAACCGCTTGCTTGGACACCTGTTGGCCAGGAGTGGAGATGCGCTGTGCAACCTCCTCCTCGGCCCGGTCAATAGTCTCAGCAGCTTGCTGCCGCTCTGCCGCTAGGCGCTGTGGGTCAAGCTCCTCCAGCGTTTTGACGCGCTGTGCGCTGCCGATAAACATCCGCTCTTGCTCTTCGGTCAGCTCCCGACTGGCGACAGGTGTTGCCGTATCAGCAGTCAGCGGCAGTTTGCCGCCGTTCACCTCGGCTTCGATTGCCTCCTTCAGCGCCGCCAGGTTTTCGCCAACTACCTTCTTGGCACTAGCGCCACCCTTAACCTGCTCAGCCATCTGCGTCAGCAGATTGCGCACCGGGCCCACGTAGCCCGCCACATCGTTAAACAGCTTGAGCGCCGCGGCCGCCTGATCTTTGGCAGCGCGACTGCCGGCCACGTCGATCACGTTGCCAGCCGCCTGCAGGATGTCAGTGCGGCTTGCGCGTGCCGCAGAGGTCAGCGCAATCATCTGTTCGCGCAGGTTCTTATACGCCTCTGTCCTGACAGCCAGTACGTCCGCAAAGTTGGACGACTTCAGGAAGTCCTCTAGGCCTGGCAGGCCGCCAGTTCCTGTTTGGACAGTGGCAAAGCGGGCCTCTTGCATAGCCTGCGCAATCTTGTCCACTGACCACTTGCCCTTGCTGGCAGCAGCTGCAACGTCCCGGATGACCGTGGCGTCCAGGCCGTCAACAGAGCCCAATGCAACGGCCTTATCCAGGCTCAGCTTGCCCTGTACACCAGCGTCAAAAAGCTCCTGGGGCAGGCGAGACAGGGGGATTGCATCCCGAGCAATGCGACCGCCCAGGTCCACGCCACGCTGTGCCAGATCAGACGCACCCATGCGCCCATCACGCATCAGCTTTGCTGCATCCCAAGGCGTGCCCTGGCCTTCGGCAATGTTCTGGATCGCGCCAATCATGCGGCCTTCCACCAGGTCATCGCCCAGCACCATCACGTTGACCTTCTCTGCGCCCAGGCGTATGGCAGCCTCTGCACGGTGATGGCCGTTGGCAATGACCAGGCGCCCAGAAGAGGGGTCGCGCACTACGGAGATGACACCAGCCAGGCGCTCATCCCATTGCTGGATGCGGTTGGCCCCGGTCAAGCCTTTTGCAGTGCGTTGGCCGGAGATCTTGTACTGCATCTCCTGCGGCCTGAACTCCAGCTCAGTAGGAGAGACCTGTTCAATCTGCGAATAGGCAGGCTTGCCAGTCGGGTTGGCCTTGAAGTCGACCTTGCCGACCTCGTCAGGCACCGAGTTGGACATGCGACTCAGGTCGCGCTCAATGCTCTGGTAAGCGCTCTTGACGTCAGCCAGCGCCTGAGCCATGTCAATGGCTTGCTGGTCAGTAAGGGCGTCTAGGTCAATACCTTGGCCGCCTGGTTGTTTAGGCGGTTCTGCAACAGGGTTAATCGGGTTGCCTGGGTCAACAGGCTTGGCGCTAGGAACCTCTGGTGCTGCTGTTGACCTTGCGACACGGTCCAGTTGGAAGATGCGCCGCGCCAACAGGGCGCCACCGTAAAGAAGGTTGTTGACCCCTGCGCCAAGCGCCGCGCCTCTGTTGCCCGTAAGCAAGCGGGCATCCATTTGCGAGTCGTTGGGGTCAGTGTGGACAAACGGGGAAAGAAGATTGTCTCCCCAGTTGCGCTCATTTTTCTTAACCCATTCGTCTGCTGCAGCCTTAGCTGCCTCTATATCCGTCGTTAAAAAATCGGCTGCATAGCCAGGCAGCGCACCCTTAGCGCCTTCCCTTGCAACAGTTACACCCAGCTTGCCAAGCCTTCCACTTGCTTCAATCCGTTGGGCAGTAGCTGCCACAGGAGCGAGAGCGCGTGCGGCGGTTGCTGCGCCAGGCAACATGCGTGCCCCTGCGCCTGCAATGGACAACGCTTTTACAGCACCCATGTAGGGCACTAGGAACATCAGCGTGTCTTGCGCAAAGCCCTCTACAGCGTTCTTGGCATCAAACTTTGGCAGGGGTTGATTGACGCCCGGCAGGTTTGCGCTACCAGCCGACAAGGGCTTGTTTATGTTCTGCAGATCTATAAGGCTCTGCGCAAGATTCCTGGTGCTGCCTGCGACTATGCGGGTGGGTAAGCGCCCAAAACCTGGCCGCTGCGTGTCGTCTGCCAGGTATTGCAGGCCTTCTATGTAGGCCTTACGGGCATCGCCTGTTCGCTGGTATGCCTGAACCCCTTGGCTCAATGCTGAGCCAACGCTGTACCCAAAGGACAGAATTGGGTTTGACCGCACCGCCTCGCTTTGCGGATCAGGACCTTGGCCAGGCCGCGGCTTGTAACGCTCTCCTGTAAAGACCGTTTCTTTAGTGCCGTCAGGTCTTGTTACTACTTTGAAAGCGGGTTCAGCCATAGTCCTTTAAGCGGTCCTGCAGGTTTCTTGAAGCCATCATCAGGGATTTCAGGCGTTGCCGCCATCAACTCCCCCTGTAATCAAAGTGCCAGTCACCACCTGGGTAGACCAGGTAGACCCAGCCGTATTTCTGCCCGTGCTTTTTGATCCAGGTCCTAGACCCACCGTGGACGTCAATCGCGTTACCCCTTAGGTGGTTGGAATCTGCAGCCCCTCCAACCTTTGCGTTGTGGGCGACGGAGCGCTGTGCGCTTTCAATGTCGCTGTATTTGACGGCGCCTTTGGAGTCCCGAACCATTTGGTGGTAAGCGTTTGCAGCGCCCTGGGACAGCACCACAGGACGACCCAGGCGGTCTGTGACACCTGGCACCGCAAAGCCGCGGCCAGTTTGAGGGTGATAAACGCCAGCAACTGCGTAGTTGCCAACAGCAGCAGAGACAGGGACCCGTGTAGGAGGCGTGTCACCCTGTCGGGTTCTGGGTTGTGGGGCAGGGGCGACGGGGATCTGGATCGTTGGCCGCCTGAGCTGAGGCAATGTCTCAAAGGTGGTGGGCATCGTTGCCGCTACCGCCGGAGCTGTCCCCGTAAGAGTGTTCAAAACGTTGTTGGCAAGTGAGTGCGCATAGCTGCTGCTGCCTCCTGAAGTTGGCGCTGGAGCTGCGTTGCTGAGCTGCAGGTCCTTAAGTCTTCGTGTCTCCTCTGGCTGCAAAGTAGGAAATGGCACATCGGGAAAACTGTTCTTCCATTGCTTTTGAAAGAACTGATCAACCTTTCTGCTGTAGCCAGAGGACTTGATAATAAATTCCATCTGTGGCGACAACTTGTTTGTTCTAATAAAACTCTCCAGCTCAGAGGCCAATACCTCTTTAGGCACGACTCTGCCAAATTGAACAGCTTTATTGAGGTCCGTGCGCACTTTTGACGGCACACCCCAAGTAAATGTCTTGTTGTAATCAGCGTTGAACTTGTTGACGTCGGGAATTACAGGCGGCTTAAGGTTTGCAGTCTCTTGTCGAGCCTGTTCCTGTATTTGGCTGGAATAATTTTTTAAAAAAGTTTCTTGTGCTGCGGCAACGGCAAGATCATCGCCACCTTTAGCGCGGACGCTTTTAGCTATTTCTTTTAGCTTTAATTTTAATCCGCGTTTCTCGGCTACCAAGCTAATCGATTCTTTTTCGGAAAGCCCTGTGTTTCCGCCAACGCCAGGCAACATCATAATAGCTTCTCTTTGTTTCAGAATTTTATTTATTAAATCATTGTTGGCTGCAGCGTAGGGTTTGTTGTCGTCCTTTCGGTCTGCATCTGCGTCTTTGAAATATGGACGCAATGTTTTTTCGTCTGCTCCTTTTAACTCCTTTAGCAGTGCTATCTTTTCTTCGCCTGTTAAATCTGAATTAACTATACCTGCGGCTACCTCAGCAAAGTTTTGCTGGATCCGAGCTGAACCTAGGTTTTCACTTGTCTCTGCTGCTGATTTAAGAGTCCTTTGAAATGCTGTGAACGCTGCTGGATTCTTCAATCTTGCATCGGCGCTTGCGGCGTTGTTTGCTTGTATCGTCCTAGTGTTCAACAGCTGCGCATCGTTCATGACGGCAGGATCACGAAGACCATATGCCTCTATGTAGTTCTCAGCAATTTCTTCGCCTACCGCTTCATCGACGCCACGTACCGCGTTGCGCATACCTGAAATACGCTGCATGCCCTCGCGGACCATGTCGACAACCATTGATGGGCCGCCTTGATCGCCAAGCCGTTGTTGCAATGTTTCGCCGTTAGGCCCAGCTACAATGTTCATTGCAATCTCAGTGCTTTCTACTTCATAAGCCTGACCTTGTTCTGGGCTGTACTCAAACCCACCATTTTTGCCTTTCCCTGTTGCCCTTTCGGCAGCAATGTTTCCCAGCATTGGGGGTACAAGTTTGACTAACTTAGAGTATTCTTCAGGGCCAAGGGCAATGCGTGCTTCGGCTAATGACTTGGAAATAGCAGCAGATTTTTCAGCGCGTGATAATTTCGTATCAAGAATTACAGCCTTTGCATTTTGATAGACAGAATTTACTTCATTCTTAAAATTGTATGCGTTATACAGCTTGGTTTGCGCTGTTGTTAAATTGGCTTGAGTGGCATAATTTGATGCCTCAAATTGTTTGTAGACAACAGGATCACTTGTATTGATTCTAATAAGTTGCTGTTGTGCGCGAAGAATAAGTGGGTGATTAGGCGGCAGTGATTCCTTGGGAATCATGTTGCCGTTTTCATCAGGCACCTCAGCCATCAATGCCCAGCGACTAGGCGCTGAGTCAATCTCGCTGCGAATGGCAGCCATTTCTAGGTGCCGTTGCGTGAAAGCCTGCCGCAAAGGGCTTAGCACTTGCAGTCGCTCATATGCAGCGCGTGCTTCAAGATCGCCAGCACTTGCCTTTCTGTAGAGCTGGTCGCGTATCTCTGCAAATCTTTGTCCCGGGTATTTAACTTGAAGGTCCTTAGCAATCTGCCTGCCTTCAATGTCGGCCTTGTCCTGGCGCATCTTTTCGACGGCCACGTAGGTTTCGCCCATGGCGTCAAGGGCCGTGCTAAAGCTCCCCAAGGCTTTGGCTAGTGCAGCCATGTCTTGCGACGGCGCCGGCAATTCAGGCGGCCTAGGAATAACAACAGGGCCACCCAGGATTGGCCCCCTTGACTCAAAGTAAGTATTGACTGGCGACGCCGCAGGCCTCAGAGCAGGGAGGTCGATAGACCTACCACCAATAGGCGTGCCAGCACCCACCTGGGGAGTGCCGCCAATAAGGCGCCTTGCGTCCTCTGCACCAGTGACGGTGCCAAGCGCTTTGCCGGTGCCGAGTTGTGATGCCATGGTGTTACTTGCGGATCAAGCTAAAAGGTGACGTGTAAGCCGAGGAATAATTTTGGCCTCCAAAGCCAGTTGTAGTGCTGAGTTTGCCTAGGTTTTTAAGGGGATCAACTCCTGGCGGTGGCTGTAATTTTTGCAAAGCGCCCGCCATGCCTACACCGCTTGAAATGCCACCCACCACAGCGCTTGCACCTCCCAGGACATACGGCAATGCGCTTGGCGCTGCTCGCTCTATCGGCCTGATCGGGTCTAGGTACACCTGTTTCATGTACGGCTGGTTCTGCGCCATGCGATTCGCGTAGTTTGCAGCTGCACCGCGCTTGTCCTGTTGCTGTTGGTTAATGGCAAAGGCCAGGTTGCGGTCTGTCGCAAAGTCAAACTGCGCTCGCTGCCTGTAGTAGTCGGCAATCAGGTTGTCGACGGTGTTGCCGATTCGACCAGCTGCGCTCACCTCGCCCTTGGCCTGTAAGAACGCCTTACCTGTCTCTTGCTTCTTCTGTGCTGCAGCCTCCTGCTCTTGCATGATTCGCAGGTTTAGCTGGCTGATGTCGTTTGCGTAAGCAAGACCTGCCAGCTCTGCGTTCTGCTGGTTCAGGGTCTCCTGCATCATTTGTTTCTGGTTCTCGTAAATGTTGGCAGCAGAGGTTTGCAGCATTGCAAACTGGTAGTTCTGCTGCGCCTGGGCGTTCATGTATGCCGTCTCTTGCTGCGCCTGTTGGTACGCCGCAACCTGCTGGCCAATGCCAAGGCCGGCAGAGACGACGCCGAAAGCAATACTTGCTGTTACCGGATCACACATTGCTTAGATCCTCACGAACTCGTAGAACAGGCGGCTTTCTGGCCCCCAGTTTGGATGCTTACGGATAAAGGTAAAGCCCATGTACTTCAACCAGCGGACGTGGACCACGTTGCGGGCGTCCACAACGTTGAACAGCACTGGGTAGTCAGCGTGCAGCTTGCGCAGCTGCAGCTTGGATTCCTTGAGAAATGCCCGGCGATCACCGTGGTCGTCAAGCATGGCCTGGCATCCCAGCATCCAGATCCGGCCAGCCCTGGTGCCCTCTGGTATCACGCCCCAGGCGCCCACCACGTTGCCGTGCCTGCTGACCATGGCCATGCACGGACGGCTGGAGAAGAAGCAGTGCAGCATGGTTTCCCGTGGGCTGCTGCCTGACTGTGCTTTAACCTCAGCCACGTCCTCTGGTCGCATGCCGTCAGCCACAGCAACGACGTCACGAACAGTCGCAGGGCGCTGGTGGCTCCCCTTCACATCCGTGACGCACGACTGTGATACCACCCTTCCCATTCGCAGGACTGCACTCTGCACGGTAATGGACTATTGCTGAGTAATTCAATCTTGGCACCTGTATTGCGTGTCATCACAGGGGCGCGGAACTGGCCTTGTTTTAAGGCAGGTGCGCCCAGTGGTGTGCTGCCCAATATGTAGCCCTCAAACGTGTAGGTCTGGGCGTCGCGGCCTTCTGCTGTCACCCGCAGCTGGAAGTGAGCAGTCTTGTCAAATACCACAGTCCAGGTGCGCAGCTGCAACCTGGGGCCTGCAGCTACAGCAACACCACCGCCTGCTGGCTGTTCCTTGATAAAGGGCGTGGAGAACTCATACGTCATCTGGTACAGCTCACCCACAAAGAACTTGGCTTGGCTCAGGTCGCCACGCACAACAATCGTTCCGTTGCCACCAGCCCCGCCTGTAAGCGTCTCTGACACGATCTGGAGGGTTTGGCCGTGCTGCAGTGTGTTGCCAGCCACAAGCCTGCCTACAAGGGCCATGGTGCCCGTAGCAGTCATGGGGTAGGGCAGGGTGATTGTTGACTGCACATCCAGGCCAGCGGGCTGTGTCACTGCCACCGTGCATGCCGCTTCAGATACCTTGCGATCCAGCAGCAGCTCAAACGAGCTGCCTGTGTCAGTGGTCTCAGGGCGCAGTGCAATGCGCTCCATGTAGACACCGTCGCCGTATTGGCACAGCAGGTACAGGTCGCTGTCCAGGATGTCGGCACCAATGATCTGTTTGCCGGACTGGAACTGCCAGAAGGACCAGGACGACTGCAGCTTGGTGTCCTCCTCAAAGAAGAACTTGTAGAAGTAGACCCGGTCGGTCTGGTTCTTGCTGATGGCAATGACAGTTTCTTCCGACACCGACGCTGCCAGGGTGGCCAGGTTTGCCGGGATGAAGCGGGGGATTGCAGCTGTCACCTCCTCAGACATAGGCACAGGGCCACTGGCGTCTGGCAGGAAGAACTCGCGCAGGCCTGAGAACTCACCCTTAGGGATGGCGAAATAGATGGTGCGTCCAACGCCCACTGGGTCAACGTTGGATTGCATGTCAAAGGTGGTGATCGCCGTGACCGTTGCGGTCTTTGGTGTCAGCGGCGAACCCAGCGTTGTGATGCCAGTGTCAAGGCGGAACTGGCCATGGCGGCTAAACAGCAGCAGCGTGTTGGCAAAAGCCAAGCTGCTGACCAGGAAGTTGATCTCGGTGCCACCTGTGCTGATGTCGATGGGGTCACTGTCCACGACGGTCTGCACTGTCTCTGGCCAGAACCGGTCGTAGCTATCCGCTGCAGACAGGATCACGTTCTCGTCAGCCAAGAACACCAGCCTGTTGCGGAACAGGTTGATGTTCTGGATCTGCTTGCCGACAAAGGTGGGCTCTGGGGCGGTGATCGTGTCACCTGCCACACGAGTGGACCAGTCGAACTTCTTAAACGTGAACGTGCCGTTTGTGTTGCGCATCAACACGTGCGGCATGGTCGTTTGATCCAGCTTGTACTTGGAGCCAGGCGCAGCACATTCGCGCCACACGCCCTTGCCAAACCCGCTGCCGGCTGTGGTTTCAAACCGCAGGTAGTAGTCGTCAAAGCTGGTGCTGGCGCTGCCCTGCACCTTGACGATGAAGCCATGGTCGCCAATCAGTGGCAGCCTGGTCACTGCATCGACAGTGCCCTTGATCGCAATGATGCCCTCTGCGGTCCTGGTGTCCGTAGCTTCCAGCGTGTAGTCACCGCCGTCGTTCTTGGTAATCCGCACGATGTACTCGTTTGCGGTCACCGTGAAGCCACCGCCCAGGGCTGACTGCAAAGATGTGGCCAGGTTGCTGGCAATCGTCACGGTGCTGGGGTTGGGGCTGCCACCTGTATTAACGGTGGTGGTAGAGACGGTGTTGCCGTTGACGGTGATGCTGTAGGTGGTGTTGTAGTCCGCGCTGCGCA
>Ga0194124_10006230_pt1 | contig 10733 bp, 9 predicted proteins | sample TA2KigCas0mmetaG_FD_148605 | JGI IMG/M metagenome (GOLD analysis project Ga0194124, IMG submission 148605) | Freshwater microbial communities from Lake Tanganyika, Tanzania - TA2015031 Kigoma Deep Cast 0m | ecosystem: Environmental > Aquatic > Freshwater > Lake | place: Tanzania: Lake Tanganyika...
TTTTTGCCACGGTTGAGATTCACAGCTGCCGTCCACAACGGGTAGTCCGGGCTCGGCACCAACACCTCGTCGCCGTCGTTCAACAGCGCGCGCAGCGTGAGATCGATGAGCTCCGAGACACCATTGCCGATAAATACTTCTTCGGCTGAAACTCCCGTCACGCCGCGCGCCTGCTGCTGCATCACCACCGCTTCGCGCGCCGGGAAGATCCCCTTCTGATGGCAATAGCCCTCGCTTTCGGGAAAGTTTTCGATCATCGCGAGGCGCATGGTCTCGGGCGTGCGGAAACCGAACAACGCCGGATTACCGATGTTGAGCGAGATGATCTCGTATCCCTTGCGCGACATCTCGAGTGCCCGGCGTGCCAGCTTGCCGCGAATCTCGTAGCGGACGTTGCGCAGGCTGTCACTGATTCTGATCATCTTGTCATCGAGGCTCATCGCCGCTTGTTTCCGTGGTGACGCGCGCCATGAAGCGCGCAGGCAGGCGCGAGCATAACGGTCAGCGCAGCGCGGCGCATCTTTCCGCAAGGCGAGGCAATCTGCGAGCTCGCGCAGCGCGTCAGGACCCCTTGCCAGAGCGCCGCGCCCTTGAGGATCATATCGCCATGACATCTGCGCGCTCCGCCCGTAACGCCCGTTCGCCCCGAATCGATCAGATCGCCCTGCCCTCGCACGACGAGGCGGCCCGCCAGCGTTTCGTCTCGACGTTGCGCAAGCGTGTGATGGTCGATATGGCAGGACGGCTGCGCGAGGATTTCGATTATGGGGTCGCCCCGGGTCTCTCGAAGCGTAAGCAAGACGGCCGCAGCATTCGTCGCGCCATGGTCGATCGCCCGTATTTCAAGGCTTGGAGCGCGCTGCGTTACGCCGCTCAGGAAATGACCTGGTGGTCGGTGCAACCACAGGTCGAGCGGCAGTTACCCGCCCTCATCAGCACAGCCCGTCGCCTCGCCCGCGCGCGCGGACCCGGCTCGTTACGACTGAACCCGTCGCTGCCAATTCCGCGCGACGTGTCGAACATGGATATCCACCTCATGCCCGGCTGCTTTCACACCGAGTACGAGGCAGATGATGTCGCGGTCGCCGCGGTGTATTGGCACGGCACATCCGTGTTTTCTGCCGGTCTCAAGATGCGGCACAACGGTGGCGGCGTGGCGCGCTCGATTGCCGAGTGGTTGCGAGTCACCCGGCCTGACTTCGCACCGAGACGAATTCTCGACATCGGCTGCTCCGCCGGCAATCAGCTCACGCCCTATCTCGATGTGTTCCCCAAGGCAGTGGGTTACGGCGTCGATGTGGCCGCACCTCTGCTGCGCTTCGCACATGCGCGGGCACGCGCGCTTGGCTATCCGATCCACTATTCGCAACAGGATGCGCGTCAGCTCGATTTCGAGGACGGCAGTTTTGACCTTGTGGTGTCGAGTTTCTTTTTGCACGAACAGTCGCGGCAGACGAATCGCCGCGTGCTTGCCGAAGCGCACCGTCTGCTGCGCCCGGGCGGCATCATGGTGCACATGGAGTTACCGCCTTCCTCAGACGTCGATGCCTACTATGATTTTCATCTCGACTGGGACGCCTATTACAACAACGAGCCACATTACGCCGGCTTCAGGCGTCTCGATCTGCGTGCCGAGTGCGTACGCGCCGGATTCCGGCGCGATGATTTCTTTGCTCGGCGGATCCCTAACTGGGGCACGATCAGCGACGAAGAATTTCGTGCCTCGGCCCAAGGCGAAATTCCGGCGCCCAAGCACGGCAACGGCGCGAGCTGGTATATCTTTGGTGCAAGCCGCTGACGGCGCACGCTGCGCCGTGGCTAGTCGAAGCCGAGCGCGCCGGGGTTCATCCGCCCGGCGGGGTCCACCACGCGCTTGATTTCATTGACGAAGCTCGCCGTGTCGGGGCGCATGACCTGCACATAGGGATAGGTCTTGCCGAGCTGGTTCGAGGCGGCGCCGAGTTCGGCAAAAAGATCGACCAGCCGCTGACGCATCTCGGCGACCAGCGCTCTTGCCGCAGGATTGGCCTTGGCCGTCGCCGCGTGTCGCGCCTTGGCCTCGGTCGATAACACCCGATCGTGCAGCGGCAACCACTCGTCATGCCAACGAAAAACCGGTTCAAAACTGAAGGCGTTGGTGCCTATTGCGATCAGCAAATGGGTCATCCAGACGCCGTTCGCTCGCATGCGCTCCTGATATGGCGCGAGCGTGGCGGCACTGGCCGCCATGATCTTGCTGGCATCCGAGTGCGCCACTTTGGCGTTGAGCGCAGCCCAGCGCTCGCCCTCGGCGCCGAGCACGCCATCGGGATACGGAAAGAGATCGGCTCTGATGGCACGCGGGATCGAGTCGGGGATCTCGCGGCCGCCCGAAGCACGGCAAGCCTCGCGGCAGGCCTCGAGGTCGGCCTCGAGGGCTGCCGCGGAACGCGCCGCGCAGGTCGCATGCAGTGAGAAACAGTCCTCGGGAAGGAAGTCCCGACCCGCAGCGACGAGCCGCGCCCCGGCTTTCAATCCTTTGAGCACGCCGCCCTCGCCGCGCACGACCTTGAGCAGCATGCCTGCATCATTGAGCAAACCCGTCGACTTCAAGCTCGCGCGGGTCGAGATCGAATCGAACACATAAGCTTCCTCCGCCGCACCGGTACGGGCGACCTCGGAGAGCGCCGCACCCGCAGCACTCATGCCGTCGAACACGAACGAGATATGTCCGGTTGCCGCAGGTGTCCGCATGAGACGGAAGGTCGCCGCAAGCTTGATGCCGAAGCTGCCAGACTCGTGCAGAAAGAGCCCGCTCAAATCGGGCCCGCAGGTTCGATAGAAGGGCTTTTGGACGTTACGGAAGGCGCGCTGCCCGGTGTGTACGCGTCGGCCATCGGCGAGCAAGACCTCGAGACCGAGGACGATATCCGCCCCTGTGCCATGGCGGGCTGTGCCGAGAAACAACGCGCCGTTCGAGAGTCCGCCGCCTACCGTGGCCTGTGCACCAGAAAAAGTACCAAAGAAAGGCAGGCGCAGTCCGAGCGGCGATAACGCATCGTGGATCTTTTTCCAGGTGACACCCGCCTCGACGGTGATATACATGTCTTCGGCGTTGATCTCGACAATGCGATCGAGGCGCGAGGTGTCGATCACCACGCTCTTTTGATTGATGGCGAGGTAGCTGCCCGTATATGACAGGCCACCACCGCGCCCGATCAGCGAATAGCCGGCAGCACTGGCTGCCACCACCATCGCGGCGCAGGTGTCTGGATCCCGTGGTCGCAACACCGCAACGACCGGCGTGCCGCGGGAATAGACATCGCTTGAATAGAACGCGCACTCGGCAGGGTCGAGGATCACATCCTCGGCAGCAAAGCGCTCGAACAGCGAAGGCGTGACAGGATGCACGGCAGACATGTTCACTCCAGCGTCTTGTGTGGCGATGACGAACTTGCGGCCACCAAATCGCGACCGCGCAGCGCAAAGGATACGCAATCGTACGGATGCGCACTCGACATCGTACCCCGACACTTGTACTTATCAACTCGACGGTCCCACCCACCGGTTACGGAGATCCCATGCCCGCATTCAAGAGGATTCTGGTCGCAATCAAGGACATCAACGCCTCGAGCATGCCGGCCGTACGCAAGGCCGCGCAGCTCGCCAAGGCCAACGGCGCCAGCCTTGAGCTCTTTCATGCAATCTCTGACACGGTGCTCGTCGAAGCGCTCGATGCGCGGCGAGTCAGCCTCAAGGATTACGAAAAGCAGCGGCTCGAAGCGGTGCTGAAGCAGCTGCGGGCCATCGCCAAGCGTCTGCGCAAGCACGATATCGAGGTCGAGTGTTGGGCGGAATGGGACTATCCGCCCGCCGATTCGATCGTACGTCGTGCCCTGCGCACTCATGCTGACCTGATCGTCGCTGAGCGCCACGCGAGCCGCCATGTCGCGCGCTGGATGCTGGCCTACACCGACTGGGAGTTGCTGCGTCAGGCGCCCTGCCCCGTGCTGCTCGTCAAACTGCCGAGGCCCTATCACCGGCCGGTGGTGCTCACCGCGGTCGACCCCTTCCACGAGCATGAGAAACCGGCGCGGCTCGACGCTTCGCTCCTACAGACGGGCGGGCTGGTCGCGGAAAAACTCCGTGGCAGCTTGCGCGTCGTACATTGTGTCGCGCCATCCACCCTGATCACCGCCGGTTGGACCGCCGGGCCGATCGTGGTAGATGCCGGTCGCAACACGGCATTCCTGCAGCGGGCTCGCAAGGCCTTGGCGGCCGAGGTGGCGCGTCACCCACTACCCTCGCACAAGCTGTCGATCCTCGAGGGCTCGGCGCGCGAAGCGATCCCGCAGGCGGCCAAGGACATTAAGGCGAGCATCGTCGTCATGGGGGCGCTCTCGCGATCGGGCCTCAAGCGCCTGCTGGTCGGCAACACCGCCGAAGCGATTCTCGATGCCCTGACCTGCGATGTGCTCGTCGTTAAATCGGGCCGCTTCAAGACCAAGGTCGCGCGTCGCGCGCGCGGCGCACAGCTGATGGCGCTGCCCTCGGCGATGACCGGCTGAGGCGCTGCGCAAACGCGGTCAGAACAAGCTCAATGTTAGTGCTGCTGCGGCGAGCATTGCCAGCAACGCGGGCGTGAGTGCGAGCGCATAGCGGTGCCCACCCGTGATGCCTGCGGCCAGCAACTTCATCGCCGTGTTGGTCGCGAGCGCAGCAAGCACCGCGAAGGCTGCAGTTTCGGTGGCCAGTTCTCCTGTGCGATGCAGACTGCCAGCCGAAGCAATCGCCGAGTGCGCATCGGCGAGACCGCCGAGCGCAATGCCCCACAACGCGCCTGCTTCGCCGAATCGAGCGTCGAGCCACGCCGCACACCAAGTGATGGTGGTGACGATGATGCTGAACAAGATCGCCTCCATCGGCTGAAAGGCCCGACCGCGCAACGACTCATCAACATGGTCGCTGGCCCCGCCCGAGCGCCATAGCAACCACGCGGCAGCGACGGCGGCCACGGTCGCCATCAGCAAGGCAGGCAACAACCAACGCCGCAGTAGCTCGTGATCCAGCACCGCGAGCAGCAGCAATAACTGCAGCGGCGTGGCTACTGAGGAAAGCACCGCGAGCAGCGACCGCCGGTCTCAGCATGGACGGCTCACGCCGTGCACGACCGCCAAGCGCGCCGATGGTGGCGGTGCTTGAGACAAAGCCACCAAAGAAACCGGACACCGGCAGTCCGCGCCGGGGGCCGAGCGTACGCAGCGCAAGATAACCCGCGGCGTTGATCAACAAGACCAGCAGCGTGAGCATCCAGATCGTACGCGGATTGATCACACCGAAACGATCGATCGCTTGGTCGGGCAGCAAAGGCAGCACCACCAGTACCGCCGCGGCAAGCAGCAGGACATCGAGCACCTCGTGATCACTCAAAGTATGCCGCACGAAGCGATGCAGACTCCCGCGCAGCGCGAGCAGCAAGGCAATGACGGCGCCGATCGCCGCGGCCAATACGGGAACCTGTGGCGCGATCGCGCCCAGCAGGTAGGTCGCAAACAGCGTGATTTCGCTCGTGAGACCGGGGTCGGCGCTGCGATCACGCCAATAGGCGAGCACCACGAGGGTGCCAATGACGATGGCACCGACGACCACCACCGCGACCCCTTCAAATTGCACCGCGAGTGCACCGGCGAGCGCCGTGACCACGTGGGTGCGCAAACCACCGGCCATGCCGACGGTGGGATCGCGGCGGCGGCGCTCACGTTCGGCACCAATCAGCAGGCCGACCGCCAGGGCGACGATGAAACCCGAGATGGGACTGTCGAAGATCGCGTCGAGGCCGCTCACGCGACGATATGGTTGGACCGCAACGCGTCGATGTCGGTACGCGAGAAGCCGATGGCAGCCAACACCTCGTCGGTATGCTCGCCGGGCTTGGCCAAGGAGCCCCCTTGAGAGGGTCGCAGTCCCCCCATCTCAATGGGCAGGATGGGCAGTCGCGTCGGGCGTCCGTCCGGTAGCGTCGTGGCACCGAGCCCACCGCTCGCTGCCAGATGCGGATCGTCGAACATTTCTTCGGGCTTGCCGATCGGCGCGAACGGCAGACCCGTACGCTCCAGAATCGGCACGAGTTCGGCCTTGGTATAGCGCTTGAAGAGCTCGCGCACCTGCGGCAGCAAAGCGTCGCGTTGCAGCACCCGTTGTGAGTTCGTCTTGAGTGCCTCGTTGGCACCGAGTTCATGCAAGCTGAAGGATTCGCAGAACTTTTGCCACAGACCATCCGAGACGATACCGACGAACACTTGTTCGCCATCACGGGTCTCGAACACGTCGTAGATCGCCCACGCCGAAATGCGTACCGGCATGGGTTTGGCGGGCTGACCCGTCACCGCCATCTGCGCCATGTGTTGGCCGACGAGATAGACGGTGGTCTCGAACAATGCGCTGCTGACCTTTTGGCCACGACCCGTCGTGTGTCGCTGCTCAATGGCCGCGAGCACCGCGATCACACCGAACATGCCACCCGTGACATCGATGACCGACGTGCCGGCACGCAACGGTCGGCCCGGCGGGCCGGTCATGTAGGCAAGCCCGCCCATCATCTGCGTGACCTCATCAAGCGCGGTGCGGTTCTCGTAGGGCCCGGAAAGAAAGCCTTTTTCGGAGCAGTAGATCAGACGAGGATTGTTTGCGGCGAGCGCCTCGTAGCCGAGCCCTAGCTTGTCCATGGCTCCCGTGCGGAAGTTTTCGACCACGACATCGGCTGCTTCGCATAGTCGTTGCGCGATCGCCAGACCTTGTGCGGACTTCAGATCGAGACAAATACTTTTTTTGTTGCGGTTGTACATCGGAAAGTAGCCCGCGCCCGAACCGAGCAGTTTGCGCGTGCTGTCGCCGTCGATCGGTTCAACTTTGATGACCTCGGCACCGAGCTCGACGAGGATCGCGCCCACCGCGGGACCCATCACCATGTGTGTGAACTCCACCACCTTGATGCCGTGCAAAGGCAGCGAGGCCGCATCGGGCAAGGCACTCATCGTGCAGACTCCTGTGTGAATCCGAGCGGCAGCCCGGCATCGGGCGTGAAACCGTACAGCGGTTCTTCGGGTAAGGCCGCGCGAACAATCTCGCGGACCGCGAGCAGTTTTGGCAGATCGATGCCCGTGCGCAAACCCATCGCCTCGAGCATGAACACCAGATCTTCGGTGACGATATTGCCGGACGCGCCCGGCGCGAACGGACACCCGCCGAGCCCGCCCAGCGAGCTGTCGAAAGTGGTTATGCCGACCTCGAGACCCGCGAGCACATTGGCGAGGCCGAGGCCCCGGGTGTTGTGCAGATGCAGACCCGAGAGCGCGTGTTCGCCCACTGCGTGATGTACACGTTTGACTAGATCTTTGACCTGCGCCGGGTTCGCATAGCCCGTCGTGTCGGATAGTCCAACCTCATCGCAACCTGCCGTCATCAGCGACTCGGCGAGCGCCACCACCTTGTCGGCGGGCACTGTACCCTCGAGGGTGCAGCCGAAGGCCGTCGACAAACCGCCCTCGAATTTTGGCCGGCGATCGGCGGGAAGACTGCGCAGCAAGGCCACGATACCCTTCACTTCTTCGAGCATCTGCGCGTGGGTGCGGCGCACGTTCTTGAGGCTGTGAGTCTCGGAGGCGGACAGCGGAATGGTGATCTTGTGCGCGCCGGCTTCGACCGCAGCTTCTGCGCCTTTTAGGTTGGGCACCAGCACGGCCACGGTGAGGCCGGGGATAGTGCGCGCGAAGCGCACGACCTCTGCCGTGTCGGCGAGCTGCGGCAGCAGCTTTGCCGGTACGAAACTGCCGCCCTCGATCTCGGTCACGCCCGCGGCAGCTTCAGCGCGGATCCATGCCTGCTTTGCCTCAAGCGACATGATCGGTTTGATGCTTTGCAGGCCGTCGCGAGGCCCGACTTCACTGATGAGAATCGTCATGGTCGATCACCCAAGGGCTCAAGGTCATAGATCCAGGGTCGTGCCCGACGATCCCGTTCGTGAAAAGCGTCGATCTCGATGCGGCTCTTCAAAGTCAAGGCAATCGCATCGAGCCCCTCAAGCAGCATGTCGCGCGGCTCGGCATCAAGCGTGAAACGAAAGCAGAGCCCCGCCGCAGCTCGCACCTCACCGCGCTCGAGATCGACAATAATCGTGTGTTGCTGCGGATCGGCGATGACATGCGCCTCCAACGCGGCAATCTGCTCGCTCTCGAGTACCACGGGCACGATGCCGTTGCGCACACAGTTGCCAAAGAAAATTGGCGAGAACGACGGAGCGATCACCGCACGAATGCCATACTCGTGCAAGGCCCACACCGCATGCTCGCGACTCGAGCCGCAACCAAAATTCGCACCGCCGAGCAGGATGCGTGTCCCCAGATAGGCCGCTTGGTTGAGCACGAAGTCTGGATTCGGCTCGCGCCCACCGATCGCGGTATATCGCCAGCCCGCAAACAAACCTGACGAGAGGCCCGTCTTCGAGACCGACTTCATCTCGCGCGAAGGGATGATGATGTCGGTGTCGATATTCGCCCGGATCAGTGGCGCCGCTACCGCTTCGATGACGCGTACGGGTTCCATCAGAGGTCGCCCTCGCGCTCATCGCCCTCTCGGACATCGCGCTCGGCGAGTTCGCGCGGCTCGGCGATGCGACCGAGCACGGCGCTCGCCGCAACAACCTCGGGGCTTGCGATATGCGTCCGCGTCTCCGGACCCTGCCGACTTTCAAAGTTGCGATTGGTCGAAGAAATCGCCCGCTCGCGCGCACCGAAACTCTCGCCACCGGCAAAGAAACACATCGAACAGCCGGACTCGCGCCACTCGAAGCCCGCCGCTTTGAACACCCGATCGAGGCCTTCGGCCTCGGCGGCGCGCTTGACGGACATCGAGCCCGGCACGCAGATCGCCCGCACCTGCGCGGCGACGTGGCGGCCGGCGAGAATCTTGGCCGCGCACCGCAAATCGCTCAGCCGGCTGTTGGTGCAGGAGCCGATGAATGCGGCATCGATACGCAACGAATTCATTGCCGCGCCTGCACGCAGTCCCATGTAGGACAAGGCACGCGCATGGGCTTCGGGCGATGCCCCGCTCGTCTCCTGCGTCGGTACGAAGGCGTTCACCGGTACCGCATGCTGCGGGCTCGTTCCCCAAGTCACCATGGGCGAGAGTTCGCTGACGTCGATCAGAATCTCGCGATCGAATACCGCGCCTTCGTCGGTGACGAGCGCGCGCCAAGTGGCCACGGCGCTATCCCACTCGGCACCGCGCGGCGCAAAACGTCGACCCTCGAGATAGTCGAAGGTTTTTTGATCAGGGGCGATGAAACCGGTGACGGCAGAAAACTCGGTCGCCATATTGCAGAGCGTGAGTCGACCCTCGATGTCGAGTGCGCTCACCGCCTCACCCGCAAATTCCACCGCGAAGCCATTGCCGCCTGCCGAACCATGGCGCGAGATCAACGCCAGTGCGAAATCCTTGGCAGTCACGCCGGCGGGTGCCTGACCTGCAAAGCGCACGCGCATGGTTTTGGGTCGCGGGACGCGCAAGGTGCCAGTTGCGAGTGCGTGTTCGGCTTCGGTGGAGCCGATACCCCAGGCAAACGCGCCGAGCGCACCCTGCGTGCAGGTATGGCTGTCGGGACAGACGACCGTGGCGCCGGGTAGCACGATGCCGAGTTCCGGCGAGATCACGTGCACGATACCTTGCAGCGGATCGCGCACATCGAAGAGATGTATGCGAGCCTCGCGGGCCGCCGCGCGGGTTTCGGTAATGAATGCCGATCCGCCCGGCATACGCGTCTCATCACCACGCCCCGGGAAGGTGTCGACGATGTGATCCATGGTGCAAAAGACGCGTGCGGGATCGGCGACCTTGCGGCCCGATTCTCCGAGGCTCTTGAGCGCGACTGACCCCGTGCGCTCGTGAAGGAAAATTCGGTCAATGGCAATCAGAGCCGCGCCGTCGCCAAGTTCGCGAACGAGATGTGCGGACCAGAGTTTTTCGAAAAGTGTCGAGACGGCCATGACGGATACTCAGCGAAAGTTTAGCGCGATGCGCGTGCCTCCGCCCGGCCCGCGGCGCTCGATGGTCAAAGAGCCGCCGATCTCACGCGCGCGACGACGCAGATTATCGAGTCCACGACCCGAGGCGATACCGGTATCGATGCCGACCCCATCATCCTCGATACGAACATGGAAGCCGCTGCCCTCAACATGGCGCGCGCCAACCATGATTTCGCTGGCCTCGGCGTGCTTCAAGGTATTGTTGATGGCCTCTTGGATAATACGCAGGGCCTGCAACAGCAGTTTGGGTGCGATCGCCGGCGCATCGTCCAACTTGATTCGCCGCAGCACTCGAGTGTCGCTCGCGGACAAACGCCGCTCGAGCCGGGTGCGATAGTCCGCTAGCGCCTTGGCGAAGGTTTCGTCTTGGTCGCGCAGCGTATCGACCATCAGGTGCATGTCGGCAATGCATTCGGTTACGAGGTCCGCCAACTCGGGCTGCGACATCTCTCCGCGCTCAAGTTTGAGTCGTGCCGTCGCGAGTTGTGCGCCTAACCCATCGTGCATGTCCGCCAACATCTGTTCACGCTCCTCACGACGCGAGCGGTTGAGCTCAAGGGAGACCAACTGCTGTTTTAGGTCGTCGCGCTGTCGAAGATTGAGGTCGAGAGCCAGGCTGATAAAGAGCGACGTATTGATGAGGACCGCCACAAAATTCCATAGAACAGTTTT
>Ga0194124_10006232_pt1 | contig 10731 bp, 12 predicted proteins | sample TA2KigCas0mmetaG_FD_148605 | JGI IMG/M metagenome (GOLD analysis project Ga0194124, IMG submission 148605) | Freshwater microbial communities from Lake Tanganyika, Tanzania - TA2015031 Kigoma Deep Cast 0m | ecosystem: Environmental > Aquatic > Freshwater > Lake | place: Tanzania: Lake...
CCTTCTCTTCGGGCTTAGCAAAACGCCGTTTGCGCTTGGCAGCGGGGAGTGGGGTCATTGACATACCAATAGCGCGGCCAACAATTTTTGCAGGCATATCGACGATGGCCATCGTTTCAAGGTCGGCTTTGATTTTATTCATCATCGCCATGCCAAGATCTTTGTGGGCCATTTCGCGGCCTCGGAATTGAAGTTGGATTTTTAATTTATTTCCTTTATCCAAAAATTCCTCAGCATGGCGCAGCTTGGTTTCGTAATCGTGCGCTCCAATTTTCACGCGGAATTTAATTTCTTTAACTTTCGCGTGATGTTGTTTTCTCTCCTTTTCCTGCTTGGTCAATTCGTATTTGTATTTTCCAAAATCAGCAATGCGACAGACGGGAGGCGTGGCATTCGGAGAAATCTCAATGAGATCGAGTCCGTAAGATTTTGCTTGGCGGACCGCATCCTCCGTACGAAGGACGCCTAGTTGTTGGCCTGTGGAGCCAATGATGACACGAACTTCGCGAGCGCGAATTCGTTCGTTGATGCGGATGAAGTCAGGGTTAATAAGCGGAGGTTGGTTGATGTTGAAAACAAGCTACAGCCTACAAGAGTGGAAACTGCAGTGAGAAAATAGTGAACAGAAAAATGAAGACTGTAAATAGAGTTTTGTTTTAAAAATTTATTTTCGAGTTTTGATTTCTTCTTGCAAGCGGTGATAAAAATTTTCTTTTGTAAAAGATCCTTCGTCTCCTTTGCTGTGACTGCGAAGAGAGAGTTGGCCTGCCGCTTCCTCGCGATTGCCGACAATAACCATATAAGGAACTTTTTCTATTTGAGCAGCGCGAATTTTGGCTCCAATTTTTTCTGACGAGAGATCAGCTGTTGCACGGACATCTTGAGCTCTCAATTCGGAGAGGATAGTTTGAGCGTAGGAAGTCAGCTTGTCAGAAATGGGAAGGATCCGGACCTGTTCGGGAGCTAGCCAGACCGGGAAGTTGCCTGCAAAATGTTCAATGAGAAATCCAATAAAGCGCTCATGAGTGCCAAGCGGAGCACGATGGATGCAAAGCGGGGTCTCTTTTTTATTTTCTGAATTTGTATAAGTGAGTCCGAATCGTGGAGGTACAGCAAAATCAACTTGGTTGGTAGCCAAGGTGAACTCACGTCCAATGGCGCTCCAAACTTGAACATCGATCTTAGGCCCATAGAATGCGGCTTCGTTAGGTATTTCTACAAAATTGATCCCGCTTTTAACGAGAACATCGCGAACCATATCTTCTGTTTTTTTCCAAAGGATCGGATCATCAACAAATTTTTGTCCTAGCTTCGCTGGATCATGCGTCGAGAAGCGCATTTGATAACGCTCAACGCCGAAGATTTTAAAATATTTGAGATACATCTCGTTGACCGCCTGGAATTCCGAGGCAAATTGTTCTTCGGTGCAGTAGATGTGAGCATCATTCATCTGCATGCAACGAACACGCATGAGTCCCATCAGTTCTCCTGACTGCTCATAGCGATAGCAGGTTCCATGTTCAGCGAAGCGGAGCGGAAGGTCGCGATAACTGCGAGGGAGTGCAGCAAAAAGCTTGTGATGGTGAGGGCAGTTCATCGCCTTCAAATAATAGACCGTTTTTTCTCCCCCTTCTTTTTCCTCAAGCTCCATCGGCGGAAACATGCTCTCCGCGTAGTAAGGCAAATGGCCGCTCGTTTTATAAAGAGTGTCGCGAGCAATGTGTGGCGTGCGAACGCGTTGGTAGCCGGCTTGGAATTCGGTCTCCTTGGCCAATTTTTCAAGTTCCTCGATGAGCACGGCTCCTTTTGGTAGCCAGAGCGGGAGGCCAGGACCAACGTCTTCATCAAACGTGAACAGCTGAAGTTCTTTTCCTAATTTACGATGATCACGCTTTTTCGCTTCTTCCAACATTTGGAAATAAGCTTCCAATTCTTCTTGTGTTGCAAAAGCCGTTCCGTAGATACGCTGCAGTTGAGGATTTTTTTCATCGCCTTTGTAATACGCACTGGCAACGTGAGTCAGGCGGAACGCGCCAATCTTGGAAGTGTCGGCAACGTGAGGTCCCGCGCAAAGGTCGGTGAATTCGCCATTGCGATAAAGCGTGATGGTTTCGTTTTCTGGAATGTGCTCAATGATGTCGACCTTAAAACGACTTGGCATAGAGCGCTCGCCCAAACTTGCTAATGCTCCGCGCTGGCCCATGGCAAGGGCTTCCTCGCGGCTGACAACTTGGCGCTCGAAGGGTTGCGCAGCTTCAACAATTTTGCGCATCTCTTTTTCAAGACACTCAAAGTCCTCTGGGGTGATACGATGAGCAAGATCAACATCGTAATAAAATCCTGTCGCAATCGGAGGACCAGCGGCAAACTGCGCCTCAGGCCAGAGCTTTAAAATGGCCGTAGCAAGGACGTGCGCACACGAATGGCGCAAAGTTTCAAGTTCGTTCATGTTCGATTAATAGCCGCAAAAGAACGGAAAGAGCGCAAAAAAGCGGACTTTTTAAGCGTCTGGCTTAGTCTTTGGCAGTCCAATGACGCGCTGGCTTTCTTTCCATTGACCGCGTTTCTTTAAAAGTTCGACACGCTCAAAGCGCTTGAGAACGCTGCGCTTGGCAGTAATAGTGCTGGAGCCCTTAAGGCTAGGATGTTGACTCATGGGGTGAAAAAGGTACCAGAGTGGAGGAAAAGTGCAAGAAGAAAAAAATTATTTGAAAATAAAAATTTTATGAATAAGTTAGTAAGTATCATGAAATCAATCCACTTCCAAAAATTATTTTTCACTCTCTTCCTCCTCAGTGGCGCTTTTTTTGCCAATCCCTCTTCGGCATTGGCAGATGATGCCGTAAGAGTTTTTCATGAGAGAGATAGTGGAATGCCTATTACGTTAGAAGTAGGTGAAAAAATTCAATTTACATTTGCTGAGATGATTCCTGATTCGACTCCTTGGAGCTGTTCGATTGCATGGTGGTCTGTAGATTCGACGATTGCGTTATCTGATGGAGCGCCCGTCTATGACCTCACTCAAAACCTCAACGCGTTAACACAAGAAACAGCCTTCACTTGTTTTGGAGCAAAAGAAGGAAACTCAATCCTCTATTTTTATAAAGAAGACAAAAACAATCCTGGTGTGATTGTCGAAACACTTATTTTTTCAATTCACGTTCAGGAGAGCGCTCAGGCTCTTGCACCTCGGTAAAAAAACAGGTTTTAGGAGTTGATTGCATCTCCGTCGCTCTGCGATGGCAAACCCTTCAACTCTTCAACTTTTCAACCCTTCAACGGCCGCGCAGCGACCTGCGGCCTACACCATTCCGAGCTTCATTCGGCCAGCTTCGCTAATCATATTCTGATTCCATGCTGGTTCCCAAACGAGTTCGACTTCGGCTTCGTCGATTCCCTCGATGGTTAAAATTTTAGAACGAGCATCGGCTGCAATCGTAGGTCCCATCCCACATCCAGGAGCCGTCAAAGTCATCTTGACTTCGGCTTTTGTCTGGCCATTTTCGGTGGTGACAAGAGTGCAATCATAGATCAAACCAAGATCAACAACGTTCACAGGAATTTCAGGATCAAAAACGGTCTTGAGTTGATTCCAAACAGCCTCTTCCAACGTTCCTTCCGGAGCTGTTTTGACTGGGGTTGCAACGGAGGCATCGATCCCCAAAGCATCAGCATCTTTTTGATCGATGCGTGCAAGGCCTCCTGGAGTCGCTACGGTGAACGTGCCGCCGAGAGACTGAGTCACGATAACTTGTGTGCCAGCAGGAAGGACTAGCGTTGTGCCGCTTGGAATCTGAATTGCGTCGCAATCGCGTTTAAGGATGATTTCTTGGTGCATAAAATTGGAAGATCGAAGTTGGAAGATAGAAAATCAAAGGTTAGGTTGTCGATCCAAGAATATTAATTTTAAATTTTCCCGCTTGAGGATTTAATTGATCTGAAAGCGTAGAAGCAGGTGAGGCACAAGAGGAGGATTTTTTAGATATTGTTTCCGAAGCTGGATCCAGTGCAGAACGGAGAGCCTCTTCGACAAGTTGAGCGCAATGGATTTTCATCGGAGGGAGGGCTCCAAGTGGTGCAGAGAGTTCTTCTCCTGATAGGGAAAGAGCTTCTTCAGGGGTCTTCCCTCGGATCAATTCGGTAGCCACGCTGGCAACGGCAATTGCTGTTTGACATCCGAAGCTTTGAAAGGTGGCACGATCAATGACGCGCCGGCCGTTTTTTTCCTCTTTGAATTTAATCCAAAGACGGAGCATGTCGCCGCAGTTGGTGCTTCCAACGGTTCCCATCGCATCGGCAGCGACCATCTCCCCCATATTTTGAGGCTCTGCAGCAGCCCGTTCAATTTTTTCTGTAAGGGAAATATCAGTCATGAGTTTCCTCTTTTTCAATCGTATAGCGTGGGAGCGAATGGTCGGCTTTTTCTGAGTAAGCATCGATGCCACCTCGCAAGGCTTTGACATTGGCGAAGCCATGGCCTGCAAAATAAGCGGCGGCATCGAGTGAGCGTTCACCTTGATGATCGATGAGAACAAGGAGTTCGTTTTTGGGCCAACGTCCCATAGCTTCCTGCATCAACTCTTGAGTAAGAAGTTGGCTTGTTGGAAGATGAACGGCTTCGAACTCTTCTCGTGTCCGCAAGTCCAATAAATGAACTTCGGAGAGCGAGATGTCATGAAGTTTTTTGTGCAAGGCAAGTGGCTCGATCCACATTTTTTCATCTTCTTGGTGGCTTGTCTCAATTTCAGTGAGAACTTGGTGTGGATCTAAACCACCGCTGCGAGTGCAGAGTTGTTGCAATGTTTCTTCCAAATCAAAACCACAACTGCTGCAACCGCCAAGATGATAGCGACGAAAGAGCGTCCGCTTCGCGCCCGGATAATGCGCGAGGAGATCACGCATGGAGCTGTGCGGGGAGATTTTTGAAGAAGAGTGTTTCATGAAAAAGAAATAAGAGAATAGCCACAAAAGAATAGAAAGAACACAAAGAAAAATCTCTTTTTCTTTTAGATAATCGAAAAATAATTCTTTTGAGTTGCTTCTACAATCAAGGTCTGAGCTGTCTTCCAAAGTTCTTCAGAACCTTTTTGAATCAACGCATTTTTTTCTAAAGCCATAGAAGGTGTGATGGAAAACTCCTTCCACGTGCCGCCACCAGAAGAAAAATTGAGAAGCATGGCAAGAAACCGATCCAAACTTTTTGCAAAAGCAGCTTCAGGAGTTGCTCCATCTTCAAATTCCAACCATAAATTCAAAAAAGCTTGAGACTGTTGTTTTGGTAAAAGGCCAAAAATTTTTTCTGCAGCCTGACGTTCTTTTAAAAAGAGAGCATGCTCATCTTTGCGATCATATAAAAAAGTATCTCCTGCTTCGATCTCAACAAGATCATGAATGGCTAATAATTTTAACGTGTGTAAAAGATCGATGGGCTCATTGCTATACTCTGCAAGCACCATTGCTGCTATCACCAAGTGCCATGAGTGTTCAGCGGAATTTTCTCGACGTGATGTTCCAAGAACCTTGTGCTTTCGTAAAATGTTTTTGAGCTGATCAATTTCTACGAGAAATGCTAGCTGTGCGGTTAGCAATGTTGGGAGAGAGGATGGTGTCATTGAAAGCAGTATAATAAAAATTCATTGCTAAGAAAAAATCTCTTTTTTGTGTTCTTTCCGTTCTTTTGTGGCTATTTGTTTTTAATCTCTTTTTAGCAATCTATCCATGAATCAATCCCACCGCAAACATCCCAAGGCCCTCTACGAAGGGCGATGGATTTTTTTTATTTTAGGTTTTTTATGGCTTGCTGCAATGGTTATGCTGCCATTGATCGCTTTGCCATTGGGGATCTTGATTATTTTTTCAGCTTATTTTTTTCGAGATCCTGAAAGAAACATTTCTGCAGATCCTGCGATCATTGTTTCTCCTGCCGATGGGACAGTAACATTGATCGATGAAGTAGAAGGCGTCGAGGGAGATCCTTATTTGACGATGCGCTTAAAACGGATTTCGATTTTTCTTTCTGTTTTTGACGTGCATGTCAATCGCACACCAATTGCCGGAGAGTTAATTCATAGCGAGCCGCGTGGAGGCCTTTATCTCGATGCCCGCAAGCCAGAGTCATCGATTCTGAATGAAAGCCGGCTCTGGATTATTCAAGGGGAGCGAGGGCTTGTTGGCGTCAAACAAATCACTGGAGCGATTGCGCGCCGGATTGTTCCTTGGTCTCAAGTTGGAGATCACTTAGAAAAAGGAGAACGGTTTGGGATGATTCGATTTGGATCACGGACGGAGCTTTATCTTCCGATGGAGACTGAAATTTTAGTGAAGGTGGGGGATAAAGTTGCTGGAGGGTCCAGCGAAGTTGCGTGGTGGCAGTAAATATGGTAGTTTTAGGGCTGCATGAATAATCAAGAGCCAAAAATTTACCTCCTTCCTAATTTAATGACGGCAGGAAATCTTTTTTGTGGATTTGCTGCAGTGCTTAAAATTATTGAAGCATCATTGCTTGATGCTGCTGGAAAGTCAGCCATCGCAAATTATCACATGGCTCTGGCTTTTATTTTGGGAGCCTGCGTCTTTGATTTGCTTGATGGGCGCTTGGCGCGGCTTGGAGGACATGAGAGTCCCTTTGGGCGCGAGTTTGATTCGTTAGCAGATGTGGTCTCGTTTGGCCTAGCGCCAGCATTGCTCGTACATCAAATCGTTTTGCAAGATTTTCATCGCACTGGTTGGGTGATTGCTTTTATTTATCTTCTTTGTGGTGCCTTGCGATTGGCTCGATTTAATTGTTTGTCGATTCAAGCTGAATCCGTAAAGGCGGATGGAGCACATCCCTCTTCAGAGTTTATCGGCTTTCCAATTCCAGCTGCAGCTGGTGTGATTGCTTCATTGACCCTTTTAATGTTATGGCTTAACGAGGGTGAGAGAACAATTGGGTTATGGAAGTTTGTATTGCCGCCTACGTTGCTTTTCCTTTCATTCATGATGTTTAGTCATGTGAAGTATCCAAGTTTTAAAGGGCTCGGTTGGCGCTCCCAACGTTCGATTCCTCGTTTTTTGATTATTATTTTAGTTTTGATTTTTGCTGCAATCAATTACGAGTGGATGCCTGCTCTTCTTTTTATCATCTACTTGCTGTACGGATTCGTAAGGCCTTTTCTCTCCAAGCCGCTCCGAGATGAGATTGAAGAGGAGCAGCCTCAAGAACACCTTGATCAAATGCCACAATGATCAACATTCCATCCAATATTTATTCCGAAGAACGCTTAAATGATGGGAGTGTTTCTCCTAAGAGTGTTGCGGACCGTTCTGTAATTTCCGGAAAGCTGGCCGAGTCTGCAACAGCAAAAACTTTTATTGAAGCACCGCAAAAGTTTTTTGGAAAATATATTGAATTGGATGTTGGGAAAAGAACATTAGAGGAGAAAGAGGCGAATCAAGCCGTCAGAAAGGAATTTCACGGAAATCTTCACGCATTTTTTGGGCCTCTGCTTGCAGAGTATCTTTATCCACAGGAACAGCACGAAAAATTTTTACAAAAAGGGGCCCCCTTAACACCTGAGTTTGCTCAAAAGATCGTGAGCAAAGGTATGGAGATGATGGAGGCTCTTGCTAACTCTTGTATAGAATCTCTCGGTGATGAGGCCAAAAAATTATCGCAACCAGATTTATTAGATCAAGCGATGGTACGCTATGCTGATGAGCAGGAGGCTCTCGTAGCAAAGCAAGGTGGCATAATCGACGTGCTTCCGCATACCGCAAAAGCAGTTGCCGGTGGAGCGATGGCTGCCTTTGCTGTTGCTACGATGGGACATCTTACTCCTACCGATATCTTTTTCCTAGCTGATTTACTCGCAGATAAAAAACTATCAAAATCGATAGAAAATTTTATTACGGCACGATTAGTGCAGCATATTGAACATCATTTAGAGTCTTATTTGGAGGAGCGAAGAAGTTCTAACACCCCTCTTAGTATGGAAGAAGAGAAGAGTTTGAGAACATTATTGATGGATAGGAGTTTTTACTTCAGTCGTGAATCGGCTGCTCCCGCGGCAACATCTGTAATGATACGTGCAGAGAATCTCTCGGTAGGGGGAGGGACGGATGTCGATACTCCTATCGGTGCTATCAATTACATACTTTTTTCTCCGATGGAAAGTGTTAGTGGAAGTGGAGCTCATAGCCGCCTCTTTCGTGATGGAGTGACTATGCTCATTGGTAATATAAAAAAAATCCAAGATTCCATGTCAGAGACGACCGTTTCCGCTGAAGAATTATCGAAAATTAAGAGAGCAATTGCTGTTGCAGGCAAAAAAGCCGCGGCAGCTGTTGCTGAGCAAGGGAATGCTGGAACTTGGAGAGATGTTTCCGATCAAGAGCTGCCACCAATCAGTACGCTTGCTGCAGCTAAGAACAAAACGCTACCCCCTCCTTGGAGGAGAGGAATCTAAAAATAAATGCTAAAATTTTGTTGATTTATTTTTAGAAAAAGTAATTCTGCTCTTCTGACACCGTCGGATACTAACAACCAACGTATTTTTTAAAACCAACCTTTTTATTTTATGAGTGATATCACAGCACAAATGGCAGCTAGCATGGGTAGTATCGATGCCCAAAATCAGCTCAGTGCGACTCAAGCAACTGCAAATACCAATACGACTGAATCAACTACAAGTACGAGTACAGGAGCAGGGACAACTCATACATTCTCATCAATATCTGGAAATTCTTTGACTATTGATCTTCCTCAAAAAGGTGCTCCTGGAGCTGGAATTACATTTGGCGGGTCCGGAATTGGGCCTGATGGCATTGGTGGGCCTGGTGGCATTGGCGGAATTGGGGATGGACATGGAGGGGCTGATCAACCGGGCGGTCTTGGTGGCGTCGGCGGATTTTTAGGAGTGGGCGATAATAATCCTGTGGCCAAGATGGCTGGTTATTCCATGAAGCAATTAGCACAAGAATATCCAGACATAGCGAATGAGATTGTCTCCTTGGCTAAGGAGGGGAATCTTCAGAGCGCTGCTGCAAAGTATGCACCAGCAGCCACTGATGTGAAAGATGCTTTCAAAAGCGAGATGAAAGACACAGCTAAAGATATTGCTGATCACCCTTTTGCTGTTGACGAAGTTAGAACGCCAGGAGGCGTTGGCGGCCCTGGTCAAGTAGGAGGTTTAGGAGGGCTTCAACATCCATTAGGAGATCTCGCAGCAAAGTCGGTGGAGCAACTCTCCAATCAATATCCTAATGTCGCGAATTACCTAAAAAGCATCGCTGGTGATGGCAATATTCTCAATCTTGCTCAAGAAGATTCGAATACTGCCGTGCGGAATCAAATGAAAGCAGATACTCCGACCAATATTGCAGCTTGATTTGAAGTGATCCGCTTCACTTCAGAAATCCTCGATTCTTCCAGAGGCAGCTTGCTCCTGAAGCTACTGTTAACAACAGCGTAATCCCAATCAACGTGGGGCCAAGGTAACTCCATGACCAAGCTATCCAGTCTTGATTGGGAGAAAAGAGTTGTTGGACCGAGAGGAGCATTAAATAAAAAAGGATCGTAGCAAATTGCCATCCCGTTTTGTGCTTGCCGAGTCGATCAGCGGCAATAACCACTCCTTGTTCAGTTGCGATGAGGCGTAGTCCTGTGATCAAAAATTCTCGCGCAATGATAATAGTTACAGCCCAGGCAGGAAGGGCATGAAAGGGAATGAGACAAATGAAAGCTGCTGAAACAAGCACCTTATCGGCCAATGGATCAAGCAGTCGACCAAAGTTAGTGCACTGATCATAGCGACGAGCAACAAAACCATCTAACCAGTCGGTAAAAGCTGCGAGAGAAAAAAGAAAAAAAGCAGCAGGTAAAGACCAGGTCGTTTGGAATGTTAAGAAACCCACGAAGAGCATCGTTAGAAAGATCCGTGAGAGTGTTAATTGATTAGAGAAAGTCATGACAACAATTCAGGAGAATATTCTTAATAAGAAAATTCAAATTGTAAATCAAGTAAGGTTGAGAGAGTGAAGTGTTGACAGTTTAGGAAAATTTCGGCCATTCAAGAGAGTCGTGCAGAAACTCAAATTTTTTTCCCTCATCCTTGCTTCCGGTATACTTTTTCCGATACTCTTAGAGGAATATTTTTTCCATGGGACGTTGTTTTTATTTTTTGTTGGTTGTGCTTTTGACTTCATTAATTGAAGTTAGTTCGTTCAATGCCATAGCTTCCGATGAGAAAGAAAAATCATCCGCGACGTACAGTGAAAAAGAATTTGAGGCGATGGCCCTAAAATTGCGCCAACAGGCTATTGAATCGACGAGAGTTCCCCGAGTAGAAACGAAATCACCGCTTGCATTATTAGGAGGACAAGGCTTCAATCGCTATCCTTGGAAGCGTGATGTTTTTACTACGGTTTTTTGGATTGGAGAGCGTCCTACGGCGCGCAATCCTGTTCCAAATAATAAAAGTACGTGGGATGCAAATTGGGCGCGTAACTTTGGCGGATACGATAATCCAAGTCCTTCAGCTCGGCAAAATTTCATTCCGAAGGGATTTACTCCTCGCCAAAATCCTTTTTATTGCGCTCTTCCTTATAATGACATTAGTCATGGGTCAACCAAACCAGATGCGCGTCGTCTCATTCCTTGGTTTAAAGATGTTTTTGTAAAGCCAGGACAATCGGTGCTCAAAGGCCGTTGGATTGCGATTCATCATGGAGGGCGGACTTGCTTTGCTCAGT
>Ga0194124_10006239_pt1 | contig 10722 bp, 8 predicted proteins | sample TA2KigCas0mmetaG_FD_148605 | JGI IMG/M metagenome (GOLD analysis project Ga0194124, IMG submission 148605) | Freshwater microbial communities from Lake Tanganyika, Tanzania - TA2015031 Kigoma Deep Cast 0m | ecosystem: Environmental > Aquatic > Freshwater > Lake | place: Tanzania: Lake Tanganyika...
ATCGCTTGTTGCGATTTGCATCGGGATTCCTTTTCTATTTTCCTTTGAAAATAAAGAAATATTAGCCATGACTAGTTGGATTATAACAAGCCTATTCTTGCTCGCATATATCTTCTGTAAAGAACTACTTTGTGAACTGCCTTGGCAAAAAATCCGTCTGATGGGAGAAAATCTTTTGAGCGGAAAAATTAGAATTCAATTTCTAATTCTTTCATTGATACGTTACATGGTCCTGGTCGCCCAATATAGCCTTGCGCTTAAGCTATTTGGGGCCGATTTTAGTCTTGAATATTTCGAGCCTATTGTTCTTGTTTTTCTTTTTGTAACCTTGACCCCATCGCTGTTCTTTGGTAAAATAATCGTGAGAGAAAGTATTGCATTGACCACTTTTTCTATGTTTACATTTCCTTTAAATGAGGTATTTTTTGCTTCACTCTTGATTTGGATTTTATCGATATTCCTTCCGGCATTACTTGCACTTACTTTTTTAAAAGCCCCAAAATTGAAGTTTGCATGATACTTTGGATTATTGTTTTATTTTATGCTACTTTCGTTTTATTGATTATTGGCCTGGGGTATTTCAAACAGCACGAAAAAGAATCAAACTATTATTCAGGACAAAAAATTACTTTAGATCGATTAAGCGTACTTATTCCTTATCGAAATGAAGAGGAAAATATTACTCATTTATTAGATAGGCTCGAAAAATCTAGTGTCCAACCCAAACAAATCATCTTCATTGATGACCATTCAACTGATAAATCGGCTTTACTCCTCAGTCAACGAAAAAAAAATCATTACCAACTGCTTCGTTTGGAGGATAATTTGGGGAAAAAGGAGGCCTTACGTTTGGGAATTGAACATGCTGAAGGTGAATTTATCTTAACCTTAGATGCCGACATCCTGTTGCATTCAGAATATTTTCGAACAATTACTCAGCTAGAAGAGGCAGATGCATACCTTTTCCCTGTGGTATTGAAAGGAAAAAATTTCTTGCAAGTGTTTTTTGAACTTGATTTGCTTATGGTAAATGCCTTAAATTCTGGATTATTTGGTTGGTATAGACCGATAATTGCAAGTGGTGCAAATTTGTTATTTCGAAAAGAAAGGTTCCTGAAATCAGACAGGTACGAAACCCACAAACACATATTGAGTGGTGACGATATTTATTTACTAAGAGATTTCAGGCATTCAAAAGCAGATATTCGGTTGGTACTAAACCGAAATCTCACAATATTATCTGATACGCCGAGAAATTTAAGCGATTTTTTTCATCAACGTTTAAGATGGATTGCAAAAACAAGTCATGTAAACGATCATTTTGCAACCTTACTTGGCGTCTTTCAAGGACTTATGATTATTTCCTTTTGTCTTTGCTTTACTTATTTCCTATTTCAAAATGAAACTGAAAACGCACTTTTCCTTTTCCTAATGAAATCTCTTGTTGACCTGCTCGGTTTTGCTCCCTATTTCGTGAAGGTTCGCACATACAAACAACTTGTTTATTTAATTCCTTACCAATTAATCTATCCGATTTATTTATTAATTATTTGCATTTTACTTCCTTTTTTTAATCCTGTTTGGAAACAGCGATCGGTAAATGTTTATGCGAAGTCAAACTAAATTAATGTATCTTTATAGTGTGAAAAAGCTCGCACTATTTCTGATGATTGCCTTCACCCTCCTTGGAAATGTTGGAATAAAAGTATTCACACATTCTTGCGAAGAGGAAGGAACCTTCATTTCTTTTGTGGCGCCAATTGAAGATCATTGCAAGGAAGGAAAGTCAAAAGAACTCCCCAGCTGCTGTAAAAAAGCTAAAGAAATTAGGAAAGATTGTTGTTCGGATGAAGAAAAAATTGTTAAACTCTCTTTTGATTTCCATGAAGTTTACGACATTGTGCTGCCTTATTTTAATTTTTCCTCAGAACCTATTATCTCGTGGGTAAAGCAAGAAGGATTTCAAGTTGTAGAACAAGAAAATGTTAGCCTTTTTAAACCGCCGACAAAGGCACATGGGCGGTCACTTTTAATTTATAATCAAGTCTTTTTAATTTAAATCGAGGGATATTATTTTTCTCATTTTTAAATTTAATATTCATGAAATTATTTATGTTTTGTTGCGTGTTGTGTTGTTGGAGCAGCATAACTTTTTCGCAAGTTAAAGGCCTCGTTCAAGGAAAAGATTCTTTCACACTAAAACCCCTTACAGGTGCTAAAGTAAAATTACTTCAAGCAAATACAGGAGTATACACAAATGAAGAGGGTACGTTTGAATTGGTTTTACCTAAATTACTTCCTGATACCATCGTTATTTCAGCCATAGGATATTACAATGATACCGTAATAGTCACAAAAAAAGATCGCTTCATATCGCTGCATATCGTTTTGTTTGCAAAAAGCATGATGAAAGAGGTTGTACTTGAGTCCAGAAAACGATCTTCCTCCATTTCAAGAATGAAGACGCTGCATGTAGAAGAACTAACCGCCGCGGAATTGAGAAAAGCAGCGTGTTGTAATTTATCTGAGTCTTTTGAGACCAATGCTTCTGTGGATGTTAACATCACCGATGCTGTTTCGGGTGCTAAAAAAATTCAAATGATGGGATTGGATGGTGTCTATACGCAACTGCAACTTGAAAATATTCCATTTTTGAGAGGATTGGAAAGTTCTTTTGGTCTGCACTCCATGCCTGGAACGTGGATTGAGTCAATTCAAATCACAAAAGGCACGGGAAATGTTGTAAATGGATACGAGTCAATGGCCGGACTTGTTAACCTTGAATTGAAAAAACCGCAAGAAATGGAAAGATTTTATTTCAACGTCTACCAAAATTCTCAGGGTCGTTCAGAACTTAACTTGAATGCAGGGCATCAACTGAGTAAGAAGTGGACAACAGGTTGGTTTGCCCATGCCTCTTCTGTTTACGGTAACATTGACCATAACCACGATAAATTCAGGGATTTACCAATGGGTGACAATATCGCTTTTTTTAACCGTTGGGATTTCCGCGGAAAAAAAATGGAAGCGCAATTTGGTGTTAACCTAAACCAAGATCGAAAGGTTGGTGGACAAACGACTTATTTTAGAGACGAACCTTCCATTCTTCCATCTCCCCCTTTAACATACGGTGTGCTGATAAATTCAAAACATGCAGATGCCTTTGCCAAAACAGGTTTTTTTGGAAAAAAACCTTCTCAATCTTTAGGTATTGTGTACCATGCAAAATACCACCTTTTAGATGGCGTATTTGGCATTCGACCGTTTTCAGGTGAAGAGAAGCGCGGATTTATAAATGTAATTTACGACGATTACATTTCCACAACAGATCATAAAATTAAATCAGGCTTGAGTTTTTTGTATCTCGATATCACTCAATCTGCTGATAGTATTTCAACAAATAGAAAAGAAATTGTCCCTGGAGGATTTATAGAGTACACTTTGACTACGTCGCGTTGGTCGATAGTTTCAGGAATGAGGTATGATTTTCACAATCTTTTTAAACACCAAATAAGCCCACGCCTTCACGCCAAATATACCCTAGACGAATTTACGGATTTACGATTCACAGCCGGAAGAGGTTGGCGCGTTCCAAATTATATGATAGACAATATTTCCCTTTTGGCAAGTTCTAAATCTTGGGTTGCCCCGTCTCAGATATTACCGGAAATTTCTTGGAATTTTGGAGGATCGATTGTCAAAGATTTTAAAGTGCTAAAAAAGAAAACAACGCTTACATTTGATGTTTACCACACCCGATTTACAAACCAATTGATTGTAGACCGCGATGGCATTTCAACCTCTGTTGTTTTCAAAAATCTAGAAAGTGCCTCTTATTCAAACAGCATTCAATTAGAATTAAGTTGGACACCTATCCGAAATTTTGATATTCGACTTGCTTACAAATTTTTGGATGTCAAAGCGCTTTATGGTGGTCAAATGCAACAACAAGTCATGATTCCAAGACATAGAGGATTCAGTAATTTGGCATATCGTACGCGTAACAAAAGATGGGAATATGACCTAACCCTTTCTGTTTTTGGTCAATCAAGATTACCAGATGTAGCAGAAAATGATTCTCCACGCCTCAGTAATAGCTATCCAGTGATTAATGGACAAGTTACACATATTTATAAGAAATGGGACTTTTACATAGGTGGAGAAAACTTAGGTAATTACAAACAACCCCAACCGATAATTGAAGCAACAAATCCGTATAACCCTAATTTTGATGCGACAGAAATCTGGGGACCTGTAATGGGAATTGTAATTTATGGAGGGATAAGGTATCAACTCAAGAGAGTTAAGAAAAAATGAATTAAATTTATGTAATGAAAAAGATTCTCTACTTAGTCCTATTTCTAATTTATTTCACCCAATCTTTTATATATGGTCAAAAAAGTACCAAGACACAAACCATTATTATACAAACATCTGCGGAATGTGGGGATTGTAAAAATAGAATTGAAGGAAAGTTAAATTACACGAAAGGGATACTATTTGCGGAGCTTGATTTAGAAACTAAAAAAGCATCGGTTAAATACAAAACAAAAAAACTTGACGCCCTTACCATTAAACACATTATTGCAAAAATCGGTTATGATGCTGATGAAGTAAAAGCAAAAAAAGAGGATGTTGAAAAATTACCGAAATGCTGTCAACCGGGAGGTATGAACAAGCAATAATTAAAGCAAATTGTTATTGTTTTATTAATTTTAGTCGCTGAGTCAAAAGTCACAGTTCTATTGTCTACCTTTGAATTGAATGAATAAACTGAGACCTAGCGTTCTTATCCTCTTAGGAAGCATCACTTTTAGTGCTTTGAGTTTGGGTTTTACCTTGATTGTGCATTATTGGATGGTTCGATTGACCGTTCTCCTGGTAATTGCTATTCCTCTGGTTTCAGGGGTATTTGCCTATTTTATTTTTTACTACCTTTTAAAACAATTCATTCAACAGCGCTTAGGACTAATTTACCGCTCGATCAGAAACAAAGAGCCTTTGAATGCATCTATCGACCGTATGGTTGCAAGCGCAGAATTGGATGTTGCAAATTGGGAAGAGGGTCAAAGTACTGAGATTATTAAGTTAAAAGAACAAGAAGCGTTTCGTCGTGAATTTTTAGGAAATTTGGCACACGAATTAAAAACACCCGTATTTTCGATTCAAGGTTACATTTTGACTCTGCTTGACGGTGGCATAGACAATCCAACAGTCAATAAATCCTTTCTTGAGCGCGCATCGAAAGCAACAGACCGAATGGCGACTATACTCGATGACCTTGATCACATCACTCAACTCGAAGTAAATGAGCTGAGTTTATTTCAAAGACCTTTTGACCTGTCAGAATTAGTTACTGAAATAATCGATTCTCTCGAGCTTCTTGCAAAAGAGAAAGAAATTCAAGTTTCTAAAAAAAAGGATTACAGTACGATAAATGTAGTTGGAGATCGGGAGAAAATCGGACAAGTCTTCACTAACCTGATCAACAATGCAATTTTTTATGGGAATAAAGGTGGATACTGTCGAATTGGATTCAATTATTTTGACGATATCATAGAATGCGAAATTAGCGATGACGGTCCAGGTATCGATTCTAGTCACCTGCCTCGTATTTTTGAGCGTTTTTACCGAGTTGAAAAAAGTAGGAGCAGAAATGAAGGTGGATCTGGCCTCGGATTGGCAATTGCAAAGCATATCATTGAATCTCATGGCCACAAAATTTTAGTTAAAAGTACTATTGGCCAAGGAAGCAATTTTTATTTTAACTTAAACAGGAGTAAAAATAATTTACCTCAAAGCTCTAGAGGAGTCCCACTGAAGTAAGATAACTTAATGCTTTTTTTGTGATTTGATTTCTATTTCATACCTTCATAAATCCCGTAATTCTCTATAGAGTATTTAACATGAAAATATTAAAAATTCAAGCACTTAACGGCCCAAACATTTGGAGCATCAAAAGAAAGAAATTAATCCAAATGCGTCTTGACCTTGAGGATCTTGAGGAAAAGCCCACAAACAAAATTCCCGGATTCAGAGAACGTATTGAGGCCTTAATTCCTTCCATGGTTGAACACCGTTGCTCTGAGGGTTGTAAAGGTGGTTTTTTTCAACGCGTGGATCGCGGAACTTGGATGGGCCATGTAATTGAACACATTGCATTGGAAATACAAACGCTTGCAGGAATGGATGTCGGTTTCGGCAGGACAAGAGAGACAAAAACTCGTGGTGTGTATAATGTAGTGTTTAATTACATCGAGGAGAAAGTTGGTCTTTATGCGGCAGAGTCTGCAGTCCGAATTGCAGAATCGCTAATCAGTGGTACAGAATATGACTTACAGTCAGACATTCTAAAAATGAAAGAAATTCGTGAGGATGTTCGCCTTGGTCCAAGCACGGGCAGCATTGTAGATGAGGCCGTTGCAAGAGATATTCCTTGGATTCGACTTGGTACCAACTCCTTGATTCAACTGGGTTATGGAATTAATCAGATGCGTTTTCAGGCGACTATTACGTGTAAGACTAGTAATATTGCTGTAGACATTGCATGTGATAAAGAACAAACTAAACGTATGTTGGATGCGGCTTCCATTCCCGTTGCAAAAGGTTCTATTTGTGTAGATGAAGAGGATTTAGAGGAGACTATTAAGAAAATTGGCTACCCTATTGTCATAAAGCCCTTGGACGGAAATCATGGAAAAGGGGCATCGATAAATGTCACGAATTGGGAGGATGCCTTAGATGGATTGAGCTACGCGAAAAAATATTCCAGAAGGGTAATCGTTGAGCGTTTTATTACGGGATTTGATTTCCGTGTATTGGTAATCGATAACAAAGTAATAGCAGCTGCCCAACGCGTTCCTGCGCATGTTGTTGGCGATGGACAACATTCCATTCAATGGCTCATTGACGAAACAAATAAAGATCCAAGAAGAGGTTATGGACACGAAAATGTTTTGACTGAAATAACTGTTGATCGAGATACAGAGGAATTATTAGAAAAATTAAACTATACACTCGATACTGTGCCAGCTCATGGTGAAATTGTATTTCTAAAATCCACTGCAAATTTGAGTACAGGTGGAACCTCCATAGATGTTACCGACAAGATGCACCCCGAAAATGTGTTCATGTCAGAGCGAATTTCTCGTGTCATAGGGCTCGATATTTGTGGAATAGACATCATGGCAGAAAACCTCACTGAACCGTTGAAAGAAAACGGCGGTGTGATTCTCGAAGTAAATGCAGCGCCTGGGTTTAGAATGCATTTAGCTCCTGCAGAAGGCCTTCCTAGAAATGTTGCCTCCCCAGTCATAGATATGCTTTATCCTCCAGGGAAACCTTCGCGAATTCCTATTATTGCAATTACCGGAACTAACGGTAAAACAACAACCACGCGTTTAATTGCACATATCGTTAAAAATAATGGATACCGCGTTGGATTCACCACCTCCGACGGAATCTACATTCAAAACCACATGATGGAGAAAGGTGATACAACAGGCCCAATCAGTGCAGAATATATACTCAAAGATCCAAATGTGGAATTTGCCGTGCTTGAAACAGCACGCGGTGGAATTTTAAGATCGGGGCTCGGGTTTAGTCGCTGCGATATTGGTGTAATCACCAATATTCAAGAAGATCATCTGGGTATTAGTGATATTCATGACCTAAAGGATTTATCCCGCGTAAAGTCAGTCGTTGTAGAAAGTGTAAAGAAAGACGGTTGGGCTGTACTCAATGGAGAAGATGAAAACTGCTTGGAAATCGCAAAGTCCCTTGATTGCAATGTGGCACTTTTTAGCATGGATGAAAATGCACCTCCCATCACTGAACATTGCAGGAAAGGCGGTGTGGCTTGCGTCTACGAAAATGGGTTCGTCACCATTAAAAAAGGAGAATGGAAATTTCGTGTTGAACGGGCAACACATATTCCTCTGACCATGAATGGAAAAGCTAAATTCATGATTGCAAATGTATTGGCTGCGACCTTGGCTTCTTACCTCAATGGATTTAAAACTGAGGATATTAAACTTTCACTCACAACGTTTATTCCAGGAGCAGCACAAACCCCTGGCAGAATGAACATCTTTGAATTCTCTAAATTTAAGGTAATGATTGATTTTGCCCATAACCCCAATGGCTACAGAGGTATTGAGGAATTTTTAAGTACGGTTGAGGCAACTCGAAAAATTGGTATTATTTCGGGTGTAGGAGACAGACGCGACGAGGACATTAAAGAATGTGCGCGTATCGCTGCTCGAATGTTCGACCATGTTGTTATTCGCCAAGAAAAACACCTGCGCGGAAGAACTGAACAAGAAATTATAAATTTGATTGTTGAAGGTCTAACCGAGGCAAATACTGGAATAACGTATGAAATTGTTGCCTTAGAAGTAGAAGCAATCAAGCATGCAATTTTATTAGCGGAGGAGGGAACATTTATTACGGCATTAAGTGATGTGATTGACAATGCTATTGATATTGTACAGAACTACTTAGACATGGAAATCGAGCAAGGCACAATTGACTAATGGAAGAAAAGCAGATTTTCACGCTTGCTCAAGTAGCAACGTCCATTAAAAAAACTTTGGAAAATCGTTACAACCAGCTTTATTGGATTAAAGCAGAAATGCACAAAATCAACCGTTATCCTAGTGGGCACGCATTTCCTGAATTAGTTCAGAAAGAAGGCGAAAAAATTGTTGCTCAGCTTACCGGTACGATTTGGAAACAGCAGTTAGAACGCATCCAAAAAAGATTTGTTGAAGTGGTAAAAGAACCATTAAAAGATGGGCTTACTATTCTGTTCTTAGGGAAAATCGTATTTAGTGAAACATTTGGGCTTAGCATCCAAATAATGGATATCGATCCTTCATTTAGTCTTGGAGAACTTCAAAAAGAACGAGATGAAACATTAAAAAAACTGGCAGAAGAAGGATTATTGAATAAAAACCAGTTACTCTCCTTTCCTTTGTTGCCCAAAAGAATTGCCATAATTTCAGGAGACACGAGTAAAGGACTATCCGATTTTTTAGAAGTTTTACTAAATAATCCTTACCAATATAGGTTCGAAACAGCGCTCTTCAATGCGCTTTTACAAGGGGATGTTGCGGTAAATTCTATTATCCAGGCTTTAAATTCTATTAAATCATCCCCGCATCGATTTGACATAGTGGTCCTTGTACGCGGTGGTGGAGCTGAGGTGGGTTTGACCTGCTATAATAATTACAAACTTTGTAAAGAAATTGCTGAGTTTCCCTTGCCTATACTCACGGGTATTGGTCATTCCACGAATTTAACCGTTGCTGAATTAATTGCATTTCGAAACGAAATAACTCCTACAAAATTGGCAGAATTCCTTGTGCAAACGTTTCGTGAATTCGACCTAAACGTGCAAGAATTGACAAGCAACATGCGTGATATGTCTATGCTAAAAATTGAGCGTGCGCAACAACAAATATCACAGCTAACTCACGCAATTGAAAAGTCATCCAAAAACTTAATGCAGCAGTTTATCTTCTCTTTACATACAACTCAACAGCAAGCAGCTCAATCGGCCATTCATGTTCTTCACCGGGAGAAAACACTTTTAACAAACTTACAAAGTGAAGCCTCTGCATCTGCCATTGAAAAATTACGAAACGGAGCATTTCAATTGGAACGCAAACAATACGAACTATCCTTGTTTACTTCTAAAATCACGGAACAACAGCTCCAACAACTGGAAAGCCTTTCGTCGAAAGTTGAATTGTTGGATCCTATTCGCATTGTAAACCGGGGATTTAGCATAGCTCGAAGAAATGGCAAGGTAGTTTCTAGTGATAATAAACCAGAAATTGGAGAAGAAATTGAGCTTGTATCAGCAATTGGAGAAATGAAATCTGTCGTTACTTCGATTCAAAACAATGAGAAAGAAACTAATAAATAGATTTTTTTTGTCGTCTGTACTTTAATCTTTTCTAAGAAGTGATGTTTTTAAAATAGCAGGGTTTCCTCGTAAATTTCCTATATTCTTTCCTCCACATCGCGCTTCTGTTAATCGTAGTTGTTTACTTTCCCTAAAGCTGACTTCGATAATCACTTGCGTTCCTCCCGTACAACCGTTTCTTTCATTCTCTTTTCCTTTTCTCAATTTTGCTTTTTTGTAGGCAAGTTTAATATCTTGCCACCACGCTTCGGTCATCTTTTGTGTAGAATCGGAAATAATTGTCCCGTAAGAATCAACAGTATAGTGCCAATCGTGCTCCGTCGCTGTAACGGTGTAACTTCTGTGGTATTCCGGTGGAACGGATGCATCCACGAAGCGGTATTGAATGAAATGAATTTCTTTTTTTTGGGTGAAGGACGTATTTGTAATAAGAAGAAAAAGAAGGATTAAGCGCATATTATTTTTTCATTAAAGCTAGGGAAAATAATATATTAAAAAAACAAGTATCAATCTCATAATTTCAATTTTTATCAATGAAATATTAGGGATGCTTTGAATAAAAGAGACAGACCATTGCTATTTCATTTAACGATTTTCATCGAATAACTTTTCATAACAAAAAACCCCGATTATTCTTGCGAATATCGGGGTTTAAAAAGCGGCGTCGACTTACTCTCCCACCCTCAAAAGGGCAGTACCATCAGCGCAAGCAGGCTTAACTTCTCTGTTCGGAATGGGAAGAGGTGGACCATGCTGCTATAGACACCCAAAGCGTTTAATTTAGAATTAAG
>Ga0194124_10006240_pt1 | contig 10721 bp, 10 predicted proteins | sample TA2KigCas0mmetaG_FD_148605 | JGI IMG/M metagenome (GOLD analysis project Ga0194124, IMG submission 148605) | Freshwater microbial communities from Lake Tanganyika, Tanzania - TA2015031 Kigoma Deep Cast 0m | ecosystem: Environmental > Aquatic > Freshwater > Lake | place: Tanzania: Lake...
CCGACTTCGCCATCGGCCAGCGCCACCAACTTTCCGCCATTGAGGTGATCGACGAGACCGGCCACATGAACGAGGCCGCGGGCAAACAACTGGCGGGTCTGGATCGCAGCAAGGCCCGCGCTGCCGCAGCGGACCAGCTTCGCGAGCTCGGAATCCTGGAAAAAGAAGAGCCGTACACCAATCAGGTCGGTTTTAGCGAGCGGGCCGACGTTCCCGTGGAGCCCCGCCTATCCGAACAATGGTTCCTGAAATACCCCAGTGCCGCCAAATCCCGCGAAGTGGTGGCCTCGGGAAAAATGCGCTTTTTTCCCGAACGCTGGACCAAGGTCTACGACCACTGGATGGAAAATCTGCAGGACTGGTGCATCAGCCGCCAACTTTGGTGGGGCCACCGCATCCCCGTCTGGTATCAGGGGGACAAAATCCGTTGCCAGGTCGAATCCCCGGGCGCCGGTTGGACCCAGGATCCCGATGTCCTCGACACCTGGTTTTCCTCCTGGCTCTGGCCCTTCGCCACCATGGGTTGGCCGGAAAAGACGCCGGAACTGAAAAAGTTTTACCCGACGACCGATCTCGTCACTGGCCCTGACATCATCTTTTTCTGGGTGGCCCGCATGATCATGGCCGGCTTCGAATACCTGGGAGATTTGCCCTTCCGCAATGTCTACTTCACCGGTCTGATCCGCGATGCCAAGGGTCGCAAACTTTCCAAATCCCTGGGCAACTCCCCCGATCCGCTCGATCTCATCGCCAAATACGGGGCCGACGGCCTTCGCTTTGGCCTTCTCCGCATCGCCCCGCAGGGCCTCGACATCCGTTACGACGAAAAGCAGATCGAAGAAGGGCGCAACTTTGCCAACAAACTTTGGAACGCCTGCCGCTTCCGCCAGCAGCAGGGCCCTTGCGATCCCTCAGCCGATCCCGCCAAACATCCACGCACGCCCTTCAGCGACTACCTGTTGGCCGAACTCGACCGCCTCGAAAAAAGCCTGGAAATAATGTATGCGGGCTATGAGTTCAGCCAAATCGCCCAAGCCCTCTACGGCTTTGTCTGGGACGAGTTCTGCGCCCGCTTCATTGAAACGGCCAAGGCCGACTTCGCCGACACCGCCTCCCCCACCCGGCCCGGCACCCTCGCCACCGCCGATTTCGTCCTCTCCCGCCTCCTTCGCTACCTCCACCCCTATATGCCCTTCATTACCGAGGAGCTCTGGCTCACGCTAGGTCTGGGCAAAGGGAGCATCCAGTTTTCTGGATGGCCGAAACCCGGCCAGATTCGGTGGGATTCCACCCACGCCAAAAAGGCCGAGGCCTGCTACGCCACCGCCGAAGCCGGCCGCCGCTTGCGCGGGGAGTTCGGCCTCTCCGGCTCCTCCAAGTTGAAATACCTATTGGTCGCCAAGACACCTCCCTCCCCGGAGGACCTACGCACCTTGGCCAAACTCCTTCAGTGCGGATCCGTCGAGCCTACCGCCCAACCACCGAAAGCTCCGATGACCCCCACCCCATGGGGGAACCTTTACCTTCCGCTCGAAGGCTTGCTCGACCCCGTCAAGGAGACCGCCCGCTTGGAAAAGGAGATCGCGGCTGCCGAAACCGCCCGCGCCCGCGAGGCCGCCAAGCTGGGCGACCCCAAGATGGCTTCCAAAGCCCCTCCGGAAAAAGTGGAGGAATGGAAACGGATCGAGCGGGAGGCCGGCGAAAAAATCGTCCGCCTACGCGAGCAGCTCAAACTTTTCACAACTTAATCGAACCCGGGCTCTTTTGCTCTCGGCAGGACCCGTCCCGCGGGGTTCGAATCTCCCTTCATGGAAAAGGGCCACACCATTCCCATCCTCGGCCAGGGGTACGTCCGTTACATCGACCACCTCGGCACCGATCTGCGCATCGTCGAAGCGGCCCGCATCTCCTACAAGAGCCCAAGCAAGGGGGAGGATCAGGACAAGAAACTTCTCCTCTATCTCTACAAACATCGTCACACGAGCCCCTTTGAACAGTGCTCGATCACCTACAACATCAAAATGCCGATCTTCATCATGCGCCAGTTCGTCAGGCACCGCACCTTCCGCCTCAACGAGTGGAGCGGCCGCTACTCCGAGTTGGCCGACGAGTTCTATGTCCCCACCCAATGGCGGGCGGCCGATGCCAAAAACAAACAGGGCAGCCAAGTCTCCACTTCCCTGGATCACGCCGCCCTCACCAAGGAGGTGAAGGAATGTAACGCCCGCGCCTACGCCACCTACCAAAGCCTGCTGAAACAGGGCGTCGCCAAAGAACTGGCGCGAATGGTTCTGCCGGTCAGCATTTTCACCGAGGTCTATGTGAGCTGTGACCTCCACAATCTGATCCACTTCCTGCAATTGCGGGAAGATGACCACGCCCAGTTGGAAATCCGCGAGCTTGGTTCCGCCATGCGCCAAATCGCTGAAAAGCTCTATCCCTGGACCTTGGAGGCTTATCACAAATATCGCCTGTCGGTTTCCGAAAAACCCGCCGGGGATTGACTGCGGAGGGGGGCTGGCCCGCTCCTCCCACTGCCGAGCTCCCCTTTCCCCTCGGCCCGCCTTTCGCCTTTTCCGGGTGGCGTCGTCAAAAAGTCGGGCTAGTTATGGGGATGCCCAAATTGCCCAAAAAACCCTCCTCTCCTCCGACCTCCGCTCCCCGCCAAAAATGGCTTTCCCTGCTCCTCGCCGGTGCCATCGGCTTTTTTGCCGCCTTCATTCTCCTGAAGGGCCCCTGCGCCCCCATGGGGGGTTGTCCTGCTTTCGCCCCTGTCTGCCCCGTTACCTCGACCATGGATAGTTTGGAAAACTGCCTCGCCTCAGGCAACCTGGCTTCGGCCAAATCCTGCGGTGCCCGGCTGGTGGCCTTGCTGGATCCTTCCATGCCCGAACTGGCCAAAGCGGCTGAGCCCATCGCCGACGCCAAAAATCTCGCCGCCGCCCGCAAGGCCTACGATTCGTTCCTTGCCAAAATTACCGCCGGCGAGCCCAAGTCAGCCGCGGCGAAACCGTGATTCGCTGTCTCTGCCTGCTTCTTTCCTGGACCCCTTTCCTTGCCATGTCGGCTGCTCCTGAACTCAAGCTGGGCGACCGGATTCCGGCCCTTTCCCTGCCCGACCAGGACGGCAAGCCCACGGATCTCGCCACTTACGGCGCCGAGGGCTACCTCCTCGTGTTTTTTTACCCCAAGGCCAACACCCCTGGCTGCACGATGCAGGCCTGCAGCCTTCGGGATGCTGAAGCTCAACTGAAAGAACGGGGAGTCAAAATCCTCGGCATCAGCGCCGACAAGCCTAACTCCCAAAAGAAATTCGTGACTGAGCAAAAACTGCCCTATCCGCTGATTGCCGACTCGGAAGGAAAGGCCATCCAGGCCTTTGGGGTCGAAAGTGCCATGTTCGGCTTTGCTCGGCGCTCCGCTTTCCTCTTTCACAACGGCAAGCTCGTTTGGCGTGACCCTAAATCCTCCACCAAAGACCAGGCGGACATGGTTCTCAAGGCTCTCGACACCCTTTCTCCCGCCAAGAAGTGAAGTCGTTCCGCAAGGAACTCACCTTTCGCACCCCCACTCGCCGAGCTCTCCTCAATATCACCCCCCAGGTGGAAGCTGCCTTGGTGGAGTCGGGCGTCCGCGAGGGCCTCTGCCTGGTCAATGCCATGCACATCACCGCGTCGGTCTTTATCAACGACGACGAGTCCGGCCTGCATGATGACTTTGAGCAATGGCTGGAGAAACTCGCCCCGGAAAAACCCCACTCCCGGTATCGGCATAACGGGTCCGAGGACAACGCCGACGCCCACCTCAAGCGAACCCTCATGGGGCGGGAGGTGGTCGTGGCCGTGACCGGCGGCCGCCTCGATTTCGGGCCCTGGGAACGCATTTTTTACGGCGAATTCGACGGCAAGCGCGCCAAACGCGTTCTTATCAAGATTCTCGGCGAATAACCTGGCCTTTCCCCCTTTTCTGCATTTCCAGGGGATTCTATAAAAAACCATGCCCTCTTTCTCTGGAAATCAGCTCCAAGTCTTCTCCGGCAACGCCAACCGCGATTTGGCGGAGCGGATTGCCGCCCGCATCAAGGTTCCGCTTGGTCAGGCCACCGTCACCTCCTTTCCGGACGGCGAAACCTTCGTTAAATTTGAGGACAACATTCGCGGCAACGATGTCTTCATCGTTCAGCCCACCTGCGCCCCCACCAACCAAAATCTGATGGAATTGCTGATCATGGTGGATGCCGCCCGCCGCGCCTCCGCCTACCGGATCACCGCCGTGCTCCCTTTCTTCGGGTATGCCCGGCAGGACCGCAAGGACCAGCCCCGCGTCCCCATCACCGCCAAGCTGGTCGCCAATCTCCTCGTCGCCGCCGGGGTCCATCGCGTGCTGACCGTTGACCTCCACGCCCAGCAAATTCAGGGGTTCTTTGATATTCCGGTGGACCACCTTTTCACCGCCCCGGTTTTTTATAAATACCTCGTGGAGAAAAAAATCCCCAACCTTGTGTCGGTCACCCCCGACATCGGCGGGATGAAAATGGCCGCCGCCTACGGCCAAATGATGGGTTGCAGCCTCGCCATCGTGAGCAAAAAACGTCTCAACGCCAACGACACCGAGGCCACCCACGTCATCGGGGATGTCAAAGGGAAGAACGTTCTCCTTGTCGACGATATCACCGAAACAGGCGGCACAATCGCCTCCGCCGTGGAGATTCTGCGCAAGCATGGGGCCAAGGACTTTTATGTCGGCGTGCCGCACGCGGTTCTCAGTCCGCTCGCCATCGAACGCCTCAAGAAAGCCGGCATCCAGGAACTGATCACCACCAACACCACCCCACAAACAGAAATCCCCGGGGTACCCACCAAGGTGCTCTGCGTGGCCCCCCTCCTGGCGGACGCCATCGTCCGGATCCACGCCGGCGAATCCGTCTCCTCCCTCTTCGAAATTCGCGCCGGCGTCAAAACCTGAAATACGGAACGGTCCCGCCCTCCAGGCCTACCGGAATCAAACGTCCCGGCGACCACACGGGCTAACTTTTCTTCCCCCCGGCGGCCAGGGCAATGGGGCTCGCAATCAGGATCGAGGAATACGTCCCTACCAGGATTCCTATCAGCAGGATCAGGGCAAAATCATTGATCACCCGTCCGCCAAAAAGAAAGAGCACCAATATCGCCAGGACGGTGGTCGCCGAGGTCATCAAGGTACGGCTCAGGGTCTGATTGATCGCCAAGTTCATCGCCTCCGCCCTGTTGCCATGCAGCCCGCCTCGGAAAGTCTCCCGGATCCGGTCGAAGATCACGATCGTGTCGTTAATGGAGTAGCCGGCCACCGCCAGGATCGCGCCCACCATCGGCAGGGAAAGCTCCCGCCCCAGCAGCACAAAAATGCCCAGACTGATCAAGACATCATGGATCAGGGCCACGATTGCCCCGATGGCGAAGGCCGACTCAAACCTCCATGCCACGTAAAGGAAAATTCCCACCACGCCCAAAATCAGCGCGATCAAGGCGTTCTTCTTTAGCTCCTCCCCCACGATCGGCGCCACCTTATCCAACTGGATCTGGGTGAATCCGGCCGAAGGAAAGTCCTGTTGCAGCTTGGCCACGGCCGGTTCGCCTTTACCGAAAGCGGTCCGTAACGAAAGGATCTCATCCTGACCCACTGGGCTGCGCTGGTACTGGGCCACTTCGGCCAGGTTGCCGAGCGCGGAACGCACCCGCCCGTCGTCGATCTTCTCTTGGAAGCGGAGGGTCACCAGGTCGCCACCCGTGAAGTCCACGCCCAGGGCCTTGATTCCACGGACCCCCACGGCCGCCGCCCCGGCTGCCAACAGGAGGACCGAAAGTAGATACGCCGGGCGCCGCCACGCCAGGAAGTTGTACCTCGTTTCATGAAAGAGGGTGGTCATGTGCAGCTTGGCCTTGCCGCCCCTGTCCGCCAGCCACTCGGAGCCCGTCCGGCTTACCACCAACGCCGCAAACAAGCTGGAGAAGATACCCAGACAGAGCACCGTCGCGAAGCCCTGCACCGGGCCGGACCCTTGCCAGAAGAGGATCGCCGCCGCGATCACCGTCGTCACGTTGGCGTCCAAAATCGAGCTGAAGGCGTGCTGGAAGCCGGAGGCAACCGTTTCAAGCCCACTGCGATGCCGATTCATCTCCTCGCGAATACGCTCAAACACCAGAACGTTGGCGTCCACGCCGATCCCGATCGTTAATATCAATCCCGCCAATCCCGGTAGGGTGAGCGTAAAACCAAACTGGGCGAGCAGCCCGCAAAGAATCAAAATGTTGATGACCAGTCCAAAGACCGCGACCAGGCCCAGCCATCGGTAGTACAGCAACAAAAACAGCGTCACCGCCACGAGACTCATCCAGCCCGCCGTGATCCCGCTCTGCACCGAACTCGCCCCCAAACTCGGATCCACCCCGCGTTCGTCCACGATCGCCACGGGATTTTCCAGCGGGTTTTTCAACACGCTGGCCAGCTCCTCCGCCTCGGCAGCGCTCATGTTTCCACCGGAAATTTCACAACTCCCGTAGATCGCCGTCCGGATCACGGGCGCCGAATACACCTCCCCGTCCAACACCACCGCCATGCGCCTTCCGATGTTCTGCTCGGTCAGTTTCCCAAATCGCTCCCGCCCCTCATTATTAAATTCGATGATCACCACCGGCCGCCCTAGCGGGTCCACACTGCGGTAGGCGTTCGCCACGTTTTTGCCGGACATCTCCGGCCGCCGCTTCACCACCAACGGCGCTTCCACCAGCTCGCCGCTTCGGCCCCGGTCCCGCAACTTGCGCACCTGGAAATCGAAGGGCACCTCCGGCACCCGGCCTGAGGCCTTCTCGATAAGGGCGTCACTCTCCGGATGAACGAGGGTAAACTCCAGCTTGGCCACCTTCTCCAGTTGCCGTCGGTAGGAGATCTTGTCCGCCTCGCTGACGCCCGGGATCTGTACAATGATCCGCTTGTCCCCCACCGGTTGAATCACCGGCTCGGCCACACCCGCGGTGTCCACCCGCTTCCGGATCACCTCCACCGCCTGGTCCACCGCACTCCGATCCGCCTCGCCCGCGAGCTCCAGCAGGAACTGCGTCCCGCCCCGCAAATCCAAACCGGGCTTGATCTTGATTTTCCATTGCCCGTCCTCCCCTTTTACGAACAGGGAACTCAGGCAGAGCAGCACCAACGATGCCGTCAGCGCCAAGCTCAGCTGCATCCGCTTGCGGGCATCGGCTGTCAGGAAATAGCCGATAAAGAGAACGAAGAAGACCAGGCTCAGGCCAAACTGCAGCGCGATCACGGAGGAATCCTTAGGCGGCGGGGGCTGGGTCCGACTTCTCCACCGAGGTGATCGTCGAACGCTGCACCTCGATCTTCACGTTGTCGGCCACCTTTAACACCACCACGGCGTCCTTCAGGTTGGTCACCGTGCCGTAAATTCCCCCGGCCGCCACCACCCGGTCCCCCGTCTTTACCGCCGAAATCAGCTTTGCGTGTTCTTTTTGCCGCTTCATCTGCGGCCGGAGCAACACGAAGTACATCAGCACAAAAAGGATCACTAGCGGCAGCAGTTGCACCCACGCCGGGGGTTGGCTGCCGTCCGTCGGGGTGGGCGCCATCAACAGCGGCCATGCGTAAAAAATTGTTGCACTCATGCTTTTTCTTTCTCCTGCTCCTTCCCTCCCCGATGGTAGCGACCTAGGAACTCCGTGGACCATTCGACCCACCGGCCCCCCAGGATGGCCGCCCGGGCCTGCCGGACGGTCTCAAGGTAGAAGTGGAGATTATGGAGGGAGATCAGCCGTAATCCCAAAAGTTCCTCTGCCTTGATCAGATGTTGAACATAGGCTCGGCTGAACCGCGAACAAGCATAACAGGCACAACCCCTTACAATTGGATTTTCGTCCCGCGTCCACGTCGGCTTCCGGGCGGAAACCGGTCCCGTGTCCGTGCAAGCTGTCCCGTTCCGCGCCACGCGTGTCGGCAACACGCAGTCGAACATGTCCATCCCTTTGCCGATCATCCGCACGATTTGGTCCGGATGACCCAACCCCATCACATAGCGCGGTCGGTCGGCCGGTAGATGCGGCTCGCTTGCGTCAATCGCCTTCATCATCAGATCCTCCGGCTCGCCCACGCTCACCCCACCCACCGCATATCCGTCAAAACCGATCTTCTGCAGCTCTTCGAGGCTTTTCGCCCGCAGGTCGCCGTAATCCCCGCCCTGTCCGATTCCAAATAGTAAATTTCGGTGGCCGATTCGGTCCTGTTCCTCGCGGCAGATTCGGGCCCAGCGGTGCGTCCGCGTTAGGCTCGCCGCCATCCGCTCCCGGTCACATGGCCAGGGGGGACACTCGTCAAACGCCATCATCACATCCGACCCCAGCGTGTCCTGCGCCTGGATCGCCTCTTTCGGCCCGAGGAAAAACTTTTTCCCGTCCACGTGGCTTGAAAACATCACCCCTTCCTCCGTCATCTCCCGGATCTTCGCCAGACTGAACACCTGGAATCCCCCGCTGTCCGTTAGAATCGGCCCGTTCCAGCCCATGAACTTGTGCAGCCCGCCCATCTGCTGGATCACCTCCAGCCCCGGCCGCACCACCAGGTGATACGTATTCCCCAAAATGATCGGGGCTTTCAGCTCCATCAACTCGTCCGGGCTCACCCCCTTCACCGACGCCTGCGTTCCCACCGGCATGAACACCGGCGTCGGCACCTCCCCGTGAGCCGTCTGCAAGACCCCGGCCCGGGCCTTGCCATCCGTTTTTTCCAGCCGGAACACCTCCCCGGATTTTCTCACGGAACGATGACCTCCACCCCCTTCTTCTCCAACCGGAACGTCACCGGCGTTTCCCCGCCGTACTCCCCATCCACCTCCAGGGCAACCCGACCCTCCGCCTCCACCGTCAGCGCCGGAGTCTGCAGATACTTTACCTCCGGGAGCGACTCCGGCCCGCCCATCAAAACACCCTGCAGATACCAAAGTAGGTCCAACGGGCCGGATTTAGGAAAAATGCACACATCCAGCTTCCCGTCCGCCATGTCCGCCTTTGGAAAAAACCGGAACGGTCCCCCGTAATGCCGGCCGTTCCCGATCAACACCATCGCTCCGGCAAATTCCCCGTCCTCGGTCTTCACCCGTAAACGAGGGGCCGGGGCCACCGTCACTTGCGCCACGGTGAGAAGATAGCTCCAGGGTCCCCAGGCCCGCTTGGCTTCCGGGTGGGTCTTTCTCACCACTTCCGCATCTAGCCCCACCCCGGCCAACTGGAGAAAGCGTCTTTTATTCGCGTAACCCAGATCCACGCGGCGCCGGTGGTTTTTTCGGATCACCGCCACGGCCCGCTCCAGATCCGGGGAAATCCCCAGTTCCAGCGCCAACACATTCATCGTCCCCACCGGCAGGATGCCCAACGCACACCGGCTTGGGTCAATCCCGCTCAACACCTCGTTTACGGTGCCGTCTCCCCCCGCGGCCACCAAGGTGCGAAACCCCATCGCGACCGCCTCTCTCGCCCTCCTCTCCCCGTCTCCGGGATTTTCCGTGAGCAGCAGCTTGGCCTCGGGAGCCAGTTGGGCCATCCGACCAATGATGGTGCGCGCCTGATCGCCCTTGGCGGCAGGATTCAGGATGATACACCAAGAGCTGCCGGATGAGATCGACATCTCCACGTCATACCGAAGGAAAACGCCCGAGTCACCCCCGCCGGAGCGGGCTGGGCCATCTGCGCATCACCGGCGGCGTCCACGGCAGCCGCCACCTCGAAGTGCCCGTCATCCCGGGCCTGCGTCCCGCCCAGGATCGGGTCCGCGCGGCCGTCTTCTCCGCCTTGGGCAACTGGGTGCCTGACGCCCGCGTCCTCGATCTCTTTGCCGGCACCGGCGCCTATGGCATCGAGGCCCTCAGCCGCGGCGCCAAGTCCGCCCTCTTCATCGAGCACCATCACCGCACCGCCGAATCCCTGCGCCACAACCTGGAGACACTCGGCTACAACTTTCCCGTTCTCGAAACCCCGGTGGAAAACTGGATTCCCACCGCCCCGGCCGAATCGTTTGACCTCATCTTCCTCGATCCCCCCTACGATCAGACTCCCACGGAGCTGTCCACCTGGAACGTGACGGCTGGGCTCGACCGTCTCCTCGCCCCCCAAGGACGGATCATCTGGGAACATTCCCATCGTGCCCAATGGTCCGTCGAAAGCCCCCTTAAGGAAGTCTGGCGCCGCGCTTACGGCCAGACCTGCCTATCCTTCTTGGCTTACTCTTGAGCCTGGGAGCAATCCCCCCAACCACGGCGACGGAACTGTGATCGAGACCTCTCTCCCCCTCTCCCATCCCCGCGCCTTCTTTCGCCTGATTGAGTTTCAATGACAAGCTGCGGGATTGTAGACTGCCCTTCCCTGCCGCCGGTCCTCTGCAGTCTGTAGCCTCGCTTAAACCTTACCCGGTCCTGAAGCGAATGGCCGGATCCTCTGGCTAACCGCCGCCTCTCCGCGCCAACTCCTCCGTGGTAATCCACTCCGGAAACGGATCCTTGAACTTCCTCCACCCCTCCTCCCCGAGCGCCATCTCTTCGTCCGTCAACAGGCAAGACTCCAGTCCCGCCCGCATCGCCTCTTCCTTCAGATTCTGCCCGATAAATACCAGTTGTTGCCGGCGATCGCCGTACGGCTTGACCCAATCCTTCAGGATAAACTTCACCAACTCCTCATCCTCCG
>Ga0194124_10006241_pt1 | contig 10721 bp, 10 predicted proteins | sample TA2KigCas0mmetaG_FD_148605 | JGI IMG/M metagenome (GOLD analysis project Ga0194124, IMG submission 148605) | Freshwater microbial communities from Lake Tanganyika, Tanzania - TA2015031 Kigoma Deep Cast 0m | ecosystem: Environmental > Aquatic > Freshwater > Lake | place: Tanzania: Lake...
AGCACACGATCGTCCTTGGCGACGGCCCAGACCCGACGATGGGCCTGTGCGTCATGCCGACGTCCCGCACCGACAGCGCGACGCTCGAGCATGTCGCTGAGCGCGCAGCGCGGTTGTTCGCCGAAGACCTGGCGACCCGCGAGTCAGGTCTGCGTATCCCGCTTGGCGAACCCGTCGAGCTCCTGCTCGCTGGCACCGGAGAGCGACGCTTCCAGCTCGTGCTGGAGTCGCCATCGCCGGTTTTTCTCTTCACGGAGCATCTGCCCGAAGAGTTCGACCTCAAGGTGCTCGGCCCAGACGGCCAGCCGGTCGCCCCCGAGTCGACGCGCGTCTACGGCGCCGCACACGAGCACGACGATACCGTTGGCTCGGTCGGCGTAATCGTCGACGGCGCTTTGTCGCGCGAGCGGCTCAGCCGCTTCCTGTCCCAACTGCTCCGTGAGCAAGGCCAAGACATCTTTCGCAGCCAGGGCCCCGTCGCGCTCGACGATGAAGAGGAGCGGTTCGTCTTTCAAGGCGTGCACATGCTGCTCGACAGCGCGCGCGGCGCGCCGTGGGGGACCTCGCCACGCACGAGCCGGCTCGTCTTCATCGGCAGAAACCTCAACCGCGCCGCGCTCATCGATGGGATCAACGCGTGTCGGGCTTGATTCCTCCCGAGACTGCGGCCGCGCCAAGACTGCCGTTCGTCACGCCCGCCGCGCGTGCGCAGCTGCCCGACGGGCCGCTTGACGTCATCGTCAGCCCTGACGGTGCAGGCCCACACGGCGCGTTCGCTGTCGTGTGCGCTGGCGGGCCGGTCGTCTGCTTCGCGGGCCCCGATCTCGGGGTCGTCGCCACCTACAGCGACCACGACGGCGGCACCTGCGCTGCCGCCTACAGCACAGATGGCCGCGTGCTCGTGAGCGGCGGGCAAGACGGCACGTACGTCGTGCGCACCAGCGACGGTGTGAGGCAAAGTGAAAGATCGACGAGCTGGGTCGAGCAGGTCGCCGTGTCTCGCGACGGCAAGCATTTCGCCATCAGCCGCGGCAAGACGCTGCTCGTCGTCGACACCGCATCGTTTTCGGTGCGCGCGACGCACGTTCTGGCCTCGACGCCGTCGGCGCTGCGCTTCTTCGACGGCATCCTCGCCGCAGCCTGCTACGGCGGCGTGCACGTGTGGTCCCAGGACGGTACCGGCGCGCAGCGGACCTATCCGTGGCGCAGCGCGCTGCTGTCGTTGGTACAGAGCCCCGACACCAAGTACTTCGCGGCCGGCTGCCAAGACGCGTCGGTGCACTGCTGGAAGCGCAGCAGCGGCGAGGACTTCCAAATGAGCGGCTATCCGTCGAAGGTGAAGGCACTCGCTTTCTCTCAAGACAGCCGGTTTCTCGCGACGGGCGGCAGCGACACCGTCACTGTCTGGGACTTCGCGGGTGCAGGCCCGCAAGGCAGCACGCCGCGCGAGCTCTTTGGCCACGCCGGCATCGTCACGGCGCTGGCGTTCTCGTCGCCACGCCGCCTGTGGAGCGGCGGCCACGACGGGGCCCTGATCGGCTGGGATCTCGCTGCGCGCAAAGGCAACGGCGCTGTTGCGCTGCACGTCGACGACGCTCCGGTCGTCGCCGTCTTTGTCGTTGGTCGTCATGTCATCGCCGCCCACAGCGGCGGCGCCATCGTGTCGTGTGAGGTTGTCTCGTGAGCGATGCCGTCCCCAACTCGCTGTCGCTCCCTCTCCTCGGCGGGCTGCGCCGGCTCATGCCGGTGCCGTCGATGCTCGAGCCGCAGACGCCGGTGCCAGCGCACGTTGCGGTCTCACGCACATCGCGCGTGCTCGCCCGTGCCATGCGTCCGGGCATCAACCTCGCCATCTGGCTGCGCGACGGCGTCGGTGGCGAGACGGCGAGGCCCCTTTTCGACGCGCTGCCGGCGGAGCGCATCGGCATCGACGAGCACGTGCACCGCGTGGGGCGCGGCGTCGGTGCGGCGCTATTGCCGCAGACGATGCCGGCAGCGCTGCGCGCCGTTCTCGCGGCCGACATCGACCGCCTCGCCCTCGCCTACGCCCGCGCGACAGGCAAGCAGGATGTCCGCATCAAGCTCAACAGCTGCGACGGCGACGAGTGCCGCATCTTTCACGTCGACCACATCGATATCCGCTTCATCACCACATACACAGGCCCTGGAACCGATTGGCTCGAGAACGACGCCGCCCGTCGAGAACACCTCGGCGGCCGCGGCCTGTCACGCAAGCCAACGGTCGATGCGATCAACAACGCGATCGTTTCTGATTGGACCCGCATCCACCGCCTTCCGCGCTTCGCCGTCGCCGCCTTTCGCGGCAGCCGCCCGACCATCGTTTCCGGTAAGCCCGTCGATGAGACGCTGGCGATCGTGCATCGCTCGCCGCCGATCGCGGGCACTGGGATTCGTCGGTTGCGCCTCGTCGTCGAAGGCGCAGGGCACGACAGCGGCTGCAGCGCCTGAGGAGCGGGAGCACGCACATGCAAGCCGACCAATCGCAGTCCCCTGCTTCAGCGCTCGCGGCGGCTGCGCTGCCAGCGCTGCCACGCCTCGTGTGGGTCACGACGCCCGCCGGGGTCGTCTGCATCTATGACGACGACGTGATCGCCGTGGTGTGGCGCGACGCGGTCAGCGCGCTCGACGATGCCGTCCTGGCCCTCCCGGCGCCGATGGGTCGAATCGTGCTCGACGCTCGTGCCGGCGCATTGCGCTGTCTCGGGCACGGGTCGTTGCTCCACATCGTCGAGGTCTTCGCGTTGCTCGCCGATACGGCCGACGTTGGCGTGCGGTGGCGAACAGCGCGGGCGGCGATGTGTCCGCAGTTTCACGTCGACCGCGTCGAACTTCGCGCATGCCTGACGCTGCGCGGTCCTGGCACCGAGCTACAGATCGGCGGTCAAGTGGTCTCGACCCGCGCCGGCGACCTCGTCGTCATGAAGGGGACGCTCCTTGATTCGCTGCGCGAGCGAGGTGGCTGCTGGCATCGCTCACCACCGCAGGACGACGGCGCCGAGCGCGTCGTAGTCACCCTCGACATCGTCACGCCAGAAACCACTTTCGGGTCCAACCAATGAACACGACCGACGCCAAACAGACGACCAGCAACAAGCTCCCCGTGACCGTGCTGTCCGGCTTTCTCGGCGCCGGTAAGACGACGCTGTTGAACCACGTGCTGCAAAACCGTGAGGGCCGGCGCGTCGCTGTCATCGTCAACGACATGAGCGAGGTGAACATCGACGCCGCGCTCGTCGCCGGCAACCGCGGCGCCGACAGCAAGGGCGACGCTGCCCTGCTCCGCACCGAGGAGAAGCTCGTCGAGATGCACAACGGCTGCATCTGCTGCACCTTGCGCGAGGACCTGCTCAAGGAGGTGCGCGACCTCGCGGCACAGGGGCGCTTCGATGCGCTGTTGATCGAGAGCACTGGCATCTCTGAGCCGATGCCGGTCGCTGAGACCTTCACGTTCACGGACGAAGCAGGCGTCTCTCTCGGCGACGTCGCGCGCCTCGACACGATGGTCACTGTCGTCGACGGCCCGGCGTTCTTGCGCGATTACGAGGAAGCCGAAGACCTGAAGGACCGTGGCGCGGCGCTGTCAGATGAAGATGACCGCACCATCGCCGACCTTCTCATCCAGCAGGTCGAGTTCGCCGACGTCATCGTCATCAACAAGATCGACCTGATGAACGACACTGAAGTGCGCCGCCTCGAAGGCGCGCTGCGCGCGCTCAACACGCGTGCACGTTTCGAACACAGCGCCTTCGGCCGGGTGCCGCTCGAGCGCGTGCTCAACACCGGCCTCTTCAACATGGAAGCCGCCCAGCAGGCGCCGGGTTGGATGGCCGTCATGCGCGGCCAAGAGCAGAGCGAGAAGGACGAGTACGGCATCTCCTCGTTCGTGTGGCGGAGCGAGCGACCGCTGCACCCCGAGCGCTTCTTCCAGCTGATCGCGTTGCAGTGGCCGGGCGTCCTGCGCACCAAGGGCTTCTTCTGGCTCGCGACGCGCATGGAGTTTGTCGGCCTCGTCCAGCGCGCGGGTGGTCTCGTACGTCACGAGCCTGCCGGCATCTGGTGGGCGGCAACTCCCGTCGAGCAGTGGCCCACGGACCCAGAGGCGCTCGCCGAGCTCAAGAAGGACTGGCACCCCGAGTGGGGCGACCGACGCACTGAGCTCGTCGTGATCGGCCAAGACATGCCGGAGCGCGAGATGCGCGAGGCTCTCGAGGTCTGCGTGCTCGCCGATGAGGAGTACGCGCAGGGCCCAGCCGGCTGGGCCAAGCTCCGTGACCCCTTTCCTCGCTGGGCCCGCGCGCCTGCCGACGCCTGACCCTCACCACCATCGAAGGCAGCCATGTTTCGGCCAACGGCGCCTTCTGGCGGCGTTCGTCTTGCACTTCGCCGCCGTCTCTTCCGCCGTGGGCTTCCGAGGACGCCGCTGGGGGCGCGGTCGCTGGAGCGGTCGGCGGTGCCCTTGTCGCGAACATGCTCTTCGCGCCCGCGCTGCGTGAGCGACCGCTTGAGGACGCTGACCTCAGCGCGCCCCGAGGTGATCGGTGATCGCCCTCGTCACAAGCTCTTGGCTCGCCTGCGTGACCGATCAGCGACGCCGGGATGCAAGGCCGGCAGCGCGTGACAGAATCGCGCTCGACGAGCGTGCGTGTTCGGAGAGCTACGTCGACGGCGCGCGACTGTACGCCGCCGGCGTGAGCTCCGCGGCGGTGAGGTTGAACGTGTCGCGATCGGTGCCGAGGCGCTCGAAGACCCAGGCGAGGTAGGCCTGCAGCGGCACCTTCAGCCCACGGCACGTCGCGGCGATGCCGAGGAGGACGCAGGCGCGGTGCGCGCCCTCGCTGCTGCCGGCGAAGAGCATGTTCAGCCGGAGCTTGGCGACGTTCTGGAACTCGCGCTCCGTCTTCGAGTTGTCGATGGGGACGTTCCCGTCGTCGATGAACCGGTAGAGCGCCGCGCGGTGCGTCCGGTAGTAGCGGACGGCGACGGTCAGCGGGTCGCTCGGCAGCAGGGTCGGCTCAACGGCGAGGAGCCAGCGATCGAACTCGTCCGCGATCGGGCGCGTATGCTGCTGGCGATGCAGTCGCAGCGCGTCGCCGACGAGGCCGAGCGCGCGGGCCCTCTCCTCCTCGCCGTACATCGCGCCGATGTACGCGCCGCCCTCGAGCGCGAGCGTCGGCTGCGTCGCCTCGGCGGCCTCGAACTTCCGGCGACCGTGCGCGTTGCAGCCGGCCTCGACGACGTCGCCGCTGGCGTACACGCCGTTGAAGCGATGCTCGGCGTCGGCGGTCAGCGTGCCCTGGAAGCCCGCGAGCTTGCTCTGCAGCACCTCGCCTTCCTTCGTCGCCTCGTACTGGAAGACCGCGACGTCGTCGTTGCGGTACAGCTCGACGTAGCCGTCGTGGGCCGCCGGCAACCCGGGCACGAGCACCTTCAGGCTCGTGCCGTCGGTCGCCATCCAGCGACCGGCACGCAGCTGCTGCCAATGCACGCCGTCGATGGGAGCGAGCAGGTCCGCGGCGCGCTCGATGAACGACACGAGCGTCCCCATCGCGAGCGGGATGCCCTGCTCGGCGAGGTCGCGGCGCACGCGATCAAGCGGCGTGAGCAGCGAGAACTTCTGGTGCACGAACCACGCGAGCCACTCGCAGGTCACCTTCGACCGCGCCCACGGCGCCGGCAGCGACCGCGGCGTCGTGCGCTCACCGCAGCGACGACAACGACACGTGGTGCGACGCACGACGCGACGCCGCTGGTGCTCCTTCACCACGTGCAGCTTCTCTTCGACGACCACGTCGGCGGCGTCGAGCTCGGCGCTGCCGCAGTGGCCGCAGCTGCCGGGGCGCAGCGACGTCTCCTCCGCCAGCAGGTGCGTCGGCAGCGGCTTGCGGCCCGAGGGACGGCGCGGCTTCTTCTCGCGTGGCGGCTTCGGCGGTTTCGTCGGCGGGTGCGGGCGGTCCTCGAAGGCGCGCTGCACGTCCGCCGGCAACGTCGGCGGCGGCGACGGCGGCGGCAGGTCCGCAAGATTCGCCGATCGCGTGCCGGGCCTGCGCTGGCGCCGCTGGGCCACCGCGAGCAGCTCGGCGACCCGCTCGTTCAGCTGCGCGATCTGCTGCGTCAGCTGCTCGACGGTGCTCGACAGCAGACCGATCACGGAGCGCTGTTCGGCATTCTCCCGTTGCAGTGCGGCGACGTCGACCACGCCGTCGTTGGATCACAACCGCGATCGCGCGTCGATCCCTGTCGCGCTCTGCCGGTACCAACCGCGGCGCGCTGCGGTGAAGTCGATGCCCGCCAGCAACGACGCCAGCGCCGCGCCGTCGACCTGCACCTGACGCTCGTCGCCGACGCGCGGCGGCAGCTGGAAGCTGCCCGCCTCGAGCCGCTTCGCCAGCACGCACCAGCCCGAGCCGTCGAACCACAGCGCCTTCGCGATCCGTCGTCGACGGTTGAAGAACAGGTACACGTGCCCGTTCACCGGATCGAGCCCCAGGCCCCGCACCGCGCCGGCCAGCGCGTCAAACGAGCCGTGCATGTTCAGCGGCGCGACGACGACGAACACCCGCAATGACGGCGGCCACGTCAGCATGTCCGCAGCACCCGCACGACCCGCGCGAGCGTCTCGCCTGAGCACGCGTCGTCGAACTCCACCGCGACGTCGCCGACCGACAGCACGTACCGCGCGCGCGCCGCCTGCACCGGCGTGGTCGCCACCAGCTCGACGACCTGCAGCGCCTGCGAGCGGCCGGTGCCGCGGCGGTCGAGGTTCATCCGCCAGGCCCTCAGCGAGCGCGCGTCGACGCCGTGCGCGCGCGACCAGCCCACCGCGTCGCCGCCGGCGACGTTCACGGCCCGCAGGCACCGCCGCGCGTCGGCCTCGTCTCGAATCTTCCGCCCCGCCATGCCGGACCTCCACGTGGCCCGCATCGTCCGGTCCCGGCGGAGATCGGTCATCCCGGCGTCGCTGATGGGTCACCGAGCAGCCGCCAACGCGTGAAGCCGCGCGGAAAGAATTCGTAACCGCTGTGCCCAGGTACGCTGAGCGCGAAGGCGTGAGCACCCATCGCGCCGGCAGCTTCCGCATCCCGAGGTCATCGATGATCAGCAGCGGCGCCGTCGCCAGCTCCTGCATCGTGGCCTCGCGCTTGCCGACGACGTGGGCCTCGGCCAGCTCGAACACGAGCGCGTGCGCCTCGCGGTAGACGACGCGGTGGTTCTGCACGAGGGCGGCGTGGCCGAACGCTTGCGCGAGGTGGCTCTTGCCGGTCCCCGGGGGGCCGAGCAGCAGCACGTCCTCGCGGGCGTGGACGAACGTCGTCGTCGCCAGCTCGAAGATGGGCGTGCGGTTCATCTTCTTGTTGAAGTCGAAGTCGAAGGTGTCGATGGTCTTGCCGACGTCGTGGAAGCTGGTGTGCGCGACGAGCCGCGCGATGAGCCGGTCGGCGCGCCGGGTGAGCTCGTCGTTGGCGAGGGCGGCGACGAGGTCGAGGTAGGGGCTCTTGTCGGTCTGCGCCTGAAGCAGCCTCGTCTCGATGACCGCGGCCATGCCCGAGAGGCGCAACGAGACGAGTGCCTCCTGCAACTCATGGATGTTCATGCGGTCTCCTTCGTGTCTGGTTCTTCTGTCGCGTTCGCCGACGCAGCGAGCCGGGCGGCGATGTCCCGGTAGGCGATGAGGTCGCGGAGGAGGGTGGCGACCTGCGTGAGCGGCGCCGGTCGGCGGTGGTCGAGGGGGGCTCGGACACACCGCCACGTGGGTGCGCCGGCGTCGATGGCCACGCCGTAGGCGCGCTCGACGTGGTCGACGTCTTGCTGCGTGGTTGCACGCAGGAGGGCGCTCACCCGCCGTACCGCGAACTCCACTGGCGCGTGCTTGCTCTCGACGGCGCCGATGGCCGCACAGAGCTTGCCGGTGTTCGGACCGAGCGAAGCGCCGCGCTGCACGAGCTCCCTGAGCGGCGACGGCGCCGAAGGCCTCTTCGTCGTCGGCTCGGCCGCGGGCGACGCGCTCGCCTTGCGTCGATGCTGGACGAGCAACACGCCGCTCGCCTCATCGACGAGACGAACGACGTCGGCGTTGTGCTGCACCTGCACCCAGTGTTCACATGCGTCGCCGGCGTCGCAAACGTCGCCGACTCGACCTCGACCACGCTGGTCGACTTCTCACCTTGCGCCGCCCGAAGCGGTAGCGGCGACAAGGTCGACCGGCAGCGCTCCCAGGTGCGGCAGCTCCTCGGCGAAGTGCTCGCGCACGACCCGCTTCGTCGTGCCGTGGACGCGCACGTCGGCCACCGTCACGACCCAGCCGTCGAGGAACGCCTGCGCCTCGACGAGGCTCTCGAACGGCTGGCACCCCGCCCAGCGCCCGGAACGCGCGCTCGTGCAGCGAGCACCACGCCTCGCTGTTCGACGACAGCGCCAGCAGGTAGACTCCTTGCGCGACCACCCCAGCGTCAGCACGAACAGCCGCGAGCGAACCAGCCGCCCGCCCCGCCCCGGGTCGCGCACCAGCGGACCCTCGCCGTAGTCGACCTACGCCTCCCGCCCGGGCCCCGTCTCAATCGCGCCGACGAGCACCGGCGGCGTCGCCGCTGCCTTCAGCTTCCGGACGAAGCGCTTCACGCTCGCCTAGCCACCCTTGACCCCTCCCCCTGGATTTCTTCCCACATGACCTTGGCGCACACGCCCTGGTCGCCGGCGACGGCGATGCGCGACCGGTAGGCCTGTCCTGCGCGGTGTTCCGCCCAGGGGACACCGCCCTGGTCGCTTTTTCGCCGCCCGCCGGCGCCGGCGCATGGCCCCAGCGGCCGGGCGGCCGCACCGGGCCCCCGCCTGCCGGAGGTATTTCCCCGCCGTCTCCCGACGGCAGCCCGTCGCCTCCTCGATCTTGCGGAGGCTCCAGTGCAGCCTGCCCGGCGTGACGACCTGCTCTTGCTCTGCCTTGCTCATGACGTTGCCCATGCCGTCATGGGGCTACGCCCCACGGCCGCGAAAACGTCCTGCGTCCCGGCCGCGATGGCCGCTTTTCCGGCGTCCCCGAATGGCCGGTTTTGGGTGTCCCCTCAAGGTCACAGGTATCCTCACCCAGACATTTCCCACCCCTCATGTCATCGGCGAGCTGAATCCGTGTCGTTTTGACGGTGTCGGGCGAGATCCGGCCCGGCTCGGCCGAGAGAGCGCGCACCGGGCGGCGGCGGCGTAGACGTGAAAAAGGGCGAGGGGCCGCAGGCTGCGCCTTCGCCGGCGCCGTCTTCCCCGCCGTGCTTCTCAGCGCGTCTGATCGCCGCCCGATGCAGACGCGCGTCGCGCCGCTGTCGGCGACGATCGCTGCCGTGATTGCTCCGCTCGTCGACGACACGCTGCGCTGGTCACTGACGACCTGGCTCGACTCCGCGCGGTTGGTGCAGCTGCCGCTGGTCGCGGGCCTCTTCGTCGAGAGCGCGCTGAGGGCGAGGCTGCACCTACGCTTCAAGCTGTTGCTGCTGGGCTCTTTCGGTCTGCCGCGGGCCGGGCTCGTACCCGGAGCCACGCGCGCCCCGGCGTACATCGTCGTCGCCCTCGACCGCGTCGGCGTATTTGGCGCATGAGCGCCCGCAGCATCCGCGCGCGCACGAGGGCCACGCCCACGGCCTCATCCGCCGTATGGGGAGCCCACGCCCCGCCCCACGACATGCCGAAGGTCGACGACGTGCGCGTGCTGCTCGGCGCGTACGGCGGCCACGAGTGCCCGATCCCTACCCCGTCGCCGATCGTGTGCCTCGACGTCGTCGTCGCCCGCGGCGCGTCGTGGACGTTCACGCCGCCGCCGGGCCACGTGGTGGCGTGGGCCTTCGTGTACCGGGGGCGCGCCCTCGTGGTCGGGGCGGAGGTGTCGCGCGAGCTGGTCGTGCTCGACGAGCGCGACGCGCCGGTGACGGTGATGGCCCTCGGCGACGCGCGCCTGCTCTTCGGCTGAACGACGAGGCACGCGCACCCGCTCGTCCTGGGCAGCCACTCGGCGCACACCCGCCGCGAGGCGCTCGCGCGCGGGCAGGCGCGTATCCACGAGGTCTATGACCAACATCGCCGCAGCCGATGGCTTACCGGCTGACTGCAAGGCGCGGGCTGCCCGATGACGCGCCGCATGAAGACGGCTAGCGTCGGCATGTGACGCGTGCGCGGTTCCTCGAGTTGTTGGAAGAAGGTCCGGTCGTCTTCGACGGCGCGATGGGCACGCAGCTGTACGAGCGCGGCGGCGCGCCCAACCGCAGCTTCGACGAGATGAGCGTCAGCGCCTCGCCGCTCGTCGAGGCGGTGCACCGCGACTACCTCGCCGTCGGCGTCGACGTCATCCAGACCAACAGCTACGGCGCCAACCGGTTCGCGCTGCAGCCGCACGGGTTTTCCGACCGCGTCGTCGAGATCTGCGCGGCGTCGGTGGCGACGGCGAAGGCGGCCGTGGCGAAGGCGGCGGCGAAGGGCACGCGCGGCGGGCGCGCGGCGCTCATCGCTGGCGACGTCGGTCCGTCGGGGTTGTTGCCCAAGGATCTGATGCGGGGCCGCACGCGCCGGCAGGTGTTCGAGGCGTTTCGCGAGCAGCAGCAGGCGCTGGTCGCGGCCGGCGTCGACCTGCTGGTGTTCGAGACGTTCGGGTTTCTGGGTGAGCTCGAGATCGCGGTGGAGGCGGCCTACGGCCTCGACGTCCCCATCGTCGCGCAGGCGCGCTT
>Ga0194124_10006245_pt1 | contig 10715 bp, 4 predicted proteins | sample TA2KigCas0mmetaG_FD_148605 | JGI IMG/M metagenome (GOLD analysis project Ga0194124, IMG submission 148605) | Freshwater microbial communities from Lake Tanganyika, Tanzania - TA2015031 Kigoma Deep Cast 0m | ecosystem: Environmental > Aquatic > Freshwater > Lake | place: Tanzania: Lake Tanganyika...
CCGTCACGCTCCCGGGCGCGCTCCCCAGCGCCCGCCCTGCGGCGCCGGGGTCCGCCAGCGCCCCCGCCGCCCCGACGGGCGCCCCGAGCTCCCCAGCGCCGAGCGGGGCGCCGAGCGGGGCGCCGAGCGGGGCGCCGAGCGGGGCGCCGAGCGGGGCGCCGAGCGGGGCGCTGAGCGGGGCGCCGAGCGGGGCGCTGAGCGGGGCGCCGAGCGGGGCGCCGAGCGGGGCGCTGAGCGGGGCGCCGAGCGGGGCGCTGCCCACCAGCGCCGCCGCGCCGCCCCCCCCCCCCCCCCCCCCCCCCCCCCCCCCCCCCCCCCCCCCCCCCCCCCCCCCCCCGCCCCCCCTCCGCTCCCCGCCCGCCTCGCGCGACAGCGCCCGCGCCCGCTCCGCGAGCGGCGCCGCCCACGCCTCAAAGGCGCCCGCCGCGGGGGGGTGCTGGCGGAGGAGGGGGTCGCTGAGGCGCTCGCGCTGCTCGGCGAGGGCCGTGAGCTGGGCGCTCTGGCGCTCCACGTCGGCGCGGAGGGCGCGGATGGCCTCCTCCTGCGCGCTAAAGGCCTCTAGGTCCTGGGCGTGCGCCGCGAGGAGGCGCGGCGTGTCGTAGGACTCGATCTCCTTGAGGAAGGACAGCCACACGCCCTCCTGCGCGAGGCGCGCGCGCAGCCCCGCCTCGCCGTCGAGGTCGCTGAGCAGCCGGCGCGCCGCCGCCTGGTCCTCGGCGAGGGTGGCGCGCCAGCGGGCCACCTCGGAGGAGAGCTGCTCGCGCTGCGCGCCCCACTCCGCCTTGAGCGCGACGAGCCGCCGGAGCCACGCGGCGCCCTCGCGCTCGCGCGCCCGCCCCGCTAGGTCGTCCGCCGACAAGAAGATGGGCTGCGCGCGGGTCGCGATGAGCTCCTCCATGACGTCGAGGGTGAGGCTGATGCCCTGCGACACGCTGAACTGCGCGAGGAGCTGCTCTAGCTGCGCCGCCAGCGCCTCGTTGGCGCTCAGCGCCTCGGCGGTGGCGGCGGCGCGCGCGTTGTGGAAGGCGAGGAAGCCCTCCGCCACGCTCACCGCGTGCTGCAGCTGCGCGGCGGTCTGCGACCCGTCGTCGTCGCCCTCGCCGGGGGCGCTGGGCGAGGCGGGGGCGGCGGGCACGGCGGGGGGCGCGAGGCGCTGCAGCGCCTGGCGGTGGGCGCCGTCGTAGCTCGCGCGCGCCCGGTCGAGGCTGACCGCGCGCTCCTCCACCACCCCGCGCGCCCGCCGCTCCTCCTCGGCGCGGCTCGCGCGCAGGCCGCTGAGCGTCTCAAGGGAGAGGTCCCGCAGCTCGCGCTCCACCTCGGCGCGCGCGAGGAGGGCGGCGAGGGCGCCCGCCGCGCTCGCCTTGAGCGCGGCGATCGCGGCGAGGCGCTCCGGGCGCTCGGCGGTGTCGGCGCGCAGCTCCTGGGCGGCGCGGGCGAGCTGCGCGCGCAGCGCCTCCACCGCGTCGCAGCGCGCCCGCGCCAGGTCCCGCGCCGCGGCGATGAGCGCCACGCGCCGCGCCGCCGCGCCCTGCGCGCCCCCCTCCTCCTCAAGCGCCTCCTCGTCGTCAAGTTCCTCCTCGTCCTCGAGCGCCTCCTCGTCCTCGCGCGGCGCCCCCGCCCCCCCCCCGCCGCCCTCCGCCCCCCCAGCGGCGTCGGGCGGGGGCGCCGGCGGGCCCTCCGCGGGCGCGGGGAGATCCGACGCCGCCTCGTCGAGCAGCGCCAGCGCGGCGCGCTCGCGCCCTAGGAGCTCCGCGGCGTAGAGGTCGAGGGCGCCGAGGTCCTTGAGGCCCGCCTGCTCCTCGCGCAGCTCCACGCTGCGCCGCGCGACCTCGAGGGCGTCGAGGTGCGCGCGGAGCAGCTCCACGGTGGGCGCCGCCGGGGCGGCGGGGAGCGCCACGCGCAGCTGCGCGCGCGCCGCGAGCGCCTGCTCGAGCGCCGCCGCCCGCGCCTCGTAGGAGGGCGGCGCCACCCGCGCCCGCACCGCCTCCCGCGCCGCCGCGCGCAGCGCCCGCCAGCGGTCGGCGGGCAGCCAGAGTCGCAGCGCCTCCACCGCCTCCACGAGCGCGTCGCGCGCCTCCTCGCTCGCCGGCGCCCCCTCCGCGCCCTCCGCCTGCAGGCGCGGCGCGCCCCGCGCGGGCGGCGCGAGGAGGGCGGCAGCGCAGAGGAGGAGCGCGAGGGCGAGCGCGAGGGCGGGCGCGAGGGCGGGCGCGAGGGCGGGCGCGGCGGGCGGCGAGGGGGAGGGCGGGCGAACGGGGCGCATGGGCAGCTCCGAGGGGCGAGGGAGGGGGGCGCCACAGTATATAGAGGGCGCGCCGCGGGCGGCGCCAATCGAGCGCGTGAGCGCGCGGCTTGAAGGGCGCGCGCCGCGCGTGAATACTGCGGCGCGGGCGCGCGGCGGGCGCGCGCCCAGAGCGGCCCAGAGCGGCCCTGCGTGAGCGAGGAGACCATGACGGCAGCCTTGAGCGGCGACGAGCGCGCTGAGATCGAAGAGGCGCTGCGGCGCTACGGCCTTGAGGGGGGGCGCGCGCGGCGCCTCACGGAGGGGCTCATCCACAGGACCTACCTCCTAGAGACGCCTGCGGGGGCGCCGGCGGGGGCGACCGGCGAGGGCGAGGGCGCGCGCCGCCTGATTCTCCAGGGGCTCCACCCGCAGCTCAGCGCCCCCGAGACGCTCGAGGACTACGCCGCCGTCACGCGCCACCTCGCGGCGCGGGGCTACGGCGGACCCCGGCTGCTCCCCACGCTCGACGGCGCGCTGTCGGCCCTCACCGCCACGCGCCGCTGGCGCCTGAGCACCTTCGTGGAGGGGTGCACGCTGCCGCACATCGAGGACGAGGCGCAGGCGCGGCTCGGCGGGCGCGCCCTCGCCGAGTTCCATGAGGTGATGAGCGACCTCGCGCACGAGTTCCGCTCCCCCCACCCCGGGCACGACACGCGCGGCCACGCTCGCCGCCTGCGCGAGGCGCTCGACGCCCCCGCCCCCGACCCCGCGCGCGCCGCCGCCGTGGCCCGCGTCGCCCCCCGAGCCCGCCATCCGCTCGCCGCTCTCGACGGCGCCTTCCTGCCCGACGACCTGCCGCGGACGGTGGTGCACGGCGACCCCAAGGTGACCAACCTGCGCTTCTCGGAGGGCCGCGCGACGCTGATCGACCTCGACACCTGCGGCCGCCACTCGCGCCTCGTGGACATCGGCGACGCGATTCGCTCGTGGTGCGACCTTGGGCGCGAGGGGGCGCGCGGCGTGGAGGAGGGGGAGCCGGTGTTCTCGCTCTCGCGCTGCGCGGCGCTGCTAGAGGGCTACCTCAGCGCCTCGGGGCCCCTCGCGCCCCTCGAGCGCGCGTGGCTGCCCCGCTGCGGTCGCGCCATCACCCTCGAGCTCGCGGCGCGGTTCGCGCGAGACTACATCGAGGACTGCTATTTCGCCTTTGACGCCGCGCGCTTCGAGAATCGCCGCGCCCACAACCTCCACCGCGTGGAGGCGATGTGGCGCCTCGCCGAGGAGATGGCGGCGGCGGAGGGCGCGCTGGGGCGGCTGGCGGGGGGCGGGAGCGCGGCGGCGCGCTAGCGGGCTCAAAGAATCGCGCCGCGCGAAAATCCCTTGACGCGCTGCGCGCGCTCTGGTATAGCATCGCACACAAGGCGCTCAGGTAGCTCAGTCGGTAGAGCAAGGGACTGAAAATCCCTGGGTCGGCGGTTCAAGTCCGTCTCTGAGCACTTTAGGAGAGACCCTCGGCGAGGCGATGCCCCGTCGAGGGTCTCGCCGTTTGGAGGCCACCGCGCCGCGCCGCGCCCCCGCCGAGGGCCGCCCCGCTCAGTACTCGAGCTCGATCTTGTCGTTCACGTCCTCCTCGCGGGTGAGCTTGGGGCGCGGGGCGAGGTCGAGGAGGTCCTTGAGGGCGAGGAACGAGGGGGCGGCGTAGGGGGCGACCTCGTCGCCGAGGCGGCGGGCGTAGTCCTCGCGGAGCGTCACGAGCACCTCGTCGGCGCTCTCGGAGGCGTGGTCCACGTCGGCGGCCCACACCAGCTCGTCGCCGCCGCCCGCCGCCCAGCGGGGCGCGGCGCCGTCGGCGGGGAGGCAGCGGCTCAGGCGCGCCCAGAGGCGCACGCGCGCCGCGCCGCCCTCGCGCGACACCTCGCCGTCGATGTGGAGGACGCCGTGCGCGCCCTCCCCGCAGGCGGGGGCGCGGGCGGCGGCGGCGGGGGTGAGGGGGGCGGGGAGGGCGGCGCGGCGCAGGGCGAGGAAGTCGCGGTGGTCGTTGAGGTAGCGCTGCGCCATCAGCGCCCACATCTCCACCACCGCCGCCGGGACGGGGGCGGCGCGCTCGGGGCCGAGGGCGCCGTCCGCGAGGACCTCGGCGGTGAGGCGCGGCGAGGCGCGCACCTCCACGCGCACGAGCGCGGTGCGCTCGCGCTGCTCGTAGGAGTCGGCGAGGAGTCGCTCGCGCGCGCCGCCGCAGCCGCTGAGGGCGAGGGCGAGGAGCGCCACGAGGAGCGCGGCGAGCAGCGCGGGGAGGGGCGCGGCGGCGCGGCGGAGCGCCCGCCGGCGGGCGAGCTCGAGCAGCGCGGGCATGAGGGTGAAGGAGACGAGCAGGGAGGCGAGCATCCCGACGCAGGCGAGCGTGCCCATAGACTGAAGCCCCTTGTGCGGCGCGGCGAGCAGCGCGGCCCAGCCGGCGAGGGTGGTGAGGGTGGAGCAGGCGACGGCGCTCCCCACGGAGCTGAGCGCGTCGCGGGGGGTGGCGCCCTCGCGGACGCGGTGCAGCAGGTACACGCCGTGAGAGACGCCATAGCCGATGATGATGGGGAAGACCACGATGTTCATGAGGTTGAGGTGAGCGCCGATGAGGCTCATAACGCCCAGCATGGAGCCCACGCCGAGGAGGAGGGGCGCGAGGGCGGCGAGCACGTCGCGCGGGCGGCGGAGGTCGATGGCGAGGATGAGCACGAGCAGCAGCGTGGTCCACAGCGCCGTGAGCTGACCGTCGCGCAGGATCATCTGCGTGAGCTGCGAGAACAAGATAGGCATGCCCGCCGCGTGATACACGCCGCTGGCCACGCGCACCTCCTCCACCTGCGCAGCGAAGCGGAGCATGCTCAGCCCGTCCCACAGGTCCACCCCCGCGTACACGAACGTGAGGAAGCCGGCGTTCTCTGGGCGCGCCGTGGGCAGGCTCTCGAAGGGCTCGCGGTAGACGGCGGGGAGGTCGGCGAGGGTGAAGGGGGCGGCGTTGAGGGCGCGCTGGACCTCCGCCCAGCGCGCGCGCACCTCCTCGGGGAGCCGCGCGGGGTCCACCGCGGCGAGCTCGGCGCGCCAGGCGGCGAGCACGGCGGCGTTGCGCGCCTGCTGCGCGGCGGGGGGCAGGAAGGAGTCGAGTCCCACCACCTGGTCGAGGGTGTCGAGGGGCGCCACGCCCTCGGCGGGCGCGGCGGAGGGGAGGCGCGCGCGCAGGTGCTCAAAGACCTCGCGCGCCGCCTCGCGGGTGGGGGTGTAGATGGCCACGGGGTCGGCGCCGAGCGCGAAGCGCGCCGCCACCTCGTCCTGCAGGCGCACGGAGGCGACACCCTCCACCATGAGCGCGCGCGTGTTGTACTCAAAGGGGGCGCGGGGGGCGAGGGCGGAGAGGGCGAGGGCGAGGCCGCCGCTGAGGGCGGCGATGAGGCCGGCGCGGGGCAGGGCGCGCGCGGGCGGCGGCGCGCCCCCCGCCGCGCCCGCCGCCGCCGCGCCCAGCCAGCGGCGCGCGCGCCCCGGCGCCCCGCGCTCCACCCACATCACCACCGCCGGCACCCACACGTACATCACCGCCCCGATCAGGAACACACCGGAGCCGGCGAGGAAGCCGAACTGCGAGAAGCCCTTGAACTCCGAGAGCATGAGCGAGGCGAACGCGGCGGCGGTCCCGAGGCCCGAGACGAGGGAGGCGACGCCGGCGCCGCGGAGGGTGACGGCGAGGGCGTCCTCGAGGCGCGCGTGGCGGGCGAGCTCCTCGCGGAGGCGGTAGAGCAGGTGGATGCCGAAATCGATCCCGAGCCCCATCAGGATGCCGCCGAGGATGCTGGTGATCATGTTGAGCTCGCCGATGGTGAGCGCCGCCCACCCAAAGGTGACGGCGAGCCCGAGGAGGAGGCCCGAGACCACGAGGGCGACGGCGAAGAGGTGCCGCCCAAAGAAGAGCAGGAGCGTGAGCAGCACGCCCACGAAAGCCCACACGCTCACGGGGGCGAGGGAGTCCTTGATCTGAAAGGAGTCGTCGTAGTTGGTCTGGTAGGTGCCTGTGAAGCCGAACTCCACCACGAGGGGGTCGGAGGGGGGGGCGGGGGAGTAGTCCTCCACAAAGCGCAGCGCCTCGCCCGCCCCGCCCAGAGGCAGGGCGCGCGCCGCGAGCCAGGCGCGGAGGTCCGCCACCAGGGCGCCGGTGCGCTCGAGCTCGTTGGAGTCCCAGCGGGGCTTCACCTGCACGAGCACCATCGCCCCAGGGGTGGCGGAGGCGTCGTCGCCGACGCTGAGGTAGAAGTCATCGGAGACGCGCTTCTTGCCCACGCGCCCGTACTTGCTCAGGAGGTCGTCCACCTTGAGCGCCACGGGCGGCGTGGGCTCGAGCTCAAAGAAGAAGGAGTCCGCGCGGCGCTTGGCGTCGGCGAGCTTGGCGTTGACGCGGCGGCGCAGCTCCTCGAGGTCGGCGGTCTCCATAAAGAGGGCGGCGCGCTCGAGCAGGAAGGCGGTGGGGAGCTGGTAGGAGGCGTCGCGCACGCGCGCGCCCTCGTCCCGCGTGAGGTGCTCGGCGAGGTCCACCGCGGCGGCCTTGAGCGCCTCAGGGCGCGCGCCGCGCAGCGCCACGGTGAGGTGCCCCGCGCCGCCGATCATGTCGGTGACGCGGTGGATGTCGCGCACCTGCCGCGAGGCGGCGCTGATCATCTCGAGCTGGTTGGTGTTGACGCGGAGGGTGAGGGCGAGGGCCACGGCGGCGGCGGCGAGGGCGAGGGTGAGCGAGAGGGCGGCGAGCGGGCGGCGGGCGCAGAGGCCCACCCAGCGCTCGAGGGCGCCGCGCGGAGAGGGGTGTGTCATGTGCGTGCGGTGCCTCAGCGCTTCTTGAGCTCTTCGACGCGCCGCTCCATCGCCTCAAGGACGCCCGCCCAGCCGCGCTTCTCGAGGAGCGGGGCGAGCTGCTCGCGCTTAAGGCGCCCCAAGAACGACTCAGCGCCCTCCGCGGTGGGGGCAACCCAGAAGTCGTTGATCTTCCACTCGCCGGCGGCGTCGGGGCGCAGGAGGAAGTCCACGGGGACCTCCTCCTTCTTGAGGGCGTGCAGCACCACAATCGTGGCGCGCACCTTCACGTCCGCCGCGCCCGCCTGGGGCTGCGGGGCGGCGTCGCCGTAGAGGATGGTCTCGAGGTGCTCGAAATCCTTGCGGATGTTGGGGAACGCCACGAGGGTGAAGAAGGCGTGGAGCGCCTTGATGAACCGCGCGCGCCCCTCGGCGGGCTGCTGGGCCCACACGTCCCCAAAGAGGAGCGCCCCCTGCGCCTCGCCGTCAAAGGCGGTGAGGGCGAGGTCGTCCTTCTGGTAGCGGATGGCGCCGAGCAGGCGCTTGATGGTCTTGGGGGCCTCCTGGGGCTTGGGGGCCTCCTGGGGCTTGGCGCCCCCCCGCGCCGCCCCGCCGGCGGGGGCGGCGAGGGCGGGGGCGCGGGGGGCGCACAGGAGCGCGGCGAGGGCGAGGGGCGCGGCGAGGGCGAGGGGCGCGGCGAGGGCGGCGCGGCGGGGGCGGGAGTGGGTCATCTCGGGGCTCCGATCAGGTAGCAGCCTTTTTTCGGCTTCGGCAAGACAGGTGGCAGCCTTTTGGTTTCGACCGCCTCCGCAGGGGCGCAACCTACCCCCAAGCCCCCGCCCTATTCAACTCTAGAAGCGGCGTGAGCGCCGGGCGGGCGAGCCCGCGCGGCGACGTCAGGCGCGGCGCAGCACGGCGCTAAAGGTGGTGTCGGCGTCGAGGGCGGGGGCGCCGTGGAGCGACATCCCCACCAGCGCGAACCCCGGCTCCGCCGCCAAGAACGCCTCCACCACGCCCTCGTTCTCCTCCACGAGGAAGCTGCACGTCCCATAGACCAGGTGCCCCCCGGGGCGGACGGCGGCGCTGGCGCGCTGGAGGATGGAGCGCTGCAGAGCGGCGAACTCCGCGGCGCGGCGGGGCGCGCCGGGGGCGGCTGCGGCGGGGGCGGCCGCGGCGGGGGCGGGGGCGCGCGGGGGCGAGGCGGGGAGGGCGAAGCGGAGTTTCGCGTCGGGGTTGCGGCGCCAGGTGCCGCTCGCCGAGCAGGGGGCGTCCACCAGCACCCAGTCAAAGCCGCCGCCCCACTTGTCGTGCTCCGCCCCAAACGCCGGCAGCGCGCCCCCCTCGCCCCACAGCGCGAAGCGCACGTTCTGCAGGTCCGCGCGGCGCACGCGGCGGCGCGCGTCCTCGAGGGCGTGGGCGCGCACGTCCGAGGCCACCACCACGCCGCGGTTGGCGAGGGCGGCGGCGAGCTGCATCGTCTTGCCGCCCGCCCCCGCGCAGGCGTCCCACACCCGCTGCCCTGGGCGCGCCGCCACCGCGCGCCCGATCTCTTGGCTGGCGGCGTCCTGTATCTCAAACCAGCCGCGCTGGAAGCCCTCGAGCTCAAAGATGGGGCGATCGCCGTAGACCGCCAGCGCCTGCGGGCGCGCCTCGTCGCGCGCCACGCGGAAGTTGGAGCCGCGCAGCTCCGCCTCCACGCGCGCCAGCAGCGCTGGGCGCTCGCGCTCCGCGCAGTTGAGGCGCAGCCACAGCGGCGGGCGCGTGGCCTGCGCCTCCAAGAAGCGCGCGAGCTCACGCGCCGACCACCCCGAGCGCGCCGCCCGCGCCTCGAGCGCCGCGGCGGCCCACGGCGGCGCCCCCCACCACAGCGCGCGCCCCCAGATTCCCTCGCGCCCCGCGCCGCCCTCGCGCCCCGCGCCGCCCTCGCCCCCCGCGCCGCCCTCGCCCCCCGCGCCGCCCTCGCCCCCCGCCAGGCGCGCCGCGGCGAGCGCGTAGGCGGCGCTGAGGCGCGCGCGCTCCTCATCGCCGAGGGCGAACGGCGGGGGCGCCGGCAGGCCCGCCCGCCGCAGCGACACCCACAGCAGGCGCGCCGCCCCCTCCTCGCGCCACAGCGCCACGAGCCCCTCGGGGGTGGCGGCGCGCGCCTCGAGCGAGGCGCGCAGGCGCGCCCAGCCCTCCTCGCTGAGGCGGGCGGGCGGGCGCGGCGGCAGGGCGCGCGCGAGGGCGCACACCCACGCCGCGAGCAGCCCAAAGCGCGCCTGGGCGAACAGCGCCTCGCTGTACCACGCGCGGTCCTTCTTGCCGAACTGCGGGCGCTCCTTGAGGGCGCGCGCGAGCCACCTGTCGAGCTGCGGCAGCGCCGGCGCGGCGCTCAGGTACTCCTCCCAGAGGGCGAGGGTGGGCCCCCAGCGGAGCGGCTTGGCGTGCGCGGCGGGCGCGGCGGGCGCGGCGGGCGCGGCGGGGGGCGCGGGGCGCGGGGGGGCGGCGGGGCGGGGGCGGGGCACGGGCGGGGGGGGGGGGGGGGGGGCATGGGCGGGGACCTCGTGGGTGGCGCGGGGTGCGTAGTTCTTCCACGCGCGCCGCTCGATGTCAAAGCGCCCGCCGCGCCCTCAGGGGCCGCGCCGCGCGCGCCGCGCCTCGCGCGTGGGCAGGTCGGGGGCGGTGGCGGTGACGCAGCGGAGCAGCCCGAGGTAGCGCCCGAGGTGCGTGGCGTTGACCATGTGCGGGCGCCAGCCGAGGGCGCGGAGCGCCTCGCGCCAGTAGGACTCATAGGCGCCGCTCAGCCCCGCGAGCTCGGGGCGCAGCCCGGCGGGGTCAAAGCGCGGCAGGAGCGCCAGCCGCTCCCCCCCCGCGCTCACGAGCAGCCCGTTGGTGGGCGAGTAGAGCACCACGTCGCGTCGCCCGTCCGGCGCGTCGAGCGCCTGCAGGCGGAGCGGCGGGAGCTGCGGCAGGCGGATGACGTTGAGCCCGAGGGCGCTCAGCTGCTGCGCGCGCGCGTCGAGGAAATCGCGCACGTCGCGCGCCACCCGCAGCTCAGCGGCGTCGGCGAGCAGCGCCTCGAGCGGCAGCGCGATCTTGGGCACCACCACCTGCTCGTCGTTGAGCGCCATCAGGTAGAGGTCCACGTGCCCCGTGGCCTCATGCGGCATGCTCGGGAGCACCACCACGCGCTCCTCCTCCACGTGGAGCGCCCGCGCGAACAGCGCCAGCGCCTCCGCCCGCCCGCGCGGCGCGTAGCCCGCCGCGCGCAGGTGCGGCGCCGGCGCCTCGTCGCGGTTGTCGTCGAGGAGGCGCGCGCCCACAAAGACCCACCGCCCCGCCACCAGCAGGTTGCCGTTCTCGTGCACCAGCGGCGCCCCGCGCGCCGCGTCGGCGGCGAGGCGCCGCGGCGTGAAGCGGGCGCGGTTGGGGTTGTGGGAGAGGAAGTGCACCGCCTCGAGGTCGCCCGTGGGGGCGCGCACGTAGGCGGGGTGGTAGTCGCGCATCCACACGAGCGTGGTGTCCTCCAAGAACGCCTCGCCCGGCTCCTGCTCGCCGGGGTCGTAGTCCTCAACCCGGTGGAGGTGCGGCAGGAGGACGCCGAGGGCGTCGGCCGCCTCCGGCGCGAGGCGCGCGAGCTGCGCGTGGGAGTACACGGCGCGGACGGGGGCGTAGCCGGGGCCGGGCCCCACGC
>Ga0194124_10006265_pt1 | contig 10697 bp, 9 predicted proteins | sample TA2KigCas0mmetaG_FD_148605 | JGI IMG/M metagenome (GOLD analysis project Ga0194124, IMG submission 148605) | Freshwater microbial communities from Lake Tanganyika, Tanzania - TA2015031 Kigoma Deep Cast 0m | ecosystem: Environmental > Aquatic > Freshwater > Lake | place: Tanzania: Lake Tanganyika...
AAAAAAATAGGCAAACCAAAAGCAGCCGTCTTCCCAGTTCCTGTCTGAGCAGACGCAATCAGATCTTTTTGTTCAAGAATTTTTGGAATCGCCTGAAGCTGAATCGGAGAAGGCTCGACATAGCCAATGCGTTGAGCACCATGAACGATTGCTTCACTTAACTGAAAATTTTGAAAGGACATCAGCCCCTGATCCTATCAAATGTTCTGAAATCGTTCCAGCGAATAACATCAGGCTTAAAAGGAGTGGCCAATGCTCCAAAAAAACAATCAGACTTTTCCGAAAAACGGAACGCATTGATGTGCCAAGATTTTTTTCTTAATTGAATGGAAACAACATTTTTTTTCTCCATCACGGCTACATTTTCTTTCATGCCAATAGCAATCCCTCTTCCATCGGCCTTCAGTGCCGCTTCCTTGGCTGTCCAGAGCTTAAAAAATATTTCTCGATTCTCTTCCTGATTTTTTTCCTGCAAAAAAAATAATTCTTTCGAAGAAAAAAACCTTTTTGCAATACGAGCCACATCAAGATCTCTCACTCTCTCCAAATCGACACCAACAGGCATTCGACAGAAGGCGACCATGATCATTTTTTTGGAATGCGTCACATTAAAATGAAAAAATGGAAACTCTGGTAAAAATGGTTTTCCTTGATTTGTTTTTTCAAGACGATATTCCGAGCATTGCAAGTAGGCATTCAATAAATATCGCAATAGCTTTCGAGTGCTCTCAAAACGACGTGCCGCTAAGGGGAACTTTATCGCACTGAGTTTTATTTGTTCATCAGCTAATAACGCAAGCTCAGGAACAGAATCAATCGTTGCGAGCCAAAGATGAACCTCTCCTGGAAGTAATTTAAAAGGAGGCTGGAGGCCTGACGTTGAAAGCTTGAGGTCAGAGCATCTTTTGTGCTTATTAAAAGTGAAAATTGAATGCTTCAATGTTGAACAAGTTAGAATTTTAATAAAAAAAGTTGAAGAAGAAATTGATTCATAACAAAATTATCAAACCAAAACTCCCTGTTATCATGGTGGAATCATCTTACCACCGAACAAAAAGAAGCCGTTATTGCATCAGGAATTTTTATATCTTTTCTGATAGCAATGCCGTTTGTATGGTTTTATAGTGTATTAAATTGAAAAGGGCATGTTAGAAGCGCTGAAATTTTTTCTTAGAACAAGGCCGAAGATCGAAGCGCTATCCGAAGATAACGTGAGATCTGAAAACGCAGTTCTAAGGAAAAAGAGCAAGCTTATCGCGTGCCCTTTTCAATTTAATACACTATACTACGGTGCTGAGGGCGCTATGATGGCACTGGGTTGTGGTGTCTGCGTGCCTTGCGGCTTCGAACGCCTTAATGACCTTGAGAGTGCTAGCAAAACGCTCTAGTTTTTTTTCGATACATCCCAATTGCCTCTGCTGTTCCTCGACTACTTGGATGCAAGGAAACATGCCCCCCAATTTTTTTGACAGTTTGCTTAACGATATCGTGCGCATTCGAAGGACAGGCGACCATCGCAGCAACTTCCCCAGTGAGCATAGCAATGTCATTGTGGTAATCCCCAATGGCTAGAGTATGCTCCGGTTGAATCGATAAAAAACGACTCAGTTCACTTAACGAAGATCCTTTGTTATACGATCCGTGACAAAAATGAAGATGAATATGACTTCGTTGAAAAGCAAATTCTGCAGGACGTTCCGGCAGCGCCAAAATTCTCGCTGAAAGCTCATCAAGCAAAGCTTCATCCGTCACCAAAAGTTCATCTGGAATACCGCTAATATTTTCAAAACAAGTGACCTTCTCTCCATATTCAGCAATGAGTTGATGAACTCGCTGAAAAAATCTTTCCGCTCTTTTAAAAAGTAGATCATGTTCTTCATCGCAACGTCGATTCCAATCTCCTAGAGGTTCTACGTCACCATGCTCATGATAACGATGAATATAACGCTCGCTGGTAATGAGGTAGTGAGGTTTTACTGGAGCATCAAAATATTCCAATCCTTTCAAAAGTAAATCTAGCGGTCTTCCGGTGTTAATTGCCCAAATACCCCCCTCTCCTATTAATTCACTCAATTCTAGGCCCAACATCTCATTGCATTTTTCTTTACCTGGAAAAACAAAAGCTGGCTCTGTTGAAGAAGATTCAATAAGAGTGCCATCAAAATCAGTGCTTAAAAGTTTTACTAGTGGCATGATGCATATTTTATTTGAAAGCGAGCGAATTTAAACGACTAGTTGAGAAATAGGTCTTCATCTTCTGTTCCTCTGTTCATGTTCTTATGCTCAGGAGGAATTTGAGAAAGTCTTAACTCGATGGAATTGTATAGCTCTTGATCGCCTGCTTGTTGGGCTCTGCTGGCTTCAGCTTCCAGTCTCTTCCTTAAACTTTCTTTATAAAACAGCTGTTCGCTGCGTCTTAATATTGCACTCGGAATAGCAACCTCATAATCATCTATTTTCTCACCTGCAAGGACTCGCTGAGCAAGAGCAGCATAATCTTCTGCTATCCTATCCTCTGCTCCTATTCCTACATCCCGAGAAGAAGGCTCTGGTTTTCTTTTTAGATAAGCGGCCATGGCATAGAGCTCGGCGGCTTGCCTTAATTTTAGTGATTCAGAATTATCTCCTTTTCTACAACATCCGTCAGGATAAATTACTTCTATAGGATGGTGATTCGCTTCAGAAGCGCTCTGCATCAACAAGAGAGCTGATTGCAAGTGATAGGAAGCTACATCTTCGTTGACTTGGTCCCGTACTGCTCTCCTTAATTCCATTATAGCTGATCTAACTCTTCCGATCCCTTCGCTATGTAATTCGTATTCAAACAATCTACGCTCATGACTCATGCAAAGTAACTCTCTTACTTTGTTCAAAGCTTCCGGATCCTCTGAAAGCGTTGCCTCACTAAAATGAACCGTATACTCATCAATAAAATCATTCGCTCTCTTTAAAATTGGATAAACATTCCTCATCGTATCTTGAGCCCAGTTTTTCATATACTCTGGAACAGAGTTATCACTCATAGTAACCATATCCATACCTAAGAACAGAGCCATACATTCTAATCTTGTATTAAGCTCACTTGGCTTAGAGTCGTCACGCTCTTGTAACTTCTCCAAGCTCGTTAATTTTTTAGAAACTCTCCGAAACTTAAAAGAGATATTTTCACCAAGAAGTCGGAAAATATTTTTCTGTAATTCTAACTTAGCCTCTTCTAATGAACTTCCTTCTTGAATAATAATATTGGGCTCATTTTCATCAATGAGTTGCTTCACAGCATTGTAATCAAGAGCAATTTTTTCCACTCCATCCGTTCCATAAACGCTTTTAAGCAAATTGGAATTTGGAGCCATCTCCTGAATACGCGCTTCGACATCTGAAAGAGCCAACCATTCCATCGTGACTGGAAGTTCTAAGACCTTTTCTGCTTTTTCATTCTGTTGTTTTTGTTTTATTGGCAATGGAAACTCTTTTGCAATGGTTTCTAATGAACTTAATAAATTTTCTCTATTTTGATAATTCTCCTTTATTTTCGATCTTGCTGTTAGCTTATCTATTGCCGCAAAATTAACACTCCATTCCAATTTCTTGATTTTATCAAGAGCTGCAGATCTCCCTTCATTTGAAGTCGGGGTTTTAAACTCCTTTATCAGGTTGAGCGGGTTAGGATCAGAAGAAAAGAAATAGTTGAGCAACGATCCAAGAATAGGAACTGGATGAGTAATAGAGTGAATCTTTGCTGCAATTTCTTCTGCCTGTTGCAAAAGCTCCTTTGTTAGTCTTGCTGAATTAACGCCATAACTGATCTGATGCATATCTTCAATATGTTTGAGCTGCTGTTTTAAATATTGCTCTCTTTTTCCATAGGCTTGTGCCATTAGTGATGTTGCATCTTCATTTTTCCCTTGAGTCTTTAATTCTCTAGCCATCCCCAAGGCTTCTTCAAAAGGTTCTCGCACGTTATCAGGAAGAGTTTCGATGAGATCTTTTTTAAACACGATTGATTGATCGTAAGAAAGAGGAGAAGCTTTTTGACTTACAATCCCTGCAACAATATCTCGATCTGGATGCTTTTCTCTTATTTTTTCTAATATTTTTGAGAATTGCTCTGCAACATGCTCTCTTGACACATTCTTAAGAGATTGAACAGGAACTCCGATAAAGTCACCACTTGAGATTGGTATTTCATGCAGTCCTCTATCCTCTTCTATGTTTGAACGTTCTTCAAAAGAACGTTCTCCAGCTGTTTGGATATCCACAGGATTGTTTCTTGGATTAGATTTTGATTGATTGACCCCCTCTTCTCCTAACTCTGCTTGCCTCATCGGCCAAGCAAAAAGAGGTGTTTGAAGAAGAAGCAAAAATAGAAATAACTGAAACAATCTGGGAAGAGCGATACGCATCATGAACTGCAATCTAAAGTTTTTCTTATGATGTGGGAATCATTTATTGGAGGTATGATTTTTTTGATACATCATCTGCAAGAGCTCGACCACTACAGCAAAAACAATCGCAATGTAAATTCCTTCTTCGGAAAAATGATAGTGGAATCCTTGAAGGACCAAGCTAGCACCAATCATGACAATCAATGTTAAGGCTAAAATTTTGAGGGAGGGATATTTTAAAATAAATTCTCCAAGCGGCCCCACATAGCACAACACCGCCAGGAAAGAGAGGGTCACGGCCGCAACAATGATCGAAAGGTGGCTCGTCAATCCCACTGCAGTGATGACGGAATCAATCGAAAAAAGCAAATCAAGCATGATAATTTGCACGATAGCAGCAGCCAAAGCGCTCTTTCCAACAGCATGCTTGACCTCCTGCTGTTGCTTGGCAAAAAGCATGTCATAAAGTTCAAAAAAGCCTTTCGCTATCAAAAACATTCCTCCACTTAATAAAAAAAGATCTCTAACCGAAAACGAGCCAATGCAAGGAGTAGTGAGTCGCACTAAAGAAAAAACTCCCAAAATAAAAATAATTCTCAACAGAAGCGCAATCACCAAGCCAATTTGCCGCGCCCTCTGCCGCAAGAGAGGAGCAAGCGGTTCCACTATCAAAGAAATCACAACAATGTTATCGATTCCTAAGACTAATTCTAAGCCGATTAACACACTCAATAGAATCAACGACTGCCAATTTAAAAAATCTAGCATCATGATGGAAGTCTAGTTGAGAAAAAAAAGGAAAGCAGCAAAAATCCGGAAGCAATCCAAAAAGAAGTGAGAGCATAGTGAGGTCCTTGAAGATTCATTGTCAGAAAAAATCCCGCCATTATCGGCCCAATACATCGAGCAAAGCAACCAGCTGATTGATAAAATCCAAAAGCCGCTCCTTGCCATTCTTCTTTGGCGCTCTTTGAGACAACCGTTGGAAGCACCGGTGTTAGCAAGCTATCACCGATGGCCAAGATAGCGCAACAACCAACGGCCATTGCCACACTCCAAGTCAATGGCATGACAAAAGAAGCTCCTACTAAGAGAAGTGCGCCCGCAGTAGCAATATTCCGATTGCTAAATTTTTTCGCCAAGAATCCAAACAAACCTCCCTCAAGAATAATCGCAATCACGCCGAACATCGTATAAACATATCCCACTTTGAGTTCATTGACTCCATAGCGATGATAGAAAAAAAGCGCCAAAAGCGTCATCATCATCGAAAATCCAGACACAAAACAAAAAAATGTCAAAACCGCTGGAAGATATTTTTTCTTCTCAACATGCTCTAAAATTTTCCAAAGCGGTGGATGCTCTGCTCCTTTCATTTTCTTTTCTTTGAGCGGCTCTGGAAGAATTGCCAAAATGAGAAAAACATTCAGAGCCGCTAAGCAAGCTCCTATCAGCATCGGAGCGGCCCCTCCCCAATAATAAGCACTCCATCCTCCCAAGGCTGGACCAAAAATAAATCCAAAACCATAAGCAGCCCCTATTTTTCCCATCATACCAGCCCGCTCTTCAGGCGTTGTCAGATCACTTATTGAAGCTTGAATCACACTCATATTCCCTCCAGCAGCTCCATCCAAAGCACGCCCCAAGAGCACCATCATCATAGAATGTCCGACTCCTATCACGAGATAACCAACAGCCGTTCCTAACATACTAATCACCAAGACAGGTTTGCGTCCAATGCGATCGGAAAGATGCCCCCAAAACGGCAGCATGATTAATTGCGCCAAAGAAAAAATGCCCATTACCCATCCAATCTGCCATGCAGGCGCACCGAGCACTTCGGCATAACGGGGTAAAATCGGCATCACAATCCCATACCCCAACATGTCGATGAAGACTGAAAAAAGAAGCGTTGCAAGCTGGAGTTGTTTTTTAGACATGGGATCGAGAAGATAACAAAAAAATTGCAACCTGCAACCTACAACCTGTAACGTTAATGGATGAACTCTTCAAAAACCATTACCACCACCGCCGGTTGTCCTCTTGCTAGCAATCAACACAGCCTCACAGCAGGCCCGCGCGGGCCAGTCTTGATGACCGACTATCAGCTGATTGAAAAACTTGCGCATCAAAATCGCGAGCGCATCCCGGAGCGGACAGTGCATGCCAAGGGCTCTGGCGCTTATGGAACGCTGACGATCACCGGTGATATTTCAAAATACACACGCGCTCAAGCCTTGCAGCCAAACGCAAAAACAGAATGTGTTGCTCGCTTCTCCACCGTTGCTGGAGAGCTCGGCGCAGCTGATGCCGAGCGTGATGTGCGCGGTTTTGCGATTAAGTTTTATACTCCGGAAGGAAATTGGGATTTAGTTGGAAATAACACACCCGTTTTCTTCGTGCGTGATCCCTACAAATTTCCTGATTTCATTCATACACAAAAGCGTCATCCCAAAACTCATCTTCGCAGCGCAACAGCGATGTGGGATTTTTGGTCATTGAGTCCGGAGAGTCTGCATCAAGTCACCATTTTATTTTCTGATCGCGGCATTCCTCTCAATTTTCGTCATATGAATGGCTATGGCAGTCATACCTACAGCCTGATCAGCAAAGGCGGCGAGCGTCATTGGGTGAAGTTTCATTTCAAAACGGAACAGGGCATCAAATTCATGACGAATACCGAAGCGGAACAATTGATCGGACGCGATCGTGAAAGCAATCAGCGTGATCTTTTCGAAGCCATCGAGAAAAAAGATTTTCCACGTTGGAAAATGCAGATCCAAGTCATGACGGAAGAGCAAGCGAAGAGTTGTTCGTTCAATCCCTTTGACCTCACCAAAGTCTGGCCCCACAAAGAGTATCCTCTCATCGATGTCGGAATTTTAGAATTGAATCGGAATCCTGAAAATTATTTTGCAGAAATTGAACAGGCCGCCTTTTCCCCTTCTAACATTGTTCCAGGCATCAGCTTCTCGCCTGACAAGATGCTTCAAGCTCGAGTCTTTAGCTACGCTGATGCTCATCGTCATCGCCTCGGAACGCATTACGAAATGCTACCCGTCAATCGTCCTCGCTGTCCGATGGCCACGTATCATCATGATGGAGCGATGCGCTTTGATGAACCAAAAATGGGCGATGCCTACTACGAACCAAATAGTTTTAGCGGGCCCAAAGAAGATCCAAGCGTCGCAGAACCTCCTCTTGATCTTGGTTGCGTCGCAGCTGACCGTTTCGATGGAAATACTGGCAATGATAACTTCACGCAGCCAGGAAACCTTTTTAGATTGATGCCACCCGACGCTCAAGAACGACTTTGTTCCAACATTGCTGCTGCGATGAAAGATGTGCCAAAAGAAATTCAAGAGCGGCAGTGCCAACTTTTTGATCAAGCCGATCCTGCTTATGGAGCTGGCGTGAGAAAGCTGCTTCGCAGCAGTTTGAGTACTGCAGTTTGAGTTTGAGTTATCTAGGCTTCGCTATAAATTAAAAACAACAACCATAAAACCTATCCACCACTATGCTCAAAAAAAACATCCTCTTCGCCTTGATCCTTTCACTACTTGCCTTGTTCACTGCAACCCCCACGATGGCGGCTAGTGCACATCAGCTTGAAAAAGAAGGCCGCAAAGCACTAGAAGAACTCTACAAAAAAAATCCGAAAGCAAGGATCGTTGGTGATCAAGCTGTTGGTATTTTAGTTTTTCCTGGTGTTTATAAAGGAGGCTTCATGTTTGGGGGACAACGTGGCGATGGCGTCCTGTTTACGGGAGGAACAGTTGCTGGTTACTACAACACTACAGCACTCTCCTGGGGCTTGCAGGCAGGTTTACAAAAATTCGGCTATGCACTTTTTTTCATGAATGCAAAAGCACTCAACTACCTTAGCAAGAGCGATGGATTTGAACTTGGTGGCGCTCCTAACTTGACGGTGGTTGACATGGGAGTTGCTGCTGGTCTTTCAACGACCACCTTGCAAAAAGATATCTACGCCTTCTTCTTTAATCAAAAAGGATTGATGGCTGGTATCACCCTGCAGGGAACTAAGATCACGCCTTACACTCCGAGTGAGTAGCTGCTTTGCAGCAGTTGAAGTTAAAAGTTGAAGTTGAAGTAAAATTTTCTTCTCCCTAGTTTTTGCTGCTTTGCAGCAAAAGTTGGAACTTAAACTTCAATTATTCACTTAAACTTCATCGCTTCGCGATGAAGTGGACCGCCCCAGACTCGAACTGGGAACCAATTGATTAAGAGTCAACTGCTCTACCATTGAGCTAGCGATCCGTTGCTGCTACGCAGCAGTTGAAGTTAAAAGTTTGAGTTTAAGTTGCTACTTGCCTACGGCAAAAATTAAAAATATTTATTTTGCGAAGCCTCAAAACTCAAACTCTTAACTCAAACTATCGCGAAGCGATTTGCGAGACATCGTTATAGCATTTTTTCCCGCATCTCACCAAGGAAAATTTTTCCTAGCACAAGAAAACTTCTTTTAGTTAAATTGAATTTCTAATGCTTCGCATTCCCCCTCCAAGCATCTTTCGCTTCATTCGTACTCTTTCGATTGCTATGGCGCTCTTTTCCTTGTGTGGAGGCCATTGGGCCGTCCTTCAAGGTATTGCCTGGAGCCGCATGCTTCAGTCGTATGCGACAAAAGGTTCTTTTCAATCAGCCGTTGAAAAAACTTTTGACGGCAAACATCGCTGCTCCCTTTGTAAAAAAATTGAACAAGCTAAGCAGCAAGAAAAGAAAAATAGTTTTGTGAATGAAACGTTCAAAAAGAAAGAGGGCGTTTTAGAGCAATCATTTTTGTTGCTGACGCTTTTCCCAAGTGATTTTCACTTTTCTCCAATGAAGAAAAGTTTTTATGGCGGCCCTATCACGAGGCCCTTGCTGCCGCCACCACAGATCGCTTAGCGCATAGCGCTAAGCGATAGTTCGAGTACTGCCACAAAGTGGTGGCATCGCCCCACAAAAGGGAATCCAGCTAACGTTGGCTAGACTCTCTACTTCGACCCTGCCTCTCAATATTTGAGGCACCTATTCACCTTTCGATGTTTCCTGCCGCTGTGACATCGATTACCTCTCAATATTTTTTATGAAAATTTTTTTTATCCTCTTTTTATTACTCTTCACTTTTTCTATCCATGCTATCGAACAAGACAACATCACACTTCCAGACAATCCTCCTACGGCTCTCAAAGAGGATGACGTCTTGTTAACTTCTGACACCGATCAAGAAACAGATTCCTCGTTGGAAAAAAAAGAGAGTCGCTACGTTGTCACCTCTAACCAAACTTGCTCACCTTTGATGATGCTAGGACGTCCTACTTCAGAAAAAGATCCTGCTGGGAAAAAAATTTCTCCTACAAATTTGTTAGAGCAACAGCAAAGGATTACTGCCTCTACCGATCCTTCGGCACAGATGAATCGTAGTAGCAATCCAGCTACTCTATCAGAAAACAGAAATAACTTCTTATCCAAATCAACCTTACCCCAACAACAAGCATCAGCACTTTTTAAAACGTTGATCTATTGCCCCGGCTGTAAGCAATGGCACACTGGCTTGAGTGTTTCGAAAAAACCACTTCCTCAAATTCTTTTTATGTGGAATCCACAAACTAGCTCCTGGCATCCACTCTATCGAAAAGATCAACAATCCAGCAGCTCACTTTTGCAAAGAGCGGTCTCTTCTTTAACAGGCGAACCTTTTTTAGAAAAAGCAGTTGAATCACGAGTCTTTCAACTTCTTGCTAGTCCTCATAATAAAGATGAAGAAATCCTCTATCATGCTCATTCTATAACCGGAGCATTAGAAAAAAGTACATTTTACGATCCCATTAATGCACTCCCAGCTCTTTCTTACCTATCTCGTACTCTATTACAAACACACTCTAGACTTCCTGATTCTGTGATACATTTTTTTCTTGTTCTTTCTGAACAGAAGCAAAGAAGGCCAAAAGCACTTCCTCCAGTTGGAGAGACTGAAAAAAGCCCCCTCTTGCCAAAAAATCTCGTTCCTATAAACTATTCTTCAATTTCTGAAAACTAACTGTTCGGGTTTTCTTTCGCTCAAACCATAACTACTATCTTCCATCTACCATCTTCAATCTTTTGCTAGCAGCATCAATTTTATTTGAAGAAATAAAATGATGTTGCTAGACGCACTCATGGAAACTCCTCCTCTTTTAAAAATCGTCCATCGACTTTTTGGATCTAAAAAAAGCGCTCTGATAAAAAATCAGAGTGTTCCTACGCAAACTGCCGAAGGCACTCGTAAACATAAGAAATCCAGTTCTCGAGTGACCTCAAAGTCAACAC
>Ga0194124_10006266_pt1 | contig 10695 bp, 7 predicted proteins | sample TA2KigCas0mmetaG_FD_148605 | JGI IMG/M metagenome (GOLD analysis project Ga0194124, IMG submission 148605) | Freshwater microbial communities from Lake Tanganyika, Tanzania - TA2015031 Kigoma Deep Cast 0m | ecosystem: Environmental > Aquatic > Freshwater > Lake | place: Tanzania: Lake Tanganyika...
CCTCGGCGCCGCGCAGCCCCTTGATGAAGTGCATCTCGTCCCGGCCCATCCGAGAGGATTGGCCGACCTGCCGGGCTATGGCTTTCCGCCGCGCTTCCTCGTGCTCGCTGATGCGGATTCCCCGGACGAAAAACTCATCCACAACGAAACGAAGCGGCCCTACCCGCTGCCGACGGATGAAAAGAACGCGCGGCCCGATCCGCTCGTGGTGCTGCCCAATCCCGGCGCCGTTCAGATCATGGTGTCCACGCCCGGCCTCATCGCCCGGCGGGTGCGTGTCAGTTGCGATTCATTGTGGCGGCGCGGTCCCGCCAGCGGAGCTGACCCGTCGGAATACGTCTTTGCCCTCGGCGAGCTGCAATGCTGGCGCGAAGGCAAAAACATCGCCGCCGGCCGCCCGGTGCTCGCCAGCAGTTCCGAGACGGACGCGGGCTGGTCGCCGGCCGCGCTCACCGATGGATATTCCAGCCGCCACGAGCTGCTCGACTGGACGACCTGGCTGGACGGCATCGAACAAGCCGAAACCCTGCGCACCGAAGCTCTCGCGCTGAGGACGCAGATTCAGCGACTCGGCGAACTCCGCGCCCGCCGCATCACCACCGGCGCCATCGCCTCGACCATCGCCATCGCCTTCATCGCCGCCGTCTTCCTGCTCATCCAGCGCGTCAAAGCGCGGCGGCAGCAGGAAGCCCTGCGCACCCGCATTGCCCGCGATTTGCATGATGAAATCGGCGCCAGCCTCAGCCACCTCGCCATGCAGGGCGACCTCGCGCGCCAGCAACTCCAGCGCGCCGAACTCTCGCCCGAACGGCTGGAAAAAATCTCCGCCTCCGCCCGCGAAACGCTCGACCAGATGCGCGACATCATCTGGCTGCTCACGCCCAAGGAAGGAGACTGGCAGGAACTCTCCCACCGCATGGAAGCCATCGCCCGGCGGCTCCTCGATGGCGTCGGGCATCAAATCACACACCACGGCGAGCCGCCCGATGGACGTGCCCCCATCGAATACACCCGCGACATCCTCGCCTTCCTCAAGGAAGCCCTCACCAACGCCCGCAAACACGCCCGCGCCACCGAAGTGCGGGTGCGCTTCGACTGGAGCGGCCCGCTGGTCGTCACCATCGAGGACGACGGCCAGGGCTTCGACGTGAAGACGGCTCGAAATCGCGGCGGCAGCGGACTCAAAAATCTGCAAGCACGCGCCGCCGCCATGCAGGCCTCCTGCGACATCCAAAGCACCCTCGGAAAGGGCACCGTGATCCGGCTTTCCTCACCTCTTATCCGACCTTAACCAACCCTAGTCGTATCTATGCAGTCGCAGACGCCAAGATGACCACAGAGACGCGATGAACACAGAACGCAAATCCAATTTGCATCAGATTGAGACCGTCAGCATCCAGTGAAAGATGATTGCACCGTCCATCCGCTGTTTTCTCTGTGTTCATCGCGTCTCTGTGGTTCGAAACATTCGGCTCCACCGACTCGTTACGGCTTAGTCACGCCATGAAAGCACCCGCCGCCCATCCGACCATCTGGCTCATCGAAGATCACCGGCATCTTCGCCGGACCCTGCGAGAGGCGCTCGAACTCTCCGAAGGCAAGACAGTGCAAGATTTCTCCAACTGCGAAGACGCCCTGGCCGCCATGGCAAAAGACACGGCGGCGCCCGATGTCATCATCCTCGACCTCGGCCTGCCCGGCATGTCCGGCCTGGAGGGGCTGCGGCGATTCAAAGAAGCCGCGCCCGCCACGGAGATCCTCATTTTCACCGTCTTCGACGACCGGCAGCGCGTCTTCGATGCCATCAGCTCCGGAGCCTCCGGCTACCTGCTCAAATCCGAACCGCTCGAGCGCATCGTCGCCGCCGTGCGCGAAGTGCGGCGCGGCGGATCGCCCATGACACCGGAAATCGCCCGCAGCGTGCTCGACCGCTTCAACCAGACAAAGCCCGCCAAAAGCGACATCGACCTTTCCACCCGCGAGCGCGACGTCCTCCGCTACCTCGCCGACGGCCTGACCAAAAAGGAAATCGCCGAGAAGCTCGACCTCAGCCAGCACACCGTGGACAACTACCTCCGCCGCATCTACCACAAACTCCACGTCAACACCCTCGGCGGCGCCGTCGCCAAGGCGCTGCGTGACGGGTTGCTGTGAGCGGGATGGGCATGGCGGCGGAGGTGCTTCACGCCAGCAATTCCTTGAGCGGGCCTTTTTGAACGGGATCCTCCCGGTTCGGGCCGATGAGATTGAAGTGCTCGCGCGGGGCGCCGATGGCGTGGAGGATCGTCGTATAGAGGGCGTTGATAGAGGGGTTCGCGGGCGCGCCCGTGCCGATGCGAAAGCCGGTGTTCTCATACTTCGACTCCTTCATCGGGTAAGTGACGAAGCGGTTGGTCAGGAGCCGGCCGCCCAGATTTCCCAAGAGGACGAAGGGCCAGTTCTCTCCGTGGGAATGCTGGCGGTTGGCGCTGTCGCTGGTGTAAACGAGCAGGGTGTTGTCGAGCATGGTGCCGCCGCCGGACGGACGCGTGCGGACCTACTTCACCTCGAACCGCAGCGCGGGCTTCGCGGGAGGGGTGGCCGGCCGCAGCTCCAGGGCGGTTGGCGGCACTAGGGCCAGCACGATGTCGCCGACGGGGGAGTTCGTCCCGGTCTCGTAGAGACAAGCGATCTCGCCGTCCGTGAGCACGGCCAGGTCGGAATACGAGCTCGGGCCGGCGTGCAGCACGAGCGATCCGGGCCAGGTCGCCCCGTCGTCGAAACTGGCGCGGAGCGTCATGTTTCGCCGCGCCTGCCGATCGGCCGGGTTGCTGAACAGGATCATGCCTCTCCCTTGCGGCCCCGCCTGGCGGCCGCGGTGGATCGCCGCCTGGCAGATCGGCTCGATCAGGGCCGGATCGAACCGCTGATCCTTCCACGTGATCCCGCCATCGTCGCTCGTGGCCACCTGCCGTTCTCGCTTGGAGTCGTAGCGGGCCTTGGTGTAGTCGTGGAAGTTTCGCATGTTGAGCAGCAACCGGCCACCGGGCAACTCCACGAGCTGGCATTCGTTCACGCCCGCTTCCGGTGTGCGGCCGCCGAGCTGCCACGTTTTGCCGCGGTCGTCGGAGTAGAAGACGTTCGAGTAGTTGAGGCCGGTGGCCGCCTCGATGTGGTTGCACGGCACGACGATTCGTCCCTTGTGAGGCCCCTGTTCGGGCTGGATGCCGCCGCCCGGGCCCGTGGCGCACCAGGTCCACTCGGGCTTCTTCACGGTGGCGGTGATATCCCGGGGTGGTCCCCAGGTCAGGCCGTCGTCGGACGAGCTGGTGACGAACACCCGCCGGGTGTCCTTGCTTGTGCGGGCCTTGATCGCCTCCTCGCCGTCTGCACCGAGGTTCCAAGTCATGAGCAGCCAGATCGTGCCGCTCTCCCGATCGACCACCGGCACGGGATTGCCACAGGTGTTGCCGGCGTCGTCCCAGACGATCCGCGGACCGCCCCATGTGCGGCCCCCGTCAGTTGAGCGCTTGAGGAGGAGGTCGATGTCGCCGGCGTCGCTCGCCCCTGCCTTGCGGCCCTCGCAGAAGGCCAGCAGTGTGCCTTTGGTCGTGACCGCCAGCGCTGGAATGCGGTAGGTGTGGTATCCGTCGCGGCCGCCAGCATACACGGGCGGAGGAGGCGGTTCGGCGAGGGTGCCCCGGATCTCGAAGTCCCGGATCGTCATCTCGCTCCGCCACGGCCGGAAGCCGACGTGCGCGATCCGGCCGTTCCCCGCCTCTGTGCGGACGACCTCCTTGCCGTCGATTCGATAGACCGTTACTCCCCCCGTCCGAGCGACTTCGAGATCGAAGAACGTATTCGCCTTGATGCCGGCATCGGTGCCGTTCGCTTTGAGCGACTTGCGGTCGAACAGCGGGCCCTCCAAGAAGAGCGTTGCGGTGGCCTTCGGCGGCTGCTCCCCACCGCCATCGAATATCAGGCGACTGTCGTCGAGATCGAAGGACCCTGCCGTGCCCGCGAGGCTCGTGAGCTTGAGCCGCGCCGTGACACGAAAATCACCGGCTGCCAGACCGCGATCGGCATACAGCCACCGATACTGGCCTTGGCGGGCGAGGCCGGTGTCCGTGGCCTTCCAATCACCGCCCACGAACCGCACCACTGCCGGATTGCCGTCCCGCACGACCACGAGTGAATCAGCGGCCCGGGCACTGGTCAGCAGGCATCCCAGTGTCAAAACCAAGGTCATCATCGTGGCCTTTTGCATTCTTTTCATGTGTCCATCTCCTTTTCGTTCAATCTTAGATAGTGCCACGTTCCGCCAGCCAGTGCGGAAATTCCTTGGTCACGCCGGTCTTGGTGACGTCGAACGGCGCGTAGCCGAGCTTCTGCGCCGACGGGTGGTATTCATGCTGGGAATCTTTCTGTGGCCACGATGCGGCGCAAGTCGGCGCTGGATGCCGCTTCACAACTCCGGCGCGCGATACAGGAACGAATCCGAACTCAACAGCGACGCCACGAGCGCCTTCATGCTGCCGCCGCTTTTCTCGTAGGCTTGGTCGGCCTCCTGGAGCGTCTTCGCGTCGCGGAGGGTTTCGTTGCGGCCGAGGAAGAAGCGGAAGGCGTAGCGCACGAACATTTCCTGCGAGCGCTTCGATTTTGCCAGGCGATGAATCAGTTCGATGGAATTCGCGACTTCGCCATCAATGCTCTTGTCGCCGCTGTCGACGACGGCGCCGGTGGCGTTGATGGGGCGGTTCAGTTCCATGAGGCGGTAGCGGCCGAAGTGATCGTAGTTCTCGAAGGCCATCCCCAGCGGGTTCATCTGGTAGTGGCACTTCCAGCAGTAGTTATTGTTCCGGATGATCTCGAAACGCTCGCGCAGCGTTTTCTGCTTGTCCTCGGGCACGACGGCGCAGACGGAGATCGGAATGTCGGTGACGACTCCGCCCAGCAGACGGTCGAGGACCCATTTGCCACGGCGCACGGGATCGTTGTCGAAATTCCCGGAATGCGCGACGAGCCACGCGGGCTGGGTGAGGATGCCCGAACGCTCATCGGCGGGGAGGTCGATGAGGCCGTCGCGCCACTTCCAATCGGGAGGCAGGTTATAGGAGCGATGGCCGCGGGGCAGGTCGCTGTTGTCATTGACGTAAGTCTGCGTGCTGGTGAGGAGGCGGCGCAGCACGTCCTTGTCTTCGCCGACGATTTTCTCGATCAGCCGCTGCGTGTCGCGGACGAGGAGGCTGGCGTTGAATTGCGAGTTGGCGGCTGGTTCCTTGAACACGCCCGCCGCCTTCCGGTAGTCGAAGTATTCGTCAAAAAACTCCAGCACACGCGCGTTGGGACGTTTGCCGTCGAGCAGGGTCATCACCAGGGCTGACACCTCTTCGCGGGTGGCGATCTCGCCTCCGCGCCGGGCGGCATCGATGGCCGGGGGAGTCGGCGTGGTGAACAACGTGTGATGCAGGGCGGAAAGAATCTCGGGCTTGGTGAGGCGTCTGCGGCCATGCGGGTCGAGCGGGCCGGCTCCGAGTTCGAAGCGGTAGAGGGACTCGGGCATCAGCAGCGGGATGATCAAGGCGGCGCGCGCAGCTTGCAACCGGCCGTGGGCGGCGCTCACGTCGTCGTGGAGCTTGCGGATGCGGGTGAGTTCCTCATCCGTGGGAGCGCGTTGCACCGCCTGCTGGAACTGCCAGTTCATCACCTGCCGGAACTCCTCCGGAGTCGGCACCTTTTCGGGATGCAGCAGCGGGAAGAACGCACTCTGGGCGTTCGCACCTTTGGCGGCCACCACCTTGCCGTCGCGCAGTTCGATCCGCGTCCTGGCATCGATGAGTTGCTGGGCGTTGCGCATCACGATTTCCGCCGACGGTTCATCGACGGCGTAGAGCGTGCTGAAGTCGCTGACCTGCTGGCCCGGCAGCATGGAGAAAGGCTGGATGCCGGACGGATTCATGACGGTGTAGGCCCCGGGCCGCTTGCGCCAGATGCGCACGAGCGTGGCGGGCGCGGGATGCGGCGGCGACCGGAACAGCGCTTCGTGCGGGACGCGATTGGCGTAATTCGGCAGTCCGAGCCAGTCCACGACGTGATGCCCGTTGGTTCGCAACGACAACGCGATCCACTCGACGAGCTGCCGCTTTTCCTCCACACCGGGCTGCCGCTTCTTCTTCGGCGGCATCTGGCCGAGCAGGATTTGCTCGCGCACCGAGGCCCACACTTCCGGAGTGGCGGTCTTGAATGTCGTGACTCCTTCGAGCGAGAGCGCGCCCTTTTTCTCGGCCTGGTCGTGACACTCCGTGCAGTAGCGCTCCAGGAACGGACCCGGCGCAATGTCGGCGGCCCACGCTCCGCCGGACAACAGCATCCCTAGCACGATCAGAAGATGGAATGGATTTACAGGGTGCATCATCGCTCTACTTTTTCTTCAAAATGAACCGCAGCCCCAGATAGTTTTCGGTCTGGTTTTCGCGGGAAAGGAAGGTGAACTGCCCGCGGGACGCGAGGCGGCAACTGGCCGCGGTGCTGATCCAGCTTCCGCCTTTGCAGACCCAGCCACTCTTCGCGTCGAACTTCTCCGGCGGCGTCCGTTGCGGGTGATAGGGCGTCGCGGTGAGTTCCGCCATGTTGCCGCACACGTCATGCAATCCCCAGGCATTCGGCGGATAGCTGCCGACGAGCGCCATGTTCATGACCCCGTCGCTCCAGGTCTTGTGGGCATAGGTGAAAAGACCGGCCTGGCGGTCCCCGAGGAACTCCTGTTTATTCATCGACTTCCCGACTTCGCCAAGCGAGGCGCTCTCCCGGAGCGTGCGGTCGGCAAAGTTTCCGTGCCGGCCGAGTTCCGCGCCCTGGTCGCCAAAGCCATACGCCGTCTTCGTTCCGGCCCGCGCGGCGTATTCCCATTCGGCCTCGGACGGCAGCGCATATTGCCAGCCAGCGGGTGCGGTCTCGTTGAGCTTGGCAAGGAGTGTCCCGGGAAAGTCCCCGCGAAATTTGTTCAACGGGTAAAGCTTGTGATCGCCGGTCGCGAGATACAGCCCGGCCTGCTTGGTCAGAGTCTTGAGTTCGCTGCGCGTAAACTCGAATTTGGCCATCCAGAAGCCGTGGGAAATTGCGACCTCCATGGGGATTTCATCCTCGTCACGTCCAGCTTCCGTCGCGGCGCTGCCCATGGTGAATTTGCCCGGCGGGCACCAGCAGAAGACCATGCCCAACGGGCTCACCCATTCGTCGCCGGCTTTGCTCCCCGGCTGGAAGTTCGCGGCCGGCGCGACCGCTTTCGACGCCGGTGTGGCAAGCGAGGAGAGATCGGCGAGCGTTGATTCTTTTGTGGCACTCAGTCCGTTGAGCACCTGGTCGAGCGTTTGCGCCGAATTCAGCCCGTCGCTCAATTTTTTCGCCAACGGCGAAATCCCTTCCGCCGCTGGCTCGATCACTTCCCCCATCGGCGCGGCAAAAATGACGAGACTCTCCGGCGCTGGCTTGGCGGGCTTGATCAGGCCCTTTGCCGCTGTCTTCGCCTGCCCGGGATGCGCATAGCAGCCGTCCACGATCAGGATGTGCCGCACGCTGCCGCTGTCCCTGGCCAAAGTGCCCAGCAGCCGCATCACACCCGCTTGGGAACTGGCGACTGTGCCCTCGGTCAGCGGATTTCCGTCCACCGGAAGCAGGGCATTGTCCGCGTTCGGATGCGCCGCCTTGTTCTCCGGCAGCGCGTAACCGGAAAAATAGACCAGCGCCGTGCCGCGCGTGGGCACCGAACGCGCAAAGGCATCAAAGGCCGTGCGCAGTTTCTCCGCGGTGAGATCCTCAAGCTGAGTCACCACGAAGCCGCGTTTCACCAATGCCTCGCCGACCGCGCGGATGTCCTTCGGCGGAGAGGCGAGTTCGGCCTTCGGGTATTTGCTGTTTCCAATCAGCAAGGCATGGCGGTGCTCGGCGCGGGCGTCCGCAGCCATCAGACCCACGAGCAAAAGGGCACCGATGAAAATTTGCTTCATGCGAGCAACTCGCTCATCGGGCCTGCCTGTTCGACGGCGCCTTTCAGCTCCGGATCCTGCTGGCCGAAATGATTCACCCGAACCCCGGCGGCGTGGAGCAGCGTCGTGTAAAACCCGGCCACCGTGCGATGTCCCTTCTCGCCATACTTGGGCACGTTGACGAACCGATCGCCCGCCTTCAGTTTCCCGCCCAGATTGCCCAGCACGAGCATCGGCCATTCGAAACAGGTCGAGTGATGATTCTCCGCGCTGTCGCTCAAATAAACGATGACCGTGTTGTCCATCATCGTGCCCTTGCCTTCGGGAACCGCCTCCAGCATGTCCATGAGTTTCGCGATCTGCTCCATATGAAAGCCGCGCGTCTTGAGTTCCATCTTTTCCGCGCCTTCGACCGCCCGGTGGCCGATCTGATGCTTGTCCACGCTGATGCCCAGGCCCTTGAACGTGACCTCGAAGTTCGGGCTGCCCGCGCCCGAGGCCAGCGTCACGGTATTGGTCAGCCCGGTAATGAGCGCGGTGGCCGCCAGTTCGAAGTGCGCTTCGAGCCGCTTGATCTCGACCTCCGACTTGTAGATTTCCTCACGCAATGCCGGGATTCTGCGCGGGTCCACGTCGGCCAGTTTGGACTGCCGCCTGGCGATGGTCGCAAACGCATCCGCGTAGCGTTCCAACTTGTCCGCGTCCTCGCGCGGCAACTGGCCCTTGAGCCGGCGGATGTCTCCGGCCATGAAGTCGAGCACCATGGATTGCGTGCCCACCTCCGCCTTGGTGTTGCCGCCGAGAATCCGGCCAAAAAGCATCTCATACGCGAGCGCCGGGTCCTGATAATGCGGCACCTTTTGATCCGGCCCGGAAGCCGAGCAGCAATAGATAATGCTCGGCTTCGAGTTGGTCGAGATCCCCAGGGCAACGTGCGGGAAGATGCCGGGATTCGCACGCGCCAACGCGGCATCGATCGTGATGTCCTTTGCCCCGGCGCGCGCCGAATACGCGCCCAGCGCACCAAAGTCGTTCGAATGTCCCCCGCCGCAAACGCGCCCCGAGAGCCCCTGGAGGATCGTCAGGCGCTTGCGGTGCCGCGCCAAAGGCGCGAGTGCCTCCGGCAGGCTGACCCCCGGCGCCGACAACGGCTGGTCGATCAATTTTTCCGCGCCGTTCTGCTTCGATACTCCCGCATTGCGCATGTTCGGAATCTCGGGGCGGACGATGCCAACCGGTTGCGCCTGCGCTGCCGGGAAGCCGTTGCCCTCGATCACAAAGACGAAGCGCTTCGGAGCGATGCCCCGGCTCTCGGCTTCAAGTCGGCCAACAAAAGGCGCGAGCATGGCGGAACTGGTGCGGATGAAGTGTCGGCGGGTGGTGTTCATGGGCGAGTTCGCGGATGGTCTATCTGATACAGCGGGAAACTGGAAGCCAAAGTGCGCTTTGTCACGTGACGAGACCACGTCACATGGTCTCGTTCCCGGTTCTTGGCTGCTGGTTCTCTTTCGCCTTCGCCGCTGGATGGCACTTCACAACTCCGGCGCGCGATCGAGGAACGAATCCGAATACCGCCTCGGCGAACTCATCGACCTCATCGCCACCATCAGCCTCACCGCCGCCACGCTTCCGCACCCAGGGTTACTTGGCCGCTTTCGGACGATTGAGCACGTCGTCCTTGACCGAGCCGGCGATGGTCATCACCTCGTCAATCAACCCTTGCTTCACTTTCAGGTCTTCGAGGGTGGACTTCAGGTGGCCCGCGATGGCGTTGAAGTGCGTTTCATTCAGGCCCGGCAGGTTGGCGTGCGCCTTGCGCAGGTCTTTTCCAGTCCAGGGCGTCGGGCCGCCAAAGGCAGCGGAGAGAAACTCCTTCTGCTTGCGCCGCTGCTTGTTCATGTTGATGTCCTCGAAGAAGTGGTTCACGCGCTTGTCCGCCAGCACCTTGACGTAAAAGGCCTCCACCGCCGCGTCAATGGCCGCCTGGCCGCCGAGCCTTTGATACAGGCTGTTCTCGCGCGCCGTCTTGAACTTGGCGCGACAGTCATTGTCGGCGAAGGAATAGGTCAACTTTTCATACACCATCGTGATCGCCGGATTCACCGGCTTGCCGCTGATGGGGCAAATGGTGTTGGACTTGCCGGCCGTGGGAATGCTGGCAGTCGGATCCGCCGCCCGGGCTGAACCCAGGGTGAGAGCAAGAGCGAGTGCGACGGCGGTTATGGGGAATAGTTTCATGGATAAAGTAAATCTGAGAAATTAACCTCGACTGTAAAGACAAAAACTTGCCAAAGAGCCACCCGAAATTGCTGAAGACTACACTGGATCGAGGACATCCATGCCTAGGCCAGCGCAACCGATCCGGTCCGCTTGGAGGTTCCCAGCCACGTCGCCACACTGAAGGCCATCGCCGACGCCAAGTGAAGAACAGCGTCACCACCGGCTGAACGCTGCGCTAAGCTGGGACGATGCAGTTGCACGGGGAGCGCACGCGTCCCGCGTGCTGCCATGACCAGGCGGCGCGAGCAACCAGGACAAAATGAGGATTCGTTTCATGGCGGATTGCGTGGCTGAACTCTACCCGTTGGCGTGGCGAGAAAACAACCGCCCGGTGGGATGCTGACTGGACTCGTGAAAGCACCTGGCCAGTAGCCGTGGACCGCAGGAAAGCAACGCGCAACCCCTCGTAGAACCAACTCGCCAAACGCCGCCGCCGGCTTCATGCTCAAAA
>Ga0194124_10006274_pt1 | contig 10681 bp, 12 predicted proteins | sample TA2KigCas0mmetaG_FD_148605 | JGI IMG/M metagenome (GOLD analysis project Ga0194124, IMG submission 148605) | Freshwater microbial communities from Lake Tanganyika, Tanzania - TA2015031 Kigoma Deep Cast 0m | ecosystem: Environmental > Aquatic > Freshwater > Lake | place: Tanzania: Lake...
TGCTCCAGCGCTCCTTGGTGGGATCGAGTGGGAAGGAAGGCTCGGGCTGGGCGTCGTAATTGAACTCGGCCATGATCGTTTTGCCGTAGCCGGTGATCAGCGGGCAGCAGCTGTAGCCGTTGTAGGAACCATCGCCTTTACCGCCATCGAGCTGGGCGAGCAGGTTGGTCACCAGCGCTGGCGCCTGGCCGCGCACGGCGGCAGCGGTTTTGGAGTTGGGCATGCCGCTCACATCACCGATGGCGAACACATTCGGGTAGCGCACGTGCTGGGTGGAGTGCTTATCCACCTCCACAAAACCGCTGGCCGCGGCGAGGGGGCTCTGGGCCACCACATCCGGCGCCGCCATCGGCGGCGTCACATGCAGGAGCTCGTAGCTGATCACCTCCTCGCGGGACTCCTCACCCTCTTTGGCCACCTTGAACACCGCCTCTTTGCTGGATGGCCGCACTTCAATCAAGGTGTGGCTGTAGCGCGCATCAATACCTTTGCGGGCCACCACTTCCCGTAGCGGTGCGGCATAGGCGGGAATCCCAAAGATGCCGGGAGTGGCCGTGGCATAGATCACCTTGCTCTTCGCGGCCACGGCGGGATCGCGCTTGATGGCGTCGTCGGCCATGTAGGCGATTTTCTGGGGAGCGCCTGGGCACTTGATCGGCATGGGGGCGCAGGTGAACACCGCATTACCGCCCTTGAAGTTCTGAATGCACTCCCAGGTGTAGGGGGCGAAATCCTTGGAGTAGTTGCTGCACACGCCGCCCTTGCCCAGGGCCCCGGGCAGCCCTTTGATCGCATCCCAATTGAGCTTGAGGCCGGTGGCCACCACGAGGGCGTCGTAGGTGAGGGTCTGGCCGCCGCTGGTGCTCACGCTGTTGTGGTCAGGATCGAAGCCGGCCACGGCCTCGCGGATCCAGGTGACGCCCGCTGGAATCAGATCCGCTTCCTGGCGGCGGGTCTGGGCCACGGTGAACACACCACCGCCCACCAGCGTCCAACCCGGTTGGTAGTAGTGCTCGCTGGAGGGCTCGAGGATCGCCACATCCAGGCTGGGGCGGAAGCGCTTGAGGCGCGCGGCCACGGTGATGCCGCCCGCACCACCGCCCACGATCAACACCTGGTGATGACCCATGACCCTGGGATTTGAAGAGCTGTCCCAGATCTAACCAGAGCTGACGCAGCTGACCACGCCTGGAGCTTCATCGAAGTCGTACCGACTCCGCTTAAGACAAGTTATGCTTCCACCAGCACACACGCATTCCGCAAACGCTCCCATCCATGGATCTCTCCAAACCCGCCACGCAGGCCAACCTCGAAGCCGCCTTCGGCGGCGAAAGCATGGCCAATCGCAAATACCTGTTTTTCGCTGATGTGGCCAGGCAGATCGGGAACCGTGAGCTGGCCAAGCTCTTCCGCGATACCGCCACTCAGGAAACCGAGCACGCCTTTGCCCACTTCCGGCTGATGCACCCAGAGCTCGTCGTCGACGATCCCGACAGCCTCAGCGATGCACAAAAGCAGGCCGTCCTGAGCCGCTGCCTGGAGCTGGCGATTGAGGGCGAAACCTACGAGTACACAACGATGTACCCCGAATTCGCCGCCCAGGCCCGCGCCGACCGCGACAGCGGCGCCGAAGCGGAATTCAACGAGCAGATCAGCGAATCCCAGGAGCACGCCGGCATCTTCCGCACCGCGGCCCACAACTTCGGCCTGCTCACCCCTGTGGAGCACCACCACGCCGATCGCTACAGCGTTGCCCTCGAGGCGCTGCAGGGCAAAGGCACAGCCGGCGAAACCAACGAGCCGCTGAGCGGCCTGTGGATCTGCAAGGTGTGTGGCGTGATCTACGACCCCGCCGTGGGCGACCCCGACTCAGGCATCGCAGCCGGCACCGCCTTTGAAGCCATCCCCGACGACTGGAGCTGCCCGATCTGCGGCACCAGCAAGGCGCACTTCGTCCCGTACCACCCGGCGGAGCTCAAGGCCACCTGATGCCATCGAGGGGCTGGCGTCTAACACAAGCACGACAGCCCCAAGCGGCTTTAGTGTGCGTTCCAGCACAGAACGAGCGGCATGGGCGCCGATCTCTCCCCCTCTGGCGAGGGCACACCTCGCGAAGCCGGCTCCAGCACCAGCCTCAAATGGGGCCAGAACGGTGAACTCTCTCCGGTGGACCTTCAGCGGGTGCTGGAGCGGCTCACCGACCCGGCCCTCACCCAGTGCAGCCTCCAGCCGGATGCTCACGCCGACTGACGTCTGGTATCGGGCAACACAAGGGTTCACGCCCAGAATTGAGGGATGAATCAGGTTGACGACGCCACCCCCACCACCCGGCTGCTGGTGGTGGAGGACGACGACACCATCCGCGAAACCGTGGCTGAAGCCCTGGAGATGGAGGGCTTCGCCGTAACGGCCGCCACCAACGGCCGCAGCGCCTGGGACCTGCTCAGCCGCGACAGCTTTGATCTGGTGGTGCTCGATCTGATGCTGCCGGGCATCAACGGTCTCGATCTCTGCCGCCAGCTGCGCCAGGGCAGCACCCCGCCGCTGATCCTGGTGGTGAGTGCCCGCGACACCGAAACCGATCGGGTGCTCGGGCTTGAAGTGGGCGCCGACGATTACCTGATCAAGCCCTTTGGCATGCGTGAACTGGTGGCCCGCTGCCGGGCCCTGCTGCGCCGCCAGCGCACGCCCCTGCCCACCACCAGCAGTCTCGAGCATCTCGATCTGCTGCTCTACCCCGGTGAATGCCGGGTGACCCGCGATGGCATCGACATCCGCCTTTCGCCGAAGGAATACAAGCTGCTCGAGCTGTTCATGCAGAACCCGCGCCGGGTGTGGAGCCGCGAGCAACTGATCGAGCAGGTGTGGGGCGTGGATTACATCGGCGACAGCAAAACGGTGGATGTGCACATTCGCTGGTTGCGCGAAAAGATCGAAGACGACCCCTCCAATCCCGCCAAGTTGGTCACCGTGCGCGGTTTCGGCTATCGCTTCGGCTAACGGGTGAGCAAGGAAACCGCCCTGGCTCTGTTGATCGGTGCTGCCGCAGGCGGCAGTGTGGGGTGGTGGCTGCGCCGCCGGCCGCGCTTGCAGCGGCGCCGGCGGCGCAGCCAAAAACCCCTCGATCCACCTGAGGCCCAGTTGCGCGCCTGGATGGAGGAGGTGCCGCAGGGATGGTTGCTGCTCAATGGCGACAACCGCATCGCCGCCCTGAACACCCGCGCCGAACTGCTGCTCGAGCTCGAGGATTCCAGCCTGGCGCTACGGGGTGAGCCCTTTGCGCTGCTGGATCCTTCTGATGAACTGCTGCATCTGGTGAATCTGGCGCGCGACAAGGGCATGCCCCAGCGCGGCTCCTGGCCGCTGCGCACCAGCAACCTTGATGTGCGCGTGATGCCCGGCGATGACGGCTGGGTGGCTGTGGTGCTGCAGGGGCGCAATCCGCTGGAAAGCCAGCTGGAGCGCCAGGAGCAATGGGTGAGCGATGTGGCCCATGAGCTGAAAACACCGCTCACCGCCCTGCGGCTGGTGGGAGACAGCCTGGCCCTCAAGGCCGAAGGGCGGCAGGCGGTGCTGGTGCAGCGGCTGCAGCGGGAACTGGAACGGCTGCAGGTGCTGGTGAGCGACCTGCTCGATCTCTCGCGCCTCGACAACACCCCCTTCACAGAAGCAAGCCCGCAGGCCGCAGTGGATCCCGAGGCGCTCCTGAGCCGGGTGTGGACGATGTTGGAGCCGCTGGCCCTGGAGCGGGGTGTGCAGCTGCGGGTGAACGCGGCGCACCAGGAGCGCGAAGCAGGGCCGCAGCTCGCGGCGATCGATCCGGCCCGCTTTCACCAGGCCCTGCTCAACCTGCTCGACAACGCCCTGCGCTACAGCCCCGATCAAGCCAGCATCGAGGTGGAGATCTGTGCCCGCAACCGCTGGTGCATGGTGTCGGTGCGGGACCACGGACCGGGCCTGAGCGACACGGATCTGGAGCGCATGTTCCAGCGCTTCTACCGGGGCGACCCCGCCCGCGCCCGTTCCCCACGCAGCGGCAGCGGCCTGGGCCTGGCGATCGTGCAGCAGATCGCGCTGTCGCAAGGGGGGATGGTGCGGGCCAGCAATCACCCCGATGGCGGCGCGCTGCTCGAATTACTCGTGCCGCGCGCCGCCTGAACCCTCAGCCCCGGGGCAGGTGGCTCACCACCAGCTGGCGCTGCTCATCGAGCTGCAACCAGCCTTCCTCCCGCAGCAGGCCGAGCACGCGGGTCACGGTGACGCGCGTGGTGCTCAGGGCATTGGCGATGTCCTGATGGGTGAGGCGAAGGTTGAGCAGCAGACCCTGCTCACAGGGCTGGCCGTAATCCTGAGCCAGCAGCTCGAGGAAACCGCGCACCCGCTCCTCGATGCGCCGCAGACCCAGCAGCGCGATCAGTGCTTCCGACTGACGCATGCGGCTGGTCATCGCCCGCACGAGCGTGACGGCGAGATGGGGCGTGGCTTCGATCTCGTCCATCGGCAGACAGAGCAGATCGCTGTCGCCGATGGTGGTGGCTTCGTAGAGATCAATGTTGGTGAGGGGTTCACCAAAGATCTCGTTGGGGCCGGCCAGGCCGAGCAGCAGATCGTCGCCCTGCTCATTCATGCAGCTGAGCTTGACCATGCCGCGGGTGACGAGCCACACGTGATTACGCAGCAGGGGAACCTTGCTGCCGGCGCCGAGATGCACAAGATCACGGCGCTGATACACCTCTTCCAGCGAGCTGCGAAGACCCTGCTGACCACTTGGTGTGTAAACCATCGAGCTGTTGTGCCGACGGGACCCGCGGACTGTATGGAGCATCACCAGCGCTTGAGCAAAGCTCGGGTAGAGGCACGGTTAAGGCTGGGTTAGGTGTTGAGCTGAAGCTGCAACAGCTGCTGGCGACCTGCGGGGGAGCGCAGCTCACCGGACGCCTCGAGCCAGCGCAACCAGGCCTGATCGCGGGCTTCACAGATCAGGCTGCAGAGAACCGGGAGTGCGGCATCGTGCCGTTCCTCGAGCAGGCGCTCGAGGGTGAGCACCAACACCCGCAGATCCTGCAGATCTCCCAGGGCCGTTTGCGTGCGCTTGAACTGCAACAGCCAGGGCTGAAAGACCTCAGGGGCAAGAGCGCTGAGGTTGGCCAGGCCGTAGCGGGCCCGTTTGATCCGGCGCCGCAGCTGATGGAGGGCCATCGCGCCATCGGGCTCATGGGGCCGCTCCACCCACCAGCCCGGGAGGGTGAAGACTCCAGCCAACACCACCTGCTGGAATTGCGGGAACCAAGCTGCCATCGGCTCTTCGCCCATGGCCGTGAAGGCCGGCTCTCGCAACCAGAGCTGCAGCCGCGCCAGCAATTTGAGGTAGCGGCGCCCCTTAAGCGTGTCGGTTGTGATCGCGAAGGCCAGCTTGCGCTCACGCTTGAGCTGCTTGAGCAGCTTGCGCAAGGAGGCCTGTTCCCGCTCCGGCAGCAAGGGCAGCCAGTGCTGGTCAAGGCGGTGGCGCATCACATCGAGATCACGGCTGAGCCCCAGATCGGAGCCGATCCGGGCCAGGCGCTGCGCCGAAACCTGTTCAGGCAGAACCAGCGCCGCCGCAAATTGCTCCACCGTGCTGCGCAGCTGGCGGCAGCACACCCGCATCTGATGCAAGGGCTCAGGATCGCGATCAGCGAGCACATCGAGCTGCAGAGCCACCAATCGACGCGCCCGCTGCTCGAGCAACGATGCGGCAAAAGAGCCACAAGATTCGGTGCTTACAGGTGTTGATCGATCCAGATCACCCACAGGGCAACAGCGAAAGGCTCACTCTGAACACATCGGGGAGGTTAAGGAGTTAAGGGGTGGTTATGGATTCGGAGTGAGGCGGAAGCACTGCTACGTTCCTTGGAAAAAGTCTTCCTGCGTGAAGCTGTCTACACTGACCAACTGCAGCGCAGCATTGCTGCGCCAAAAGGAACACCTGCTTTGCCTCAATCAACAGGAGGCCTTGATGCTGTTCAGCCTGCTTCAGGCCGCTTCACGCCACGAGCCAACCCGCCGAACGATCCTCAGCAGCGGCGATTACAGGCAATTCCATCGCCAACTCAGCCATTCTCTGGCTCAATGCATAGCCGGTTAAATCAGCCGCGGCCTGCGGTTCAGAAATAGAGGCGGCTACTGGATGTTGCCGGGCGCTCAGCCAGCTTGGGCAACCAACGCTGACGCAGCTCTTCAGCGCTCATGGCCCACTCTTCAAGCGGTTGCTGAGCGGCAACCAGAGATTGCAACCAATCGCGAAAGCACTCCAGGCTTCGTAGATCAGCCTCCAGGCTTGGCGTGTCAGACACGGGGCTTCAGGGCGCTTGTGTTCAGCGTAGGCGCAGTTTTGCCTCCGAACCGATGCAGATCCTGAAGATCTGCCGGTGTGGCATAGGGGTTCAGCATGCGCAGCGTGCCCAACCAGAAGCCCTGGATGGCCATGCAGCAAACCACCGGCGGCAGCCAGATGCGAACGCTCTGCATGAAAAGGCTTCCCGGCGTGGCTGTATTCGAATCGATGTGCCGCTGCAGGGCTGTGGCAGGCAACACCGCTGTTCCGTGCTCCGGCTCACATCGGCGGGTTCAGATCAGCTCGCTACCTTGCCGGTGGTTGCGTGCATGGACGGATGCAGAGCCTCCCCCAATTGAGGCCCACGCCCGGCTCGCTGGATTCGCGCCGCCTGGAGGAACGTCCGGGCCAGATGCCCAACAGCCTGTACCTGGCGGGCGGACGGGCAACCACCACCTTTTCGGCGTTGGTGCTCTGGCCGCAGGGGCCTCAGCTGTGCCGTCTCAATGATCGGGAGCAGCTCGAGGATCTGCTCAGCCAGCGCGTGCCGATCTGGCTGCGGGTGAGCGGCATGGGGCAGCCGCATCGGATCCGTGAAGCCCTGGAGCTCTGCCGGATTCCGGCAGCCTTCAGCCCGCTGGTGCTCGACACACCGCAATCCACCCGCGTGGATTCGATGGGTGATGTGATCGCGGTGGTGCTACATCGGCTGCGCTTCTCCAAAGACCCCCTCAATCTCACGAGCGATCAGGTGAGCATGCTGCTCACCCACAACTGCCTGATCTCGATCGAAGAAGCACCGAGCAGCGACCCCTTCGCCTCGCTCACCGATTGGCTGATGCAGAAAAGCCCTGTGGCTGCAGCCGAAGATCTCGATGATCTTCTCCACTACATGGTGGATAGCATCCTCGATGGCATCTTCCCGATGCTCGAGCAGATGGCTAATCGGCTCGATGATCTCGAGGAAGCGGCGCTACGGGATCCGCGGCCACGGGTGCTCACAAGGGCCTATCAGCTCAGAGCCAACCTGCGCCGGATCCGCCAGCAACTCTGGCCGCTGCGGCATCAGATCCTGTTGTTTCTGCGCCAGAACCAGCCGGTGATGGGACCTGATGGTTTGCAGGGATTTCAGGAAATGGCTCAGAACGTGGAGCAGATCTTTGAAAGCTGCGAAATCCTGCGCCATCAGTGCGATGCCGTAACCGAAGCGCACATGGCGAGCACTGGAAACCGCATGAACCAGATCATGAAAACGCTCACGATCGTGTCAACGATCTTTGCGCCCCTCACCTTCATTGCTGGCATCTATGGCATGAACTTCGACAACATGCCCGAGCTGCACTGGCGCTATGGCTACATCGCTTCGCTGGTGTTGATGGGAACCATCGCGAGCATGCAGGCGATTTACCTCTGGCGGCGTGGCTGGTTTGAAGACTGGACAGCGCCGCGTCGTTAACGGCGAAGCAGGCTCAGCCTTCCAGACCGCGCAGCCTCCGCTCCAAGCTGGCCATCAGCTCGATCGCAAACAGGGGTGTTTCCTGCACCGCAAAGAGAAACTGTTCGCGGCCCAGCTCAATCAATTCCGTGGGCTCGAGGGCACGGGCGGTGCCATGGCGGCGGTGGTTATCGCTCACCAAGGCACCCACACCCACCACATCGCCAGGGCCAAACAGCTCAGGAGCATCACCACCCCATTCGAGCTCGATGGCACCGGTGAGCAGGCAGAAAATGGTCGCCCCCGGTTCACCCGCTTCAAACAACACCTCGCCAGACTTGAGCACGCGCAGAGGCAGGCTGCTGGCGAAGGCCTGCATGGTGTGAAGCAGACCGGAATTCATGCAAGGTGATGCACCTCGCACCATCGTGCAGACCTTTGATAGAGGGACGGTGAAGGACAGCCTCAGAGCCGGTTACGACCCCGACGGCTTCAGCGCACCTGTTCGGGGAGGGCAGCCGCAGGCACCTTGCGGATCGCCTCCACTTCAGCCATCACCGCAGGATCGGCCTTAAAAGCCTTCCATTGGGGGCTGGCGATCAATTGAGCTGCGGCAGCCGCACCTAAGCGTTGGCCGGCCTGCACGTCACTGGGATAGTGCACACCGCAAAGCACCCGGCTGTTGCCGCCATGGCTGCCAACGGCCACGAGGCGCTCTCGCCGCTCAGGCACCAGATCCGCCAACAACTCCGAAGCTGCTCGATACCAAGTGGCATGGCCGGAGGGGAAGGAATAGCCCTTCTCGAGCGGTAGACAGGGTTGGATCTGGGCATGGGAAACAAACGGGCGCGGCCGCTGGTAGCGATCCTTGAGGTTGTCTTTCACCGCATCCACAGGCTTGAGAAACGTTTTCAGGGCGCCATAGATCTGTGGCGTGGTTTTCGCCACATCCACCCCCAGAGCACGGCTGAACGTGCCCAGGTTTCGCTCCAGGAGCAACCAGGTGTTGGCGGCCATCTCCGGTGTGCGCGCTCCTTGCAACCAGAGGAGAATCGCCAGATCTTCCCTGGCTACGGCACTTCCCGGCGCCGGAGGCAGGCCCACAACCCGGCTGAGGGGATCGGGGTTCAACAGCACAGCAGAGCCGCCGGGAGTATCGGCTCGTGCCGCAAGTGGCGCTGCCAAACCGGCTGCCAAAGCCATCGCTGCCAACATCGGAGGCGCAGCAAGGCGGTACGAAGCGAAGCAGATCATGGGCGGAAACGGGGCGTGAGAGCTGAGCAACGCTGCGAACCATCCAGGAGCGCAGCCTGGCTGTAGCGCGTCACCAGTGGGATCGAGGATCCCGGGGCGTAGGTGAAGCGGTAGAGGGTGTCGAAATCGTCGTCGGCGATGGGAGGCATCGATGCCCATCCCAGGCCGGCAGCCAACTCCGGCAGATGGCGATGTTCCCAGAAGAGCACCAGCAATCCCCCCTGGAGGGCGCTGTTGCCCAGCATCAACTCACCCGAGCGCCTGGAATCCTTCAGCGAGGTGCGATCAAGCCGGATGTTCACCCCACTGGCCACCGCCAGGGGAACGGCCGTTTGATAGCTGCGGGCGTTCTTGCTGGTGTCTGGATCCAGCGCAAAGGTGATGATTTGCGTGGGCGAGCCGAAGCAGGCAGGAATCACGCTGGCCAGGGCCAACGCGCGCTGGAAACCAGAGGGCGAAAGGTTGTAGTGATGCGCTGCAGGATCCTTGTGGCCATGGCGCATCAGGAGCACCTGAGCCGGAAGGGATCGCACCGGTTGGCACAACAGAACGGTGCCAGCCAAGCTCAGTGGGATGCCCAACAAGACCTGCATCAGCGGAGCTGCCATCGAGCGCTGGCACGCCATCGAACACACCATTCAGTGTGATGCCAATGCCGGTGAACACCATCGCGCCGGCGACATGCACAGGTGCATTGCAACACCGCCTGCTGAGGCTGCAGCCGTGCACAGTTGCACGGGCCGCGATCAGCAGCGCCATGCCACAACTCGCGTGGACGGCCAAGGTGCATCAGGCCAGCGTCCTGCGCCTGCGGCCGCTCATGGCAACCAGCCTCGATCTGGAGCTGCAACGCCGCCAGTGCCGCGATGGCTTCCTACTGCTGCGGGAAGTGGGGCTACCGCGCCAATGCCGAGCCGAGGCGGTGGTGGTCACGCTGCATTGGAAGGATTCACGGTCGAGCCTTTGCCACATCAGCGTGTCGAGTGAGGAGCACGATCATCCGGAATCCACCCGCTGCTGGGATGTGGCGGTTCGGCTAAGGCGCCTGCTCAGGCCAACCCAGCCATAACCTGAGCACAACCTCAGGCCCCTACAACAGAAGCAATCACCAGGCGTTCCATGGCCCCGGCTCAGCTGCCTCAAGAGCTGTATCTCAATCGTGAGCTGAGCTGGATCCGGTTCAACCAGCGGGTGCTGGCGCAGGCCCTCAATCCCCGCACGCCGCTGCTGGAGCAGGCGAAGTTCAGCGCCATCTTCAGCAACAACCTGGATGAGTTTTTCATGGTGCGGGTGGCGTCGTTGCAGTCACAACTGCATGCCGGCGTGCAGGCGCTCAGTGAAGACGGCCTCACGCCCCGGCAACAACTCGATCAGATCCGCCGTCAGCTTGAACCGCTGCTCCAGCAGCAACAGGATCACTACCGTGGCAGCCTGAAAAGCAACTTGGCGGATCAGGGAATCCTGCTGCTCGACTACGAACAACTCTCACGCAAACAGAAAGACTGGGCGAACAGCTATTTCCATACCTCCGTGTTCCCGGTACTCACGCCCCTGGCCGTGGATCCAGCACACCCGTTCCCCTTCATCAGCAATCTGAGCCTCAATATTGCGGTGACCATCCGCGATCCCAACACCCAGCAGCGCCAGTTCGCACGCATCAAGATTCCGCAGAAAAACCT
>Ga0194124_10006276_pt1 | contig 10680 bp, 10 predicted proteins | sample TA2KigCas0mmetaG_FD_148605 | JGI IMG/M metagenome (GOLD analysis project Ga0194124, IMG submission 148605) | Freshwater microbial communities from Lake Tanganyika, Tanzania - TA2015031 Kigoma Deep Cast 0m | ecosystem: Environmental > Aquatic > Freshwater > Lake | place: Tanzania: Lake...
ATCCTGTTAACGAAATAACTATAGCTAGTAATATTTTGCATATGTTTAAAAATTTAATTTTAGGGAATGATTTAGAATTAAAATATAGAATTAACTCTCCAACAATAAAAATTTCAAACGTTTCAATCGGAGGTGTTTAATTGAAAGATATAGATGTTATTAAAAGGGTATTTAGAAATCATATAAAAAGGTATATTCCAGAATTATCATTAACTTTAATTTTTATTCTAATAACTTCGGCGGCCACTACCACTACAGCTTGGCTTTTAGATCCAGCTATTAAAGAAATATTTGAAAATAAAAATAAGTTCATGCTTTATGCAATACCAGTCGCAATAGTTTTAGCTTTTACTATTAAAGCCTTATCTATTTTTGTAACAAGAATTATCACTATAAAAGTTGCAACTAAAATCTGTTCAAACATAAGTTCATTAATGGCAGAAAAACTAATAACTTCTGACACTTTGTATATTACTGGTAAGCACTCAGGTAATTTTATATCTCGCTTTACATGGGATCTTGCTTTAATTTTTGATATTCTTACTGGAGTAATTGTAAGTCTTGTAAAAGAAAGTATTACCTTAGTTTTTTTAATCGCACTTTTATTTTATCACGATTGGCAACTGGCCGTTGTTGCAATAACAATGATACCGATAACAGTGCTTTTTTCAAAAAATCTTGGAAAAAAAATAGGGAAAAGGACTTTAGATTATGCAGAAAAAACTGATAGATTCGTAAAATTTTTATCTGAATTAATTAAAGGGTCCTCATTGATTAAAATATATCAAAAAGAAAATGATGAAATCAAAAATATTAATCAAATAATTCAGGATCAATGGAAAGCAAGTAGAAAACATAAACAGACATTTTTAGGAGCCGCACCAGTAATGGAGATTATATCTGCTATAGCTATTGCAGTTGTAGTATTTTTTGCCGGTTATAGAAGTTTGCAAGGAGCCTTATCTTTGGGTCAATTTGTTTCATTCCTTGCAGCCCTTATGCTTGCTTATCAGCCAGTAAGAGCTTTGGCCGGAATTAACCTTGGGCTTAAATCTGGTATAATCGCTGTTAAAAGGACTTACGAGATAATTGATAGAATAAATTTGGTAAAAGAAGAACCTCACTTTCCAGAATTAACAATAAATAAAGGAAATATTGAGTTTATAAATATTAATTTCTCTTATCCAAATAATGTTCAAGCTCTAAAAGGAATTAGTGGAAAAATTAACGGAGGAGATAAAATTGGTTTCGTTGGAGTAAGTGGGTCTGGAAAAACTACTTTACTCAATCTAATTCCAAGATTTTTTCATCTTTCAAAAGGTAAAATACTTATTGATGATCAGAATATTAATGAGGTTAAGTTAAGCTCATTAAGAAAAAAAATTTCATTAGTAAGCCAAGATATAATTTTATTTGATGATACTGTACTTAAGAATTTAACTTACGGATTTGAAAAAGCATCTCAGGAAGAAATAATTCAGGCTTGTAAAAATTCCGCATCGCACAATTTTATTGAAAAACTTCCAGAAAAATATGAAACAATTATAGGTGAAAATGGCGTTAGATTATCAGGAGGACAAAAGCAAAGAATATCGATTGCAAGAGCGATTTTAAAAAATGCTCCAATAATTCTTTTAGATGAAGCTACATCCTCTTTAGATTCAGAGTCTGAAAAAGTAATTCATGATGCAATAGAAAATCTTACAAAAAACAAAACTACAATTATTATTGCCCATAGATTAGCAACTATAAAAAACTGTAATAAAATTTTTTTATTTGATAAAGGAAAAATAATAGACTCTGGAACACATAATGAGCTGATAGATAGATCAAAAATTTACAGCAGTCTGTATGAGAAGCAAATCTTAAATTAATGCTTAATGTCTATTTTATATTTACTTTTTTAATTTATTTTTTTTTAAAATTTTTTTTAAAGTTAAGGATAAATAAAAAAAAGGAAGATCCAAAAAGATTTATTGAAAAACTAGGTTTAATAAATAATGATTTTTATAAAAATGAGGTTGTCTGGTTTCACGGTGTAAGCGTTGGAGAGCTTAAGAGTTTATTCCCAATTATTGATAATTTTATAAGAAGGAATCATAAAGTTTTAGTAACCACATCAACTTTAAGCTCCTATGAAATCTACAAAATTAAATATAACAATAATCACAATGTCTGCCACCAATTTGCTCCTTTAGATTGTCCTCAAATAATTAAAAAATTTTTTGATTATTGGAATTTAAAAATAATTTTTTTCTCAGACTCTGAATTTTGGCCAAATCAAATTTTTGAAGCAAAAAAAAGAAAAATTCCAATTGTGTTATTAAATGGAAGAATATCATTATCCTCTTTTAAAAAATGGAAATTTTTTAGATATTACTTAAAAAAAATTCTTAAATGTTTTTCAATTATCTTATGTCAAAGCCTAGAGCACAAAAAAAGATTTGAATTTTTTTATGAAAAAAACTGTACAGATATAGGAAATCTTAAATTTATTCATGATAAAAAAATTGAAAACAACTTAATTAATAAAAACTTAAAATTATTAAATAAAATAATATTCTCAGGATTAAGTACACACGATACAGAAGAGGAGGCGTGTATTAATGCATTTATAAATGCTAAAAAAATACAAAAAAACTTATTACATATTATTATTCCTCGACACATTCAAAGAGTAAGTCAAATTGAAGAATTATTAGAAAAAAAAAATATTAAAAAAAAAATTATCAACAAAGTTGAGGAAATTGATGATGAAGAAAAAGTATATATTGTTAATAGTTACGGAAAAACCAATGAATTTTTAAATATTAGCAAAATAGTTTTTATGGGAGGATCTTTAATAAAACATGGTGGCCAAAATCCCATAGAGGTCGCCTTAAACAATTCATATATCTTTACTGGAAAATATATTGATAATTTTAAAGAAATTTATAGTTATCTTTTACAATTAGGGTCTGTTGAGTTGGTAAATTCATCTGAGGATTTAAAAAATAATATTATTAATTGTTTAAATTTTAAAAAATATGAAAATATTAATACTAGAGAAAAAATTTTAATAAAAGGAGAGGAAATTTTGCAAAAAACTTTAGATACGTTAGACAATTTTATAAAGGATAATCGTGTTTTTGATAAAACCTAAATTTTGGGATCAAAATAAAATAACTTTTTTAAGAATAATTCTACTACCACTATCCTATATTTATTATTTTATAATTCTTTTAAAAAAAATAATCTCAAAACCTAAAAAATTCGATTTAACAATAATTTGTGTTGGAAACATATATGTAGGAGGTACTGGAAAAACTTCTGTATCTATAGAAATTTTTAAAACTTTAGAAAATTTAAAAAAAATTTGTTTTCTAACCAAAGGTTACAAAAGAAAAAGTAGTAAGGATTTTTTTTTTAATAAAAATTCTACAAATGAAAATGAATATGTTTATATTGGAGACGAAGCGATCCTTTTAAACAAAGTTGGTCCAGTATTTATATCAAATAATCGGAGTAGAGCTTTAAACAAAATTCAACAGTTAGGGTTTGAGGCGGTAATAATGGATGATGGACTTCAAGATCATTATATAAAAAAAGATTTAAAAATAGTTTGTTTTGATTCAAAAAAATGGGTTGGTAACGGAGAACTCTTACCCGCCGGACCTTTGAGGGAAAAATTAGATAATATAAAAGATACAAATTTTATTATCCTAAATGGAAATAAAAACCTACTTGCTGAAGAGATTATTAAAAATATTAATCCAGAAATAAAGATTTTGTATTTAGAAAAAGAGCTTTTAAATAAAAATGAACTTATAACTAGAGAATATATAGTTTTTTGTGGACTTGGTAATCCTGAAAGTTTTTTTGAGTTATTAGAATTAAATAATATTAAAATAAAAAAAAAAATTATTTTTCCTGATCACCATTTATATAATGCAAAAGATATAGAGCTTTTAAAAAAATATTCTAATGAATTTAATTGTAGTTTTCTTACGACGGAAAAAGATTCTGTTAGAATTAATAATGATTTGAAAAAGAAACTTCATGTTTCTAAGATTAAATACAATCTTACTGATACAAGCTCTTTGGTAATGTCTTTTAATCAACTTAAAAAATGAAAAAATTAAGATACTTTTCTGAATTTATAATTGTAATTCTTTGTTTTTCTTTATTTAAAATAATAGGTGTTAAATATTCTTCAATTATAGGAGGATATATTGGTAAATATTTAGGTTTTTTATTTAGAGAAAAAAAAATAGCTTTGAAAAATTTAAAAATTGCTTTCCCAGAAAAAAATGATTCAGAAATTAAAAGTATTTTAGAAAAAACCTATATTAATATTGGAAAAATATTTGGAGAATATGTTCATATTAATAAATTTACTATTAATAATATAAAACCAAGTATTACATTTAATGATTTTAAAATAATTGAAAAGTTTAAAAATTTAAGAAAACCAATACTTTTTTTTTCAGGACATTTTTCAAATTTTGAACTTATGGCTAAAGGAATTTACGATTTAGGTTTTAATATTTTTGCAGTTTATAGACCTCTTAATAATTTTTTTTTAGATCCAATAATGATGTACATTAGAAGGAACTACATTTGCCCCAATCAAATAAAAAAAGGTGGTGAGGGAACCAAGGAACTTCTTAAACAAATAAAAAATAATAACCCTATTGCAATCATGGTTGATCAAAGATTATCCTCAGGAATTAAAGTTCCATTTTTTTCACAAGAAGCATTTACTACTGATACGCCAGCTCAACTTTCGGTCAAATTTGATGCAAAACTAGTTCCGGTTTACTTAGAAAGAATTAATGAGTTAAACTATCAATTGTTTTTTGAAGATCCCTTAGAATTAAAAAACTTAGATAAAAGTAAAATTTTTGAAATAACATTATTGATCAACAAGAAAATTGAGGAATTTATTAAAAGATGTCCAAGTGACTGGATATGGACTCACAACAGGTGGAAAACTTAATAGTTTAGAACTAATCTTGGATCAATTCTAATATCAAACCAATTAATTCTAAAATCAAGGTGCGGACCGGTAACTCTTCCTGTTGCACCAACTTTGCCAATAACTTGACCTTTCTGAACTGCAGCGTCTTTTTTAACTAAAACTTCATCCAGATGAGAATAAACCGTAGAAACACCGTGACCATGATCAATTAGGATAGTGCCTCCAGTAAAGTACAGATCTTTTTCTGACAATCTAACAATCCCATCATTAGATGACTTTACAGGTGTTCCCTTCGGAGCTGAAATATCAATTCCAAAGTGTGGAGTTCTGGGCTGCCCATTTAATATTCTTCTGCTTCCATATACTCCTGTTAAAGTTCCCTCTAATGGCTTTTCAAAGCTATTAAAAAAAAAACTTAGGTTTGAGTCTGTTTCTTTAGCTTGCTTTATTAGTTCATTATCTCTCTCGATCCTTTTTAATTCTTCCTCACTAGGAGTAACCATATTTTCAGGAAGACCATCAATTTTTTGAATATCATATTTTCTTTTTAAGATTTTATAAGACTTCATAAGCTTTAGATTATTATTATCTATTGATTCAACTTTTACAGAACCAGTCTGATCATAGTTAATTCCAAAAACAAAATAACCTTGTTCAGAAATTTTTATTTTTTTTTTATTTATTAAAACAGTTTTTTTTGGATCTTCTTTTCCAATGATTAAAGATCCTTGAGTGAAATTTCCTTTTATAATCTCAAATGCAAAAAGATTTTTAGAGAAAAAAAATATAGAAATAATTAATAAAAAAACTTTCATTTTTTTTCTTTTAATTGTTCCATTTTTTGAAAAGCTTCAACATAAGAGTAATAAGGTTCTTGAAGTTCAACATTCCAATATTTTAAATCTTGAAGACTAATTTTTTTTCCTGAAACTTTACAAACTACATAATCTCCTGGGGTAATTATATCGTAACTTCCTGGTTTATATTTAAGCTTTGCCTCTTTTGAAAATGACATTTATTTTATTTGACCCTTTAGTTCACCGTCAAAAAATGTAATGGAAATATCTGAGCTTTTTTTTAATGGTACTGATCTTGTTACAATTTTATTATTTTTATCTTTTATTATTGTAAAACCTCTTTTTAAAATATTTTTTAAATTTAAACTTTCAAGTCTTGATAATTTATTTTTTAATTCTAGTTCACAAAACTTAAAGTTATTCTTAATATTTAAAAAAAGATTACTATTCAAATTTGCTAAATATTTATTTTTATCTTTTATAAAATTCTTTAATGTTTTTAGATCCAAAGATTTTGAATATTGATTTAAAATTTTTTTTTTATCTAAAAATAATAAGTTAAAATTTGATTTAAGCTGCTTATTAAAAAAAAATATTTTATCAAAAACTGCTTTTTGATCAGGAACTGCTTTTTCGGCTGCAGCTGTTGGTGTCGAAGCCCTATAATCTGCAACAAAATCTAATAAAGTATTATCTGTTTCGTGTCCGATGGCCGAAATGACTGGAATTTTACTTTTAAAAACCTGCTTAATTAATTGTTCATCATTGAACGGCATTAAATCCTCAAGGCCCCCACCTCCTCTTGCAATAATAATAGTATCAACAAAAATTTTAGTGTTAAAAAAATTTAATCCTTGAATAACTTCTTGAGCAGTTTTAATGCCTTGAACCGAGACGGGATATATTAATAATTTAATAGGAAATCTCTCTCTAATTCTATTAATTATATCCATGATAACTGCACCAGAGGGTGATGTAATAATTCCTATTTTATCTGGAAAAGTTTTAATATTTTTTTTACTCGAAATATCGAAATAGCCCTCTTTTTGAAGTTTTTTTCTTCTTTCTTCAATAATTTTTAAAAGAGTCCCCTCACCTTGAAGATCAATTTGATCAACGTTGATTTGATAACTGGAAATACTTCCTTTGGCATAGGTTGTAATTTTACCTTCTGCAAAAACTTCCATTCCCTCTTCAGGTAAAATTTTAAGATTATTAACATTTGAAGACCAGCATATTGCATTTAAAATATATTTTTCATCTTTTAGAGAAAAGTACAGATGACCCTTATTTTCTTTTACTTTAGATATCTCTCCTTTAATTCTTACTCTATCAAATTTTTCCTCTAATATACTTCTGGTAAGCTCAGTAATTTCTGAAACTGAAAATTCTGGAATATTTTTCATCTTCAATATAAAAGATTTCTATATGAATGTTGCTGTTTTAGGAAGCGGTGGCAGAGAACACTCAATCTGCTACAAGCTTAAACAATCTAGCTTAATAAAAAATTTATACTGTATTCCAGGCAATGCTGGTACTAGCGACATTGCTATCAATGTTAATATTGACCTTTTAAATTTTAAAAAACTTGAATTTTTTTTTAAAAAAAAAAAAATAAATTATGTTTTTGTTGGTCCGGAATTACCTTTGGTGAAAGGTATTAAAAATTATTTTAAAGATAAAATATTTATTTTTGGTCCAAATAAATTTGTGTCACAACTAGAAAGTTCTAAAATATTTACCAAAAATCTTTGTAAAAAATATGACATTCCAACCGCTAAATTCAGGTCATTTAATAATCTAAATGGACTTAAGGAATACCTAGATAACTTTAATACTCCAATTGTAGTTAAGGCAGATGGTTTAGCCTCTGGAAAAGGAGTTATTATTTGTAAAACAAAACAAAAAGCTTTTGATATTTGCAAAAAGATTAGCTCAGGTCTTTTTAAAAGTTCAAATAAATTTATTATTGAAGAATTTCTTGAAGGTGAAGAACTGAGCTACTTCATAATCTCTGATGGAAAAAGCTATAAATTTTTTGGAAGTGCTCAAGATCATAAAAAAATAGGGGAAAAAGATACCGGGCCAAATACAGGTGGTATGGGAGCCTATTCTCCTGCACATATTCTTAATAAAGATTTGGAAAAAAAAATTATTAATAAAATTATAGATCCTACAATTAAAGCTTTAAAAGAATATGGTCACACATACACAGGTATACTTTATGCTGGACTAATAGTTAAAAATAATGAACCAAAACTCATAGAGTATAATATTCGTCTAGGCGATCCTGAATGCCAAGTATTAATGACAAAACTAAAAACAGATTTAGGAAAAATTTTATTATTCTGTAAAAAAAAAAAATTACAAAAAATTAAAATTAATTGGTTTAATTATAAAACAATAACAGTAGTTGCATCATCAAAAGGTTATCCATGGAAAACAGATAAGCCTTCTGAAATTAAAAATCTAAAAAATTTAAAAATATCTAATAATGAATATATTTTCCATGCAGGAACTTTTTATAAAAATGGAAAAATATTTTCAACTGGTGGCAGAACTTTAAACATAACCTCAAAAGATAAAAACTTAAAGAATGCAAGAACAAAATGTCACATAATTTTAAAAAAAATTAGTTGGAAAAATAAATATTACCGAAAAGATATAGGTTGGAGAGCTATTAATTAAATAATTTAGTAAAATAAATCCAATATGGAGTCTGACGGAGTTCGAGTTTCTAAATACCTTTCAAATTTAGGTTATGGTTCAAGAAGAGAAATCGAAAAATTAATTGCTCAAAATAAAATTTATGTAAATAATAAACTAATTAAAACCCCAATCACTTTTGTTAGTAATAGGGATAAAATCTTAATAGATAATAAAGAAGTAACCCATTCTAAAAATATTGAAATATGGAAATTTTATAAACCAATTAATTTTATAACATCAAGAGTACAGCAGGATGAAAGATTAAATATTTACAGCATACTTCCTGACTATTTAAAAAAAATTAAAACAGTTGGAAGATTAGACGTAAATTCTGAGGGGTTGCTGTTACTTACTCATGATGGAAATATTATTCGGTCGCTGGAGCTTCCTAAAAATAATTTCAAAAGAAAATATCGTGTAAGAGTTTATGGAATATTAAATGAAAAAAAATTAGAAAATATAGCTAAAGGAGTTAAAATTAAAAATATACAATATAAGCCTTTTAGTTTTCAAATCTTAAAAAAAAATAAAAATTCATGGATTGAATTTGAACTTTTTGAAGGAAAAAAAAATGAAGTAAGAAACATCTGCTCTATATTACGTTTAAAAGTTAACAAACTTATAAGAATACAATTTGGTCCATTTAAATTAAACAATTTAAGACCAGGACAATATATAAAAGCTGATAAAACTGAGTACAAACAATATGAGAATTATTTCAGGAAAATATAAGTCCAGCAAAATACTATTTCCATCTAAAGATATAACTAGACCTCTTAGAGACAGAGTTAGACAAAGTTTGTTTAACATACTTGAGCACTCAAATAATTTTTATTTTAATTTTAATAATAGTGTTATCATCGATTGTTTTTGCGGCTCTGGTTCTTTTGGAATTGAAAGTCTTTCACGCGGTGCAAAAAAAATTTATTTTATTGATAAAAATGAAGAACCAATTCATCTACTAAAAGAAAATTTAAAAAAACTAAATATTAAAAAAAATAACTACGAAATATTTAACTTAGATTTACCAAAAGATTTTGGGGATATAGAAGTAGAAAAAATCAATCCAAACTTAATTTTCTTAGATCCTCCTTTTAAAATAGAAATTATAGAAAAAATTTTTATTTTTTTAAAAAAAAAAGTTGTAAATAGCTTAATTATTTTTCATTGTTTCTCAAAAAGAGAATTGGAGCTTAAAAACTTTATTATTCTTGAAAATAGAGTCTACGGAGTTTCTAGAATTATTATTGGGAAAATAGTTTAAGTTAAAATTTCTCGAGTTTTATTTTTTATGCTTTCCACATCTGGCTGATTAAAAGGGTTCAAGTTTAATGCCTTACAAATTACAATTGTTTCAAGCATTAGATAAACAGATAAAGCTATAATTTCCCTTATCGAGGTATCACTATTTAATGTAATTATTCTATAAGGTAATTTTTTTTCTCTAAATGTTTCAATGCAGGCAGCGAACTGAGCGTTTGTAATAGAACTTAAATTAGTTTTTTTTTTATTATTAAAATAATCCTTAAAATAAATATTATTATTTTTTTTTATATAAAAAAAAGTATAAAATTTATTTTTTTTTCCGCCAAGATATAATTGCATCAAACTATGATAGTCTTTTGGACAAACAGAGGTAAAAGGTAAAAAATCATTTTCTTTTTTTCCAATACTCTCTGCAAGGAGTTGTTGATACCAAAAACTAAAATCTAATAAATTATTTGAATAAATTAAACTAACATTTGTATTATAATTTTTTTTTATTAAAGTAAGTATTAATGAAGAGTTCTTTATTAATACTGAAAAAAATTTTTTATTAAGAATAGACTGAATTCCAGAAATAATATCTTTTTTATTGAAATCAAAAAAAATTAAATTAACGATTGATAAAAGCGAAAAACGACCACTTAAATCTCTAGGGTGCTCGATAAATTGACAGCCAAATTTAACAGCAAAAGCATGCAAATCAGAATACAAAGAAGACACTACAATAATATTTTTAAAATTATATTTCTTTTTAATTAATATATTTAAATTAGTTAAAGTCTCTAAAGTACTTCCGGATTTCGATACTACTACGATAGAGCAATTACTAATTTTTTTTTTGAAATCTTTAAAAAAATTAGAATCTAAATTATCTAAAAAAATAAATTTTTTTTTTGATTTGTTGCAAATATTTAACATTTTTGCTCCAAGAACTGAGCCACCCATTCC
>Ga0194124_10006280_pt1 | contig 10676 bp, 5 predicted proteins | sample TA2KigCas0mmetaG_FD_148605 | JGI IMG/M metagenome (GOLD analysis project Ga0194124, IMG submission 148605) | Freshwater microbial communities from Lake Tanganyika, Tanzania - TA2015031 Kigoma Deep Cast 0m | ecosystem: Environmental > Aquatic > Freshwater > Lake | place: Tanzania: Lake Tanganyika...
GCTTCAATCAGTGAACTCGATTGTGCAATGTTCACATTCAAGCCGGCCTGCGTGACCCGCCGCATCTTGCTGCCCAACTGCCGCAGTGGCACCAAGATCAACGGCACGAAGACCAGTGCCACTAAAGTCAATTGCCAGTCCACCAAGCACAAGGCCACCAGAACGCTCAGGATGGTGATCGGCTCCCGGATCAAGTCCCCAAAGCCCAACGCCATGCAGCGATAGAGCGAAGCGGTGTCCCCATTGATGCGCGTGATCAAGTCACCCATCGTGGCTCGGTTGAAAAAGTCCAGCGAGAGCTGGTTGAGCTTACCCAGCACATCGGCGCGCAAGTCGGCCATCACCCGCTCGCTCACCCAGCACATACAGTAAGTGCTGAGGTAACCCAACATTCCCCGGAGTCCCACCAACACCGGGAGCAGGAAAAAGCCCCCCAACATCTGCCGCGCATCCAGAGGGCGCCCGGCCAGAGGCAGCCAAGGGTCAATCATCGCCTCGACCTGAACACGCGCCCGGTCCAACAGGTGGGCCAGTGGAGCGGCCAGACTCATACCGGGGGACGCATCCTTGACCGCCTTCGCGGCCGCCGCCGGCTGGTTATCCAACCTCACGAAAATGGTCTTGGTCGCCCAGATGAAGCTGGCATTGGACAGTCCCAGCAGGATACCGCACAGCACTCCCAACCAAAGCCGGCTCTGATATCGGCGCATGTAGGGCCAGCCGAATTCAAAGACTGACTTGAAGTAGCGCATCGGGCGGCAGTCTAGTATCAGCTTGGAGACCCGTCGAGTGCTTGCGTGACGGATTCAGGCCGACGAGTGATCCTCCCAGTCGTCGGTCAAGCCGGAGGTATGTGAGTTGCGGCCGCACATACGCTCAACCGAATCAGAAGACTTGGGCAAAGTGCCGCATGAAATCCCCCGCCACTGGTTGGGCGATGGCACGCAGAGTCAACTCTTTTGCCCTCCGCCGGGCCGGGCTTGGGCTTTACCACGAGTTCAGTTACACTTGCTGCGCATGGCCGAAACTACCCCACCCGCGCCCACGCTCGCAGAGGAACTCCTCCGTGAGGCGCGTGTCTTTTGGAGACGGCTACCAGACAAGACGGTATTTCTTGTGCTGCTCGTAGCATGGGCGGTGCTGTTCCAATTCCTTGGCCATTGCTCCTTCAACTTCACCAACCATCCCTCGCTCTTTGCGTGGATGTGGGGCGCTTGGAGCGCGCCCGCGCTCGAGGCAGAACACGGCAAGCTCGTGCCGTTTGTAGTGCTGGCACTACTGTGGCTCCGGCGCAACGAGCTACTCAACACGCCCGTGCGCCGTTGGTTGCCTGCGCTGGCCGGGCTGGCGGCGGCACTGGCAGTTCATGTCGTAGCCTTTACCGTGCAGCAGCCGCGCCTCTCGATGGTAGCGCTGGCGGGCGGCGCGTGGTGGCTCGTGGGCCTCGTGTGGGGACCGGGCTGGTTGCGGAAAACTTTCTTTCCGTTTCTGCTGCTGGGTTTTTGTGTGCCCTTGGAGTCGCTGGGAGAAGGGGTCTTGTTCCGGCTCCGCCTGCTGGTGACTACGCTCTCTGTCGGCATCGGGCATCACCTTTTGGGTTTGGACGTGCTGCAGGAAGGCACGCGCATTTTTAACGCTGCCCGTACCTTCAACTATGACGTGGCCCCCGCGTGCAGCGGCATCCGCAGCCTTGCCTCGCTGCTGGCTCTCACCACGATCTACGGCTATGTGACCTTCCGTGCGCCGTGGCGGCGGGTGGTCATGATTGCCCTAGCCGCACCGCTGGCCGTGGCGGGCAACGTCGCACGCATCACCACCGTCATCATCCTCGCCGAGGCGTTTGGCGAGAAGACCGGCGCTGCAGCGGAGACAAACCTCGGCTATGTGACCTTCGCCGTGGCCATCGGGCTTATGCTCGCGGCGGGCTGGCTAATGCGAGAACGCCCACCTGCATCAAACCCTGCTGGGCTAGCTGCCTCCTCCGACGGAGACCAGCCCGGCGCAGTGGCCCTGCCACTCGTTAGCCCGGCTTTTCTCGGCGGGCTGCTGCTGATGGCTTTGGCCAGCGGGGCGATTTTTAAATTGCAAGCCCGGCAATCGCTCGGCCACCCCGGCGTGCTGGCGGAGGCCGCAGTAGCCCTGCCACTCGTTAGCCCGGCTTTTCTCGGCGGGCTGCTGCTGATGGCTTTGGCCAGCGGGGCGATTTTTAAATTGCAAGCCCGGCAATCGCTCGGCCACCCCGGCGTGCTGGCGGAGGCGCAGTCCGGCTCTCAGCGCTGGCGCATCCCGCTGCCCGAGCGCGTGGCCGACATGACTTCGGAAGAAGTGCCCATGGTCCGGGAGGAACTCGACGGCCTGCCGCCGGACACGTCCTTCGGCAAACGGCTCTATCGCGCGACGAATGGCGCTTCCTTGCTTTTGCAAGTCGTCCTAATGGGCCGCGACCGCACGAGCATCCACCAGCCGCAATACTGCCTGACTGGCCAAGGCTTTCTAATTGAACGAACCGAGGAAGTGCACCTCACGCTGGGCACACCTACCGCGCGCAAAATCCCCGCACTCAAGCTCACAGCTAGCAAGGTCTTCACCACGCCCGACGGCCAGCGCGTGCCGGTGCGTGGGATTTACGTGTATTGGTTCGTAGCCGACGGCGCGCTCACCGCGCATCGGCGCGAGCGGTTGTGGTGGATGGCGCGCGAGCTGTTGCGCACCGGCACGCTACAGCGTTGGGCCTATGTTTCCTGCTTTGCACAATGCCGACCGGGTGAAGAGGAGCAAGCCTATCAGCAAATGCGGGAATTTCTGGCCGAGGCCGTGCCCCAGTTTCAAAGGATGCCATGAGCTTGACAGACCTTTGTCGGCCGCTTGCCGCTTGTACTTCATTCGCGGGAGCGTCAGCAGACTACGGTGGCAGTAGGAGGCTTGTCGCCCTCGTCCATAACGAGAGGCCCAAAGGAGCAAGCCTGGTAATGCTTTTAAAATGGGGTTCCACCGGATGAAGGCCCGGCTATCATAAGGCATGCGACCTATCTTACCTCAACTTTGGTGTTGGCGGGTGATCGTGATTTTCGCTGCCTTTTTGCTCGGATGGGCGAACGGTGTGGCGGGAGAACCAGTGCGCTTGTCGCTTTGGCCCGGCGAGGCCCCGCTGGGTGATGGTAAAACCGAGATGGTTAATGTCCCCGTCACGGTTCACTTGCCGGACCCCAACAAGGCCACCGGCACCGCCATGATTATTTGTCCTGGCGGCGGCTACGGCGGGCGCGTCGTAGAGGGCGAAGGGCACGGGATTGCACGATGGCTCAACACCAACGGCATCGCGGGTGTGGTGCTCGAATACCGACTGCCAGCTGGCAACTATCATCGCCCGTTGCTCGATGTGCAGCAGACCATCCGACTGGTGCGGGCGCGCGCGGCTGAATGGAAGCTCGCCCCCGAGCGGATTGGAATTGTCGGGTTCTCGGCCGGCGGACATCTGGCCTCTACCGCAGGAACGCACTTCGACTCGGGTAATCAGCAATCTTCGGATGCAGTTGAGCGACAGAGCTGCCGGCCGGACTTCATGGTGCTCGTTTACCCCGTCATCACCATGGGCGAGAAGACGCACGGCGGCTCGCGCCGAAATCTGCTCGGGGCAGCCCCCTCAGCTGAACTGATTGAACTGTTTTCCAACGAGAAGCAGGTCACCCCCAAGACTCCACCAGCGTTTCTTACCCACGCCCGGACAGATGCGGTTGTGCCAGTGCTTCACAGCCAGATGTTCTACGAAGCCCTCAAGGCTAAGGGCGTGCCGGCCGAGTTACAGGAGTTTCCAAAGGGCAACCACGGTTACAGTGGCTACAAGGGTGAAGAGTGGGACGCTTGGCAAAAACGTTCCTTGGAGTGGTTGGGCGAACGAGGGCTTATGGGCCGGCCAAATCGAGGTCGCTAAACCCAAAGACGAAGCGCTGAAAGCGTGCTGATTCCCAACGGGGTCGCCCGATTTCGCTGACAACCTTTAGTTGCAAACCATTCTCGTGACCCTTGCTGACCCGCTGTCATTTGCCGCAACCGCGTCACGCACCGGACGGAAGCAAAACCTGTGACAAATCTGTGTCCGCTGGCCGAGTTTCTTTAATTTCCCAAGTGTTTATGGCTGTCCGGCATGGATTCGAACCATGACAAAAGCCTCCAAAGGGCCTTGTGCTACCGTTACACCACCGGACAAACCTTAAATAGAACCTAGCGGACACACGCACACAGGCAATGGTTTTTTCTGCCGCCGCACATCACAGTTGCATAATGACGCGCTGACCATACGTGTCACGGCCTGCCGCTGGGCGTGCCGGGCGTTGCTCTTAATGAGCGGCCGATGAACGCCTGCCTGGACGGCGAAGATAATCCCGAGAGGCGCTACTGCCACAAAGGACGAGCGCTCCGCCGGCGCACTCCAAATCACTTCGCCGTCAGGCGGCGGGTGATGTATTCACGGAGCAGGGGAATTTTGGCCTTGGCCAGCAAGAGCGCGCCTTGAGTCGGAGCGGCGGCGACGATGGGCTCGGTGGCATACCAATACATCAGCGGGAGGTTGTGGTCGTCCGCGTCCTCGGCGTGGGCGAGGAGGGCCTCGACGATGGGCGCGCGCTGCGCGACGGTCAGCCGCTGGCACGCGCTGGCGAGGTAGAGTCGCACCACGGGCGAGGGGTCTTCCTTCGCGAGCCGGGCAAATTCCCTCAACGCGGCGTCGCCGGGATTCCTGTCCTCGCAGAGGAGTTGGATGGTCCAAGCGCGCAAATGTTCGTCCCCGCTCGAGAGACACTTCTTCGCAACGCTCTCGGAAAGCCAAAAGCACAAATGCAAACTCCACAAACGTTGAAGTTGTTGCTGGGGCGTCGCGCCTTTCTCGATCTGCTCAAGCTCCAAACGAAACTTTCCAGCTTGTGCAACCGGAGACGGCTTTCCACCAAAGCTACTGAGCGAGCGGGACAAGTTTTCCAGCGTTTTGTCGCCGACAGCGGAGTTGGCGGCGACGATTTGAAAAAATCTCTCCTGCAAAATCCGCCGGGCATGGCGCGCTTGCCACTCATTCTTGCCAGCGAACAGCTTCACTAGGTCCTCATCACTCATCTTTGCTAAATTTACCTGCGTCGCCTTTCTGTCCCCATACACGATCTTGTAAATTCGCCCGTTACTGCGGTCGTGAATGTTGGGGTCGCGCTGGTTGTGGCACTGCTGCTTGTCATACCAGTCGATGATGAAGACGTTGCCGTCCTGGTCGTAGCGCTGATCCAGCGTCTGTGACCATTTATCATTGAAGTTTAGGAAGTCGGGCGCGTGCTTGCCCACGTAGCCGCTGCCTTTGCGCTCGGGCACGTCCACGTTCAGTCGCTGGCCGTGGATGTTCCCCATGAAGAGCTGGCCGTGATACTGCTTGGGCCAGCTCCCGCCGAGATAGCACATGAGGCCCGCGTGCGCGTGGCCGCCGCCCGCCGCATCAGAGCGAGCGTTGCCGCTGTGAGGCGTCGCGCCGAGATAGTGGCGGTGGTCGGCGATGGTTTTGAGGTCGTCGTAGATGAACGGGTTGATGGGCTGCTTGCCGGGCTTGGCGAAGTCCTGCGCGAAGTAATCCGGCGCGACGCGTTTCGCTTCCTCTAGGCTGGGCGCGTAGTGCTGGCCGCCCTGCCGCTGGTAGCGCCCGCCTTGAATCATGTGGAAGAGGTGCGGGATAACGCACGCCTCGATGAAGGCATGGCCGTTTTCATTAAAGTCGAGTCCCCACGGGTTGCTCGTGCCCTCGGCAAAGACCTCGAAGCGTTTCTTCACCGGCTGGTAGCGCCACACTCCGGCGTTGATAAATTGCCGCTCGGTGTCCGGCGCGCCGGCGACCTTCACGTGCGAGTGGGTGAAGACGCCGTGGCAACCGTAGAGCCAGCCATCGGGCCCCCAGCGGAAGGTGTTGAGCATCTCATGCGTGTCCTGCCACGCGAAGCCTTCGAGCAACTTCACCGGCTCACCGGCTGGCTGCGGCCCTTGGTCCGTCTCCTTCACAGGGATGTGGAGAAGCCACGGCGCAGCCCCGACGAACACGCCGCCAAAGCCCCACTCGATGCCGCTGGCGAGGTTGAGCTTCTCCATGAAGACCGTGCGCTTGTCGAACTTGTGGTCTCCGTCCGTATCCTCAAAGACGAGGATGCGGTCGGTTCCCTGCCCCTCCGGCTGGCGGTGCGGGTAGGTGTAATTCTCGATGACCCAGAGCCGACTGCGGTCATCAATGCAGAAGGCGATGGGCTGCTTTACGTCCGGCTCGGCGGCGAAGACGTGGAGCTTGAAGCCGGGCGGGAGCGTCGCGGCTTTCACGACTTCGGCAGCGGTAAGGCCAGCGAACTTCACCTCGTCGGTCGGCAGCGGGTTGGCCTTCGCGGCGGGCGCGCTCGCGACCACGGCGGCGAACGCGGGCTTCTCCTTGTAGAGCTTGAAGTCATCGAAGTTCACGTGGCCCCAGCCGCCCGTCTCCTCGTCCACGAGGCGGATGAAAATCTCTTTGCCCTGCTGTGCTGCGAGGTCCACGACCACCGGCAGCATCGCCTCGGAGTTCTGCCCGCGCGCGGTGTAAAACACCTTGCCGTCGGTCTGGGTGACGAGCTCGAGGCGTGTGCCCGGCAGGTTGCCGCCGCCGAGGAGGAACGCGGCCCACGGCTGCGTGACCTTGAAGGGCGCACTGACGAGCGTGCCCGTGGGCTGGTCCTCGAACTTCTCGTAGCCGCCGAACCAGAAGTCGCCGATGTGGTTCGCCACCTTGCCCGCGCCAAACTTACGGGCCTGGTTGATGGGGCCTTTGGTGGGCTGGCCCTTCGCGACATCGCCGGTGGCAGTCCAATCGCGCAGGTCGCCAGTTTCGAAGTCGGTGTTGAGCGGTTTACCGTTCGTGCCGACGGGAAGCTCCCCACCGGTCAACGGCTCGGCCTTGGGCGCGGCCTTGGTTTTCTCGGCTTCGCGCGGTGGGCCGGTGCGGACGATGACGTCTTTCGGGTTCACGGCTTCCTTGCCCGCGTCGGCGAAGAGCACTTTGGGCTGCGCCTTGTTCCACTCGTCAGCCGAGACTTTGCGCCGCGTGGCGGTGAAGGCGAACGCGCCTTTCTTGTTGCCGATGATGAAGTCGGGCGTGCCGTCGCCGTTGATGTCCGCGACGCCGATTTGCCGGCCCACGCCGGAGTCGTTGTCAATGAGGTGCGGCACCCAGTCCACGGACTTATCAGCGTTGCGCTGGAGGCGGAACCAATAAAGCACGGCGGGGTCGGCCACGCCGGGGTCGCCGCCGGGGCCGTGTGCCCAGAAACATTTGCCGGTGACGAGGTCTTTGAGGCCGTCGCCGTCCACGTCCACGAACTCGACGGCGTGGAGCTGCGAGAAGGCGACGCCGTAGCGGTTCTCGCGCGGCTCCTTGTTCATGATGACGTGCGCGCGGAACTCGGGGCTCCCGGCGGCGTCCTTGGACTTGAGCTGCTCATACCACGCGAGGCCGTAGCCGTGCGAGGCGAGCGCCGTGACGACGTCGTTCAAACCGTCGCCGTTCACGTCGTAGGCATACATCTGCGAGCTGGTCGGGGCGAAAAACGTCTTGTGCCACTTCCACGGGCCGGCGGTGCCTTTGGTCGGCTGCTCGAGCCAGCCGTCCTTGAAGAGCAGGTCCGCTCGGCCGTCGCCATTCACGTCGCCGACGCCGAGGCCGTGGGTGAACTTGGCCCACTTGCCGTCCGCCGTGATGGCCGTGAAGGGCCACTTGGCCGTGGGGTTCTCCGGGTCGGGCTTCGCGTAGCCGAAGTTGCCCTTGTAATTGCAGACCAGCTCGGGCTTCCCGTCGCCATCGAGGTCCGCGAAGGTCGGCGATTCGTTGTCCACCTCGTCGAAGACCTGGTGCCGCGCCCAGTGCTGCTCCTTGCCCTTGGGATTCAGGTAGAGAAAGGCCGGCGTGCCGGGCAGACCGTAAGTGAGCACGTCATTCCAGCCATCCCCGTCAAAGTCGTGGACGAACGCGAAAAAGTTGTCGGACGAGTAGGAGTTCTTGCTGCCCAGCGCGCCCTCAAAGCCGGGGAACTCCACGTCGGCGCCGTCCTTTTTCGTCTTGGTCGTGCGCGTGGCGGGGTAAATCTCATGGCGCTTGGTGAAGGCCGGGCCTTCCCACCAATACGGCCCGAAGACGGCGTCGGGTTTTCCATCGCGGTTCAAGTCGCCGAACATCGCGCCCTCGGACCAGTAGTGTTTTTCGAGCTGCTGTTTCTTGAACGACACGAGTGTGTGCTCGGCAGCAGTGAGGGAGAGCGAGGTCAACGCGGCTAGCGCAAGGGCGAAGAGACGGAGTTTCATATGGGCGGGGCGATGGAAAAGCTGACGGGCGAGCGGAAAGGCTGCTTCACCGAGCGGCCTGAGAGCTTGCGTATTTTAACTGAGAAATTTCCACCGAGAAGAGCGGGCGCAGCGGCACGTTAACTCGAATCAGCTTCACGCTATGGTTGTGGCAGGCAGGGGCGGAGGGGTCAAGCCATTGACGGGCGGGCTGAGTAGTTCAGCGTTGCAATTCCCGCCCGCGCCCCGCCCAGAATCAGCCATGCGCTCCACCTACCTTGCCGCCGCCATGCTGGCCTTAGAGTTTACTGTGTTCGCCGCCGCTCTGCCTGAGGGCGTGCGCCGCGTGAAAGTTTTGAACTACCCGGACTGCTTCGAACTGGCCAACGCTGATACTAAGGTCACGCTCTGCCATCAAGTTGGCGGACGCGTGTTGGAATACGCGCACCAAGGAAAGAATGCGCTTTACCTCGACCCGCGCGAAGAAAAGTGGGGCACGCCCGGCGGGCCGAAAGCCCCGGCCAGCGCTGGACGCTTCGATATCGGACCCGAGTATCTCATCCCCAAGCGCGACGCGCTCTGGGCCGGCGAGTGGGCCGCCGAAGCCACCAGTCCGCGCGCCGTGCGGCTCACGAGCAAGCCTGACGAAGCCACGGGGGTTCAACTCATCCGTAACTTCCGCCTTGCCGCGACGGGCACGCACCTTGCTTGCGAGCAAATCATTAAGAACGTCTCACAGGAGACGAAATATTGGACGCACTGGAGCCGCACCTTCGCCGTGCATGGGGGCATCGGCGTCATCCCGCAAACGCCGGACACGCGGCGCTACCCGAACGGCTTCGTGATGTATAATCAGGGTGCAGAGCACAGTATTATCCTGCGCCCTACCGACCCAAATGTGCGACTACGCGGGAACTTCCTCGAAGTCCTCGGCCCCACGCGGCAGCCCAAGCTCGGCTTCGACTCGAACGCTGGTTGGTTCGCCTACGTAATGCCGCACGACCAGGCGTTTGTTAAGCGTTACCCCTCGCCGAAGGACGGCGTGTATCCCGAGATCGCGGGGCTGACGCTGTGCTTTTGGTATCCGCAGGCCACGCAGGTGCCCGCATGCGAATTGGAGCCGCACGGCCCGCGCCAGCCCATAGCGCCGGGTGCGAGCGTGAGCTTCATCGAAGACTGGTTTCTACTGCCGCACAAGTTTCCCGCCGCCGGCGAGCAGATTGACTTGGCGAAACTGGCGGCGCAAGTAGACGCGGCGTTTAGATGAATGCCAAATTGGTAATGCGAAATGCGTAATACGAAAAAACGCCCTTATGCCTATCCCCACAATCGTTCTGACGCACGCTGGAGGTCCACACCTTGATGCCTATTTCGCCGGCCTTGCGGCCAGCACCGAGGTAGGCGAAGTCTCTGTCGCTGACCCGAGCGGAGCCACCTTCGCCACTGCACAAAAGGTGCTCGGGCCGAAACTCAAGACCACCGGTAAAGACGCCGGCGCGTTACTGCGCGAGCAAAAGCCCAAGTTCGCCCTGGTTGCCATGGAAGCCGTGCTCACGCCGCCGGCGATTGATGCCGCGCTGGAGCACGGTTGCCATGTGATGGCCGAGAAGCCTGCGTGCGTGCGCGCGGCGGACTTCGAGCCACTCGTGCGCAAAGCCGAGGGCAAGCACCTGCACCTAATGCTCGCTTTCGCCAACCGCCTCCGCCCTGAGGCGCGCGAGGCTCAGCGGCTCGTGCGCGAAGGCCGCCTCGGAAAGCTTTACGGCATGGAAATTCACCTCGTCGCTGACCAAACGCGGCTTAAGAACCCGAGCTACAAGCAAACGTGGTATGGCCAGAAGGCGCGGGCGGGCGGCGGGCACTTCACTTGGCTGGGCATTCACTGGCTTGACCTCGCGCTCTTCATCACCGGTGCGGAAGTCGAGGCCGTCGCGGGCTTCTCCGGCGGCGTCGGCGGACAACTGCTGGACGTGGAGGACTCAAACGCCGCCGCTTTGAAGTTCACTAACGGCTTTTTTGGAACGCTCACGAGCGGCTACTACCTAGATCGTGGCTATCACCAGCACATTAAAATTTGGGGCGCGCAGGGCTGGCTGGAACTAAACCACCAGCCCGACGTCACGCTGAAGTGGTATTCCACTGCTGAGCCGAAAGTCAGTGGCATCCAGACCTACACGCCACCCGCCGAACCGACCGGTTACACCCCGTGGGTCCACGCCTGCGCCCGCGCTGCCGCCGGCCAACAAGACCCGCCCGTCACCGGCCGCGAAGGCCTCCGCGTGCTCGATGCCATCTACGCCTTTTACGAAGCCGCGAAGTCCGGCCAGACTAAGGCGGTTAAACGCGCGTAGTTT
>Ga0194124_10006282_pt1 | contig 10674 bp, 10 predicted proteins | sample TA2KigCas0mmetaG_FD_148605 | JGI IMG/M metagenome (GOLD analysis project Ga0194124, IMG submission 148605) | Freshwater microbial communities from Lake Tanganyika, Tanzania - TA2015031 Kigoma Deep Cast 0m | ecosystem: Environmental > Aquatic > Freshwater > Lake | place: Tanzania: Lake...
GACCAAAGCCGCTCGCTGCTTTTTAGACATTCGACCATGCAAAACGAAGGGCGTAGGCTCTAATCCATCAAGGGCTGTTTTGATCGCATCAAGGTGTTCCGTGCGCTCGGTCAGCACCAGCACTTTACGTCCTTGCTTGATAGCTTCGCGTACTTCGTCGGCAATGGCTTTGGTTCTGGTTTGGTCATTGACGAGATGCCGGAACACGTCCTGTATGCCTGCATCGGTTGGCAGGTCGATTCGCTCGAAGCGTGAACGCGGCAGCACTTCGAGATCGTGCGGTACACCCGCAGGCTTGGCTGCTGTGTATCGGATCGGCCCGCACTGGATGAAGATGATTGGCTGCTGACCATCACGGCGGATCGGTGTCGCTGTCAGGCCCATCACGTATTTGGCTTTGGACCGTTTCAAGATCGCGTCGAATGATACTGCGCCGACATGATGACACTCGTCCACGATCAACTGTCCGTAATTTTCGACTAGAGGATTGACTTCACCCTGGCGGGAGATCGATTGCATTACGGCGATGTCAATCTTGCCGGTGGGTTTGGATTTGCCGCCACCGATAGTGCCGATTACCCCTGTGCCAATACCCAGAAAAGCCTGCAGACGTTCCTGCCATTGCTTGAGCAGTTCCGTTCGATGCACCAGGACCAAGGTGTTTACTCCACGACGCGCGATCATCGCAGCTGCAGTCACAGTCTTGCCAAACGCTGTTGGCGCGCACAGCACCCCATTATCGTGACTCAGCATTTCAGCAATGGCGGCCTCTTGGTCCAGACGCAAAGTGCCGACGAAGGAGACATTGATTGGCTCCCCGTAGAACCGCTCGTCTCGCAGGTCAACCGCGATACCGTTGTCTTTCAGTAGATCCAGCGCGGCATCGAGGCAACCACGAGGTAAGCCGATATGCTGCGGGAAATTTTCTGCATTGCCGATGACACGGGGCTTGTCCCAGACCGACATGCGCATGGCCTGAGCCTTGTAGAACTCAGGATTCTGGAATGCAGCCAGACGAATCAAGCGGTTGGTCAGTGCCTGCGGCAGTTGGACCTTCTCAAAGTAAATCAGGTTGGCTAGCGTCACGGTCAGCGACTTGGGCATCTGCCCAGCTAGCTTATTGGTCGCGGTGCTCTGCCGTTTCCAGGGTGTGGCCAGGTCCTCATCGTCGATGAAGGTGACGTCTAGCGGATGAACACCGCCCGTGGCACGCACGATGGTAAGCTCAATATCGTGTGCAGCCATTGGCTGCATGGATGCGAGGAAACCCCACTGATCCGGATGCGGACAAAAATCAGCATCGACAAACACACTACAACCATTTTCACGAGGCAATTTCTGTAATGGCAAGGCGATCAGGTTACCGAAGCCGCCTTTGGGCATCGTGTCCTGGTTCGGGAAAAGTCGGTCATAGGATTTCAACTTTAATTGCCGAGTATGCGAGCAAATGTGGCTAATGATGGCGGTGCCGAGGCGTCGGGCGTCACGCGCGGGAACAGGGCTTGCGAAAAACAACCACGCGTGGGCGCCATTCCCAGACCGAGAGATTTCCAGCGCAGCCGGAACAGCGAGTTCTTTGCAGGACCGCATAAAGGCTCGCGCGTCATCGCGCCAGTCGGACTCATCAAAATCAACTGCCAAAAAATAGCAGGTGTCATCTTCCAGCAGCGGATAGACGCCAACTGTATGTTCGCCGGCAAGATGATCGAAAATCACCTTATCCGATAGCGGTAGAAGCAGACGGTTGTTGCAGTCACCGCACTTGATGCGCGGTTTCTCACAGACGCCTATGCGCCATTCATTAGCACAGGCCGGCGCGTAGCCCGACCTACCCGTGGTTTTGCTTTCCCAGCGGACTGGATAAACATCTGAGCGTCCACGAAATAATCGCCGGAAGATGTCAATTTTTTCTTGCGTTGAAAGTCGAGCGGTCTTCTCAGTTTGGCCACTTGTTTTTGCGGGCTGTTTGGCTCGCCAGTCAATTCCATGAGACTCGAGTAATGCGATTAAGCGAAGGTTCTCGGCCTCAAGGAATTCGGTTTTTTCCTGGTCGTGCATTTTGTTTTAAGGGTCAGGTGGCTCTGACTCTATTCTGGTCCTGTTTGGACTTACTGGGACATCTCTGGACGACCGGCTGGCGGATGGCGCCCGAGTCTACACCTGGTTATAAACCTGAACTGGACGAGCCTGGACTTGCGGACTGTAGTGCTCCCGGCTTGGCGCAAATGGGTCACTTAGAAAGCAGCTCAACATAGGCTTGATAGCTGTAGCTTCTGTTCTTCTTCTGGCCCGTCATTTCAGCAACGATACCGAGATCTTCTAGCACCTTGACGGCCGCTGTAGCGGTAGGAAAGCTGGTGTCGAGTTGCTGGCGAACGCGCTCAATGGTGAAGCGCGGCATCATCGGCAGCATCTCGAATAATCGGTAACTGGCCGGCCCCGCCTTTGGGGACTGCAGCAGGCGTTTGCGGTCTGCTGCTACGAGACTGACCACTTCGATAATGCTGTGCTCTGCATCTGCGGCAGCGACGCACACACCTTCTAAAAAAAAAGTTACCCAGGATTCCCAATCGCCTTCGGTGCGGATGTTTGACAGGCGGCGGTAATACTCGGCCTGGTGTTTTTTAAGGTAGCCGCTGAGGTACATCAGCGGCTCCGCAAGCAATCCCCAGTGCTCAAAAAGCGCTGCAATCAAGAGGCGCCCAATACGGCCATTGCCATCCAGAAAAGGGTGGATGGTTTCGAACTGTGCATGGATCAGCGCCACCTTCACCATGGGTGGTAAATCGGTATCACCGTCATGAATGAATCGCTCCATGTCGGCCAGCAACTGGGGCACGTTTTCTGGCGGTGGCGGTATGAACACCGCGTTTCCCGGCCTTGTGCCACCGATCCAGTTTTGTGAGCGACGCAGTTCCCCTGGCTGCTTGCCTGCGCCTCGAACGCCATTGAGTAATAGGCGATGGGCAGCGCAGAGCAGCCGCATGCTAATGGGCAGCCCCTTGGGGTCACGTAACTGCTCTTGAACCAATCGGAAGGCTCGAAGGTAATTCGTGACCTCTTCAACATCGTCAGTGTTGCTCACCTTAAACCCAGCCTCTTCGTCAAACAGGTCGGTCAGGGTGGCCTGCGTGCCCTCGATCTGCGATGTGAGCAATGCCTCCTTGCGGATCGCGCCATAAATTAGCCAGTCGAGGACCAAACCCGATAGGCCCGAGAGGCGCGCAAGCGCCATCTCCGCTTTGCGGTTCAAGTCCTGATAGACCTCCAATGCCAGGGCGGGGTTTTTGGGCGGCAATGAATCCGGCACGAACGCTTGCACCACCTCCCCAAGGGTGGTGGATTTCACATAGGTCCCAGTTGCCCGTTTCATGATGAAGGTCGCTTTAATTGGATTCATGAATATTAAAGAACTATTTAATATGACTCAATCATTTAAAAGTTTTCTTTAATAAATTACAGACATCTGCGTCGGTCGGGGGGGGGTAAGGTAATGCAATTGCATTGACATCACAATGCAGTTGCATTACTTTTGACGATTCAACTCAAATCCTCAGGAAGCTGCCATGGCCGCGACCCTTGAAGTCGAATCCACACTTACCGATCGCTACCAGACCACGGTGCCGGAATCCGTGCGTCGAGCCTTGAAGCTGGGCAAGCGCGACAAGATCCAATACACCATTCGCCCCAGCGGAGAGGTAGTGCTTTCGCGTGTCGAAGCAGCTAATGGGGATGACCCTGTGCTCGGCCAGTTTCTCGGCTTTCTGGCCGCCGATATCGCACGCCACCCTGAGCGGTTGCAAGCTGTGGATGCAGGTCTTGTCCAGCGCTTGCAATCATTGGTGGGCGAAGTTGATGTCGATCTCGGTGCATCCCTATCAAAAGACGATGAATGAGCGAAGGCCTGTCCGCGCCATTGGTGATTCATGGTTGGACGATCTTCGCCCATCCACTGTTTCTTGCGCAGATTGAAGCCTTAGCGCAGCAGGTCGAGACCCTAAAGCATAGGGACCCGGCCGGATACAAAAATAAGAATGCCAGCAAAAGACTGGCCGCGGTTACCAAGCTGGCGTTTGACGTTATTCCGCAGGATCCGACACGACCCGACTATCGCCAGGGCGGAACGCTCGGTGAAAATCACAAACACTGGTTTCGAGCCAAGTTCTTTCAGCAGTACCGACTCTTCTTTCGTTATCATGCCCCAAACAAGGTGATCGTTTATGCCTGGGTGAATGACGAAGATACCAAGCGCGCTTTTGAGAGTAGCGATGATGCTTATCGCGTTTTCCGAAAGATGTTGGAGGCCGGGCATCCGCCTAATGACTGGGATCAGTTATGGGCTGAGGCGCAGGGGGAATCGCAGCGGATGCGCGAGTCACTAGCTAGGGCGGGGATGGTTCCGACATAACTTTGCTGCGCAAAGTGAGTCTTCGCCGAACTCCGCAGCCTTTGGCTGCTCCGTTTCGAACCGCGCGTCCGTGTCGTCCGCGGGTTCTCAATTCAACAAACCTATCCAAAAACACAAAAAGCCCACGAGGGGCTTTTGTGTTTTTGGTGGCGGAGGGTTGACCATGTGCCGACTGGCTTCCCGAGCCAATGAGCACTGGCGCGGGCTGCTGCGGGTTGGCACGGCCGGAATGCATCAGACTTGTCGCTTCAAACGTTCCACTTCGGTGACGAAAGCAGGGGTCAGTTCCGCAATCAGCGTTTCGATGTCGCGCACTTGGTGCTGAATGGCCAGCACCGCGATACCTTGCGGCACGAGGTCGTAGATCACGAAGTGCTGCCGCGCCGGAATCATCAGAAACGGCGCCGATCGGTACTGCCGCAAGCGCCCCTTCTCCGGATTGGCGGCCGCAATGCCCATTGCCGCGTACAGATCGGCGATGTAACGGTCGGCAACGTCTTCCCCCCATTCACGGCGTGACCGCGCGTGGATGCGGCGTAAATCCAGCGCCGCATTCCGGGTCAGCAGGAACGTGGTGGGAGATGGCACGTCATTTCCAGCCATCGGCTTCCTTGCGGTCGAGCACTGCCATGTCGGCCTTGAAGTCGCCGCTGGAGGCAAAGACTCGGCCTACCGCCACGTCTCGGTAACCGGCAAGGATGGCATCCTGCACAAACTGGCCGTCACGCCGTTCCATGTCACGCCGGATCAGGTCGCGCACGTATTCGCTGGGAGTCTCGTAAAGCCCCGCTTCACCGACCATTCGCTCCACGAATTCAGCCAAGGGTTGCGACAGACGAGCGTTGATGCGTTCAGACATGGCAGTTCCTTTGCGATCAGATGAGCCGATTGTCGCACAAAGGGATCGACCTGTCGCACTTATTGCGACAAAGAGGATGGGTGTCGCACCGGGGCCGATATCGCTCGCTTCTATCCGAGCAATCGCAGTTAAGCCATCGTGTCGAAGCAAACTTCGCTGATTTCGCCAAGCTCGCGTTGCGCCTTGACGCGGTACCCCATCGCCGGGTAGCCACGCTGGCGCTTGTCCCACATCCGCAGCAGCGCCGGGTGCCCGGTGTCCACGAAATCGATGATCCGCACGTCGGTCTTGCCGGCGTGCTCACGGTGTAGGCGCCCGGCGTACTGCTGCAACGTGCCCTTCCAGGACACAGGCATCGCGAGGACCAGGGTGTCGAGCGGCGGGTGATCGAATCCCTCGCCAACCAGCTTGCCGGTGGACAGGAGGACACGTGGGGCGTCGGGTGGCAGGGCATCCAGGTCAGCCACGAGCTCCGCTCGCTGCTTTCGGGACATGCGACCGTGTAAGACAAAGGGCGGCGGCGTGAGGCTAGCCAGTTCCGCCCTGATGGCATTAAGGTGTTCCGTACGTTGGGTCAGGACCAAGACCTTGCGTCCCTGCGCGACGGCATCACGCACCGCGGCAGCGATTGCAGCCGTTCGGGCGACATCATTGGCGAGATGTCTGAAAACGTCCTGGATGCCAGCCTCCTGCGGCAAGTCGATCCCGACATGACGGTAGTGCGGCACCACCTCAAGATCGTGGGGCGCCCCGGACGGTTTCGTCGCCGTGTGGCGGATCGGCCCGCACTGCATGAAGATGATCGGCTGCTGTCCGTCGCGGCGGATCGGTGTGGCCGTGAGGCCCAGCACGTATTTCGCCTTGGTCCGCTTGAGGATCGCGTCGAAGGAGACTGCGCCGACATGGTGGCATTCGTCGACGATCACCTGCCCATAGTCCTCGACCAGCGGATTCACCTCGCCCTGTCGGGACAGGGACTGCATCACGGCGATATCGATCTTGCCGGTCGGTTTGGCCTTGCCGCCGCCGATGGTGCCGACCACGCCCTTTGCGACGCCAAGAAAGGTTTGCAGGCGCTCCTGCCATTGCTTTAGCAACTCAGTGCGATGCACCAGCACCAGGGTGTTGACGCCCCGCCGGGCAATCATCGCGGCGGCGGTGACCGTCTTGCCGAAGGCAGTTGGCGCGCATAGCACGCCAGCATCGTGGGGGAGCAGTCCCGCAATTGCGGCTTCCTGATCGAGGCGCAGGCTGCCGACAAAAGACACGTCCAGTGGCTGCCCGCCGAAACGTTCGTCTCGCAGGTCACAGGCAATGCCGTTCTCACGCAGCAGGGACATTACGGCATCGAGGCACCCATGCGGCAGGGCGATGTGCTGGGGGTAGCTCTCGGCGCATCCGATAACGCGCGGCTTGTCCCACACCGATATCCGCATCGCCTGGGCCTTGTAGAACTCGGGGTTCTGGAATGCCGCCAGCCGGATCAGGCGGTTGGCCAGGGCCTGTGGCAGCTGAGCCTTCTCAAAATAGACAAGATTGGCCAGCGTGACGGTCAGTGACTTCAGCATTGGACCGGCCAGCTTCTTGGCCCATGAGTTCTCGCGCTTCCAGGGGGTGGCCAGGTCCTCGTCGTCGATAAAGGTGACGTCCAGCGGATGGACGCCACCGGTGGCCCGGAGGATAGTCGGCTCGATGTCATGCGCAGCCATCGGCTGGATGGACGCAAGGAACGCCCATTGGTCCGAATACGGCCGCAAATCTGCATCGACGAAAACACTGAAACCCTGTTCCCTCGGGCCCTTCTGCAGCGGCAGGGCAATCAGGTTTCCGAACCCGCCTTTCGGCATGGTGTCCTGATTCGGAAACAGCCGGTCATAGGATCCCAGCTTCAGTTGCCGAGTGCGCGAGCAGGTAAGACTGATGATGGCGGTGCCGAGACGCCGGGCATCACGGGCTGAAACGCGTCCAGCAAAGAACACCCACGCGTGCGCTCCATTCCCGGAGCGGGAAATCTCCAGCGCCACCGGTACGCCCAGTTCAACGGAGGACTGCAGGAATGCCAGCGCATCGTCTCGCCATTCCGCATCGTCGAAGTCGACCGCGAGGAAATAGCAGCTGTCGTCCTCCAGCAGCGGATAGACGCCTACCGTGTGCTCACCGGCCAGATGGTCGTAGATCACTGCGTCGGACAGCGGGATCAGCAGACGATTGCCGCAGTCCCCACACTTGATGCGAGGCTTCTCGCATACACCGGCTCGCCATTCATTTGCGCAGGCCGGCGAGTAACCTGACTTGCCCGAGGTCTTGGCCTCCCAGCGGATCGGGTAGACATCGGTACGCCCGCGGAACAGGCGACGGAATAGCGCAACTTTTTCGGCAGTGGACAGCCTAGATGGTTCGGGCTCGCGAACCTCGTGGTTCTTAGGCTGCGACGCCTGCCAATAAATCCCGCGCGATTCGAGCAAGGCGATCAGGCGGTCGTTTTCCGCTCGGAGCCTTGCAACTTCGGACGCGCCGTCCATTGAATCCCCGACTGACTGCATGGTGCCTCACCCGCGAGGTGTCTCTTGAAAAAGAAACATCAAGGCTGTGCGCAGATCTTGCACAGTCTTTTCCAGAGACGCGGCCGTTAGTTGATTGCGATTAACGAAGGCAGCCCATTGCATGAGCTTCTGGCGATCGCTCGAAAACTGCTCACTCAGGCCAATCGGTACCCCTGAGGGCTTTCTTGTACCGCGGCGATTCAGCGTGGCCTCGACCGCCTGCATAAGAATGTCCCGGTCCAGTTCCGCGTCTCGCAGAATGACCCACAAGTCGAAGTAATCCTTCATGCGACTGTTGGCCATACCCAGTGAGATGATGGCCTCCAGCTTCTCGGCCACCACCGTATACCGTGGATAGACCCGTAAGGTCGGTGCTGGCATGTCACCGAACATCACCGGGTAGCGCGCTGACTCCGGCGCAGGGGTGACCGCATCTCCGTAACCGACGTCGATCTGAACAGGGCAACGGGCCCCATCGATCGTGCCGGTCAACGTTAATCGGATCCCCGCGTAGTTGGCCTCTTTTCGGATTTCGTCCGCACGTATTGACGCCGCATCAAATGCCATGCCGTCGTCGACCTCAATCGCGCAGATCCCTTCAAAGGCGGCGACAAGGTGAGGAATTTCCGCCAGTCCAAATCCCAGCAGATCGATATCCCGGGTTGGGCGTAACGGCACGTCGTACCACAGGTCAAACAGCAGTGCGCCCTTCAGCAGAAAATTGTCCCGCTCAGGCGAGACGCTCAGCCGATACAGCAATCGCTCCAGACCGTAGCGAGTGAGCAACAACTGAAAGTCCACGCCGTCGGCTCGCGCCTTGTTGAGCAGTCGCGCACGCACGGACGCGGCTGGATTGCGCGTCGTCATGCCAGGCTCTCCAGGTAGGGGCGCATGACGTTGGCCACCCGGCAAAGCTGGGCCGACTCCCACAGCTCATCCATGGTGACTTTTTGTTGTCGCCAGGCATCCCTGAGCGCCTCCAGCGCGATGTCCAGTCCGATCTTGTTGCGGAACTTGAAGCAGTCCACTACGGTCTTGGCGATCGAAGTCACGGGAATATGGACAACACCGTCGAGCGATATCGTCACGACCTGGATGTCCGGGTCAGAGAGCCGAACGATGCGAAGCGGCGGATAGCTCACCCGTGGCGGCCTGGCGTTGGGTGAGATCGCCACCCAGACTTCGTGGGGAGCCTGCGTGGTCAGCCCGTGGATCTGGAGCGCGGTCAGCAGACAAAACACCATGTGGGGGTATCTGATCGCCAGCTGTGCCAGCTGATCATGCTCGTTCCGCGCCCTGTCTGGCGCCGCATAGAGGCCCCGACTGATCCTGACCAGGGCGCCACTGCGCAGAAGTTGCTGGAGCGTTTCACCCGCGACACCGATCCGGGCGAGCTCATGCGCACGAACCATCCCCTTCTTTTGAAGAAGTTCGAGCGCTAGGTTTGAGCGGGTTGATGAGATCATGCCGACATTATATGAAAATGCCGGTGATTGTCAATAAATACGTGCTTTATCGTATTACCTGCGAACTGCTGCCTGCTTGCCTGGGGCGAACAGGATCGCCCCGGTAGCAAGGTGCTCTACTGGCCTGAAGACCTCCGCCAAGCGCACATCATCTAGGCCCGGGCTGACGCCTGATTTCCCAGCAGCCGAGGGGGAGCGGCCGGTGGTAAAGACAGTCATCCCGATTCGCCATCGGCGCAAGGGAATCAAAAATGTCATCGAACCCAATCCTGCGTTGTCGGCCGAGGGTGTCGGACCTCAAGAGAAGCCCCAATTCGAAATGCCCTTGCTCACGGCGTTGAGCCGGGCTTTTTACTGGCAATGGCTATTGGATGGGGGAAGGGTGGAAAGCGGCAGTGAGATTGCGCGCAGGGAGGGGCTGCATCCATCTACGGTCAACGAACTGCTGCGGTTAACGATTCTTACGCCGGACTTGATCCAAAAGATCTTGAAGGGGGAACAACCTGAGGGGCTCAGCATTCTTTGGTTTACGCGGAACCGGTTACCGATGGTTTGGAGTGAACAAGCCAAGGTGCTTGTGGCCGGCCCCCAATTAGTGCCTAACTGATACAGCAGTTTGTGACAATCTCGGTTAGTCGTTCCGTTAAAGGATTACAAGTGACCTCGGATACTCGATATGCCTTAGAGAAGCTCACTAATGCGCTTGAATGCCTCGCTACCCACCCCGGAGATGTTCGAGAGCGGCTTGTTAGCGCTCATATGTGCTTTCACACCCTAAACGTTTCGGATTTTCCTGTTGAGTGTCAGGCTGATTGGCGTTGGATTATGAGTGAATTAACTAAATTTGGACCGCTCTATGACCATAAGGGTGATATCTACAAGGGCAGCGTACAAAACACCATGGCTCGGGTGAGAAAGACAACTGCCGAAAAGATAGCCAAACGAATTTTTCAGCTTTACTGGACGATCAGCGATAACCAGCCTTACCAATAGGATTGACCAGTACTTTTCTAACGTGAAGCAAGCAACTTTCCTATTCTGATTGCCATCGCGGTTTTCAAACCCCCGTCTCAAAACCAGCCTCCGGCGGTCATGTGAGCTACGGCTATCAGCAAGTCAACAGAGAAAAGAGTCAAAGTCCCACCCGGTGGGCCGGTTTTCTGGCGTTTCTGGGGGCGTGGAATCCGCAACCCTGGCCGGCTAGAACCGCGCCAGCATTGGGGTTTCAGGCAAACAAAAAGGGCCCAGAACCAGGTCTGAGCCCTTTGTAATGGTGGAGCCGGCGGGAATCGAACCCGCGTCCGCAAGTCTTCCAAAGACAGTTCTACATACTTAGTCGGTCTATTTTAATTTAATCGGGTTGCTTAGCCGACAGACAGGCCGGCAACCGACGATCCG
>Ga0194124_10006287_pt1 | contig 10666 bp, 10 predicted proteins | sample TA2KigCas0mmetaG_FD_148605 | JGI IMG/M metagenome (GOLD analysis project Ga0194124, IMG submission 148605) | Freshwater microbial communities from Lake Tanganyika, Tanzania - TA2015031 Kigoma Deep Cast 0m | ecosystem: Environmental > Aquatic > Freshwater > Lake | place: Tanzania: Lake...
CCCCTGCCCAATCCCGCGATCACACCGACGGCGGCGGGGCTGATGTAGGATTTGTGGCGGAACGCTTCGCGGCGATAGATGTTCGACAGGTGCACCTCGATCGCAGGCAACTCGGCGGCGTTCAGGGCATCGAGTAGCGCGACTGACGTGTGGGTATAGGCTCCGGCGTTGATCACGATGGCGCTGTTGGCGTCGCGGGCGGCCTGGATGCGGTCGACCAGCGCGCCCTCGTGGTTGCTCTGGGCGCATTCGACCGCGAGTCCCAGCCGTCGTGCCTCCGCGCGGCAGGCCGCCTCGACATCGGCGAGCGTCTCCCGGCCGTAGATCTCCGGCTGGCGCTTGCCCAACATGTTCAGGTTCGGCCCGTTCAGGATCAGCACCGGCTTGGGCGCCGGCTTGCCTCGGGCGGCCCTTGTGGCCACGTCAGCCTCCCGTCTTGCGACTGGCGGGCCTTATAGCATGGCGACTTGACCTCACAAGGCGGGGTCAGGACGCTGAAACCGCCTCCGCGCGTGCCTGCAGCCGCTCGCAGAGCGCTACGAAAACGGCGCGCTCCTCACTTGAGAGCGCCGACGCGACACTCCGCTCCCCAATTCAAGCGCGATCGGCACGATCCGCCGATGCATGGCGCGTCCTGCCGGTGACAACGTCAGCGCCGTGCGCCGGGCGTCGCGGCGGTCGACGGCTGCGGCCACAAGACCGCGGGACCTGAGATCGGCGACCGCGCGACTGACGGCGACCTTGTCCATCACTGTGCGCTGGCAGATGTCGGCTGCGGCCATCGGGGCGAATCGGCCAAGAACCGCCATGACCCGCCATTGGGGGACGCTAAGGCCGTAGGGAGAGGCGTAGAGCCCGTGCAGGGCCTCGCTCACCGTCTGGGACAGGATCGAGAGCCGGTAGGGCAGGAAGTTTTCCAGTTCGAGGGCTTGCGCGCGGGCGGTCATGATGGTTACAAGTGTAACCATCATTTCCGGGAGGTCAATGTGGCAGCCTCTGTCGCGCCCGCAGTTTCGACCGACGATACGGTGAACCCTATGGGCACCGACGGCTTCGAGTTCATTGAGTACACCGCGCCCGACCCCGCCGCGCTGGCTCGACTGTTCGAGAGCATGGGGTTCGTCCGGGTCGCCCGGCACCGTTCCAAGGATGTGTCGCTGTTCCGTCAGGGCGACGTGAACTTCATCGTGAATGGCGAACCGCAAAGCTTCGCGCAGGGCTTCGCGCGCGTTCACGGACCCTCGGTATGCGCCATCGCCCTTCGGGTGCGCAACGCCGGGCAAGCCTACCGGCGGGCGCTTGAGCTTGGCGCCTGGGGCGTCGAGGGCAAAGTCGGACCGATGGAACTCAACATCCCGGCGATCAAGGGTATCGGCGACTCGCTCATCTACCTGGTCGACCGATACGGGTCCCGCGGCACGATCTATGATGTGGACTTCGAGTACCTGCCCGGCGTCGAGCGGAATCCAGCCGGCGTGGGCCTTACCTACATCGACCATCTAACGCACAACGTCCATCGCGGCCGCATGGATGAGTGGGCGCAGTTCTACGAACGGCTCTTCAATTTCCGCGAGATTCGCTACTTCGACATCGAAGGCAAGCTGACCGGGCTCAAATCGAAGGCCATGACCAGCCCCTGCGGCAAGATCCGCATCCCGATCAACGAGAGCACCGACGACAAGTCGCAGATCCAGGAATACCTCTCGGCCTATCACGGTGAGGGTATCCAGCACATCGCACTAGGTACCGATGACATTTACCGGTCGGTCGAGACCCTGAAGGGGCTCGATGTGCCGTTCCAGACCGTGCCGGACACCTACTATGAGCAGATCGACGCGCGGCTCCCCGGCCATGGTGAGGACAAGGCTCGACTCGCCGCCAACCGTATCCTGATCGACGGGGCCCCGACGGAAGGCGGCGGGCTCCTGTTGCAGATCTTTACCCAGACCGTGATTGGCCCGATCTTTTTCGAGATCATCCAGCGCCGCGGCAACGAGGGCTTCGGCGAAGGCAATTTCCGGGCGCTGTTCGAGTCCATCGAACTCGATCAGATCCGGCGCGGCGTTCTGAAAGCGTGAGGGAGGCGACGATGTCCAAGACGTGGATTCCCCTGCGGCAACTCGAGGGCAAGGCCTCGCGCCAGGCCCATGTGCGCCTGCCGGCGGGTACCTATGAGCGCGAAATCTCGAAGGAAGGGTTCTTCGGGCCGTCGGCCCAGTTCCATCATGCCCACAAGCCGACGGACTGGATCGAGTTCGAGGGCGCAATCCGCCCGCGCGCGTTCGATCTGGGCAAGCTCGCGGGGGCGCGGCCGAGCCCGTGGGATGCGCAGGTGGTGATGACCAACCCGCACATGAAGATGCGGATGTGGCGTCTGGAGGCCGCCATGCCGGACCTCGCGCGCAACGCGGACGGCGATGAGCTGCTGTTCGTCCACGAGGGTGAAGGCGCGCTGTTCTGCGACTACGGGCGCCTCGCCTATCGTGAGGGCGACTACCTCGTGATCCCGCGCGGAACGATGTGGCGGCTCGAGCCGACCAAGCCGACCGCCTGCCTGATGATCGAGGCGACCAACGACAGCTACCGGCTGCCTGAGAAGGGCCTGGTAGGCCGGCATGCGATTTTCGACCCGGCGATGCTCGACACTCCCGCCCTCGATGAGCAGTTCCGCGCGCAGCAGGACGAACGGCGCTGGCGTGTATTGGTCAAGCGTCGCGGCGTCGTGTCGACCGTGACCTATCCGTTCAATCCGCTCGATGCGGTGGGCTGGCACGGCGATCTGAGCGTCGTACGGATCAACTGGCGCGATCTTCGGCCTCTGATGAGCCACCGCTTCCACTTGCCGCCATCAGCCCATACCACCTTCATGGCCAGCCGCTTCGTGGTCTGCACCTTCGTCCCGCGCCCCCTCGAGAGCGATCCGGAAGCGCTGAAGCTGCCGTTCTTCCACAGCAACGACGACTACGAGGAAGTGCTCTTCTATCACAAGGGTAGCTTCTTCAGTCGTGACAACATCCATCCCGGCATGATGACGCTGCATCCGTCGGGCTTCACACACGGCCCGCATCCGAAGGCTTTCAATGCAGCAACCAAGGGCGGCAAGACCGAGACTGACGAGGTCGCGGTAATGATCGACACGCGCGATGCCGTCGATGTCGCCCCGATGCCGGCGGGGGTGGAGTGGGAAGGCTATGTCCACTCCTGGCGCCCGCCCGAGCTCAAGCAGGCTGCGGAGTAGCGCGATGAAGCTAGGGACTCTCAAGCAGGGCGGCCGTGACGGCACGCTCATTGTCGTGAGCCGCGATTTGCGCCGTGCCGTGCGCGCCGACGGCATCGCGCCGACACTTCAGGCCGCGCTCGACTCCTGGGAGGGACTGAGCCCGCGCCTTGCAGCGCTTTACGATCGGCTGAATGACGGGAGTGCTGGCGGCGCCTTCGCACTCGATCCGGCGGCGCTCGCCGCCCCGTTGCCGCGAGCCTACCAATGGGCCGACGGCTCTGCGTACGTTGTGCATGTCGAGTTGGTACGCAAGGCGCGCGGCGTCGAGATGCCGCCATCCTTCTGGACGGATCCGCTGATGTACCAGGGTGGGTCCGACTCCTTCATTGGACCGCGCGATGCCATCGAGGCGCGTGACGAGGCGCACGGTATCGATTTCGAAGCCGAGTTGGCCGTTCTCACCGATGACTTGCCCATGGGGATCACGCCCGAGGCGGCACGGGGGCACATCAAGCTGGTGACGCTTCTGAACGACGTGTCGTTGCGCAATCTAATCCCGGCGGAACTCGCCAAGGGCTTCGGGTTCTTCCACGGCAAGCCCGCCACTGCCTTCGCGCCGGTCGCCGTCACGCCCGACGAGCTGGGCCCGGCCTGGAACGGCGCCCGATTGGACCGCCCGGTGATCTCGACGCTGAACGGGGTGGAATTCGGCCATCCCAACGCCGCGACCGACCTCACTTTCGATTTCGGCCAGTTGATCGCCCACGCGGCAACGACGCGGCACCTTGAGGCCGGCACGGTCGTCGGTTCGGGCACGGTCGCCAATCGCGATGCCGCGGTCGGCTGTTCGTGTATCGCCGAGCGGCGGGTCCGCGAGACGATCGACGAGGGAAAGCCCAAGACTCCCTTCATGTCATTTGGCGATCGCATCCGCATCGAGGTGTTCGACGCGGCAGGCGCCTCGATCTTCGGTGCCATCGAGCAGGAGGTCGTGCGCTACACGCCCCCCCGCCTGACGGGCGGCTGTGCTAGGTTGACCGTCGGGAGGCGGTCATGAAGCTCTACGGGTATTTCAGATCCTCGGCGGCATTTCGCGTGCGGATCGCGCTCAACCTCAAGGGCATCTCGGTAGGGCATCTCGGTCGATCACGCCTTCCGCCACCTCCGCAAGGGCGAGCAGTCGACGCCGGACTATGCCCGCCTCAACCCGCAGAAGCTCGTGCCCGCGCTGCAGCTCGACAACGGCGAGGTGTTGACCCAGTCGCTGGCGATCGTCGAGTACCTGAATGAGATCGCGCCCGAACCGCCGCTGTTGCCCGCCGACCCCGTCGGGCGCGCCCGCGCACGGGCGCTCGCGCTGATCCCGGCCTGCGAGATCCATCCGATCCAGAATCTTCGCGTGCTCGGCTACGTCCGCGAAAAGTATGGCCAGGACGAAGCCGGTGTCGCGGCCTGGGCGCGGCACTGGATCGGTACCGGTTTCGAGGCCTATGAATCGTCGGTGGCGGGCCATTCCGCCACAGGCATGTTCAGCCACGGCGATCGGCCGACGCTGGCAGACATCGCCCTCGTGCCGCAGGTCTTCAACGCCGCGCGCTTTCAGGTCGACATGACACGCTACCCGACGATCCGGCGCATTCATGAGGCCTGCATGAAGCTGCGGGCGTTCGATCTCGCCCAGCCCTCCAAACAGCCGGACGCCGAACCGTGAAGCGCGCGGTCGTCGCGCTGGTCTCACTCCTGCTCGTTGCGGCGGGCGTCGGTTGGCTCTCGATACCCTCGATCGAGCGGCATCTGGTTGCCCAGCTGCGCGGCCAACTCGAGCGGGCGGGGGCCACGCGCATCGATCGCCTGGAAATCGGCCTGCTCGCTCGCCGCGTCGAGATCGACGGTCTCAACCTGGTCGCCGGTGCGGGCAACGGGACCGAGGTCGCCCTGACGCGCGCGCGGGTCTCCGGCCTCGAATGGCCGATCCGGGAACTACTGGCCGGCCGCACCCCCTTTCGCGGATGGCGGCCCGGAGATCCGTTCATTGCCGCCAATGTCGAGATCGAAAACCTTCAGGTTGCTGACCCGATCATCGCGACCGGCGTTCGCGTGCGCCGGCTCGTTGCCGAAGGCGTGAACCTTGCGCGTTTCGAGCCGGCGCGTGGCGGCACGGACTGGATGGAGTCTGCCGCCGGTCCGGTAGACATCGCGCGTGCCCTGCGTGCCCTCGCGCTCGCGCGTCTGGAGATCACAACGCTGCTGCTGTCGCAAACCGGCGTCGGCGAGACTCTGAGTGTCGACCGCTTCACCGTTGCGGGTTGGCGGCAGGGCAGGGTGGCTGACTTCGCGGTCGACGCGTTCGTGGCGCGCGCCGGCGGCAACGCGGCGGAGGTCGTGCGGGTCGAGCGCGTCAGCCTGCGCGAGGGCGAGATGACCCTGATGCTCGACTACCTCGACCCGGTGGGTGCCAGCGAGCAATCGCCGCCGCTGCGCTGGCTGGCCTCTACGTTCGAGGGTTTCTCGGGCACCGCACTCTCGGACAACGGTCTTGCGTTGACGCGGGTTTCGACAAAGGGCTCACGCGACGGCGATGCACGTTACCGCTGGAACAGTCGTGTGGAGGGGGCGGGTTTCCGGCCCGTCGCTGGCACCTTTATCGGCGATGCTGCGGCCGAGTCGTTTCGGGGGCTCGGGATTTCCGAGTTGGCGGTCGATGTCGACTGCGGCGCGATGGAGGATCGTGTCGCCGGGAAGTTCGATCTGGAACGGTGTGGTGTCGACATCAGAGGTCTCGCCACGATCGGATTGTCGTTCGGCCTCGAAGGCCTCGATGCCTCGTTTTGGGAGGCTTACGACTGGGGGGACTACGGCCTTCTCTTGACGAGCAAGGGCGCAGTGAACCGCATCACCCTGTCGTTGCGTGACCAGTCGCTGCTTGACCGGGCTCTGCGGCTTGCCGCGGGCGGGATGGGAATGCCGGCACAGCTCGCTCGCGCGACCATCGCGCAGCAGGTGCGGCGGTTCCAGCCATCCGGGGTCCTGATCACCCAGGAGATGACCGCCATCGCCGATACCGTCGCGCGCTTCGTCGAGCGTGGCGGTGAGCTGGTGTTCGAGGCAAAGCCCGATCCGCCTTTCGCTTTCGAGCGGTGGGACTATCTCCTCAGTCCCGGACCCGATCTCGTGAGCGCGCTGGGACTCTCTGTCCGCCACGCGCGGTGAGACTCAGCCCCTGCGGGCTTCGGCGATCAGCTGACGCAACGCGTTGGCGTCGATATGGCGCCGGGTACGAACTGGCGGCCGACCACGAAAGCCGGTGTGCCACGCACGCCAAGTAGATTGGCGAGCGCCATGTTGCGGTCGATCACCTGTTGGACTTTCGGGTCCTGCATGTCCTTCTCGAGCCGCGCCACGTCGATACCCACCGACTCGGCGATCGCGAGGATGCGCGTCCGGTCGAGCTGCGTGCGGCTCTCCATCAGCGCGTCGTGGAAGGCGAGGTACTTGCCTTGCGGACGCGCCGCGAGCGCCGCGAGCGCGGCCACGCGAGAGGCATCGCCCAGGATCGGTAGATCCTTGTAGATCACGCGGACCTTGGGGTCGGCGGCGAGGACCGCCTTCACCGCGGCATGGGCACGCTTGCAATAGCCGCACTGGTAGTCGACGAACTCGACGATCGCGACGTCGCCGTAGGGATTGCCGCCGACGGGGCTGTCGGGATCGCGCAGGAGCTGGCCCTCATACTGGCGGATGGCGACACCGGCCTGTGCCTCGCGCTGCGCTTCCTGCTTCTTCTCGAGCTCCTGCATCGCCTCGACCAGCACCTCGGGATTGGCCAGCAGATATTCCCGCACGATCCGCCCCACGGCCGCCTTGTCACCGGTGAGCGCCGGTCCTGCGCCCGCACTCGGCGTGGCCGGTGGTGTGCCGCGCAACGCCAACGCGCCACCGGCAACGACGAGAAGGCCCATAAGGGCAAGAAGCAGGACTCGCATGGCTGAACTCCGGAAGGGGACGAAGCGGTTACACTGCTTTGGCGCGCGACGCCAGTTACCGGCGGGGCCGGCGGGATTCGACGAAGGCCTTGATGTCCTGGGCCCGCAGCCAAGCCGGTGTGTTGGGCGTCAACTGGCGTTCGGCCTGGCTCGCATGCGCAACCGCCTCCGAGCGCTGGCCGCGCAGGATCGCCATCTCCGCCCTGGCCAGTGAAGTGAGGCCCGCATTGCCGAGGCGCTGCTGCGCGATCGCCTGCAGGCGCCAGAGTTCGAAGCTGTCGGATTCGGATGGTCCGGCCTGATCCAACGCACGCACGGCCTCGCGATCGTTTTCCGGCCGATTGGTTTCCACCAGGGCGCGCGCGAGGTCGATCTTGAGCAGACCCGACTGCGGCAACAGCTGAACGGCACGGCGGTAGGATGGCAGGGCCTCAAGCGCTCGCCCATTCTCGAACAGGGCCTGGCCGCGCAATTCGTGGAAGTAGGGGTCGTTGGGCGCGTCCTTTAGCAGCCCGTCCAGGGTCAGCAACGCGGACCCGAGGTTGGCCCGGCGGAACAACGCGATCGCACGCGCATAGCGTGCCGGCACCGACCTGTCGGACTCGCTGTAGCGCTGCAACGCCTGCTCGGGCGCGATGAATCCGAACAGCTTTGCGACCATGCGGCCATGCTGTTCGATGAAGCGTGGCGGGTCGGGCGCATTCGCATGGGGGGAGCGCAGCGCCGCTTCCTCGAAGAAAGCGATGCGGTCCTGGGTGAGCGGATGGGTGCTGAGGTAGGGATCGCGCCGCCCCAACAGCATCCGCTCCTGCTGCAGCAGGATGCGGAGGAACTCAACGCTGCCTTTGGTCGACTGGCCGGTGCGCTCCAGATAGCCGATCGCCGCTTGATCGGCGGCGTTCTCCTGTGTCTGCGTATACTTGAGGAACAGGCCGATCGAGGGCGGCGCGGCGCTGGATCCGGTTGGCCCGCCGCGACCCACGCCACCACCCGACGTGGCGCTGCCGGCGATCGCACCGCCGGCCAGGATCATTTCCAGGATTTGCAGCGTGCTGAGTGCCCGCAGTTCCTCCTGCTGGCGGGCGAGGTGTCCGCCCGCGATGTGGCCGGTCTCGTGGGCCAGCACGCCAATGAGCTGGTTGGGCCGCTCGGTGCGCATCAGGAGGCCAGTATTGAGGAAGATGCGCTGCCCCGCCGCCACAAAAGCGTTCAGCCCCGGATCGTTGACGATCAGGATATCCACCGCCTCTGGGTTCAGGCCGGCGACTCGCCAGATCGGCGTCACGAACGCACGGATGGTGCTTTCGATCTCGGCGTCGCGTATGAGTTGGAGCCGCTGGCCGGATTGCGCCCACGCGTTCGCCAGCGGCGTGGCGACCGCGAGAACGAGGCAGGCGAAGATGGCGAAGCGACGAGACACGAGGGTACCGATGGACAACGCTAGGGATGGGCGCTGGGGCCGTCAATCGCGTGTCGTCGCGCTCCTCGCCGCCGCCTGTTTGATGCTCGCCGCTTGTGGCGAAAGTGGGACACGCGCGCCGGAGATCGCGAGCGCGGCCGATGCGCGCCAGGGCGGCATTCGTAGCCAGGGCGTCGTCGTGACCGACAGCTTCCGGGCCTATGCCGGCGCCGATGAGGGGTTCGCCGCCGAGGCCGCGCGCGACGCTCTCAACGCGGGTGGCAATGCGGTCGACGCCGTGGTCGCCGGCTACTTCGCCCTTGCGGTCACGCTTCCGTCGGCGGCGAGGGGCACGGAAAGCTTCGCTGGGAGCAGCTTGTCGCGCCCGCCGAGCGTCTCGCGCGCGCCGGCGTGCCGGTGTCGCCGGGCTTGGCCCGCGATCTCCAGGCGGCGGGCCTCTCATCACCCGGCTCAGTGTGGCTCCAGCCCGACCTAGCCGCCGTGCTGGGCGCGCTTCGCCAAAGCGGCGGCGGCGATTTTGCCCAGGGCCGGCTCGCGCGCCAGTTGGCCGAACAATCCGCCCCGACCGGCGCGGGACTGTCGCTCGACACAATCCGGGCCGCCATTCCGATCGCAGGACCCACGGTGACCGAGGCGTTCGGCTCCCATCGAGTGCATGGTGTGCCCGCGCCACTCGGCGGGCCGCAGGCGCTGGCCGCTTGGCGTGGCGGGGCAGCCGCGACCGGCGCGGGCGGAGGCGTGGCCGGCGTGGTCGCTGTGGACTCCGAGGCTTCCGCCGCGGCTTGCAGCTTCTCAATGGGCGTACCGTTCGGGGCGCGGACGGTCGTTCCGGGCATGGGGATCTGGCTGGCAGCACCCGCTGGTGATCCCGTCAGCCCGTTGATCGTGGCCAACCCGGCCAATGGTGAGTTCTTCTTCGCGGGCGTCGCGCGATCGGGCTCGCAGATCGGTGCCTTCGCACGCGCGGCACTGGCGGGCGATGGCGCGGTCGAGCAGGCGTTCGCAAGCCGCGGGGCGGGTGTGACGGCCATCGCGTGTCCGCGAGGTTTGCGCGGAAACCAGCAGAGTTGCCGCGCCGGCACCGATCCCGGCGGCTTCGGGCTCGTGGTTCCGGCCTTGGGGCGTTGATCGTGTCTGGAGGTCGCGTGTCGCGACGCGGCGCTGCGGTCGATCCGTTCATCGTCATGGACGTGATGGCCGCCGCCGCCGAGAAGGAGGCGGTCGGCGAGCGCGTCGTCCATCTTGAAGTCGGACAACCCAGCACCGCTGCCCCCAGGATGGCGATCGCAGCGGCCCATGCGGCGCTCGATGCCGACCGTCTGGGCTACGTGGCCGCGCTCGGCTTGCCGGCGCTACGCGAGCGCATCGCGCGGCACTATCGCGAACGCTATGGTGTCGCGGTTCCGGTGGAACGGATCGTGGTGACCACCGGCTCGTCGGGCGGGTTTCCGCTCGCGTTTCTCGCCGCGTTCGACGCCGGTGAGCGGATCGCGCTCGCGGCGCCCGGGTACCCGGCGTACCGCAACGTGCTCGCGGCTCTCAACCTTGAAGCTGTCGATCTGCCGACGACGGCCGAGGATCGATTTCAGCCGCGACTGCTGAGGCACTCGAGCGCGCCGGACCCATCTCTGGTCTGATCGTCGCCAGCCCGTCCAATCCCACCGGCACGATGGTGACGCCAGCGGAGCTCAAGCGGCTGGCCGAATGGTGCCACGCGCGCGGCGTTCGGCTGGTCTCGGATGAGATCTACCACGGCATCGTCTACGAGGGAGAGACTGCAACAGCCGCCGCGTTCTCGAGCAGTGCGATCGTGCTGAACAGCTTTTCAAAATACTTCTCGATGACGGGCTGGCGGGTCGGCTGGCTGGTCCTGCCGGAAGAGCTGGTTCGACCCGTGGAGCGCCTCAGCCAGAATCTATTCATCTCGGTGCCCACGCTGTCGCAGCACGTGGCGCTAGCGGCGATGGAGTGTCGCGACGAGCTCGATGGCCATGTGCGCCGCTATCGCGCCAACCGTGATCTCCTGATGGCGGGTCTCCCGGC
>Ga0194124_10006288_pt1 | contig 10665 bp, 9 predicted proteins | sample TA2KigCas0mmetaG_FD_148605 | JGI IMG/M metagenome (GOLD analysis project Ga0194124, IMG submission 148605) | Freshwater microbial communities from Lake Tanganyika, Tanzania - TA2015031 Kigoma Deep Cast 0m | ecosystem: Environmental > Aquatic > Freshwater > Lake | place: Tanzania: Lake Tanganyika...
TTTCCGTCCATGCTCTACCTCCGTCTTTACGATCGGTAGCGCAGTGCGCTGTCTCAGGAAACCGTGCCCCACCCCACCGCGTTCGCCGGCGCGCCCGCCGCAGTGCTCGCGCAAACCGCCAAGCCGCCCGCGGCACCGGCTCCCGCCGCGCCGACGACCGAGCTGATCGACATCAACACCGCCGACAAGGCGACGTTGATGACCCTGGACGGCATCGGCGAGGCGCGCAGCGACGCCATCATCAAGGGCCGCCCCTACCGCGCCAAGAACGAGCTGGCCGACAAGGGCGTCATTCCCGAGGCGGTCTACGACAAGATCAAGGACCGGATCATCGCCCGTCAGCCGCCGCCGAAGCCGGCCACGCCCGCCAAGAAGTAGTCGCCTAGGGGGGCATTTGATGAATGCTGCTGGAAACCTTGGCGGTCTATAAATAACAGAAGATTTTTGTTTAAAGTAGGGATTTAACATTATCGGTTGCGGAAGGGCGCCGGCTCGCCGATATGGGCGGCATGCGCATCACTCTCAGCCGGCTGCCGCCGCTCAACTCGCTGCGCGCCTTCGTGGTGGCGGCCAAGCACATGAGCTTCTCCAAGGCGGCCAGCGAGCTGCATGTGACGCCGGCGGCGGTGAGCCAGCAGATCCGCCAACTCGAGGACTATCTCGGCGTCGAGCTGTTCAAGCGCTCGAACCGCAACCTCTTGCTGACCACCGAGGGCCAGAGCTGCCTGCCCGGCCTGACCGAGGCCTTCGACGGCATCGTGCAGTCGCTGCAGCTTCTGTCGGCCGGCGGCAAGTCGGGCCCGCTCACCGTCTCGGTGGCGCCATCTTTCGCGGCAAAATGGCTGGTGCCCCGGCTCGACGACTTCCGTCACGCCCAGCCCGAGATCGACGTGCGCATCACTGCCTCGATGAACCTGGTCGACTTCGACGCCGACGACATCGACTGCGCCATCCGCTACGGCGCCGGCAACTACGCACCGCTGTTCCACGAGAAGATCCTCGAGGAGACGGTCTTCCCGGTGTGCAGCCCCTCGCTGGAGGTGATCGGCCGCCTGCCGGCGACGCCCGATGATCTGCGCCATCTCACCCTGCTGCACGACGACAGCCCCGATCAGGATCCGAGCTGCCCGGACTGGCGCATGTGGCTGCGCGCCGCCGGCGTGAGCGGCATCGATTCGGCGCGCGGCGTGCGCTTCAACCAGTCGAGCCTGGTGCTGGAGGCGGCGATCGCCGGCCAGGGCGTGGCGCTGGCCAAGGGCCGACTGGCCGCCGACGACATCCGCGCCGGCCGGTTGATCCGCCCGTTCAACGTCTCGCAGACGCTGGACTTCGCCTACCACTTCGTCTGCCCGACGCGGAAGACGGCGCAGCCCAAGGTCGCCGCCTTCCTGTCCTGGCTGCGCGCCCAGGCCGGCGGTGACGTCGCTATTGAATCGGCGACGGCGGGGCAGGCGGTGTGACCGCGCACGTCGTCGCGCGCCGGGCGCCAGCCCTGGGTCGGCGCGTCGACTCCTGGGTGGACAAGGCCTGGTTCGGGTTTCGCGCCAACGGCTTGCGCCTGCGTCGCGCCGTCCGCGACTGGGGCGCGCGCGACTCGTTCGCCGATGAGCGCGTGGCGGGGTTTGCCGACTGGTCCACCATCATCGGCGCCTCACATACACCGCTGTGGCGCCTCGCGCGGACCGACGAAGCCGGCGCGGGCGCCGAATGGAAACTGACCGCCGGCAAGGTGCAGAACCTGCGCGTCGCGGCCCGCCGCCTGAACGGACTCCTCATTCCCGCCGGCGCGCTGTTCAGCTTTTGGCGCGCGCTGGGCCGGCCGACCGGCGCCCGGGGCTATGTTGCCGGCCGCGAGCTGCGCGAAGGCTGCATGGTGGCGAGCACCGGCGGCGGGCTGTGCCAGCTCTCCAACGCGCTTTACGCCGCGGCGCTCGACGCTGGACTGGAGATCGTCGAGCGCCACGCGCATTCGAAAATCGTGCCCGGCTCGCTCGCCGAGCACGGGCGCGACGCCACCGTGTTCTGGAACTATGTCGACCTGCGCTTTCGCGCCGCGGCCGATTGCGTGCTCGACGTCCATCTCGATGCGACGCATCTGCACGTGACGTTGCGCGCTCGCGACGCGGCGCCGGTTGCTACTCAGGTCGCTACTCCTGTCGCTGCCCCACGAGCGCCCGCGGCAGGCACGGGCGTGCCTCACGATCACAATCACGCCCACGATTGCATCGGCTGCGAGCAGGTGGACTGCGTCGAGTACATCGCGCCGGTGACACAGGCCGGCCACACCGCCTGGCTGCTCGACGAAGTTTGGCCGGAGTTCGACGGCTGGATGGTCAAGCGCGCGCGTGCCGGCGATCATGTATCGCTGCCGTTGGACGGCACGCGCCGCGGCCGCGCCGCCTATGCCTGGTCGGTGGCCGCGCTGCCCGAGCCGCGGGTCCGTGAACATGCAATGCTCGCCGCCGTGCGCGGCCTCGCCACGCGCCTGCTCGGCGCCCAGGGCGCGGCGCGGCAGCGCGGTCTGCTGCGGCTCGATCGCCGGCTCGCGTCGGCTTACGCGCGTGACCTCGCGCCCGAAGCCGATCGCCTGGTGATTTCGCTTAACCTCGTGCCGCATCTGTGGCGCGCCGGCGTGCTCGGCGGACGGCACTACAGCGTGCTGCTGAACCGCGCGCCACTGAGCCTGCTGCACGCCCAGCTCGACCGCGCGCATGCGCTGCATCCGGACTCACCCACCCTTGCCGACTTCCGCGCCGACGCCGCGTTGGTTGAGGCGGAGGAGGAAGCCCTGCGCGGCGCCCATGCCCTGGTCACGCCGCACGCGGCGGTGGCGGCCTATTGCCGTGCGCGCTATGGCGGGCTGGTCCAGCAACTCGACTGGTCGCTTCCCCCCAAGGTACACGACACGTCGCACGACATCGCACACACGTTCGCGCCGCGCCGCGCCGTGCTCTTCCCTGCCTCTGCCCTGGGCCGCAAAGGCGCCTACGAAGTGCGCGCCGCCTGCCGCGCGCTCGGCCTGCCAGTGCGCGTGCTGGGCGAAGCGAGCGAGGGCGGAGACTTCTGGTCCGGCGTCGATGCGTCCCCCGCCGATCGCCGCGACAAGTGGGCCGGCGTCGCCTGCGTCGTCCTGCCGGCCTTTGTCGAGCACCGCCCGCGCCTGCTGCTTCAAGCGCTCGCGCGCGGCGTGCCGGTGCTGTGCTCACAGGAGTGCGGTCTGTCGGACGACATACCGGGTGTGCGCATCGTGCCGGCCGGTGACGCCGCGACCTTGACCACGGCGCTCGCGCAGGCCCTGTCGCGGTGAGATAGACTGGATCTCGGGACGAGCCTTCGATGGCCCGTTCCGTCGCGCGTCTGGTCGTCTGGCTGCTGCTGGTCGGCGCTCACTTGCTCTTCCTGCCGAAGTACTCGCCCGACCTGAACCCCATCGAGCAGGTCTTTGCCAAGCTCGAGCACTTCCTGCGCAAGACCGTCGCCAGGACCGGCGACGCCATCTGCGATGCCATCGCCGAGACTCTCCAGCGCTTCCCCGCACACGAGTGCGCCAACGTCTTCGTCAATTCAGGCTACGCTCGTGCCGAGTGTCATCACGCTCTAGGATGACCTATCACCGTGGCGAACTGGCGATCTGGAGGATGACATGGCCCGATTGCAAACGCCGATCTGCGCGCGGCTCGGCATCGAGTATCCCGTGCTCCAAGCCGGCATGGGTTGGGTGGCTCGCGCTGATCTCGCCGCTGCTGTTTCAGCCGCCGGCGGCCTCGGCGTGATCGGGGCGGGGTCGACCATGACCCGCGACGAGCTACGCAGCGATATCCGCCGCGTGCGTGCGCTGACGGACAAGCCGTTCGGTGTCGATATCCTGTTCGCCACCATTGGCGGCAAGGGCGGGGAACTCGGCGTGGCCAGCTCCGGCGCATCCGTGGCCGCACGGCCGAGTCCTGGAACACCCCCAGGTCAGGGCGGCGAGGCGCGCGACGACGTCACCCGCATCAGCCAGTACACGAACGCGGTCCAGCAGATGATCGATGTCGTCCTGGATGAGCGCGTGCCGGTGCTGATCTCGGGTCTCGGCAGCCCGGCCGCGGTGATTCCCGCCGCCCGTGAACGTGGCATCTACGTCATGTCCGTGGTCGGCGCGGTCCGCCATGCCATCAAGGCCGTCGCCGACGGTGTCGATGCGGTGATCGCCTCCGGCATGGATGGCGGCGGCCATGTCGGCAGCATCGGCACGGCGGCGCTGGTCCCGGCAGTGGTCGATGCCGTCAAGGTGCCGGTCATCGCTGGCGGCGGGCTGGCCGATGGGCGTGGGCTTGCGGCCGCCCTGGCTTTCGGAGCCCAAGGCGTCTGGATGGGCACGCGCTTCATCGCAACGCCCGAGTCGCGCAGTCATCAGAACTTCAAGCGCAAGATCGTGGACACCGAGGTCGCCGGCACGACCGTGACACGGGCCCACAGCGGCAAGCCTTGCCGGCTCATAGCGAACGACTTCACACGCTCCTGGATCGGCCGTGAGAAAGAGATCAAACCCTTCCCGCTGCAGGCCCTCGAGGTCGGGCATGCCGCATCCGAGGTCGGCCGGCTCGAAGGCGATGTCGAGAACGGCGTGCTGCCGACAGGTCAGAGCTGCGGATTGATCGCCGATGTCGTGCCGGCCGGCGAGGTCGTTCGGCGGGTGGTGGACGAGGCGCTGACGGCAATGAAACGCATGCGGGCGCTCGGCGGTTGAGTATGTGCCGGGGCAGCGAAAGAACGAGACCCAAAATCAATCGCCGAAGCCCCGGGCGCGTTGCGCGCCATCCACGTAGGGCTTGGGATGGCGCGTATACGAGGCCGCGCCGCCGCTATTGCAAGCGCGTCTCGCGCATGGCCGGGACTCGCTAGAGCGCGATCCAATCGAACAGACCCAACTGTCATCCCGAGCGTAGCGAGGGATCTAGGCAGCTTTCCTGGATCCCTCGCTACGCTCGGGATGACAGCACTGATTCGATCCGATCGGAACGTGCTCTAGAGTTTCGAGACCCTTACGCTTGCGTCGGCGCGTTTTTCGAGGCCGGGGAGGAGTTCGATCCCGAGGCCCGGTCGGCCGGAGACCGTGACCTGGCCGTTGGCGACGACCGGCAGGCCCTCGCTCACTTCCCGGTACCAGCCGGTATAGAATGCGCGCACGCATTCCTGGATCAGCGCGTTGCGCGCGTGCAGCGAGAAATGGCACGAGGCCGCGTAGACGACCGGTCCCGTGCAATCGTGCGGCGCCACGGGCACGTGATAGGCCTCCGCCATGCCGGCGATCTTGCGCGCCTCGGTCAGGCCGCCGCACCAGGAAAGGTCAAGCATGGCGACGCCGGCGGTGCCCGTCTCCAGATACTCCCGGAACGAATGCGTGGTCGCGAGGGTTTCGGAAGCGCAAGTCCACGCTTTGGAGTGCCGCGCGTATTCCGCAAGGTCGCCGATATTGTCGAGCCGGAACGGGTCCTCGTGCCAATAGGTGCCGTAGGGTTCGAGGGCGCGGGCCAGTTTCTTGGCCATGGGCAGGCTCCACAGCGAGTGGAACTCGACCATGATGTCCATCTTGTCGCCGACCGCTTTGCGGATTTTCTCGAAGGGTTCGAGCGCGCGCTTCAGTTCCTCTGCCGAGATGTCCCACCCGTGCGTGCGTTCGGCGGCGATATCGAAAGGCCAGATCTTCATGCCCGTGATGCCCTGATCGAGCAGGGAATGCGCGAGCTCATCGGCGCGATTGAGGAACGCGTCGAGATCCTCGTAAGGCCCGTCGCCTTCGCCAAGATGCCAATTGGCGACGGCCTGGGCTTGGGCGTCGCGGATGTATTTGTAGCCCGCGCAGGTGTTGTAAACGCGAATCGAGTCCCGGCTCTTGCCGCCGAGCGCCACGCACACGGGCAGCTTCAGCGCCTTGCCGAAAATGTCCCAGAGCGCGATATCGATCGCCGAATTCCCGCGCGTTTCCACGCCGGCCGAACGCCAGCCGAGATAGCCTTGCAGCGCCGCGCCGATCGCGTCGATCGCCATCGGATCCTTGCCGAGCAGCTTGGGTGCGGCTTGTTCGTGCAAATAGGCCTCGACCGCGCCGGGGCCGAAAAACGTCTCGCCCAGGCCGACGATGCCCTCGTCGGTATGGAGCTTCACCCACAGAAGGTTGGCGAACTCCCGCAAGCGCAGCGTTTCGATCGCGACGATCTTCATGGGCGATCCTCAACCGACGTTTCCCGGATGGGCGGCCGATCCGCCCCCGATCGACGGCAGAATAGCCCGGCCCTGATCCTCTCCGAAGGGGGAAGCGCGTAGCGACAACGTCCGTCGCAACAGAATCGTCGTCTTGACCGATATGCAGCACCCCAGACGTGCGACTGTGGCCTGTCTCGCACAGTGCGGGCGCGTTTCGCCTGTCGCCTGCTCCGCGCGATCGCGCTTATCGTGCCGGCCGGCGACGCCGCGACCTTGACCACGGCGCTCGCGCAGGCCCTGTCGCGGTGAGATAGACTGGATCTCGGGAGGAGCCCTCAATGGCCCGTTCCGTCGCGCGTCTGGTCGTTTCGCTGCTGCTGCTGGTCGCCGCATGGGCGCCGACGGTGGCGCAGTTCGATCCGGCGAAGGTGCCGGCGCAGGCGCCCGGCGTCGCCGCGCTCTATCCCGAGCCGCGCGTCGCCTACACCACGCCGTCCTTCGCGCCCGGCCGCGCCGACTTCACCTCCCATGCCGAGCTGACGGCGTTTCTCGCGACGACCATCGAAGGCGTGACGCATGGCGCCGTGCGCACCATGGGCCGGTCGCAGGACGGCCGCACCATCGCGGCCGTGATCTTCGCGCGCGGCGATCCAGACATCGCCGCCCTGCGTCGCAACGGGCGGCCCACCGTGCTGATCGTCGGCCTGCAGCACGGCAACGAGCCGGCGGGTGGCGAGGCGGCGCTGGTGGTGATCGAGCGCCTGGCGCGCGGCGATCTCGCGCCGCTGCTCGAGCACATCAACGTCGTGGTGGTGCCGCGCGCCAACCCAGACGGCGCCGAGGTATTCCGCCGCGTCGCCAGCGACGGCGTCGACATCAATCGCGATCATGTGCTGGCGCGCACGCCGGAGGCGCGCGTGCTGATCGGCCTGATGCGCGAGCTCGATCCGGCGCTCGTGGTCGATGCGCACGAGTACAGCGTGGCCGGCAGCTGGCTGCGCAATTTCGGCGGTCTGGCGCGGCCTGACGTGCTGATCCAGGCCGCGACCCAGGCCAACCTCACGCCGGCCATCGCGCTGTTACAGGACGGCACCTTCCTGCCGGCGCTGCGCAACGCCTTCGACGCGGGCGGCCTGACGCACGACTGGTACTTCACCGCCGATCGCGATCCCAGGGTGGTCAACATGGGCGGCATCGAGCCAGAGCTGGCGCGCAACGCCTCGGGTCTGCGCCACGCCGCCGGCATCCTGATCGAGACGCGCGGCATCGGCATTGGTCGCACCAACTGGAAGCGCCGGGTCTTCTCCCAGGTCACCGCGATGGAAGCGGCGCTGCGGACCGCCGCCAAGAACCATGTCGCGCTCAACGTGGCGCGCGACGAGTCCCGCCGCTTCGACCTCGCCCGCGATTCCGCCCGTCCGCTCGTGGTGCGCGCCCGGCCGTCGCCCGAGCGGCGCGAGATGGTGTTCGTCGATCCCGCGAGCGGCGCGCCGCGCCCGGTGACGGTCGAGTGGCGGTCCTCGCTGAAGTTGATTCCCGAGGTGAGCCGGCCGCGGCCCTGGGGCTACGTGCTGCCGCCATCGGCGATGGCGGCGGCGCGTCGTCTGGTCGAGCTGGGCATCGCCGTCGATACCTTGGGCGCCGAGGCTCGCCTGCCCGTCGAGCGCTATCGTACGCTCGCCACGGAGCGCGGGGCGGGCGAGACGATCCTGGGGCGCTTCGAGCTGGAGCGGGTCGAAGAAACGATAGCCGCCGGCAGCTTCCTGGTGACGCTCGACCAGCGGCTGGCGACCCTGGCGGCGCTGCTGCTCGAGCCGGACAGCGCCTCGGGTTACGTGGCCCATCGCCTGGTCGCCCTCGACACGGCGGGCCGCGTGCCGATCCTGCGCCTCGCCGACGCCCCCGATACGCATGTCTTGGCGCTCCACCCCCTGCGATGACATAGTCTGCGCGCATGGCTGGAGCCGACGACACCATCTACGCGCTCGCCACGGCGGCGCCCACGCGGCGCGCCGGGGCCGGCATCGCCGTCATCCGCGTTTCCGGCAAGCGCGCCGATGACGCCTATGTCTTCCTGACCGAGCCGGGCGCCTTCCAGCGCGGCTTCTCGGCGCGCGACCCCAGCCTGCCCTCGTCGCGGCGCGCCATGGTGAAGGCGCTCCTCGATCCGCAGACCGGCGAGGTGGTCGATCGCGGTCTGGCGATATGGTTCCAGGCGCCGGGCTCCTACACCGGCGAGGGGATGGCCGAGTTCCACCTCCATGGCGGCCGCGCCGTGATCGCCGCGGCGCTGTCGGCGCTGGCCAAGCTCGATTTCTGCCGCCTCGCCGAGCCGGGCGAGTTCACGCGGCGCGCCTTCGAGCACAACAAGCTCGACCTGACGTCGGCCGAGGCGGTCGCCGACCTCGTCGCCGCCGAGACCACGGCGCAACGCCGACAGGCGCTGCGCCAGTACGACGGCGCGCTGTTCAAGCTGTACGACGGCTGGCGCGACACGCTGCTGCGCGCCGTGGCGCATCTCGAGGCCAGCATCGACTTTCCCGACGAGAACCTGCCGACCAACGTGGTCGCCAGGATCTGGCCCGAGGTCGAGCGCCTGCGCGGCGAGATCGCCACGCATCTCGACGATCGTCGCGGCGAGCGCCTGCGCGACGGCGTGACCATCGCCATCATCGGTCCACCCAACGCCGGCAAATCCTCGCTGCTCAACCTGATCGCCAAACGCGACGCGGCGATCGTGTCGGAGACCGCCGGCACGACGCGCGACGTGATCGAGGTGCATCTCGATCTCGGCGGCTATCCCGTAACCCTCGCCGACACCGCCGGCCTGCGCGACGGCGTGACCATCGCCATCATCGGTCCACCCAACGCCGGCAAGTCCTCGCTGCTCAACCTGATCGCCAAGCGCGATGCGGCGATCGTGTCGGAGACCGCCGGCACGACGCGCGACGTGATCGAGGTGCATCTCGATCTCGGCGGCTATCCCGTGACCCTCGCCGACACCGCCGGCCTGCGCGATTCGGCCGATCCAATCGAGCGGGAAGGCGTGCGCCGCGCCCGGGCGCGCGCCAGCGACGCCGACATCCGCGTGCTGGTGGTGCAGGCGGCGGAGTCGCCCGGTGTGTCGGACGACTGGCGACGCGTGGCGCGCGATGTGTGGAGCACCGCCGATGTCTGGGACGGCGCCACCGACCTGGTGGTGGTCAACAAGATCGACCTGTTGGCCGACAACGGCGCCGGGATCGACCCGGCGGCCCAGGACATCGCCGCCGACGGCACGCGTCGCGCGACCTATCTCGGCGTCTCGGCGCTGTCGGGCCACGGCGTGCCTGATCTGCTCGAGCGGCTCGAAGGCGCCGTGGCGGCGATGCTCGGCGACGTCGAGATCGTCGGCGAGCACACCGCGCTCTTGGCGCGCGCCAGCGCCACGCCGCCGCCGCTTACCCGCGCGCGCCACCGCGAGGCGCTGACGCAGTGCGCCCAGGCGCTCGATCGCGCCATGGCGGCGGCGCGCGCCAATCCCCGCATGCCCGAGCTGATCGCCGAGGATCTGCGACTCGCCGGCCGCGCCCTGGCGCGCATCACCGGCCGCATGGACGTCGAGGACATGCTCGACGTGGTGTTCCGGGATTTCTGTATCGGGAAGTGATCGGCGGCGCCGCCGGCTGCGGCGATCCCGGGAAGCGCGATCCGGCGGCTAGCGTCGCCCTTCCAGGCGGAAGCCGTACTCCTCCAGGCTTGCCACCGGCCGCGGCCAACTGCGCCGCGCCGCCACGATGCCGAGCGCCGTCATCACGCCCGGGAGCAGCGGCACCAGCAGCCGGCCCCACCACGGCTCATTGGTGAGCAAGAACAGCGCGACGTAGCTCGTGGCCAGGAACAGCGCGCCCATCATGACCGGAAAGAGCAGCGAACCGACCACCGAGGTGCCGGCCTCCATGCGGGCCAGCCGCCCGTCCGCGGCCATCGCCGCCGCGAACCCGCGCATCGTCGCGAGGTAGCCGCCGGCATCGCCGGTGCCCGACACCACGAACGCCAGCATGCCGCCGTCGCTCAGCCAGAGCCGCGTCTCGTAGCTGGGGCCGTACTTGTGCGCGTCGTCGCGGCCCGACCGCAGGCGCGCGACCTGGGCGGGCGCGATCCGTTGCTCGCCGCCCTCAGCGCCACGAAGCGTCAGCGCCGCGCCGTCGAAGGATACGGTGCCCCGGAGGCCGAGCCGACGCGGGAAGCGGAACGACGGCTGGCTGAAGGCGGCGTTCATCGTGCGGTGGCCGCCACCTGGCGCGAGAACGTCTTGCGCATGGCGCGGGCGTGCTCGCCCTTGCGGTCCGGCGAGCAGGTCCGCCGTCGGCGAGCATCCTCACCGCGCCGTTCCGCTCCGCCCGACACCCGAACCTTCATTGTCTGTCGTGTCCATGATCGAGATCGTAGACACGATCATCGTGCCACGCCATCGGCACCCTGTCGGTGCGAGCC
>Ga0194124_10006302_pt1 | contig 10648 bp, 8 predicted proteins | sample TA2KigCas0mmetaG_FD_148605 | JGI IMG/M metagenome (GOLD analysis project Ga0194124, IMG submission 148605) | Freshwater microbial communities from Lake Tanganyika, Tanzania - TA2015031 Kigoma Deep Cast 0m | ecosystem: Environmental > Aquatic > Freshwater > Lake | place: Tanzania: Lake Tanganyika...
AAAAACCTGCGACCGAGGCATCACGACGTAGGGATGGTGCGCGGCATACAGGCTGCGCCATCGGCCGACATTCGAGACCGCTCGCATCGCAGCGATCGTGCGGCCCGCAAAGATCGCGACGTTTGCCTCCTGCCAGCGCCGCGGCTCCTTGCCGAGGCGGATCTTCCACCACCCGGCGCGGATCGGATCCGCGGAGTACCCGACCACCTGCGACACGGCGGCGCGATCGCCCTCCTGCACGAGGAAGCTCGTCACTACGCTGCGCGGACCGCGCTCGACGATGGCGAAGGTGATGCCGAGATGCGACAGCTCGGCACGCGCCCCGTCTTCGGCCACGATCACGCCGGGCTGGGTCCCGCCCAGCGTCACCTTCGCGAGGTCGAACGCGCTCTTGCCAGCCTCCTCGGCGTCGTCGCCAGGCGCGAGCGGCTCCGGAGCTCGCACCGCGGGCTTTACGCCAGAGCCAGTCGCGCCGCCGCCGGAGGGTTTCCGCTTCGAGGAGGCCATCGTGTCGAAATGCGAGCATGCCAGCACAGGCTCGGCGCCTCAACCACTCCGCGCGCCGACCGCGCTCGTCGCCTCACCAGCGCTCGCGGCTCACGCGCCACAGGATGCGGGCGAGGAGCGCAGCCGACACGAACGCGAGGCCGAGTTGCAGCCGGTGGAGCGCGACCGAGCTCGCCGCGACGCCGTCGAGGGCGAGCGCGAACGCGCCGAGGCTCACCGCGATGACGACCAGCACCGCGCGATTCACGAGGCGCTCGTGTTGCGCGAGCCGCCGATCGGCGTGCGTGTCGTTCACTTGGATGCCGAGCTTCCGCTCGTCGATCTGCTGCAGGATCTGCTGCAAGCTGACCGGCAGCCGACGACCGAGCTTGCCGAAGGCGCGCATCGTGTCGACGGTCGTTCGGAGGAGCGCCTCGGGCTCGTAGCGCCTCGCGATGAGTTGCTCGACGTACGGCTGGCACGCCGCGATGATGTCGAGGTCAGGGCTTATCTGCTTGCCGATCCCCTCGACGGTCATGAGCGCCTTGAAGAACATCGTGTAGTCCGGCGGGACGCGCACGTTGTGGCGCATCGCGCCGTCGACGATGTCACGGAGCACCGCTCCTAAGTCGACGTCCGCGAGCGACGTCGAGGAGAGATGCTGGTCCATCAGCTCCGAGACGTCCCGCTCCCACGCGGTGTAGTCGACCGCGTCCGTCTTCAGGCTGATGTCGTAGAGCGCGCGCGCGACCCCCTCGTGGCTGCGGAGGCTTAGCGCCAGCAGCAGATCGGCGAGCGCATCGCGCATCGACGGGCTCATGCGTCCGACGAGCCCGAAGTCGATGAGCCCGATGCGCTTGTCGTCGAGGACGAACAGGTTTCCGGGGTGCAGATCCCCGTGAAAGAATCCGTCCTCGAACACCTGCTTGAACAGCATGCGCACGACCTCGCGCGCGATCGGGTCCATGTCGTGCCGGCCGACGGCGTCGACGATCTTCACGCCGTGCAGGCGCTCCATGACGAGCACGCGATCGGTGCTCCGCCCGGTGAACACCTTCGGGATGTGGATGAGCTCCCAGCTCTCGAAGTTCTTCGCAAAGCGCGCCGAGTTTCGGGCCTCGCCGGTGAAGTCGAGCTCACGGCGGATCGCCCGGTCGAACTCGTGCGCGACCGCGGCCGGGCCGAACGCGCGAGCCTCGGGAAACGCGTCTTCGATCTTGCGCGCGAAGAGGTGAAGGATGTTGAGATCGGCCTCGATCGTCTCGCGGACCCCGGGCCGCTGCACCTTCACCACGACCTCTTCGCCGCTCTTGAGGCGCGCGGTGTGGACTTGCGCGATGCTGGCACACGCGAGCGGCTCGGCGCTGAACTCGTCGAAGACGCTGTCGACCGGCGCGCCGAGGCTCGTCTCGATCACCTTGCGGACCTCGTCGAGGGCGATGGGTGAGACGCGATCCTGGAGGCGCTCGAGCGCGACGCAGTACTCGGCCGGGATGAGGTCGTGCCGCGTCGACAGGATTTGTCCGAGCTTCACGAACGTGGGGCCGAGATCCTGGAGCACGAGCGGGAGGCGCTCCGCGAGGTCGGCGCGCGTCGCTTCCGGCGAGGCTTCGGCCGTCGTCGTGCCGAGCTGTTCGGCGAGCTCGGCGTCGCCGCGCGTCATCCCGCGGACGAGGTGACCGTAGCCGTGGCGCGCGAGCACCGTCGTGATCTGCCGCATGCGCGCGAGGTCCTTCAGCGCCGATCGCGCTGCTCGCAGGTTTTGCAGCAGGGTACGGGAGGACGACATCGAGGCCTCGCATCCTAGCCCGAACGAGCGCCGCGATGTGCGCGTTCGGCTCGGGTTGTGCCAGACCATCTGGCAGGTAGACTGGCCCGCGATGAGCGTCGCCCAGGTCCGCACGGCGTCCGCACCCGAGGTGCTGCGCGAGGCGCTCGCTCGCCTCGATGCCGGTGGCCGCGTGGTGGTCGCGACGGTCCTGCGACGACGGGGCTCGGCTCCCTCGACGCCGGGGCAGAAGCTTGCGCTGCTCACGCGCGACGAGGCGCTCGGCACCGTCGGGGGTGGCGCGGTCGAGCGTGAGGTCCTCGCCGCGATGCAGCGGGCGTTCGACGGCGGCAAGTGCGAGCCCGAGATCGTTCGGCACGAGCTCGGCGCCTCGCTCGGCATGTGTTGCGGCGGGGCGGTCGAGGTGTTGATCGAGCCGATGGAGGCGAGCGTACGCGTGCTCGTCGTCGGCGCGGGCCACGTCGGAGCTGCGCTCGCGCCGATCCTCGCCGGGCTTGGGTTTCGCGTGGTCGTCGCCGATCCGCGCGACGGGGCCCTCGCGGCGCGCGGTCTCGCTTCGGGGCCAAACCTCGTCGCACTCGGGCTCGAGCACGACGACGATGAGGTGCTCGCCGCGCTGGGCGACCCGTCCGCCGCGATCGTCCTCGTGATGACGCACGACCATCAGCTCGATCAGGAAATCCTCGAGTGGGCGCTCGGGCTCGGTGCTCGCTTCGTCGGTGGGGTCGGGAGCCGCGCGAAGGCCGCGCGCACGCGACAGCGGCTCGAGGCGAAGGGCTTCGTCGAGGCCGACATCGAGCGCGTCCGGATGCCGCTCGGGCTCGCGATCGGGGCCCGCTCACCAGGCGAGATCGCCATCTCGATCGCGGCGGAGGTCGTGTCGCTGCGCGCCGCGTGGGTCGCGGCTGCGTCGCGAGAGGTCATGTCGGCGACGTGACCCTGCCGGTAGCGCTCGTGCTCGCGGCCGGTCGGGGCACGCGCTTCGGTGGGCCAAAGGTGCTCGCTCCGTGGGCGTGCGGTGACCGGTCGAGAGCCCTCGGTCTCGCCCACGTCGAGGCGCGCGCGCGTGACTCTCGAGAGACGTTGCTCGTCGTTCGCGCGAGTGAGGTCGCCGCGCTCGAGGCCCAGGGCGTCGCTGCGAACGGGCGGCTCGTGATCTCGGAGGAGCGCGAGGAGCACGGCGCCGCAGGCTCGCTCGCGCGCGGGCTCGCGGCCCTCGAGCCGCGGTTCGAAGGTTGGGTGCTCGTGACGCCCGTCGACGTGCCGCCGGCCCGGACCGACGTCGTCGCCGCGCTCGTTGCGGCTGCCACGACCGGTCGGACGGTCCTCGCGGTCAGGCCGACTCACGGGGGCCGCGGCGGACACCCGGTGCTCGTGCGCGTCGACGTGCTGCGGCGCGCGTACGCCTCCGATCGACCCCCGCTCCGCGAGGTGCTCCGTGGCCTCGATGCGATGCTCGTGGACGTGGAGGTGAGCGACGCCGAGGTGCTACTCGACTTCGATACGCGCGAGGCGCTCGTTGCTCACGTGACGTGCGGCGCTCGGCAAGCTTGACCGCTCGTGCCGAGGACCGCAACATCGCCGCCTCGTCATGCACGACGCCAACAAGCCTCGAGACACGCGCGCCCCGGTCGTCGGTGAGAACGTCACACGCCTCGACGGCGCCGCGAAGGTGACCGGCGTCGCGCGCTACGTCGACGACCTCCCCGCGATGCCCGGTGAGCTCCACGGTGCCACCGTTCGGAGCCCGCTCCCGCGCGGCGTCCTCCGCGCCGTCATGCTCGTGTCGGCACCGCGAAGGACGTACCTGACAACGTCGTTCAGCTGATCGTCGACGATCAGCCGGTGCTCGCGGCCGAACGTGTCAACCACCGCTACGAGCCGGTCGCGCTCGTCGCGTGCGCCGACAAGGCCAAGCTCGCCCGGGCGGTCGCCGCCGTCACGCTCGACATCGAGCCGCTCCCCGCGGTGTTTGATGCCGAGGAGTCTCTGCTCGGCCGTACCGTCATCTGGGGCGAGTCCAACGTCCAGAACAGGTACCTCATCACCAAGGGCGCGGCCGACGCCGACGATGGCGAAGCGGCGTTCGAGGCCGCCCTGCGTGCCTGCGACGTCGTCGTCCGCGGCGAGTACTCGACGCACCATCAAGAGCAGCTCTACATCGAGACGAACGGCATGGTCGCTTGGTGGGACGATGACGGCGTCCATGCGACCGGCTCGCTCCAGTGCCCGTACTACGTGCACAAGGCGTTCAAGCGCTGCTTCCACCTCGAGGCGGAGCAGATCCACATCACCCAAGCGGTAACGGGCGGCGGCTTCGGCGGCAAGGAGGAGTACCCCTCGCTCATCGCGATGCACGCCGCGCTCCTCGCCAAGAAGAGCGGACGCCCGGTGCGCATGATCTACGACCGCGTCGAGGACTTCGAGGCGACCACCAAGCGTCATCCGTCCCGCTGCATCGTCGAGACCGGCTGCGACGCGGACGGCACGCTGCGCGCCCTGAAGATGCGCGTGCTCATGGACGCCGGCGCATACGTGACGCTCTCGCCCGTCGTCTTGTCGCGCGGGGTCTTGCACGCGGGCGGCTGTTACCGCTGGCGCGACGTTCGCATCGAGGGGGTCAGCGTCGCGACGAACACGCCCCCGAACGGAGCGTTCCGTGGTTTCGGCGCGCCTCAGACGACTTGGGCGATCGAGCGTCATCTCGACGCGGTCGCGCGTCGGCTCGGCATCGACGCGGGCGAGCTGAAGCGAAAGAACCTGCTCGCCGAGGGAGACTCGACCGCTACGAGCCAGGTGCTCCACGGGTCGCTCGGCGGCGCCGAGTGCGTCGAGAAGGCCTTCGCCGCGAGCGATTACGTCGCCAAGCGACGGCGTGGCCCCATCGTCGAAGGGCGCAAGGCACGCGGAATCGGCTGCTCGGTCTTCATGCACGGCGGCGGCTTCACCGGCTCGGGGGAGCGCATGCTGAAGGGCAAGGTCGCGGTCGACCTCTTGTTGGGCGGTCGGCTCGAGGTGCGCAGCGCGTCGACGGACATCGGCCAGGGCACCGAGACGATCTTCGCGCAGATCGCCGCCGACGCGGCCGGCGTCTCGATCTCCGCGGTGTCGGTCGCCGTCCCTTCGACGACGCGCGTGCCGGACTCGGGGCCGACCGTCGCCTCGCGCACCGTCATGGTCGTCGGGTCGATCGTCGAGCGCGCAGCCCGAGAGATCGCGGAGCGCGTGGAAGCGGTTCGCCGCGCGGGCGAGTCGTTCGCCGCGGCAGGCGACAGGCTGCTCGCTCAGGAGGGGCCGCAGACCGCCCTCGTCCAATACGAGCCTCCAGCGTGGGTGAACTGGGACGACAAGCGCTACAAGGGTGACGCCTATCCGGTGTACGCGTGGATGGTCGACGTCGCCGAGGTCGAGGTCGATCTCGACACGTTCGAGACGCGTGTCCTCGAGTTCTGGAGCGCGGCCGACGTCGGCAAGGCGATCCACCCCCTCATGTGCAAGGGCCAGCTCGAGGGTGGGAGCCTGCAGGCGATCGGCTGGGCGCTCTCCGAAGAGGTCGTCTGGAAGGACGGCGCGATCGTCAACCCGCGCATGACGAACTACATCATCCCGACCGCGCTCGACGCGCCTCCCTTCCACACCATCCTCGTCGAAGCGCCCTACGCGCACGGCCCTGGCGGCGGCGCGAAGGGGATTTCCGAGCTGCCGATGGACGGCGGCGCTTCCGCGGTCGCTGCCGCGGTCGAGCACGCGATCGGCGTCGCCATCGATCATCTCCCGCTCACTCCGGAACGACTGTTTGCGGCGTGGGCTCGCTCAAACTCGGAGGCTGCACAGTGAAGGTCGCACTTAAGGTGAACGGCGTGCAGCGGCACGTCGACATGGCGCCGCTCGCGCGGTTGCTCGACGCGCTCCGGGGCCCGCTCGGGCTCACCGGGACCAAAGAAGGGTGCGGCGAGGGCGAGTGCGGAAGCTGCGCGGTGTTCCTCGATGGAGTCCCCGTCAACGCGTGCCTCGTGCCGATCGGTCAGTGCGACGGTTGCGAGGTCGTCACCGTCGAAGGCCTCGCCGCGGCCGGGCACCTCGCGCCGCTCCAGGCTTGCATGGCCGAGCACGGCGGAGCGCAGTGTGGCATCTGCACGCCCGGCATGCTGATCGCGGCCGAGGCGCTGTTGCGTCGCAACCCCGATCCGACGCCGGTCGAGGTCCGCACGGCGATCGCTGGCAACCTGTGTCGCTGCACGGGCTACGAGCGCATCGTCCAGAGCGTCCTTCACGCGGCGCACGAGCTGCGCTCGACCGAGAAGGGAGCGGCCGAGTGAGCCTCGTCGATCTGCCTCGGTACGAGTTTGCCCGCCCCGCGACGCTCGACGAGACGTGCGCCATGCTCGCCGAGCGCGAGGCGAAGCGCGAGAAGACCGTGCTCCTCGCCGGTGGTACCGACTTCATGGTGCAGGTGAGTCAGGGCAAGCTCGCGAGCGACCCGCTGCCCTTGGTCGTTGACATCGGCCGGCTCGACGAGCTCCGCGGCGTTCGGCTCGACGGCTCGAGGCTGCGAATTGGTGCGGCGGTCACCTACCTCGAGCTCCAGCGGGATCCGATCGTCCGCGAGTACGCGCCACTCGTGGCGCAGATGACGCATGACATCGGCGGGCCGACGATCCAGGCGCGCGGCACCCTCGGCGGCAACCTCGCCACCGCCTCGCCGGCGGGCGACGGCATCGCGGCGATCGCCGCGTACGATCCGATCATCGAGGTGCAGAGCGTCCGCGGCCGTCGTCGAATTCCGATGGCCGAGCTGCAGACCGGCTACAAGGCGACCACGCGCGCAGGGGACGAGCTCATCGTCGCGATCGAGCTCCCGCTCCCAGCCCACGGCGCCGCGTGGTGCTGGCGCAAGGTGGGGACACGCCTCGCGCAGGCGATCTCGAAGGTGGCGCTCGGCGCGGTCGCCGAGGTGAGCGGCGGCAAGGTTGGACGCATCGGCCTCGCGATTGCCTCGGTGGGACCGACGACGTCGCTCTTGCCGCGGACGCGCGCGCTCGTGACGGCGACGCCCCTCGCGAACCTCACCGCGGCCACGGTCGACGCGGTCGTCGCGGAGGACGTCTCTCCGATCGATGACGTCCGCTCGACGCGGGAGTACCGCGTTCACACGGCGAAGGCGGTCGTCCGCGGCTTCCTACGCGAGCTCGGCGCGCCGGTCTGAGCGAGGCGACGGGTGCACTTTGGGTGCAAATTAAGCTACAGTTTCTTGTTGCGTTTCGTCACGCTCATCATGTGTTTGCTCGTCGCCGCCTGCGCCTCCAACGAGGACGGCAGTGGCGGCAGCGTTACGACAGGTGGCGTCACGACCTCGAGTACGGCGACCGGCGGCTCGGGACCGGCCTCAGGCAAGGTCCATGTGGTCGTGTTCACCCATATCGAGGACAACACCCCCGCCGGTGCCATCGGTACGCCGGTCGCGCGGCAGCAGTATCAGGCCCTGCGCGACAAGCTCGTCGAGCTCGCGTCGCGGGCCAAGAGCCGCGCCGTCCCGTGGGTGCTTCAGCCGGATTGGAAGTACCTGGTCGCTGCGCAGACCTACGAGGATGCTGCCATGACGGCCACGACCGACGGCAAGAACGTTTTCCGCTACCTGAAGGAGGATCTCGGCGTCTCGATCGATCCTCACGCCCACGAGAACAAGGGCTACAACTACACCGACGTCGCCCACCTCCTCGAGCTGTTGGGCGTCGGCGGCAGCCCGGTCATTGGCGGCCACATCTGGGATCCGTCCCTGCCCGAGTTTCAGCATTGGGAGCGATTTCGCGTCCCGGTGGCCGGGAAAAAGTTTCCGTCCGCGTCCTGGCGCGGAGAGATCCTCATCGGCTCCGGCACGCCGAATCACGTCAACGATCCGCTCGTGAGTGGGGCATGGCGCCCCCAGGATCCGGAGCACTACTTCGTCGACGCTCCAGGCGCCAACATCCTCGCGTTCGGCGCTTGGCACGACGGCGTCGTCGGCGTCGTCGAGCTCGTGAACCTGTACAAGTCTGGCGCGGTCCAGCCTTCCGAGCTTCTCACTGCCTCGTGGAACCTGAGGCCCGACGAGCTGACGGCCTCGAACGGAATCGACACCATCGACACCACGGTGCTGCAGCCGCTGGCCGAGATGCAGGCTGCCGGTACGGTGGTCGTGACTGACTTCACGACGCTGGCTGCGACGTTTGCGTCGACCTACGACGGAACGGCTTTCGTGTACCAGCCCTGACCCTGCTTTCAGTCCGCGGCTAGGATCACGGATTGCTCCCGCCCCGCTCGACGCGTACCCAGTACCGCGTCTCGTCCGGTCGCGGCCCGACGGCGTCGGAGTGCGCCCACGGATCGCGTGTCAGGCGCAGCTCGACGCAGCAGCGCGAGGCAGCGCATGGAGGGCTCTTCCACGGCCCATTCACGTCCGCCGCCATGCGGGTTCGGCTCGAGTGGGGCACGGCTCGCGAGGCGTGGACCCGCACGAGGGGCATGGGCGACTCGCCGACGCGTGGGGTTACCTCGAGGACCGTGCCGAAACGTCGCTCCGGGTCATCGACCACGAACGCGACGTTCGACTCGGTGCTGCACACGACGTCGACGTCGTCGGTGAACCCGAGCGAGCCCTGGAGCTCGGCCCCCGGCGCGAGCGGTGTGGCGCCCTCGATCCCATCGTTCGGTTCGACGTCCGCCGCTCCGTCGTCGCTCGCACCAAGGCTCAGGCGGTAGCCGTCCGAAATGTTCTCGTGGATCGGCGTCGCGAGCTTCTGAGAGGCATCTGCCGCGCGGTCCTGCCGAACGACGATGAGGTAATCGCCCGCCTCGAGGCGCACCGCGGGGAGGTCGAGGGGCTGCGCGCCGAGCGGGCCCGTGCAGTAATGCGAAGTCGCGTGCTCGAAGCCGAGGCGATGCACGGAGGCGCACAGACCGAAGGTCGGCAGCGGATCGAGCCTGAGGTGTACGGCCCTCGTCGACGCGGGGACCGTGAGCCGAAACACGTCTTGATCACCCGTGTTCTCGTCGATGCGCCGGCCGATCGTCCCTCGGACCGCCTCGCCGAAGGGAAGGACGCTCGCGGTGCCAGAGTTGTCGTTGGGCTCGGTCTCTTCTCCGCGGAACGAGGTCTTCGCGCCAAAACCGAGCCCCGCCACCGTACCCGCCGCACCGAGCACCACCGCGCCGAGCAAGGCCGAGATCCCGTAGCGGTTGCGCCGCAAGGTCGCCTCGTAGGCCTCGAGCTCCTCGCGCGTCGCGATCTCAGCGTCCCCTCCGCGTCGGTGTCGTGAGCCGTCGCCGTCTCTCGTCACCTCGGGCGGGTCCCGGTCCGACGCGACTCCGAGCCCGCGCAGCTCCTCGGCGAGGACATCGTGCAGCTCCTCGATCGACTCGAAGCGCTCGTCCTTCTTCTTCGACAGGCAGCGAAGGACGGCGTCGCTCACGCCCTTCGGCACCCCGAGCTCCGGGTGCGTGCGTGCGATCTCCGGAGGCGCCTCGTTGAGGTGCTTCGTGAACATCGCGATCGGCGTGTTCGCGGTAAACGGGTAACTCCCGGTGAGCATCCGGTACATCACCGCACCGAGGGAGTAGACGTCCGTGCGTCCGTCGACCTCTTCTCCGAGGATCTGCTCCGGCGACATGTAGTACGGCGTCCCGACGACCGTCCCTTGAATGGTGACCTCGTTCAGCTCCGAGCTCTCACGGAGCTTCGCGAGCCCAAAGTCGACGACCTTCGCGCTCTCGCGGCCGGCTTCGTCGGAGACGAGCATCACGTTCTCCGGCTTGATGTCGCGGTGGACGATGCCCTTCTGATGCGCCTCCGCGAGCGACGAGCAGACCTGCACCATGAGGCGCCCGAGCCGCGGGAATGGGAGCGGCCCGGCGCGACGGAGAGCTCGCGAGAGGTCGACGCCTTCGACGAGTTCCATCACGAGGAAGGTGAGGTGTTGCCAGACGCCGTAGTCGAACACCTGCACGGTAAAGGGCGACGAGAGCTTCGAGGCCGTGAGCGCCTCTTGCTTGAAACGCCGGACGATCTCCTTGTTCGACGAGAGCTCGCCGGCGAGCAGCTTCATCGCGAGCAGCTTGCCAATCCGCACGTGCTCGACGCGATAGACGATGCCCATGCCGCCTCGCCCGATCGGCTCGACGATCCGGTAACGATCGGCGACCACGAGCCCGACGAGCGGATCGGCGGCGGCCTCATCGCGCGAGGCTCGCGAGGAGTGCGGCGAGCTCGCCCACGAATCAGCCGGCCGCGCGCTGCTCGTCGAGGAACTCTTCGCCCGGCGCCCCCGCTCGGCCCCGTCACCCGGGACGGGCTCGTGGGTCGTCACGTGCGTGTCGGCTTCCCGCGCGCTCGCCGCG
>Ga0194124_10006304_pt1 | contig 10645 bp, 10 predicted proteins | sample TA2KigCas0mmetaG_FD_148605 | JGI IMG/M metagenome (GOLD analysis project Ga0194124, IMG submission 148605) | Freshwater microbial communities from Lake Tanganyika, Tanzania - TA2015031 Kigoma Deep Cast 0m | ecosystem: Environmental > Aquatic > Freshwater > Lake | place: Tanzania: Lake...
TTTTGTCTTCTGCAGCCGCTTGCGCTGCTTGTTGAGCAGCAAGAGTTGCTGCTAATGTTGAAAGAGTGCTAGTAGAACTACTAGATGTAGCAGTTTTTAGTAAACCGTCTTCATAGGTCTTGCCTTGCCAAGTCCCTGTAAATGGTTGACCGTTAATAGTAAACAAATCAGCAGCAGTTCCTAATCCGCGATACTGATTACCTTTAGCATCCATACCATAGCCTGCGGCTCGTTTTGCATCATATAAAGAATCACTAGATGTAGTTATAGGCTTACCTTGTGCATCTATACCATATCCTGCTGCTCGTTTTGCATCATATAGGGCATCGCTGGAAGTAGGTGCTCCAGTATACATTGATTGAGTAGCACGTTTTCTTGCTCCAGTAACAGGGTCTACTATTTCATTTGTAGAAGCATCGTAATATGGATTAGGCGATTTAATTAGTTTATATTCTCCACCAGATGTTCCAGCACCTTGTTTCCAAGCATAGTCGTAAACATAGGCATCTGGTTGTGGAAGTGGAGCAAGTTTAGCAGCAGCTTTTGCTTTAGATTCTTCCTGTGCCTTAAAGTATGCTTCGCGGCGAGCGGCAGATTCAGCTGCTACTTCCTTTTGAATACGAAGGCGGCGTTCTTCTTTTGTCTCAGCCATTGTTACCCCTGGAATCCGAAGTCACGAAGCACATTGAGTGCGACATCTGATACTTCTTCTCTGGCTTTATTTGTGTACTGCCAGCGTGAATCTTTGCGTAGAGCACGTTGGTAATCATAGATACTCATTTCACCTTGGCTAGTAATAGCAGAGCGTAATACTGGATCATCAAGTCTAATTGTCTCTGGGTTGAGTTCTAATACACTAGCCATAATATTTTTGTAAGGGCTATAGACTGTATCTAAATCAACGCCTTCATCAAGCAATTTTCCTACATTTTCAGGCATACCAATTTTTGCGGTTCGGCGAATAATATTCTTAAAGGTATCAAGAGACTCACCTTGCAGAACTCTCTCCACCCAACCATCAAGTTGTCCACCAAACTGTTTATCTAGGTCAATACCATTAGCAGCGGCAGTGCCTCGTAAGTTAATGACTGTTTCTCCAGCCTTGCCACCAAATGCCTTACCAGGCAAGTAGTTAAACTTAGCGCGTATAAGTTTTTCTATGGCAGGATTAGCTGGACTTAAATCTAAAGAAATAGCGGTATTTACTATATCTTCTATATCTGACTCAGTAAGGTCTACTCCAAGTTCAACAGCCTTGTCAATAATATATTGACGGTTGTTAATATCTCGGCCCTTTTCGGCTCCTGCAGTGCGTGGGTCCTTGCGGAGTAACTGTTCAAATTGAACGAAGTTCATTCCGCCTTTATCAGTAAAAACCTTTTTAAGAATAGGATCATTTAAGTTAATAGTAGATTCATCTACATTAAAGAAATTAGCCATACGTGTAATATAATTACCGTAAATTTTTTTAAGACTTTGACCTGTCTTTAGAAGAGACTGAACGAATGCTGGTTGGTTCTTTGCAGCAGCATTGCGAATAATATTTTCAAAGTTTTCAATAGGAGTTCCAGCGGCAATTTGAGTTAGCCAACCATCAAGTTGTCCCTTAAACTCTGGGCTTGTTTCTAGATTTATGCCATTATCAATTCCAAGTTCAAATAGCGTTTCGTAATTTTTAGCAGCTTGTCCTTTATACTGTCCATCTACAGCACCAATTTTAAGTTTCTTATTTATGAAAGAAGCTAGTAAAACATTGCTTTGGTCTTGGTTTGTATCGTATGCCTCTTGAGCAATTTGTAGCAAGGTGGCTTCATCTAAAGTAGCACCAGCATCTCTTGCTTCGTTTTTAATTGTTTCACGTATACCAGCAAGGTCAATTCCATAAGCAGTCTGAGAATTTATCTCAGCTATCTTTGCAACATTACCTTCTGCTGCTTTGATAGCGGCATCATACTCTGCCTTATCTCTTGCCTTTTGACGCACCTTTGGGTCAAGAAGAGCTAGTCTCTTAATCTCTGGACCAAAAGTTGGGTCTTTAGAAAGTTCTGTAGTAAGCCATTGGTCTTCGTCTAGACCGCCAACGGATGCCTGTTCGGCTGTAGTTCCCTTACGCTTGTAGGTTTGCTTTGCAGCCTGTTCTTTTTGAGCGGTTGTAAGTCTCTTGCGCCAAGTTTTTAATTCTCCAGCAGTTGGATCGCGGTCAAGTAACTTTTGGAAGATATCGGTAATCTTGGCATCAGCTTGAGTTTGGCTGTAGATACTTGGATAGGTTATAGAAGTAGGTTTTGGAGTTTTTGCGGTATTGCCACTACTAGCTGCAGCTTCCATTTGAGCAATTTCAGCTTCAGTCTTACCTTGATCTCTAAGTTGTTGTTTGAAACCCTCAGTAAATGGCATTATTTATTCTCCTGCTTTGGCGTTAAATACTTGTCATATATGAGATCTTGGGATAAGAACCTATCGTAAACATAAGCAAATCCCATTTTGTCATCTTCCTTTAACTTATTAACCATCTTGTCGTATGACTCTCTTACGTCTAAATTTGACTTAGCATCAATAGATTTAGCAGAACGATTTAATAGTTCTTTTGCTATTACTTGACGCATTTCAATATATGCTGATATTGATTTCCAAGTAGGATTCTTTTTGTTGTCTTTCATAAACTGTTTATTTTCTAAAATTTTAGAAAGCCCAAGAATGACTCTATTGGTTTTAGACCCATCAGAATCTAGGTAATCATCATACCAAGCAGTTTGTTCATATTGACCAGATTTAGGATTGATTACAGGATTACCCTCAGCGTCTACTTTTATAGCCAATTTTTGAATTTCAAACTCTTTAGCAGCCTTTATATCTTCTGCGCCTTTTTGCATAATAGAAGATAGACCTCTAGCCTGCAACTCATTGTCAAAAATATCCATAAATTTGTTATATTGAATCCAGCCTTTTTCAGCTTCAGTCTTCTTCATAGCCTCAGCAGGGCTTTGAGAACTTAAAAACTTTTGTGGCGCATCTGGAGAAACACGCGTTTTGTATAAGTAGTCGTAAGCCGCCTGAGAAAATTCATATCCCTGGAAATCGTTAGTGACTGTGGAGATAAGGCGAGGTTCAATCTTAACAAGTTCAGAAACAAGATCTGGATATTTCTTGATTTGCTGAACCGCAGATACTGAAGACTGGACACCTGTTGGATTATAGGACAGGGTTGTGGTAAATGCAAAGAAGTCTGGATAATCTTTTAAGAATCTAGCATCAGCTTCAATTCCATAAAGCCTGCGATATTCGCGGGACTTATCCATATAAAACTTGTAAGGAGTATCAAATCTAGGAGCAAATGGAAGAACCAAGTTTGCAACGGTACGCATACGCCAGTAGTTCTTGGTCATATCCATAATTTTCTTTGGGCTTACTGGAGGCTTGCCATCGCGCTTAGCGTTTTGCTGCTCCGTGTTCCATATCAACTGATAACTTCTAGCAAATTGAGGATCTTCTAATTCTGCAGTATAAGTTTGAGCTCTCTGGAACCAAGTAGGTAAGAATCCAGAGATAGCATCTTTAGGCAGTCCATAAGGAAAAGCCCATTTCAAAGATTCCTCAAGGTCAGGTCTATTCTTTGCAATCTCTGCAGGGGGAACAGCTACATAAGGACCTACTGGAAATATATCTGAGAAGAAATTAGGATTACCCTTTGAGTAAAGAATATCCATACCACCTTGGAATAGGATATCCAAGGACCCTTTAGGAATACCCATCTGGTTCAAGGACTCTGTTCCTTTATCAAAGAAAGGAAGTTTATTTAAGCCCTTTGGTAAACCTACCCATATTATATCATTGCCAGATGTTTCTCCTGCGGGAATTGGATTGCCTTCAAAGTCGGTAACAAGACCTGCTTCATTCGGCGCATTCCATACCATATAGCCACGATTTACAATAGCAGGATTAGATACTGCTAATTTCATCCAAGTCTTGTAAGCATTCTCTTGTGCTGAGAAGAATGGGTTAATATATTTCATAACCATTGCAGCATTAGTCTTGCGTTCAATATTAAAAAGAATACCTTTCATCTCACGAAGAGCAATTTTGTGAGACTGAGATAATAAATCCTGTTGTTCTTTTACCGTTAAGCGTTCTTTCTTTAGGCCAGTCATAATATCTAGACGGCGTGTAGCTTCTCGGCGGTAAAGATAAATATAAAGAGGGTTACGAGCCCAAGCATCTTCAGGCAAAGTTGCTAAAAACTTAAATGCGCTGTTTACGAGTCCACGAATTTCAATTTTAGAAGCATTGTAGATATTTTCTTCTAGAATGTGACCGTGAATAGTTGGTAATTCTGTAGGATCTTTGAAGGCTAATCTTAAATCTTCAGCAGTAATCTCACGGATTTTAGGACGTAGCCCTGATTGAACAGGTAAATAGTTATCTAGAAACCCAGATATCTTAGTTACGTATTCTACTGCTTCATCTGAGTCAATAGCTAAACGGCGGCGTAAATCACGGCCTTCTCCAGAGTTACGTAGCCATTTGGCAACATCATCAATGGTTTCTCCATTAGCTATCTTTTGGACTACTGCTGAGTTACCAAATTGCTGACGTAAAGTTTGAGCCCACTGTTCAAAGTATCCTGGGTCTGTTGGTTTTACAGCACCAATACCCTTTGATGAAAGATTACGACTATACAAATCAGTATTACTATCTACCATACGCTGGAATGAATTACTAGATGACGCAATGCGGCGGAACATTTCTCCTAATTCCCCACCAAAAGCATCAGGAAGAACATACTTTTGACCATCAGATGTGACAGTCTCAAAAGATCCAGTACCAATACGCTTCTTGGGCTCTACTGCTACCCGCTTACTAAGAACTGAAGCATAGTGGTTATAGATAGCCTGTTTTTCTTCGCGCAATAGTCTTTTAGTATTCAACTCTGCGGCAAGGTCTAAATCTTTTGGATATAAAGATACCTTTGTTTCAAGAGCAGCAATATCATCTTTAAGAGTATTTAATTCGCCAATAACTTTGCGACTCTCTATTTGAATGCCTCTAAAGGTTAAACCATCTTCTATCGGACGGTATCTATCTATGTATCTTGTAGGAATCTTAACTGTATTATCTAGGATATTCTTAGTTCCTTCGCCAAGATGGCGAAGAGATGCCATAGCACCAACGGATGCAGCTATGCGAAGTTGAGAATCAATAGCGTTACGCTGTGTATATCCAAGTCGTAAAAGAACTGCTGCCTTAAATATGTCCTGGTATAAATCAATATAGTTGAGAGCTAAATCTTTTTTGCCTCCAACAGCATTAACTATACCCAACTTACTGTTTCTCTTTAATACTTTATCAAGTGTTAGGAAATCCATAATTGGTAAGAAGTTAGCTGTTTGAGATTCCAACAAAGGCACTTTAATAATAGATCCGTCTAGGTCTATCATAAAGCCATTGTCTTTTATAGACTTCAAAGCAGAGACGCGAGCGTTTTTGATACCATTGTAAAGCGTCATAGCGCGTTCTTCATCTACGCCATATTTTTCAGCAAGTTTTCTAAAGCCATAGTTTTCTAAATTTACAGCAGCAACTACTCTGGCCTCTGGAGATACAGCTTTCATATAGTTATCAAGAAGCTCTTTGCTCTTTTGAGGGCTAGTATCAGTAACTTTACCTAGAATATTTAAGGTAGCAATAACTTCGCGGTAAGAATCAGCATTATTAAAGTCAATTAAACCTGCTGGACGCTCTTTACCAAGCCAACTAACCTTCTGATACAGTTTGTGAAATGGAGTTGGCTGATAAACCTCTACTTTAGCAGAACCAGTTGTGCGGTCATAGAACCTTACAGCACGAGACTTGGCAATAAAGTCTTCAATTCCACCAGCTAGAACGCCAGTAGTGCGAGTTAGCGCTCCGCCACCCTCGCCAATTTCCATCATTTTTGCAAAAACTTTGTCTTTTTCAGCAAGAGCTGCATAATTAGCTTTGGCTTCATCAATGGCAGGTTTATTATCGTTAAGAAATGGAATCATTCCAGAGCCATCTGGAGCAGAAAACAGTTTCCACTCGTCTACAGCAGATAAATCACCACGAGCAACCTCAAGGGCATCGCTAATATCGCGGCGTGCTACCTTTAATTCATCTAACGCTTTAGGATCGCTAAGTGCGGAACGTAGAATTAAAGCTGTTTCATCTACGGTAGTAGAGTTACCAAGTAAATGCGCTAATAGTCCTGGCTGACTTGACGAACGAACCATTGGATGGTTTATAGCATAAGCTGAATCATTCTTAGTAAAGTCATCTAGTAAAGGTGTAAACCTATTTACTTCGCCATATTGAGCCTTAGATATTCCTTCAGCAGCTTTGGCTACAGCATCTGAATTAGTTAGCTTACCTACTCCAAGTGAGCTTGCTTTTACTCCCATAGCAGCCTTGCCGCCAATAAAAGTTATATCACCAAAGAAAAGTGTTCCTAAATCAACTCCGCCAGAAAGAGCTTTACCCCAAGCGCTCTTCTTAAAAGCTGCTTCGCGCTCATTAGGGTTATAGATATTAAATTTAGGATCATAAGCATTGCGAAATGCACCAATAAATGCTTGGCCTGGTGATATCTCTTGAGCACCTTTGTAGGCTTTCTTCCAAGTATCAGGGTCAAAGTAATCAGTAAACTCAATGCGACCAGCATTCAAGTCACCTTGAACCAAACCAAAAGTAGTAAGAGGTTCACGAATATACTCTTGGTTAATCTCATTGATTTTTACAAGAGCAGGTGCTACATAAGGGACCTTCATAATAGCGCCGCCTGCAGATGCTAAAGGTTTAGCAATGCGTCCTTGTTCTTTTTCCCAAGATGTCTTAAATGGTTTTAAGAAACCATTATACGCATCTTCATCATTCCAAGGAGCGGTTCCTACATCCCAAGCAAATCTGGCAATACCTTTACCAGCGCCAATTAGTTCCCCGCCAAATTTACCTGCATTTTTTACTGCGGTTGAGGCAACTTCACCAATTCTGTTCCATACACTCACAGATTATCCCTTAGTTCTCTAATAGCTTTACGGGTTTCTGGTGATGTATTAGGCAATGATGCTATGTAAGCAAGCACTGGCATATATTCTCTGATTGCAGATCTAAAATTTATGTCGTCTTCTTCTTGAGGTCCACCTGGAAGAACTTCAGAACCAGGACCAGGACCTATATCAATACCTGCGGTAATTTCTTCATCTGGACGCGTGGAAGCATCATACAGTCTTGTTCCAACTTGAACTGGATTTCTTTTAACTTTAGTTACATCAGCAGTTTTTGCTAATGGGGCGCCTGCTTTATTAGCGGCGTTTTCTACACCTGAGCCATACTCTGTTGATTGGAACGATAAACCATCTGTTCTCTTGGAGAATTTACCAGGTCCTGATACACCTGCCATAGGCCCTCTACTAGCCATTTGGATCCTCCATCTTCTCTAAATCTGATGTGAACTGTTCCCATACTCTGGAAACTTTCGTTGTTCTATTTGCGTTATACGCTAAATCTAAAAGTTCTGATGCGAGCATCTCTACAGCTCGCACTATATTCACAAAGAAACCTGACATAACTACTAAGAAATCTGCAAGAGTGACAGAGCGCGGTACATAATCTTTGTTATCTTCCACGCTCTATCCTCTCAACAAGTAACACTAAGCCTTCTTGCCTTTACGACCTGCTGGAGCATAGCCAAATCTGACTTCTCCGCCTGCTGGCTTTGGGGCGCTCTTTGAGCCTTCCTTTGGCTTAGCCATTGAAGCCTTTGCACGACCACCTTTTTTCATATTCATATCACACCTCCCTTACCCTGCAATAGATGCGAGTAATGACGCTATATCTGGACGAGAGCCAGCAGCAGGGGCCGCACCCATTTGTTCTGGAGTAGGCTGCGAGGCAGGAACGGGGGCCATACCTGCTGCTGGAACTTCTTCGCCCATTGGAACTTCTACTTCTGGTTCTGGGGCGAATACTTCTTCAACTATCGTCTCAAGTTGCTTACCTTTTTGGCGACCCTTGATAACCTCTGCGATTCTAGAAACAATCTGAGAAGGATCTTGACCTTGGGCTGCAAGTGCTGGAATGGTCTGAGCATACTGAGCAACAGCAATACGCAGAGAATCACGCATCTCTTCAATATCCACGCGCTGCTCTTCTTGAGTGACATTCAACTCCATAGGGATTTCTCTACGTACATAATCTCTTGATACGAGTTTGTCGCTTCGCATCTGTAGTAAGGCAATGATGGCATTGTTTGGGTTCATACCAGACATAATGCCGTAACGAACATCTACGCCATACTCGCCAGCAATCTGACGGGATGGCACATACTTCATATTAAACGGTGTGCCGTCATCTACTCCCTTGATTTCCTTGGTCATAGAACCAAAGATTTTCTCATCTACCTCAAAACAGAGAGATACCAGTTCAGTGAATAGGCGGGCAAACTGTGCTTGTGCTGCGCGAACCTGAGTATCAAAGCCAGCTTGTAGCGCTTGAACTCCGCGACCTGTAATAATTGAAGCATCAATATTACCGCTACGAACTTCTGGATAACGAGAACCTAGACGTAGTTCTCGCTCTAGAACGCCAGATTCTGTAAAGACTCCTGCTGGAAGTTCTAGCGGTACACGGCGAATACCTTGCGGATTAGCAGAACGCATAATCGAGTCAGGACCAAGTGCTAGTTCCTGCACATCTTGCGGAATAGCAATAGGTGCTTGGATAGATTTCTCTGCTGCTTGAATCTGCAATACTGCAAAGCGTGCTCTAGCAAGTTGTACTGCTAGAACATCATCAAACTGACCGCGTGCTTCTCCGTCTAGGGATGAACGGACAGCAACACGAGCCAAGCATTTACCGATAGTGTTGGGTAGATTGGATAGAACTAGGTTATTACGATCTGCTACATAGATTATATCTTGGTATTTGTCGTGATAGCGAACCATAGATACATAAGGAGAGCTGGTAGCATAATTCTTGTTTACTATAATTTGGTTATAGAACTCTGGATATTGCATCGCTAGAGATTCTGCATCGGTGTTTATCACTTGAGTGATAGAGATACAACGACCAAAGCGGTCCATCTCAGGGTATAGACCAAAAGGATTTAGCAATCGGATACGAGGATTGTTGGTCTCATAATCCATCTCTACCATCGCTGGTAGCATTCCGTAGGTGTTGAACCAATCAGCGCCTTGATACATCTGAATCTGTAGTTCGGAGCCTGATACAAAGTAGTTGGCTATACGAGTCCTAATATCAGCAGCCTTACGAGCGCTATCTGAGACCATATTGGTAGCAGCACAGTTAAAGGATGGTAGTGGTGCCATAACCTCTGCGAGGTCACGAGCAGCTACATCTATGAAGTTAGCAACTAGAGGCTTTGGGTACTCCTCAGAGAACATCGCAGGATAGACCTTACTGATATCTCCTTGACGCACAGATAGCACATCACGCATACGCTGATCGCGTTTGGCGTACTTAGTCTGTAGCCTAGTTACTTTAGCAACTACCTCTTTGACTGTAAGCATTTTTCCTTATCTATTCTTTACGCCGAACATACCGCCGATACCGCCACCGCGACCAAACTTAGCAACTGAGCGTTTTACTGGGGTTTTAGTTGCTGGCTTTTCAGTACGCACACCTTTACGTATTTTATATTCACGATCAATTTCTTTAGCAATATTTGGTCGTTTTTCGGCCTTGCGAGATATATCTTTTTTAGTCAATTTTTTACCAGTAATTTTTGCTATATTTTTTATTGACTGTTTTGCTTCTGCGCGAGTGTTTACACGAGCTTCTTTGATAACATTCTGATACTTAGGTTTACCGCGTCCTTTTTTTGGAGGTGTATATTTTTGTTCTTCAGACTCATATCCTTTGAAACCTTTGTTCTTTGCCATTATCTAGGACCTTTCTTTGGCTTTATGCGACTTGGCCTTGCTGGTGCTTTTGACTTTGGCAATGGAAGTGGCTTCTTAGCCTTCGGCTTAATCTTTGTAGGCTGCCTAGTAGCAGTAGGTTTGGTGTATCCCATACCAGGTAGAATCACATCGTAATCTGGTGGGACAGAACCTCTTTTATTCTTAGAAGGAACTCTCTTCTTCTTAGATAAATAATCGTCAAGTGTTGGTTTCTTGTTTGGCATTATTTCTTCTTTGCTTTCGGTGCAGACTTCTTAGACATACCAGTCAATGCACGAGTTGTTTTAGCTTTTTCAGCCTTTGCCTTTGCGCGCTTAGTTACACTTTGTGCTCTTGCGGCACTTCTATCAAGTTCAGCAGATTTAGTCTTCTGCATCATTCTTGCTGCACTTCTTTCGCCTTTGATTGGCGTTCTACCAAGAAGTCTATCTAGACCTCTAGCCTTTCCGCGATTGAGGTTCATTGCTGTGTCAATAGTTGAACCCTGATAGTCATTTGATTGTGCATAAAGTCTAGCCCAATAAGCCTTATCTTGAACTTCTCTAACCGATTGACGTTTAACTTTTGGCATTATTTCTTCTTCGCCTTCTTAGCAATCATCTTCTTGCCTTTTTTCTTTGCTTCGGCCTTAGCCATAGCCATACCTTTAGCTGTGTATGGGAATTCTTTCTTTCCTACTTTTGGCATAATTGCTCCTTAGATGAATTGAC
>Ga0194124_10006312_pt1 | contig 10636 bp, 10 predicted proteins | sample TA2KigCas0mmetaG_FD_148605 | JGI IMG/M metagenome (GOLD analysis project Ga0194124, IMG submission 148605) | Freshwater microbial communities from Lake Tanganyika, Tanzania - TA2015031 Kigoma Deep Cast 0m | ecosystem: Environmental > Aquatic > Freshwater > Lake | place: Tanzania: Lake...
ACGCGAAGCTCTGGATGCCCAAGCATCTCAACCGCGCAACACGGGTGGTGGCCATCAGCCGCAGCGTGGCTGATCAACTGATCAATGAAGGGATGCCGTCAGAACGGATCACCGTCATTCATAACGGCATCGAAACCGAAAGCAATCCAATCAAAATTCCATCAAGTCATGACTGCATCGTATTGGCTCGGCACAGCACTAACAAAAACGTAAGCCTGGCTATTGCAGGATTCAAAGAAGTTCTAAGACGAGCTCCTGAATGGCCTGGACGATTAATCGTGATCGGCAGGAACGACCGATGCACGAAAGACCTTCACAAGCAATGCAGGGAACTCAATCTAGATCACAAAATAACGTGGATTGCAGAACTCAGCGAACAGCAGCTTGCTCAACAACTTCGGCGAGCCTTATGCCTTATATCTGCGAGCCTAATGGAAGGCTTTGACTATCCATTACTTGAGGCACAGGCGTTAGGCTTGCCAACATTAGCCAGTGACATTCCAGTACATCGAGAAGTAAACGGAGAAACATCACTCCTTTTCAAATTGGATGACAGGGGTCAGTCGCTGGCTCATAAAATTCTGTGGCTGGGTCAAGATCGGACACTCTGGACGAATCTCTCAAAAGCAGGACTCTGCAATGCTAATAAACACACCATCGAACACCAGATTAACGAAGTGATCAACCTGATAGAAGAGGTATCGAGATGAACGAACCCCAAGGAGGTATTACTGTGGTGGTCCCAGCCCTGGATCCGGCAGGGAGTCAATGTGGCGATCTCAAACAAACAGTCGACTCTATCGAGGTCGCACTCGTGGGAACAAGACACGAAATAGTCATTGTCACGACATCAGACAGCCTGAGCCAACCGCTACCACAATGGGTCACTCAGAATTGCAGATTGCTAGAGGAATCAGCATCCGGTCATAGCCAGGCACTCAATACCGGATGCGAGGCTGCACAAGAAAACCACATTCTGGTTCTCAATCCTGGAGATCAACTACTGAGTTCACCTGCATTTTAACATCGACTGTCTGAATTGGATTCAGGGACAATCTACTGTTTCAGAGTAATTTCAGATAAAGGTTTTATTGGAGGCATTTATCCAACATGCACGCCAATTCCGATCAGATCATACATCCAGAAACATGGCCTGAAAATATTCACAATGCTTCCACACCAAGGCCTTCTGATTCCCAAAAATTTATTTAATAAGAAAACCTGCTACGAAGTATTCTACAAACTAAGGATGGATTTTGCATTTTTAATGCTTCTGTCCAAGAAAAATCCTGAAAACCTGCTGTCGGCCGAAGCATTACCAGCTGCGTACTATTTACCAGGAGGAATATCCCAAAAGAGGTCAAACTTCCCACTCTTTTTCACAGAAGAACTAAAAATCACATGGAGATACTATCGCAGAATATGGCCTACTACAGTGGCCAAGTTATTATTCAGCAAAATTGACTCGGCGCTAATACATCGGCCAAAATAATATGTATACTACGTGAGAGCAAGCCGCCCGCCAAGGGCATCAAGTGAAAAAAGTGATCAATTAAAAATAAACGATAGATTAATACAAAGAAGCTAAAAACGGCCACCCATGAACCTATAGGCGTATAACAATAACCTAAGAGGGCCCGATAATATACTATATAAAGGCCCCAAAGTTAATTGTACTGCGAATCGTATGCCCGATCGCCTACGCCAAAAAGCATAGGCATCTGCTTGCCTGTCAGGAACAAAGGCTACGGGGTGCTCAATAGATTGGAGTGAATGAATAGGTGTAGAGGAAAATGCGTTTAAACCGAAAGTATGAGTACCATCACCATCATGACCAATATTTGCAATCAGATTAACATTAGGCCATGCATGAAGTGCATTATTCATCCATCCAGCAAGCATCCACTGATAATCCCATGTACTGGGATAGTGATGGATGAATAGTTGATCGAGGATGTAACGCCAGTACTGTCGCTCTACAGCAATCGGAAAAACATTTTCAAGCTGATGTGAATCACGAAATGAAAACCAATTAACTTCAGCTAATGGATAAGCAGACCAGGCACGACGCCAAGTGGCCCAGCCCCATGAGTCAGCATGAATACTAAAGTAATAGCTAGCAGTACCTCGAACTTTGCCACGCTGAAAATTAGATCCACAAATACTAAAGACCCTGTGGTCGTTGCGGTAACGTTCTAATAAAGAAGCACAATAAGGAAAAAAATCAGGGTGAGGAATGCAATCGTCCTCCAAGATAATACCTTCTTGAACACATTCGAAAAACCATGTAATTGCACGACTGACAGCGTCTCGACAACCCTGATTAACGGGACTATAAAACCGCTGAATGGACGGAGACCAATCAATCGCTACATCGACAACCTCCCGTGTCCTGTTCACCATGTCTGCCACAGTAGGAGACGTTGGGTCGGGGCCATCACAAGCAACATAGAGACAAGAGGGTCTCAACGGTCTTAAAGAATCAATCAAGCGACGAGTGGACGCGGGACGCTTCCAAAGAATCAAAAGAATAGGTACGTCAAACATAAAAGAATGATATAGGATAAATAGCCAAAGAGCCTATATAAGAGTGCTGAAAATAGATGAAAGTCTCATTCCCATTTTTTGAATAATGCAAGCCATGCCTTAGCAAAAAGAAATTTTATTCGTCTTATTGCGATAAGCCTAAATACGAATTGGGTTACCGGCGGCTGGGACCAGAAACAAATCCATGCAGGTGAATAGTTAGGCGACGTTACTTCAGTAAGACGTCGGGCAATCCAAGTAGAACGCTTACAAAAGCCGCTGTTCGACTTCGGACAAACGACATTGCGAGTGCTGGATGAAGAGACAAGACAAACAAACTCATTCGGGTGTGCGATTGAATATCCTGACCTCGTCCAATGATAAGTTAACCAATAATCAGAAAGATAATGTGGAATACTATGAGGTACTGAAACAGTTTCCAACCAAACATCCCGACTTGCAATCAATGCCCAAGTCGATGACACATTCACTTCATGGGAACCGTGCGCTTCACGAAAGACTCCATGACTTGGATCATAGTGAATTCCGTGAAATCCACATAGAGATTGTACGATGTCCTCGTGTGAAATAGTGTGCTGCAAAGAGGGAACCAAAAGTCCACGAGCAGCAACAATAGGGCTTGATATCAACGCATCAAAAGCGGAGAACAATGCATTAACGGAAGGAAAGCGAATATCATCATTGGCCAGCATGAAGAAAGAAGAGGAAAGACCTAAAACACTAGAAGTCCGCACAAAGTGAGAAGCAGCATTAATACCACCGCCCCAGTAGGAATTTCCATCCATCGAAACGACAATAGCTCCGGGATAGACGTGTTTGGCATACTGAATAGTATGATCATTAGAATTATCGTCAAAAAGAACAATGTTCAGTGGGAAATCAGCGCCAAGCAAGGAAACAAGATGTCCGATAAATTCGCCTGTTAAAGATCCACGATTATAAACAGGTAACAATACAGTTAAGACGATGTCGCGGAGTCTCATGCAACCATGGATAAACAAATAGAATCTGCGAAAAAGACATTAGCTAAAAGCGTCTTTAATCCCATAGCTCGTTAATGTCTGACCGTATGAGCATCAACTGTCTGAGCATAGAGATCTGCATAGAGGCCTGAGATATTGCGAGAGCTCCAGAGACGCTCGGCTCTAATTCGGGAAGAAGCGGCAAAGCTTCTTAGACGGACGGAGTCACTCAAAAGCTGACGTATCGCGTAGGCGAAATCAATAGAACTAAAGGATTGTACAAGTAAACCAGTTTTGCCATTATCAACAATATCACTCATGCCTCCACAATGAAATGCCACAATCGGCGTACCACATGCATGCGCTTCTAAGCCAGTATTTGGGAGGTTATCCTGCCGAGATGGAATCAGAAAGAGATCAGCAGCGGCATAAAGCAGCCGCAAGCTAATATCATCATAAAGTCGACCAAAATAATGAACTGGAAATCCAAGATCCATAGGTGTAGCGGGACGAGACTGACCGAACACGATCAGCTCGGTCTTGTCTAATGGTGTCCCAGATACATCATTATGCAAACGCAGTAATGCCTCCGAAAGAAGATCAGCACCTTTTCTAGGGTCGGCAAGTCCATCCATAGCCCCAAATAACAACAGGGGATGTTCAAGTGGGAGACCCAGGAATTTTCGTGCTTGAAACTTATCACAAGGTGACCAGACTTTTAAATCAATCGGATTGGGAATCACGTGAGTTGGCCAGCTCGACATGATTGAACTTCTTTGAACGCAATCTGCCATCCATGTGCTTGGACAAACGATCTGCATTTGTCGACGCCAGGCACGTCGCTTACGCTTCCATGTCCTACGATTTAGGTCCGGGCCCAATTCGTCAATAGGACGACTGTCAGAACGATAAGAGCAGGTGTACCGCTCCGGATGCGGCATCGATACTGCGTCAAAAGTGGACTCAGCGTAATGTTCAGCACCGCAAAAAGCCCATTGATCGTGCAATGTCCAAACAAGAGGCATTTGCAATCTACCAATTTCTTCAATAGAAATAGTTTCATTAGACAGCCAATGTAAATGTACGATATCAATTGCTCCACGCAGATAAGACCGATTAAGTTCTGAGCCAAGTCCAGTATCAGGCCAAAGAGAGGAGTGCCAAATTGGATTATTACTCCTGAAATGATGCAACGGTAGCCTTGAAAGGCGTGGTTGCAAGATTCGCCACAGTGGATGCTGATTTAAAGGAGGTCCTCCTATAACAGATGTATCATCAGAATGCCGAGAAATAACCCTTAAGTGAGTGCTCACTCGAACTTGCTGATTCTCTACAAGGCTACGATGAATTCGATAACATGCACGAGCTGCACCGCCATACAAATCGGACGACGCAACATGTACAACATTGATCATATCTTACCCTGTAAGCTCCTGAACAAAGCAGTAGGAAGCCTTAGAGTTGACAGTAAAAGAGATTTACAGGGACTCACATATTGAGCCTTTAATTCCCTCAATGCATAATATATGCGGGATTTTCTCTGCATGGAACGCAATAAATGCCAATCAGGCTGGATGCGTCGCGTTTTAATATATACATCCGCGTGAGAGCCTTCACAAGGTCCCAAGTAATCAAGTCCTAGTTCTTTACAAAAAAGATTGAAACTGTATCTAAGATGAAAAGTTCTAGGCAGATGGCATGAGATTACAGGATAGAAGCAATTGGCGATAATTAAATGTCCACCAAGGCGAACGGCTGAAATCATCAAAACGAGCGTCTCAATAGGTGATAGAACATGTTCAAGCACATCAGTACAAACCAATGCATCATAGTGATCAAGAATAAGATCAGACACAAAGTCTATATTTGAGAACATCTTACAACTCTCCACTCCATGTGCCGGAGGGAATGGTTCACAAATAGAAATCTGCGAACAAGGGAGCCGCTCAGCAATCAGTCGCGCTAAAGTGCCAAAGCCACCACCGAAATCAACAATAGACGATGGTTTTAAACTAGCGATCATAGAAGCTATCGATTCACGATGTGACATTGACGTAGGGTCATGCTCAATAAATATCCCATTCAAAAGCCATATAGGATGACTATAATAGCTGGAAAGGCATTGTGGATCGGGGTGAATATTGTCGCATCCAAGATCGATCCAAACTCGATCCATTAGCAACCACAAGGACTCAAGAGATAAATTATCGCGATATGGAAATAAAAGCTGTTCAAGCTTACAGCGGTCATCAACACTTATAAGATAGGAATTTAAGTCATACATGGCAGACATTGCTAGGCTTCATTAGCAGCTTCAGCGCGATAAGTACATCATATAATTGAACGATAGGGAAAACATAGCGACTTTCCACTAATCAAGTGTTGCGACATTTGATTCAGCCATCATTGAAGGTTCAAACTGTTGTCGCCACCGATTAATTGATGTTATGGGCAAATGAATAGCAGTAACCCTGCGAGATTCAATAAACTGCTCGATAGCAAAGTAATCAGTTCGATCTACAACTGGGAGACCAATATCTGAAGAAATCTCTGTGGCTCTGTTATCTACTGATAAAATCAAGGATCTCTTTTTCATTTGAATAGCCTTAATCCCAGCGTGCAGACGCGTCCCAATGTAATCCAGATCAACTGTTTGCAGGAGCTTTTCATATGAGCTAAGATTAGGCGGAATAATTACAAGCTTATTATTAAAAGCAATGCCGAGATCAACAAGATACTGATAGTCTCCCAAGCCTTGAAGCCATAAATACACTTTCTTATAACTCTTAAGCAAAAGTCTTAGTATGCGTAAATCAGCTTGATTTGATTGATTGTAGTCAGTGATAGTAGATACAACAAAATCGGCCTTCATTTGAGGTATGCTCTCACAGTGACTGCTTGACAAGTTCCAAGTTGAAGGGCATGACGTGTTGAGAACATTTTTAATCCCAATAGCCTGCAGCATATTATATGTATATTGATCGCGAACACTATGTATCGTATTTGAAGATAAGAGCCTTCTGAGGAAAGCTTTTGTATACGTGTTAGGTTGAACCTGATACTGCCACCACCCTAGACCAAAAAGGGTTAGATTTGAATAAGACAAGGTATTTCTTAGCCTTAATCCCATTTGACTATATTTATTCATTTGGCTAGATAGGGAATTTGTACCGCCAAAGAATGAATAAATAGAGTCCTTTAGATAGGTAAGGCTCACCCCTCCTACCCTTTCGCCATATTGTAAACGCATGAGAAAGTCAAAGGGGAATATATTTTCAAGCTCTGTATAAATAGCTTGCATAATTATTTGATTGCCTAAATTTGCATTGCATATTGAGGTATCAAGAACTGAAATCAATCGCGGCGAATGAGTCATGATATCAATAATTTAAAAGTTCTCAGAAATTGACAAAAGAACTGATGAGTCATAGAAAGCGATAGCGAAAACTCAACGTCAATATCTTTTCCTTGAATCCGACTAACAAATCACGTATGTGGCGTCCATGACAATATAAATATTTAGTTGGAGAAGAATATTGTGCATCATACTTTTCACAGGGAACCAAAAAGTCTGGATGTTGTAAAGGGAACGCAAGTCGACCTTCAAACAGACTGTCGGGTTGAAGACCGACAGTATGAGTGCTGTCATCATCACCTCCAATATTGGTGATAAGATTATATTTAGGAACGCATGATAGGCCTCCATTGATAAGCCTGTGATAGCCCCATTGATACGCCCAGGAATCAAGCTTGCCTGTCAAAGAATCTCGGCATTTTACATATCTTTCTTCAGCAACATCAATTGGAATCACGTTTTCTAGAATATGCTGCCTCTGCGCAAGATCCAGCTCAGAAAGAGTTAAGCCAAACGTATTCCACGCGCGGCGCCAAGAAGCCCATCCCCAGATGCCACCTAACCTTGAATACAAATAATCGGAAGAAATAGGTGAAGACCCCAACCTGTTGTGACCTGTGATCAGGAATATTCTGTTGTCAAGTTCATAACGACGCAATAAATCTGTGCAGTATTGAAAGAAATCAGGATGCGGAACACAATCATCCTCTAATATAATGCCTGATTCAACATGTGTAAAAAACCAAGTTATAGCCTGAATAACACCCTCGCGACAACCTTGGTTGGTTTCTGAATAAAGACGATAGATCTGGCATGGCCAGTCAATTTGTTGGTCAATTACCTCTCTCGTTGCTGCTACCTTCTCCTCTTCACCTGGGTGATCAAGCCTAGGACCGTCGCAGGCGACAAACACATAATGCGGAGAGGATGGACGTATAGCATCAATGACCCTGGACAAGGTGTGAGCACGGCGCCAAGCAAGTAACAAGAGCGGTGTATCAGCGCAATGTACGTTCAATGCTATTTTGATTAGAGTTAAATATGCTAATGCATTAATACGAGCACAAATGGCACACTGGCGCAAACAACATGAGTTCGTTACGCAAACCGAAATCACACAAGTATTACATATTGTGAAGCATTATGCCAATTCGCGGCTATGAGCAAGAAAATGATCTAAGCGGGTTGAGCTGGGTTTGACATATAGATAAAGTCTCGCGTCGATTGGGAAGATATCGGGTCATATTCGCGCTATTGCACGGCTCCCACAAGAAAATTAAACAATGTAAGCAGAGCAGAAAGGCCAGCTGCAGACTCTCGTTAGCTTAATACATATGCGCCATCAGCAGATCAAATATAAAGTAGGATACAAATTTGGACTCGATCCTTAAGACAGCCTAGCCAAGAATTGAAAATGTGATGAAAAAGAGAGCAGATGACATGGAGATGAATAATCAAGGAGATTGATCGATAAAGAAAAGAGTATTTAAGCACTTAGCGAATAAAGAATATCCATTTTGTCGCATAAAAAAATGGAGCGGTGAGTCAAGAACTTGATAGATATCATGCATTCCAAGCGATTCTGCAAGAACATAAGTAGGGCGAAAACGTGACCAATCGTTTGAACGTAGCACGTCTAAATCGAGACCTTCTACGTCAATTGTCATAAAATCAATATCCATGCGTTCAATCAAATATTTATCTAAAATATCGACTAATTTAAAGGTTTTTATATACTGCTTGGACAAAAGGGTTGAATTCCGCGTTGCTGCGACAGCGGGATCAAAAGTATTAAAAGCAGGCTCCTCAAAAGCATGATAGATAAGATCATATGTAGAATCAGATATTGCGACTTCTAGATTAAGATCATTGGGTCTCGCTTTATCAAATTGGCGTTTACTGCCAGGAAGCGGGTCAATATTAATTCCGTTCCATCCACGCAAATAAAACCGGTATGTATTAGAATGAAGCTGCGGATGATGAGCCCCAATATCAACGTAAAAGCCGATTTTTTTATTCATAAATATTCTATGGAGAAGGCAGTCCTCGCCCTCCTGAGAATATGTAAGAGAATGAAATTTGTTGATTTCGCGATCATATGAGCAATATTTGCCTATTAAAACATTAAAAGCTGCTTTTATGCGATTTGTTATGCGATTAAGATAAAATTCCAACGTATTATGGAAAGACATTGTTTTTACAGAAGTGGTGCATCGTCATCAGCATAAACAGACATGCTGGATCTTGATGAAAAGTTTGGCTTGAACCTATTTAATATCTGACTCTGAGACAATATTTGGTCTATACAAGGTAGAAAAAATGAGGTTGTCCATGTATATGAATTAATCGGGCCATGTCCATGAAAATCAATCTGTATGAAAGATGAATCTCTGAGACTCTGGCAAAGCTTGGGGTATCTGTCAGAGTTATCAAGAATCAAGATCCCACTTTTCTTAAGCTTTGGTATTGTTTGTCTACAGCATTTATCCCTTTGCTTTCCATCTACGATAATAATGTCGCAAAACTCATGGATCCCATGGTTTATAGCTAAATAGTAATCTTCGCTTAATTCAGGTCGAAAATGAATAAGTTGATTATTTCTTATATTGCTTCGTTGAAACTCTAGCCTGCGAATATCTGATTCGATACTCCCTATGCTTAGGCATCGTTCAGAGAAGTAGACGATAGAATTCCCAGAGCCCCATTTGAATATCAGGGCATCATCCAGCTCCAAAGAATCAAGATATTCAATAGCCGGATATGTAAACCATGGGATAGGTTTACCGTGCTGGTCAATTGATCGTTGAGTATTGACGCTTGCCAGGAAACCAAATTCATTCTTTAAGTTGCAAGTAATTTGCTTCATTACTATGTTTTCTGGATAGAAACCAGGTTTTCTTGTTATCCAAAGCATGAATCGAGGAATAATAGACATTAACTTAATGAGACTGAATAATCTACAAGCACTGCTTTGCCTTCATATTCTGGGGGACATATTTTGCCAGACCCATAAAAATCACCATGTTCAACAAGTACTGTAATGCCATCATTGATCCAGTCCTGAATTACGCCCGAGCATTCAAGAAAAAGAGTCATTCGATACATGCCAGGTGTCAGGGGGTTTTTGGGTAGCGTAAAACAGACGAATTGTGGCTTTCTAAAATTAGAGAAACTTACAGAATCAAGCATGTCAGTTGAAAGAATTATGCTAGCACCATTGTCGTTCGTAAACCTAACTGCAATTTTTGTAGTTTTAGGATTAATAAACTGACAATATTTGGAGTAAAAATCTAACTGTATAGCCACTTGGCTGCCAGTTCGGACAATTCCCTTTGCGTCATTTCCGTCATTATATATTCGTATACTCTTAAAACAGATTTGACCGGCTCCTCCTTTTCTCTTTAGCGTCTTGAGATTACAGGGGAATTGCCTAGAATCGTCATCCATTAGTGAGTATTTACTGATGACTGCTTGAGTAGTACCTGATAGCACAAGAAGACCTGTCTTAAAAAAAAGAGATTTTTCGCAAAGTCGTGTTATGGCAGCCATCTGATGGCTGACAAACAGTACTGTCCGACCCTCACGATCAGCTACATCTTTCATCTTGCCCAGGCACTTTTTTTGAAAGCTGGCATCTCCGACAGCAAGCACTTCATCCACCACCAGAATCTCAGGCTCCAGGTGTGCCGCAACGGCAAATGCCAGGCGAACATACATGCCGCTGGAGTATCGCTTCACTGGGGTATCGAGAAACTTCTCAACCTCAGCACAA
>Ga0194124_10006313_pt1 | contig 10635 bp, 13 predicted proteins | sample TA2KigCas0mmetaG_FD_148605 | JGI IMG/M metagenome (GOLD analysis project Ga0194124, IMG submission 148605) | Freshwater microbial communities from Lake Tanganyika, Tanzania - TA2015031 Kigoma Deep Cast 0m | ecosystem: Environmental > Aquatic > Freshwater > Lake | place: Tanzania: Lake...
CAAAGTTGCAACACCGCACGCATTGATCACCTCTATCAAGACCCCCACGAGCTGGATCCGCGGCTGGTGCTGCACTACGGCGACCTCACCGACAGCACCAACCTGATCCGCATCATTGAGCAGGTGCAACCCGATGAGATCTACAACCTGGGCGCCCAGAGCCATGTGGCGGTGAGCTTCGAGGCGCCGGAATACACCGCCAATTCCGACGCCCTCGGCACCCTGCGCATCCTCGAGGCGGTGCGCCTGCTGGGGCTCACAGCCAAAACCCGCATCTACCAGGCGAGCACCAGTGAGCTCTACGGCCTGGTGCAGGAAACGCCGCAGAAGGAAACCACCCCCTTCTATCCCCGCAGCCCCTACGGCGTGGCCAAGCTCTATGCCTACTGGATCACGGTGAACTACCGCGAGGCCTACGGCATGTATGCCTGCAATGGCATTCTCTTCAACCACGAATCCCCGCGGCGCGGCGAGACGTTTGTGACGCGCAAGATCACCCGCGGCCTGGCGCGCATCAACGAGCGGCTGGAGGATTGCCTCTACATGGGCAACCTCGATTCCCTGCGCGACTGGGGCCACGCCCGCGACTACGTGGAGATGCAGTGGCGAATGCTGCAGCAGGATGCCCCGGAAGACTTCGTGATCGCCACCGGCCGGCAGGAATCGGTGCGCCGCTTCATTGAGCTCACCGCCGCCGAGCTCGGCTGGGGGGCGATGCAGTGGGAAGGCGAGGGCGTGAACGAAATCGGCCGGCGCAGCACGGGCGAGGTGGTGGTGCGGATCGATCCGCGCTATTTCCGCCCAGCGGAGGTGGAAACCCTGCTGGGCGATCCCACCAAGGCCCGCGAGAAGCTGGGCTGGACGCCCACCACCACCCTGGAAGAGCTGGTGGCCGAGATGGTAGCGGCCGATCGGGAGGAAGCGCGCAAGGAGGCGATCCTGCGGCTGAAGGGCTTCAACGTGGTGGGCTCCATGGAGAACCCGCCCACCAACCCGGTGGCGGCGCAGCAGGCACGCGGGGGGCTGGCGTAATGGCTGAGGGCATTCGCTGGCAGCAGCGGTTCAGCAATTACCAAAAGGCACTGGAGCGCCTGGAAGATTTCCTGGAACCGCCAGCGTTAAACGTGCGTGAGCAGCAGGGGCTGATCAAGGCCTTTGAATACACCTTTGAGCTGGCCTGGAACACACTGCGAGATCTCCTCCGCAGTCAGGGCAACGCTTCACTGCTGGGCTCGCGTGACACCTTGCGGGAAGCCTTTCGTCTGGGACTGATTTAGGAAGGCGAACAGTGGATGCTGATGATTCAGGACAGCAACCTCACCAGTCACACCTACAATCAAGCAACTGCTGAAGCCATTGCCGATCATGTTGTGAATGGTTATCTGCCCTGCTTTCGGCAGCTGCGCAGCATGCTGCATAAGCGTCTGGTGGAGGAGCAGTGATGACGGCCATTCATGCTCACGCAGCAAGCGCTGATGGGGCCACCATCCCCGGGATCCCCGCCGGTGCTGAGCAGCGCCTGATGTCGCTGTTGGCAGCCCAACCGCGGCTGCAGGCCGTGTGGTTGTTTGGGTCTCGGGCGATGGGGCGGCATCAGCAGGGCTCCGACATCAATCTTTGCTTGGAGGGCCCACAGCTCAGCCATGGCGACCGTCTGCGTCTGATGGACGCTGTGGACGATCTGCTGCTGCCCTGGCGGGTGGATCTGGCCCAGCGCCACGAGCTTCCCGCCGATCTCGAGGCTCACGTGCAGCGGGTGGGCCAGTGCATCTGGAGACAACCATGAGCCAGCCGTCACTCTTGATCACCCCCGCAGACCGCATCTTTGTGGCCGGCCACCGCGGCATGGCGGGCAGTGCAATCTGCCGGGCACTCACGCGCGCCGGCTATGGCGATCCCGCCCAAGGCGGTGCTCTGCTCACTGCCAGCCGCCAGGAGCTGGATCTGCTCGATGGGCCGGCTGTGGAGCGCTGGTTTGCTGCGCACCAGCCCACGGTGGTGGTGCTTGCGGCGGCGAAGGTGGGCGGCATCCAGGCCAACAACAGCTATCCGGCCGATTTCCTTCTGGAGAACCTCAAGATCCAGACCCACGTGATCGAAACGGCCTGGCGTGCAGGGGTGCAGCGGCTGCTGTTTCTGGGCAGCAGCTGCATCTATCCGAAGTTCGCCGAGCAGCCGATCCGCGAGGAAGCCCTGCTCACCGGGCCCCTGGAGCCCACCAACGAGTGGTACGCCATTGCCAAGATCACCGGCATCAAGCTGTGTGAGGCCTTGCGCAAGCAGCACGGCTTTGATGCGATCAGCCTGATGCCCACCAACCTCTACGGCCCGGGTGACAACTACCACCCTGAAAACAGCCATGTGCTACCGGCGTTGATCCGCCGTTTCCATGAGGCGGCACAGACGAACACCCCGACCGTGACCTGCTGGGGCACCGGCACGCCGCTGCGGGAGTTCCTGCATGTGGACGACCTGGGCGAAGCCTGTGTGTTTGCGTTGCAGCATTGGCAGCCGGGACCGGATGAGCTGCAGTTCCTGAACGTGGGCACAGGTGTGGATCTGACCATCCGTGAGCTGGCGGAGCAGGTGGCGGCAGCCACTGGCTTCCTGGGCGAGATCCGCTGGGACACCACCAAACCAGACGGCACGCCGAAAAAGCAACTTGATGTGAGTCGGATGGCGAACTTAGGTTGGCGGGCAGCAATTCGATTGACCGAGGGGCTAAAAACAACAGTTACCACACTTAACCTTAAGGAAAGAGGCAATTGCGACCAATAACATGAAACAATACCCAGCAAGTTTTCACGCTCGGATTTTTACTATCACCAAAGCCCTCAGCGATGAAACAACAATTTCCGCCATACTTAGCCCAATCAAGCATTCGATGCACGGTGACAACGCGAGCCCCTACAACATGGCAAAAAAAAGCGGGAGCCTAGAGCAGCTGTCTAATAATATCAGAAGGGTTTTTTTGAACAATTGCCGAGAGAAGTTTGCAGGTGACATAGAATCAAAGTTGTATGCTTATATTGGAATATCGACAAGAGAAGATTATCAATCCCAGTTTGATGCAGTTGTGTCCGAGGTGGCGCAACGCGGCGACTCTGTATTTGTTCATAAAACAATTCAGAATGCAGCTCAAAATCAGGTCGAAAAGCAGCTATCCCAATTTCTTTTGGATGCCTCTAAGCATATTTGCTCAGAATTGAACATCTATTCCCACCTTATCGAAGAAACAGAGCCAAATAAACAAATTCTAGAAGCAGAAATAGCCCGCATCATTAAGCCGTCATTCTTTGCACTCAAATCGAGAGCAAGTTGCTTGTTGACATATGCAAGCATGCAACCAACTGATTATTTGATGACAGAGCTGTTCAATCTTCGAGGGTCGCAAACAGTAACTATGCAGCATGGACTCTATGTTGAATACACCAAGACTGACACCATCAATAGAATAAACTATACACTACAGCCAGCGACTCATATGCTTGCATGGGGCTCGTATTCAATGGCACTTATAAAAAAATACAATCCGCGAACAATCCTTCACGATTGCGGAAGACCCTTAATATATGTACAGCGAGAATCTGCGGAAAACTTGTACAGGATAGTTATATGCTTAGATCAAAAAATATTTGAAGATGAAAATCATGAGATGATTTCAATAGTGAAAGAGATCTGTGATCAGCCAGGAAGCAACTATTCTTTCTCCTTAAGGTTGCATCCACAGCTCAATAAGAGAAAATATACTGATAGTTTTCCTAAACTAGATTTAGATGCGAATCTCAATCAAGCCTGGGCCATTGTAGGGCATACAACTACAATGATTCACGAGGCGGTGATGTCTACCATTCCTACATTTAGATTTATTTCAGAAGCCGAATGCGTTCCATTTCCTGGTAAATATTCGTTCAAGACCTCAGAAGAGTTAAAAGGCTTACTTGCAGTAATAGAAGACAAGAAATATGATTACGACTTTGCGAAGTGTTTTTTCTCGTCACAGGGTCAAGATTCTATTGATTGCCATGCCAAGTCAATTATTCAGATTCTACACAGCGAGACCTTGCATACATCTAAAATAAGTTATGATTATAGACGAAGCATGGTTAGCCTAGGGTGCATGTACTTATCTTGGCAGACTGATAATGAAGTCAGCGACAACATCAATATTAATAACCAAGAAAGCCAAGAGGAAGATATTGCGATAGTCGCGCAGCTTAAAGCTATTAAATCGGACGACGCCAGCCTAGCACCCCAAGAAGCGCTTAAATTATCACAAACTGATTTTGTCAGCCAAGTGAGACCACTAAGCATTCAAGCAACGATTAGGTTGGCGCGAACATCAAATCATCCCATCAATTACCAATTTAAAGAAGAAAAAGATCTTCGCATTATATTTCAAACAAATCGTTTGTCCAATGTCTTCAACAAGAATGCTATGAAATGCAAACCTATTCACGACACAAAAAGGACTTCGCTCGTCAACCCTGAAACGAATATACTTATAAGCATTATAACTGTTACCTATAATGATTTAAATGCTTTGCGAAATACAATCGAAAGCTATAAGCGGTTCAAAGCTATTAACAGTTTTGCCAGTTTTGAGTATATTGTAATAGATGGAGGCTCAAGTGACGGGACCTTATGTTTTTTAGAAACTTGCAGTGAGTGGGTTAGCGAATATACATCGGAGCCAGACAACGGAATCTATGACGCAATGAATAAAGGCATTTTGCGTGCCAAGGGGAAATACACGTGGTTTATGAATGCCGGCGATTTGTTTATTGGTAATCACTTTGGCTTGCTTAATCTTTTGCAGAGCAGCTCAGGAAAAGATATTGATGTTATATATGGTTCTCGTATTTACGTTAAAAATCCGGGAAATATTGAAGAGATTCAGATGCCAAAAGATTTCTCAGAAATATTAAGTGGCATGTGCTTTGGGCATCAAGCAATGCTTTGCAAAACAAGTGTACTACGCAAATATATGTTTAATGATAGATTAAAGTTTGTGGCGGACTATGAGCAAATTATCAGAATGCATCTTGATGGAATACAGTTTCATTGCAGTAGTGAGATATTTTGCAAGTTCCAGTCGGGCGGCGCATCTGAATCAGGCCTCGGCCCCCATCTTGAGGTAGTTTATGTGCAATGGTTGCTTATTGGAAAAAGTATAAACAAGAGCAGATATTTGCCCGGGCTGGTAAAGCTGCTAAGGAGAATATTAACAACTAAATAAGCGGGCACTCGAACCAATTTGTGTCATTTAATTAGGGCCTCCTGAGAAGGCAGTGCACGCCTGGCCTGGCAAAACAGCGAATACCCCTTAGCATCCTGCTTACTCCTCAGGCTGCTGCCACAGGGCCGATTCAAAGTTTCAGCATGTGCTCGACTGTGGCCTCCGCCTGGCCATTGCCAGCAGCGCCGTGAATTCGTGCATCACCGCCTGCAAGCCAGAGCGGATTGACCGGAACCCAGCCAGGCGCAACAGGTTCATCGCTGCGGTGCGCAACGTGGCCATGTCGCCGGCGCCATTCCCCCGGTAGCGGTGGGCGTCCTCGTGGAGCTGGGTGTCGCGAATCCAGTGCCAGCCCTCAATGCTCCAGCGGTCCCGCACCCAGGGCTTATTAGAAGTCATCCTGAGGGCGTCTCCGCCTCCGGTCTCCACCTCAGCAGCCTGAGCAACCCTTTGATGTCGCGAGCGAGGGCGGCAATGCCCTCGGTGATCGACCAGATCCCATCCAAACGGAGGGCATTGATCGCCAGGCTGCGCAGCGTGGCCAGGATCTGAACGCCGTTGTCCTCGCGGTAGCGGTGGGCGTCTTCCCGCAGCGGCACATCCCGCACCCAGTGCCAGCAGTTTTCAATCGACCAGCGCTGCCGGATGGCTTTGAGCAAGGCCTTGGCCCCAGTTCGCAAACTCGAGACGTAGTAACCGGTCTCGTCTTGCGGCTTGCCATCGCGGGTGCCATGGCTGCGCACGGCGATGATCGTCGCGCTGCCCGGCCACTGCTCCATCACCCACGCCGGAGCCGGCATCGCCCGCAGGCTCCAAGTGATATCACGGCCCCGTTTGATTTCCCGCTTGCTGGTGCGCCAGGGGAATCGCCGGCCGTAGGTGAGCCGATCGCGGATCAACCGAAACCCCTTGCGGCGGCCATGTTTGACCGCGATCAAGCAGTCGGCGCCGCGCTGGGCGAGGTAGAGGAAAAAGGGCGGTTCGCATGCAGCGCGTCGGCTTGAACCAACACGCCATCAAGGTCGACTGCTTCCAGCAGCTGGCGCAGGGCCTGGATCTCGCCACTGGCGTCAGTGGCGTAGGTGGTCTGGGCGATCGCCACGCCCAGGCTCTGGGAGTAAAGGCTCACCTGGGCGATGAAACGCGCTGCGCCGGAGTCGTTCTCAGCGATAGAGCCTCGCAGGGTCTTGCCGTCGCAGACCAGGGTGTCAATCTCCTCAGCAACGCCAGGCTGGGCCGCCATCCAGTCTCGCAGCAGGGTTTCAAAGCTCAGCACATCTAGCTGGGCCAGAAGCAAGCGAAAGGTGGAATCCGATGGTGACTTGACGAAATCGGTGCCCAGCAGCTCGTTGAGCGTCTGGCGGTGGCGTTTGGCGAAACGCTCCATTCCCACCAGCGAACCCTGGCCGCTGAGGATCGCAAGGATCGCCACCAGCAACATCCACCACTGGGGAAAGCGGATCCCCCGGCGCTTCCGGCAGTCCGGCAGTGCCTTGAGGAAGCTGATCAGATCGCTTGCAACAGCAGGCGTAGTGGCGGGCTGGGAGGGCCAAGAGGCAATTGCGGTTCCCGCGTACGCCACCCTAGGCGTGACGCCTCAGCCAGGGCTACCGGGACAGACTTCTAATATGCCCTGGTCCCGCACCAGTTGCAGCAGGGCTTCTGGGGCCGTGCGCAGGCTGGTCAGAAACACGTGGTTGGCCTGGAACGGCTTGCTGTCTCGGGTGCCGGCGGCGGCCACCTACACGATCCAGCTGGTGCCGATCCAGGCTTCACGGATGTGCTCAGGGGCCTGTTTGGCGCGCAGCGTCCAGGTGATGTCCCGACCGTGACCGATCTCGTGATCCGTTGCCATAAAAAGGATCCTGCGCTTTCCCTAGAAGTGGCTGCGGAATTGGCGAAGCAGCGTCTTCTGGTTGGCTTTTATCTTCAGGAGGAAGTCGGCCCCCTGCTCCTCAGGGCTGATTCAAAGTCTCAGCATGGTTCTGGCTGTGGCCTCCGCCTGACCATCGCCAGTAGGACCGTGATGTCGTGCATCACCGCCTGAATTCCAGCTCGGATCGACTGAAACCCAGCCAGCCGCAGCAGGTTCAGCACCCCTCAGGGTCTTGCCGTCACAGATCAGCTGGTCGAGATCGGCTGCGCCACCTGGGATCTGGGCAATTGTCCAATCACGGATGGCGGCGCAGAGAGCGGTCACGACCACCTGCAGGAAGAAGTAGCGGAACGAGGAATCCGACGGCGGACGGCGCAGCTCAACTCCCAGCGCTTCAATCAGAACGCTGTGGTGACGGATGGTAAAACACTCCAGATCCCGCAAGCTCTGGCAGCCACTGAGGATTCCCAGCACCGCCACCAGCAGCAGATACCAGGCCGGAAACAGAACCCCGCGCCGCATCCGCGCATCTGGAATCGACCTCAAATGGCTGATCAGATCGAGATCGGTTGCGGCGGCAGAGCTTTCGGCACAGGGAGGAAGTGGATCCGCTAACCTCAACCCATGCTGGCAGCCCCGGCAAGAGCACCTGTGACACACTTTGAATCAGCCCTGGAGGAGTAGGCGATCCCCGACGGCCGTTACCGCCGTTGGGGGACCCATTCCAGCGCTGGGGCTCTCCGAGTTGTGTCGGGCAGTCAGATGTGCGACACGCTCCTAGCAGGTGGTGAAACCCAGGGGGAAGTTGATTGATATACTATGCTAAAATTCTTATGCATGAGTTGCCCTAGATTCAAGCCCTCTCAACTCCTGCGATTAAAGTAGCCTAAGATTTTCTCGTGCATCTTTTTAAATCCAATACCATTGGCATCATTACTGGTTGCGGCAAAGGAATTGGGCTCGCAAGCCTAAGGTTATTTCTTAAATCTAATAGCTCAAACTTTGCCATGGGCATATCACGATCAGAAACGCCTGAGATTGCCGCTTTAAAGAATGAATATGCAGGCAGATTAGCGTTTCTGTGCTCCGACATTTGTAGCCATGACAATGTTAACTCATGGATGTCTAATATCATTTCTCAGGTTGGCTACCCTGATTTCGCTATTTGCAACGCTGGCATGAGATCTCGGCTTAAAATTCATGCTGCGACACTGGAGGATTACAGAAAAGTCCTAGAAACCAATACAATTTCACAAATAAATATTGTTAAGCATCTTTCCCATTTAAAGAAAGATATTGCTAAGCCTCTAAAAATATTGGCCGTGTCATCTATTGTGGGGGCTCGTGGTTTCGATGAATTATCAACTTATGGCGTCTCAAAATCCGCATTAGAAGGATTCGTAAAATCTGCCGCAATTGAGCTAGCCCCAGACAACATTCAAATAAATTGCATTAATCCTGGTTTTGTTCGGAGTTCATATAGTGAGGCTTTCAAGAATGATAAATATGATTTATATGAATGGACCCTTTCCAATACTCCTATGGGTCGATGGGGAGAATGCGATGAAATAGCCAGTTTGTCACTTTTCCTAGTGTCACAGCTTAACTCCTACATGAGTGGTTCTACAGTATATTGTGACGGTGGTTGGACTTCGAAATGAGTAATGTTGTTGGGCTAATTCCTGTAAGGCTTGCATCAACGAGGCTTCCTGGAAAACCTTTGGCGGATATTGAGGGTATGCCGATGGTTGTTCATACAGCCAAAAGGGCTATGCAGGCAAAGTCGCTGTCAGCGGTCTATGTTTGCACAGACAGCGAAGAAATTATAGATACTTGCCTTAAATACGGTATTAAATATATATATAAAAATGGTGATTTTAAGAACGGAACGGAGCGAATTTGTGCCTCGCTGGATGCAATTGATGCGGATTACATTATTGATATTCAAGGCGATGAGCCCTTGGTCAATCCTCAACACATTAATATAGTCGCCAATACTATTGTTTCGAATGATTTCGAAAGTGATATTTTGTTGCCAGTCATTCGTATCCCGTACACATCTAGCGAGACTATTGTAAAAGTCCAAATTAGCCTTAGCGGAAAGGTTATGACTTTATCAAGAATGAGTTTGCCGTTTAGGTATTCGGGCACGCAACAGTTTGTATACAAGCATTTGTCTATTATTGGTTTCACTCAGAAGTCTCTTCAGCATTTTGGGACCCTAGCTCCTTCTCCATCAGAAGAAGTTGAAAGCATTGAATTATTAAGAGCTTTAGAGCATGATATGATTATATCCACCATTACTTTACAGGGCGACTCATTCTCTGTTGACATTCAGGATGATCTAGATAGAGCCCGCTTGGCAATGAAAAATGATAGATTCTTTGGCACATACTAATGACAGTTATTACCGCACGCGTAGGCTCAGACAAATATCCAACTGTCATATCATTTGGCGCCTTAGGCGATTTGCTAACTTTTTGCAGCAATTATAACAGCTTCAGTGCGTTAGTAATATGCGATCAATATTTTCAATCGGCAGATTTAAGTCTTTATCCAGAGTTGATTAAAGTATTCAAGGATTTCCCAACACTTTTTATTTCTGGGGGCGTTGAATCTAAAGGTCTTTCTGGCTACCAGAAAATTATCGAATGGGTAATAAGTAAAAAACTACCTAGAGATGGGATTTTGATTGCCATAGGAGGTGGCGTCATCGGCGATTTAGTTGCTTTTGTTGCTAGTACTTATTTAAGAGGTGTAGGTCTAGTTCATGTGCCTACTACCACCACTTCGATGATAGATAGTGCCATTGGAGGGAAAACTGGTTTAAACTTTGACTCCCAAGTTAACTCAATAGGGACTTATTATAACCCTAATGCTGTTTTTATGGATATACGATTCTTGCTTACTCTTGAAAAGCGTGATTATTGTGCTGGAATCTGCGAAGCAATTAAAATGTCTCTTACAAGTTCACTTGAAAAGACTCAAATTTTGCTTGAATCTAGTCACGATCTTTCTTATGCAGTGAGGAATGAATCTTTATTGCTGGATTTAATCGTGTGGTCAGTAAAGACAAAGCTTTATCACGTGTGCGACGACGGCAAAGAGAAAGGTATTCGCCTCATACTAAATTACGGCCATACTTTTGGGCAGGCATTTGAAACCTATTACGGCTTGCATCAAGATTTTCTTAGGCATGGTGAAGCAGTGTCATTGGGGATGATATGTGCTTCAACTGCGATCAATCTTCTTGACAATAATGAAAAGACATCCATGGTTAAGGCGGTGACTAAAGAAATATTGGAGGCCTACGAGCTCCCGATCTGTATTTCGCATATTAACGTGGCACCTCCCAGCGCCAAGACTTTGTATGAAAATCTAATTAATGATAAGAAACGGACCTCGAAAGGTAATCGCTTTATTCTAACTCCCTCAATTGGAGACGCGGAAGTTCGATATATCTCAGATGATGATGTTATAAAGCAGTCCTTTGCTGTAATAACAGGCTAGGAGTTTGGGG
>Ga0194124_10006319_pt1 | contig 10626 bp, 7 predicted proteins | sample TA2KigCas0mmetaG_FD_148605 | JGI IMG/M metagenome (GOLD analysis project Ga0194124, IMG submission 148605) | Freshwater microbial communities from Lake Tanganyika, Tanzania - TA2015031 Kigoma Deep Cast 0m | ecosystem: Environmental > Aquatic > Freshwater > Lake | place: Tanzania: Lake Tanganyika...
AGAAGGACAAATACTTCACTATCAGAAGACGGCTGAACGACACAGCGCCGTCCCCGAAACTTAACTAATTTCCCTGGCTTTATTAATTCTATATTTATCATTGTCATTAACGTACTTTGCGGAAAATATCTTGTCTTCGAATCACAAAAGATGAAATCTCTTCAGTGGTTTCATCCCAAACCAAAACATCAAACCCAGCTAATTCTATCGTTTTTCTTTTCTTTTCATCGTCTGCCTTTACTAATGCGTTCTTGTGAATACCACCATCAACAAAGATTAGTGCTTTTTCATTTTCATAGACAAAATCCGGCTGAACATAAAATTGCTCCATATTATGATTAGTATAGTCCGGCAACCTATAACCGTTTTCAAATAAAAAATCCAACAATTTCCGTTCTCCAGGACTGCGATGATGCAAACCTGATTTTAGTTGTTCGTACCTTTCTTCATATGTACCCACAACAGAATCATCAGGATTAGCGGCTATCAACAATTCCAATGCCTTAATTATTGAATGACGATCTAAATGACCATGGTCCATTTGGTTGTAATATGAAAGTAGATCTTCATAACTTGCCTTGGCTCGATTTGGGTAAGAATCTTCCCTAGTATGATAATCATAACCACAGATCAAATACGCCTCTAAAAAAATATCTCGTAATTTTATTGGATTACGAGCAATATCCTTTAAAACGCCAATACTGCCTTCTGAAGACTCATAAATCATAATATTCTTACACTCCCCACTTCCCATTATTTTTGCATCTATTTCATTTGGTTCAATATTATAGATTTTCTCAATAGCCTTCTCCAATGCATACTGCATAGTGATAACACCTTCATCGGTAAGACCAAGTGACTTAATTGGCTGTATGTACAGAACATCAGAAGTATCGTATGTATAAAGAGTGATGTTCTGAATTGGGTCTTCCGGGATTGGTTTTTCAGTCTGTTTCTTCGTTTTAAAAAAACCTGATTTAGTTCCAATAAAAAAACCTTCATCTTTTCCTCGTTTCCATTTTTTATTCAATAGAATCAACCTTGCCGCTGGAGCATAGAAAAGCTTCATGAGTTCGCTGCCGTCAATTGTTAATTTAATTTGAGTTGAATCTCGTAAATTATCCGATGTATTAAAATACATATCTGTAACATATCCTTCCGATGTTCGCACTTCTTCCATGCAGGAAATTCTTTCAGAGTTTTCAGACTGTGCCTCCTCTAACTCTAGAAGATTCTGATAAATATCTATATTACTTGCATTAAATTGAACTCCTGTAATGGGGTCCTGATTTTTACCTTTACCTTCATCAGCTCCTAAAAAAGCATAATTCGTTTCTTTAGAAATTTTAATTTCAGTAAGATTTAATGAAACATCACTGGGGGTGATTCGATTAACTTTAAATTTTCCGCCATTATGATAAATCAAGTTATTCGGACCAAACTCTTTCAAGCCAATAAACCTAGGCCTAGAAATAGACTCATTTCTATCTTTACCACCAAGAAATACTCTAATCGGCAATCGTGTAAAATTGTAACCTGGCAAAAATCCCTCAGAGGCTAAATACCTAAACGTATAGAACTCTGATAATGTAGAATTTCTGTTTTTCTCAGCCTGATTCTCAAGTAAGCCTTTACGATCTTTGGCCCTCATATAAGAAACATTCGCTAATTTTTTTATCTCAGGATCTTTAATAATTGGACTAATATGGGTTTCATGTGCTTCATTCATTTGTCGAAGAGCATCTAAATACATCTTACGCCAACGGAGTAGTGATTTTTCTAATTTTGAAGGAACCTCTTTAATTTCTTTTTCTAACCAAACTGTAGTATACCATTTAGTCTGGTGCAAATCAGATATTCCACTGATTACATTTAATACATAAATCTTTATTTCATCGAAACGAGAATCAATAATATCTTGATATTTAGCCCTAATAGTTGGTTTAAGATTGTAGGATTTACCTTCACTATCAACTAATTCAATCAAAGAAGGCTTAAACTCTTCAGCGTTTAAAAAAGAAAGAACTGTTGCGTTAATATGAGACCGAATCAGCTCCTCATTGGTTAAATCTATTCTTGGTGGCTGAACTATACCAGCAACCATTTTTACTGGATTTGAGAAATAATGTTTGTCGTGTGGGCTAACCTTCGATGCATAAGTAAATACAAGAGCAGACTGACCACTTCGGCCTGCACGTCCACTTCTTTGAGCATAATTAGCTGGGTTTGGTGGAACATTCCTCATGTGTACAATATTCAGCGAAGAAATATCAATGCCCAATTCCATTGTAGGAGAACAGTAAAGCGCACTTAAATCAATAGCCTCATTAAACTTTTCTTCTCTATCGATTTTTTCCTCATTCTTTATTTGGCCTGTATGCTCTGCTGCAATATATGGTTTGGGTAATTTAGAAAAATCTTCTTGATAAAGTTTCTGAAAATATAGATGAGGTTTAATTTGCATTCCTTCATCTAATGTTATGTATGTGGTTTTATCTACAACAACGGAAAGCAAATCGCCTTTCTCCCATAGAACTTTGGTTAAGATCAACTGGTAGGCATCTTTATCGCCCTTTTCAGCTTTTACATTTATTTTCTTTAAGTAATGTGCTTCTGTCAAAGTATCTAACAGTGTACCCATAAACCTTATATAATCCTCTGTTCCAAGAGGACTTAATTTAGCTTTCCTAAACTCATGTTTGATATAACGTGCAAGCCTACTCGATGGTCCAATGCTTTGAATGTATGTCTCACGAGTTGCTTTATCTGTTCCATAAATCGATAAGAAATTTGGCGCTTCAAGTTTTTCCCCTTTATCAAGAGACCATAATTTTTCCTTATTAAGATGCTGATTCAACTCACCTTCGATGCGGAGTCTATTTTCATACCGAAGCATATCATAATCCACAGCATACATACTTCGGAAATAATTCAATATTTGTAAAACGAATTCCTTCCTTTTATCTAAGGTTAATTTGTTTAACAATTCTATATTCTCCCAAAGTGTATGGTCAGAAATATTTTTATCAATATCTTTATAGGTGACCTCTAAAAGGGCTGTTTGCTCAAGATTTGGCAAAATATATCTCCACCCCCTTTGTAGATCCTGAATTATACGATATGCTATGTAGTGTCGAAGAGCCTTAAGGTTGTCTTCATCAGGTCTACTTGGATTTGGTGCCGGATTCGTAGCATAATCTTTCTCTGCTAAATTCAAAGATTCCTGTACCCTAAAAATCAGTAGTGAAATTTCAATCGGATCAGGGCTTACACGTAAAACTTTTTCAATAGCGGATCGTAGATGAACGACTTGAATAAAATCATTAAAATGACCCGCTTGAAGTGAGGCATCTTGTCTATTATCCGTAAAACTCATTATTTTTTGTTCTTGCAGCCTCTCGTAACCATGTTTCCTATACAAGGCTAATAGGGTTTGGAGAGTGATAAGCGTCGTAGATGTTGAACGACCCTCATTACCTAAAGATATTAGTTTTGACTTTTCACTTAATTTATGCTCTAAATAAACTATGCCACATGATGGATCATAAATCAAAGGGCATGGTATAAACCATGCTTTAACCCCACCATTGGGAATTTCAGAATAATACCCCTCTCGTGTTATGTATATTTCGTTTGGAAGAAGTAGCTCTTTGGATAGTTCCAGTTTGTCTCCTGCTTTATTTTTCCATGAAGATGGCAGCAATTCTAAGAAATCGACAATCTTACCTAAATTTGGATTATCCAGTAAAATATATCCATCTTTATAATCTTCAGAATTGCGACTTTTAACTTTTCTCACTTTAGCTCCATCGTTGGCCTTAAGATCATCATCATTTTTAGGATTGTGATTTTCATTAAAGTCGCGAAATACTAACTTAGACTCCTCTATGTCTTTTCTAACACAAATAAATTCTACTCCACTAACACGGCTAAATACAGATTGAAATACAGGTGTATCATGATCATCTTTACCTATCTTAACATATGGATTAGGATCAAGTGTAACATAACGATTTTCTGATGACTCTAATGTCAAATAAACGTATCCAGTTTGAGAAATAAACTGATGTAATTTAAAAGGTAATACAGTATCTTTTTTCTTATCCTTTGCACTTTGAATATTTATTGTCTCAGCCCATACAAGAATCTGAATAATCTTCTGTTCACACAAAACCGCATCTACTCCAATTAAACTTGAGAGTGTTGCTGAAATGACTTTAAGCGAAAGTGGTTCATTTCTTCTTTTATAATCACCTTCATTCCTTATTGCAATAGTTCTCTCCAACCACACTGCAATAGGGTTCCATAATAAAGCCTTTCGAGTCCAGTCAGTAATTGATGTATGATACGCATTAAGAAGTTCGTCTTTTGAAATTCGAATATCCTCAGTGGAATAGGTTAATGACTCAACAATAACATCATCTGGTAGAAATTGGCTGTTAAAAAAACGAGTGGCGACTTTAGCGACCTCATTTTTTTGATCATCAATCGTGCCCGTAGCCATAGTTGCCGAGGTACCAATGCATACAATATTCTTGTTTTTTGCGCCAGCTTTAATTCTTCTATTCAAGAGAGACACATCTGCCCCTTGCCTGCCTTTGTAAACGTGCAGCTCATCATAAACTAAAAATTCAATATTCGATAAAAAAGAATTGCGAAGGCTTTCATCATTTTTCCTGATCATTAGCAACTCAAGCATCATATAATTGGTGAGAAGTATATCTGGTGGATTTGCTATTACTTTATCTCTAGCTTCTTGGGACTCTTGACCTGTATACTTTGCATAAGTAAAAGGTAAATCTCTTCCTGTTCTTTTCTTGTAATTATCTTCAAATCCTGTTAATGCTAATTCTTGTGAATTAATAAGCGCATTTAATGGATAAACAATGATGGCCTTAATTCCAGGTCTCTGGGGATTTTTAAAAAGACTTTGAAAAATTGTGGTGATATAGGTTAAACTTTTACCGGAACCTGTACCTGAGGTAACAATAAAACCTTTACCCTGATTTCCCTTAAGAATTGCCTCTGTTTGATGTTTATATATCTGCCAAGAATTATTTTGGGCATCATAAAATATATCATTAAACTCCTGAGCTAAAACACCACTGTTAATCAATTCCTTTACACTACCCCCGGACTCATATGAAGGATTAAAATGCACCAAAGGCTCAGGATATAAATTACCTGAATCAAATTCTTTTCTAACAGTTTCAAGAATTTTGGCATCGGCAATATTAATAAAACTATCAATATATAATTTATAATTATTGAGTATATCTCTATGTAAATCAAATATGCTTTTCATTGTTTATGCCTAATTTATTATTAAGAAAATATTTTAAATCTTCATTCAAAAATCAGAGATTATTCTTTTCTTATTAAGAGTAAATAATATGGGTAATCAAAACCCTTAAATTACCAATAAATAAGAAATATTCATCATTGTAAATTAAATTAAGAATTTTTGTACTGTTAAATGAGTTAAACTTCATTAACAGATGATTTTTTAATGATTTTACTTATAAATCGTTGAAACTCTATAGATCCAACTACATTGATATCATTTAAGAATCCCAAAACAAAACGACCAGGTGCCTGAAAGCTCTGGACCTGGGCTTTGAAGCGGTATCGTCCATTTGGCTGAATGGGTTGGATATAAGGTATACTCATTGGGAATTCTTCTTTGAGCATTAGGCAAGCTCGAAGACTAAGTTCGATTTCAACTTCTTTATTTAGCGTTTTACCCTGAAAACCAAAGATGTCCGGCTTGTAGAACTGGTGTTGCGCCTCATAACGCATGGGTTTTTCAAGAACTTGGACCGAACCCATTCTTTCAATATTGAAATATTTATTCTTCTTGGTTTTGATTTCAAATGCCGATAGCGATTCGTAATTGTCTGTGAAGCACATCGGCTCAACGATACGGTCAGTAACAGTCTGGCTGTTCGCAGAGTTATAATTTCGGATCAAAAGCTGTTTATTATCAATAATGGCTATCGAAATTTGTTCCACAATTTGGCTCAAATGTGCTTTGAAAATAAGATTAGATCCAATTTGCAACTCGACAGAGTTCTGGACTTTGAGCATAACACTATCGGCTAGTTTGTTTTTTTTGCCACTCGTTTTAATCAGTTTTTCGAGGTAGTCAACCTCTTGTGGCGTAAAAGGTAGGATATCCGTATTGACCACGGAGGAAATCCAATATGTATGTCCCTTACCTCGTTCAATCCTGAACCCTAATTCTTTGAGCAAATCAAAATAGCGATACACCGTTCTTTCGGATGTTCCCAAATGCTTGGTGATGACGCTAATGGATTTGGGTGGTCTTGCTTTCAGGATATTAACTAGCTGATATACCCTGTAAATACGATTTTGATTGTGCATAATTTGAATATTCTGCCAAATTAAGTCAATTTATAGTCAAATAACGGTATTGACCCAATATGACAAGGGTTTTGGTTTTATTTGTAAAATAAACTCAATAGTCCATGAAAAAGCAAAATATTACTTCCTTTCAGCGCTATAGATTTAGCCTAAACTTGATTTTCTTACTTACTGGTATCGAACTTTTCCTTCTAGGTAATCCAATACATGCTCAAGATGCTCCAGTTCGAATACAATCAGATACCTTATTTTTAGATGGTGCTCCTAAGGCCGTAGTCAGATTGAATATCTTTCAGGGAATTAGTGTCAATTTTAATGTCTATACATATTTCTTTGATCCTGATTTCAATAAAACCTTCAAGAACTATCGCAAGTCATACGAACGAACTGTTCGCAAAGAATTGAGTAACCGTCTAAAAGTCTATAATGGTTTCTTCTTTTTTCAATATTTGGATACCACGCGACTTAATCTGGCTGTTACCTCTGTTGACTTTTCAAATTTGAGTCGAGACTCTATCCTTACCAGCGCCGCAGATAATTCAAATACACCTGGTCATTATTTAGCCAGGGCTGGTCGTTCCTACAACTTGGCTATTGGCCTGGCAATTACTTTTGGTCTTGTTACGCCTCTTTTGGCCCCTGTCGTGGGTAGCGTAGGTACTATCGCCTTGAGTGGAGTAGGTGTCTTGAGTGCCCTAATTGCAAACCTATCTGGAAATTCCAACCTCATTCAAGCTGGTAAGGGGTTCGATAAAGAAACTAATACTACTAAGCCTTAATGTTCGTAGGAAGCTAGTTTTGAAAGAGCCTTCAAACCCAATTCATATTCGCTATCAGTCAGACAATAGAATCGTATCTCTGAGAAAATAACACGATCGGCAAACGACTGGTTCCGCAAGGCCTTTAAGTTCTCAATATCATCAAAAAAGGTATGAGCGATTAATCCGATGATTTTAGAATCCCAATAGGAAGCTAATGAAATTAAGTCGTAAATATTGGAATAGTCCAATGTACAAACTTTGGGTTGGTTGATAAAAAATTTAGTTACTACGGTCGAATGATATTCACTTCTTCGATCTTTTGACATCATTCGAAGAGGATGAACCATGAGGTCTAATACATGATGGTCACTCCAAATCGAATCTTTAATCAACATCAAATGAAATTTATGAAAGTTGTACCTCCGACAAGCTAAATTTCGAGTTAGTATAAAGACTTTTCCTCTGTTTTCAAAAACGTTATTGACCGTAAATTGCTCCGCATGAATGTATCCTACATCCCCTAGCCTGATTTCCATTTTGGTAAATCCCCATAGGGTTGGTCGTGTGAACATTTTTCTGAATAAATAAGAGTAGTACTCGGGGTCACAAACCAGTATTAGGTTATCGGCAAATAAGGGGATAATATATCCGATCACCATTCCAAGAAAAATTGCATAATCGCCATTGCCTTCATATAATCCCTCATTAATATTCACCAGAGCATCGATGGTGATATCCAGTTCATGCAAGAGTTTAATTCCATCCAAAGCATCCATCCCCAATTCAAGAATGATTTTTTGATCTGCTTTAAGGGGCTTAACATTCTTGGTTAAATGGTTTCTTAAATACGTTGTCAAGTAATTCCCGGAAGCATGGCCTTTCCAACATACTGTCAACTGACCCTTATCGACTAGGGTAACGCGTGTTGGCAAACATCGATCAACTAGAATTATGAGCTGGTAGGGTAAGAGGGTATAGTGGTTTTGGAATGACCCGGATGCTATGTACAACAGCGTTTTGGGTCTAGTTGATTGAAGGAGATTTGCATTCATGATTGCCACATTAGACATATCGGCTGGGTATTCATACCCATTTAGAAGGTTGACTTCGCCGATTATGGCTAATGTAGGCGCGCAAAAGTGGTTCTAGGCGCGTTTTCCGGTATTCAATTTGCCTTGCTCTTCCAAAACAACCCTCGGCAAGGCTTCCGCAGGAGGATACCACTCCTTCTTCTACTCAGTCTATCCTAGTTTATGCAGCTTCATATAAACAAAGATTTTCGACGCAAGGTTCAATGAAGGTCCGAATTGCCCTTGCATAATGTTTACTCGGGGATCCCCAGCCATAGTTATCTGTATCACACACAAAGGCAACACCCCTTCCAAAATCCAAAACATACTTGCTATTTGGATCCTCTGGCCATTGCCCGGTTTCATAATCATAACCGAGTTCATCATTTGAGGAACTCCAATAGGTAGCAGGCCTAAAATGCCTTCCTTGACTGCCTTCCATTTGTCGGAGCATCCCAAATTCGGCTTTTGTGGGTAATCTCCAATCATCACCCATGGCACTCACAAGTTCAACAGCTTCCGGGTAGGTTACCCTTCCATCTCCTACGTCAAATCGGGCAATCTCGTATCTTACATTGTAAACAACGGTAGGGACAGCTCTTTGGTTCGTGTTTTGCGGAGCCTCAATCTGAAACTCTGGGCAAATGCAGGTGGTAGTATTCATTGGGCAAAGATAATTCGTCTTTTACCCACATTAGATATTTTTTTGCTAAGTTACAAAGATTTAATTTTCATTATGCGTTTCTGACTCAGAAATGCAGTTTTTTAATTTTAGTTACCTCTCGATCACCCCTCTTGGTACCAAAATAAAGCCAACAAACGCCTTGAATTAGGCCTCAATCCAAGCCAATGGCGTCCTCCAAACCTTGTATATCAGTAAGAATGGCACCATCCATAATTGCCCCAGTAAAGTCAGCTCCATCTACTCTTGCATTGGTAAGATCAGCATTTGTCAGATTAGCTCCATTAAAATTTGCTCTGGATAATGAAGAATGAGTAAGATCTGCCTTCTTAAAATTACTTTCCGTCAAATTGGAATCCTCAAAATTGCTTCCAAATAAATTGGCGCCAGCAAAATTAATCTGCACCAAGGTTGCGCCTTGAAAATCGCAATGTGATGCCATTGAACGCACAAAACTAGTCCGGGTAATCCTCAAATTAAAAAAGTAGGCTTTATCAAGCTGTGCGGAGAAAAAATTAACGTCTTCGATTATAGCATCAGTGAAGTAAGCACCATTGGCATCTGCTTGATTGAAATTGCATCTAACTAGGGTAGCGCCATCAAAATGGGCCTCTCTTAGATATCGACCAGAAAAGTCAATATCCGTCATAATACTACCTCGGAAATCCAAATTTTTGGCATCAAGTTGCCGGTTCACTTCGTCCTGCGTCATGGTAATAAGTCTAAATATGAAAAACTCCTTAAAACTAATTTGAATTCATTGAAAATAGAAAGGTCATTTGCCATTTTGAGTTTCATCTTTTGTTTGAAATAAACGAGAGTAGAAATATACTCAGAAGTTAAACTTCTGTGTATTTCTTGGAAAGTTGAGTCCTGATACCAAAGAAAAGTGCCTTTATAGAGCACTACACATGAAATTTACCGTAAATTATTCTTAGTACTTCATATTGGTAATGTGGTATTTTGAATTACCTTTGTGCCCTTAACTCCGGAACGGGAGAATATCCGAACAAGAAAATTATGGAACTAGACATGTTTCTAAGCAAGAAAACTACCATCAGAACGGGAAACGATACCAACGGACTCTGCCCAGACGAAAACATTTCAAAAGTTGTGCTAGAACAAAACGGCAAATTGAATTTAAACAAATTAGAAAAATTAACTCCTAAAGTAATTGGAACTATTGGAGTAGATGCGGGGATTGTTTGGATTGGCGACCCTTGTTACATTCTGCACAAAGAAGAAAAAACACCATCAACGATTGGTAAAAATTGGAGTGAATTTTGTGATTTGCTTGGAGATGATTACCATACATCATTTAATTATGAAATGGGCCATGAAGGACTTGGAGTGTGCACTTCAACAAAATATGGCGATGGCTCTTATAATGTTATTGGATTTTTTGACGGTGATAGCAAAAGACCTTCGTGCGTGATTGTTGATTTTGATGGTGTTTTTTCTGAAGATGAAAAAGAAGAACAATGCTGATTGTGTTGGATGCGCCGGGAAATAAATTTTTTACTGCATCTAACAAGCCACTTGTTGATTGTAGGATAAACTTTTCCTGTTTTTTCCATACAACACCCTACACCACCATCAAATACTTAACTCAATCAAAATGATTGTACCACGTAATTTTTTACAACAAGGCAATGTTTACTTTCAGAAGTTCATCATAGATTTAGACGGACCCCATGGCAACGTCTTCTATTTACTAGCCCAAGCCCCC
>Ga0194124_10006323_pt1 | contig 10618 bp, 9 predicted proteins | sample TA2KigCas0mmetaG_FD_148605 | JGI IMG/M metagenome (GOLD analysis project Ga0194124, IMG submission 148605) | Freshwater microbial communities from Lake Tanganyika, Tanzania - TA2015031 Kigoma Deep Cast 0m | ecosystem: Environmental > Aquatic > Freshwater > Lake | place: Tanzania: Lake Tanganyika...
TATTATTACATAAAACTTACAATTTTAATTTTGATAATTTACCAAAAAAATTAAAAACAACAAAAATCAAGTATTATTAAAGTATTATTCTTGGTTATAACTTTTATTAGGATTATTTACATTTGTAGATTTTTCAAATAAATTTTTCATATCATTTTCGTTATTTTCATCTTTATATTCTACATCATCTAAAAATTCAGTTTCATATACCAAAGGTACCTTCGGTATATTATCTCCTTCATAATTTTGTTCTCTCGTATAAACCGTTTTGACATGATTTTCTAATCCTTTAATTTCATTCAATATTTCAAGGATTTTTATCATTTTCTTTTCTCTTTTAGTTACAATATAAACTGCATCATCTCTTTGTTCTATAGTAACCTCATAATCCTTCTCTAATTTTATTTTATCTTCTTCTGGTAATTCGATTCTATTTATAATAAATTTTTCAAAATAATATCGGGTATTTATGTCTTTGTTTCTATGACATTCAATCAGAAATTTAATGAAATCTATCATGAAAATTGTATCCTCTAAAATATCCGATTCAATTCTAAATTTATCAATATCTCTGTCCCATGAAATTTTACCCTTGATATATGATGATAATTTATTTATTCTACACTTTTTTGTTCCTATTATACATGGAATCAATCGATGAGGACATGCTAATTTTCCTATAAACTTATTCTCAATTTTTATAACCTTTGGATTTGTATGTACTATCTCTCCTACCTCATTGTCAGGTTTAATTTGCCTTTTTGGTATTACTGTTACAACTGTATTTCCTACAATAACTGCATCTCCAACTTTTCCTTTTAAACGACGTAAATCTTCAAGTGGTATTCTCCTTTCTCTGGCTCTTTGTATTGCATGCTGTGTTATCTTCAAATCATCTATAGTGAAATCTTCTTCACCATAATTGTTCTTAAAATATTTATGAGGCATTATATATATGTTTATATACTTTTTTTAAGATATTCAATTTTTATATCATTATTAACAAAAATTATATAAATAAATATATATAATTTATGAAAGACAAAAAATATACTAGATACACGTGTAAAATTTAAAAATTATTTTATAATAGAATTACAACAAATGGGGGGCATTGCACTCATTTAATGTTATTACACCTTTTTCACTGAAAAGTGTGACAGTAAAAAAGTAGTAATTGCACCCTTGGAACTTAATCCTTTTTACAGAAGGTAGATGCTTTTATATTTTAAACTACTATATGAAAAGCCTTATAATTTCGCTTTGAGAGCTTAGGAATTTCAGTAGGAGTTAATAGGAAATATACAAACCATATTATAAATAATATAGTAAATTAACAAAACTTTTAATAGTTTTTACTGTCCTATTTTTTAGTGAAAAAGATGTAATTGTTGTTCTATAATTTGTTATAAATTAATGGAAATATTTACCTTCGGCTTAATATACATACCTTCGGTATATATTCCGGTTCCTCAATTAGAGTAAGTATTTAAGTTTATTATTTTCTTTAAGCTATTTTATTATTATAAATCGGCATTTACCGAAGGTACCTTTGGTAAAATACGCAACTCTCTAATATAAAATATAATCAATATATTTATATATATAAATAAAATAAAAAATAGATGGATCATTTTTTTTTACATATAGATATATAATAAATTATACAATCATCTTAAGGATGGACTAGAGCCACAAATATCATCAAAAGAGGAATTAAAAGAATTTAAGAAAAATATTAAGAATCTTGTATTGAATTCAAATCTGCATATTTTTGACGATGGTGAAATAATTTGGAAAAAATTATAATTTAATAAAAGTAAATATCCATATTTTGAACATATAAATTTTTATACAGGATTAACAATTTATCATCCCTAATAGAATAATTTTATCAATAAATATATATGGGTAATCAAGAAAGTAAAAAAATTAAAAATTCAAAAAAAAATGTATGTTCTTCTCAAATAAAATATTTAAAAAAATTAAAAAAAAAAATAAAAGAACAACAAACACAAATTGATGATATAGAAAATAATTTACAAAAACAAAAACAACAACAATTACAAATAAATAAACAAACAGATTTTAATGATAGGGAATTTTTAAATAATACAAAATACCAAAATTTAAATTTAAGAAGTTTAACAGCAATATCAAATACAAATGGAAATACACCAGCTATGGCTACAGGAAGAACTATTACACATATCAATAATACTTCAATAGCTTTAGATTTATATATGACACAGGGTGGAGCTGATCCTCAACCAATCAAACTATTAGTAACACTTAAACCTTTAGGACAACCAGGAAATACCTTTGTATTTAATATATTAGATTACGATAGTTCGGTACCTCAAAAACCAATTGGATATAATCTTTCTTATAATTTTAATGTTTTAAAATCAGGTGATCCAATACCTCAATATAATGCTGGTCCAACTTTAGTAGAATTTGGTACAAACCAGATTTGGTCAGGTTTAATTCCTGATTTAAGAGATACATTTGATATAAGTTGTGTACCTGCAGGTATTGGGAATTTACTTTGTAATAATGGACAAAGCTGTAGAGACCAAGCAGTTAGTTTAAGTTTAGCGGCAGGCTATACACAACAACAAGCTTATAATTATAACGTAGGTGCTCAAATTATACCTCCGAATGGCACTGCTATACCATCTGGTAATTTAGCAACAGTATCTGTTTCAAATTCAACTGCTCCATATTCTTCACAAGCAATTACATATCCATTAGATACTGCTCTTCCAAAACAGCAAACTGGATCTGCTAAAGTTGGTGTAGCAGGTAATTATATTGTAAATTGGATAAATCCAGTTGTTTCCTTACAAAATTATAATTAGTTTTTATAAAATTACAAATAAATTATAAGTAATCTCATACAAGATTAGAAATATTTTTGAATTCATCATAAATTTTTATTATATTATTATAAGTAATTTCAATAATTAAAAAACTATTTGAATAAGTATTATTAGAAATAATATCTTTTATTTTTTTTATTTTCTTTTTACTATATTTTATATTATTATCATAAACATTTTTATTATCTAGAACATCTTTAACAAATTTTTTTACAAAATCTGTAGAATAAACTGGATTATGACTAGAATCAGAAAACTCGTTATAATTATGATTTTTATTTTTCTTATCATAAAGAATCAATCCTTGATGATAAGGAACAATTGTATCTTGCTTACCATACCATAAATATATTTTACATTTTAATTGATATAATAAATCAGCAATAGGAGTATTCCATGTAGAAGAAAAAAATCCAAAACTTATAAATCTACTTATTATATTTGATACTTGAAATTTTTCATCTATATTCATTAAATATAATTTCCAAAATTTACTTTCGCCATTATTAAAAAATTCTGTATCAGTAAATGGTCTAAAAAGAAAATGAGATATATGCGAATTTAATAAATTTTTAGGAAAACCAAAATAGAAAAATATACTCCAATAATAACCATAAATATCTAATGTAGGTAAAAATCCTACTGTATTTAATAATACAAAATCTTCAACTAATTCTGGATACTTATGCGCCATAAATGTTGAAAAGAATCCTCCTAACGAATGTGCTACTAATACTATTTTTGATAATTTTAATTCTTTTGTTATAATATTATGCATAAAATCACCATAATAATAACATATATCTATATTATCTAATTTTTCTAAATCTATAAATGAACTAATACCAAAATTTGGTAAATCAATCGTATAATAATTATTTTCTATTGGTAATTCGTTTATTAAATTGTAATAAATTAAAGAACAACTACAAACACCGTGTATAAATACTACATTTTTACCGTTATCATTATTTGATAGTCTTTCAACTAAATGTATATCTAAATTATTTTCATCTTGTATCCATCTTTCTGTTAAATTATATTTTTTAACATTATGTGTTAATTTAACTAATAAATCTGTTCTTAAACTATTATTAATTAAAACCTTATCAATAACAAATTCTAATAAATAATTACTAATAAAATATATTACAGAACAAATTAATAATATTATTATAATCAATAAACAAAAAGTAATTATGCTAGTCCAAAAAAATATACTTATAACTATATTTAATAAATATAGTAATTCTTCATACATTTATAATTTTACAAATAAAATTATAAATTATAATAAACAACTTATCTTATTATTCTTCCTTCTACTATTTTACAACCAACAGCCATTAGACTAAACCAAGGTTTGCTTAAATATTTTCTATATATATTTATTATATTGCTTTTATATTTGGTATATAATAGTATTTGTCAATTTATATAAATCAATTTTTCTATTTATACATTAACTCTGTTCTTATAACATATTTAACACCATTACACCTTTTTCACTGAAAAATGGGACACTTTTAAGTAAAAATAATGTAATTGCACCCATAAGGGCTTAATGACATTTGACGCTATTATTTATATTACACCTTTTTCACTGAAAAATGGGACACTTAACAGTAAAAAAAATATAATTGCACCCATAAGGGCTCAATGACATTTGACGCTATTATTTATACCAATAATAATAGGGTTGTCATCTTTTATCGTTTCGGGAAATTTATAATCTCTCCTAAATTTTTCTGGTCGTGTTTTATTCAATAAATATGTATTTACTATTTTTAGCATATTGTTTACTGCATTTTCATCACGATTTATACAACCCATTCTTTTACTTTCGGTTTGATACCTTAGTATTGAATGTATTTTTCGTTCAACACCTGTTTTATCTGGTAAATACATATTTTCACATTTTTCTTCTGTTTTATAATTTAAACAAGATGTTCTAAATTCATCTAAATTATAAATTGTTAAATATTCATTTAGTTTTCTTTTTAATCCTAAATTAGGAGTAGATATATATTTAATTCTTGAAGGAGTTGTTTTTAATTTATCGCTCCAATCACCCTGAATTAAAATAACATCTTTACCAAATTTATTTTTTATATTTCTTGCTAAATCTGTTTCTGCTTTTTTACGATTTATATAAGAATACCATTTATATTTTCTAAATATATCTTCTTTATATTTTTCTAATAATACTTTATTTAGTTCATTCTTATTTTTTATGAATTTTTTGAATTCATCTAAAATACAACTTTTTGAATTAAATTCACTTAATTTATTTTCTGAGATTGTTATTTCTTTTTTATCTTTATAATTTTTAATTAATCTTTGATATTTTAATCTTTTAGTTTTATTCATATGCATTCTATTAGTATATTTATAAGTTATACCATCTTTATTTTTCATATAGGCTAAACATCTTTTTCCTGGATCACAAACTACCCAATTTGCTTTTTTCAAATTTTTATATTGTTTCTCATCTAATTCTTCTAAATATGGAAATTCAATATATTTACTAATTGAATTTTTTTTATTTTTTTCTTCTTTTGATAATTTTTTATATGCTTCTTTTTCCTTATCTTTTAATAACTTTTTTTCTAATTTTAATTTAACTTCTTCATCCTTTTTCTTTTTAATTAAATCTTCTTTATACTTTTCTTTCTGTTCTTGGTTCATATCTTTTGTTAATTCTTTTATTTCATTTTTCTTATTTTTCATATTTTGTTTTTTATCTTTTTCTTTTTGAATAAAATCATTATGAATTAATTGTATTGATACTGAAAAACAATCTGTTGAAATTCTATAATCAAATGAGTATTCTTTTTGTTTAAAAACAGGATTATCTAAATTAAAATATTTACTCCATAATTCTTGTTTTTTATTATCAATATCAGTTAAATATGTATTCTTATCTTTTTCAATAAATAGTTCAATAAGACTTTTATTATCTACAGGAATATATTTTAAAATTATATTATTTCTTAATGGAAAGAATTGAAATGATTTAGTCCCTAATTTTTCAATTTCAAGACACATATAAATCATACCTTTAATATAATTTTGAGGATTATTTTGAATGTCAAATTCATATGATGTATTATGTGAATTTGGAAATATATTAATTTTATGTTTATTTATCCATTCGTGATATTTATTATTAGAATTCAAAGTATTATTTATTAAATCTTCTTTAATTTCATATAAATTTTTATTTAGTTCCTTTCTTAACTTCGTTTTTGTTCCTTTTTCACATTTTTCCAATAATTCATTATTTTGTTTTTTATATGACGAATTTACAAATCTATTAAGGTATTTAATAAAATGTAATTTAATATTATTTTCAATATTAGTAAGCATATCTACAGACATATAACCTAATATTTGAGATAGATTAACACCATCTAATTTTGTATCATAATTAAGGTTTTTATATTCATCATCATATAACTTTTTAAATTCATTATATAAATTTAAGTTAGTTCCTTTAGGTTTAGGTCCTTGACTATCTTTTAATAAAGACTTAAAAGCCATTTTAATAGTGTCATCTGTTATTGTTGGAATTTCTTGTTTATTGTGATACTTATTTAAAATCCATAATCTTAAAAATTGATATGTATGAATAACAATTTGATGAGTTCTATAACAGGCATCAAATAATTTAGTTTGATTTAATTCATTTTTACAAATAGATTTTAAAGAACATTTAATTGTTCTATATTTATCAGGAGGTTTTTTTTGAATATTCATATATATTATAATAATAAAATTATATTTTTAAATGCTTTATATTTAATTAAAAAGATTATTTATATTTTTAATTTTAAAAAATATATTTTAAAGTATATTTATATATAAATATAAAAATGCAAGTCAATAAAGAAAATAAATATATTTGTGAAAAATGTAATTTTAAATGTAATACAAAAGCAAGATGGGAAGCACATATTAATACTGAATTACATAAAACAGGTCAAAGAAAATTGAGAAGTGATTATAAAGAACCTTATAAATGTGAAAAATGTGATTATGAAACAAAAAATATAACAACAATGAAAATACATAAATTAAATAAACATTCAACAAAAGAAGATAGAGAGAAAGAATTTACACATTATTGTAAATGTTGTGATTATGGATCATTTTCAAAAGATTCATTTGATATACATAATGATACAGAAAAACATAAACATTACTTATCTTTTATAAAAGTTGAGTAGAACCAACATTTTATTATATAAAAGTTGTGTAGAACCAACATTTTATTATATAAAAGTTGAATAATTTATATAATATTTCATAATATATAACTACAATTTTTACAATGTCTAATAGTATTATATTAAAAGATATATTAAATAATGAAAGTTGTGAATTAAAAAAAACAATAGATAATTATATGCAAGAATCATTTGATAAATTACAAATGCTTATGAAGTCTAAAGTTGATAAAGTTGTTAGTGATAAATTAGACTTATTTTATAATAAAGAATTAGATGATGAGCGTGAAAAAATATTATTTGATGAACCAATAAAGTGTGATAAATCAACTGAAAAATTTTTTAGTTTACAATATTCTATTTTTCAACAGGGGGGATGTAGTATGTTATATTATAAAAATATTATAAAAATAAATTGGCATGATAGGACTAATAATAAAGAATATATTTTAAAACATAATTTTACTATACCTATGTTATTTGTAATAAAATATAGTAATCCAATATATATGTATAATAATATTTATAATGTTTGTCAAAATCCTGAATACTTCCAAAAAAAAGAGTTTCAAAATATAAATTCAAGTGATTTTGAAGAAATATGTAAAAAAGAATATAATGATATTGAAGAAAAGAAAATAAAACTTGAAAATTTAATTGAGGATTATACTAATAAAAAAGATTATTATGAATCATTAGAAAAACAAGTTGTAGAAGCAAGGTTAGAAGTAGAAAATATTAAAAATGAATATAATGAAAAGTATAAAAAAGAATTTACTGAACTTGAAGAAGAAAAATTAAGACTTAAAAATTTAATAGAAGAATATACTAATAATAAAAAATATTATGAATTAATTGAAGAAAAAAATAATGATTTTGAAAAAGAAAAGGAAGAATTACAAAAAGAAAAAGAGAAAATAACATTTATAAAACAAAAATTACTTATTATGAAAGAAGAAACAATTTTAATGAAAAGTGAATTACAAAGAGAAAAAGAAAAATTATTAGAATATAAAAAAAATACAAATGATATTGATGAATATTTTGATGAAATGGTTAATCAATTATGTGAAAAAGAATTAAAAAATGATAAACAAAATAAAACAGAATTTCAGCGAATAATTAATGAAGCACAAAAAAAACCATCTTATTTTAGATATAAAGATAATTTATTATCCTTAGTCACCAAAGAAGAAAATAATTATCCAATTTATAATTTTATTACACCATTTATGCCAAGTATAAAAAGTCATAATTTCAGGCATTTTTACCAATCATTACAACAACCTAAAAGGAAGGATGAATGGGTAAATATAATTCATAATACTGTATTAGATATAGAAAATGGAGACTATGAACTTCAACAAATGTTAGATCTTATTATAGATAAATGCTATATTAACATAAATCAAAAGAAGTAATTCATATTGATGAATATTTTGATGAAATGATTAATCAATTTGATGTATAAATATTTTTTTAGAATAAAAGTTAAAATATTATTTTAACTTTATAATAATAATGTCAAAACAACATTCAACTGATTTTAAATTATCTGCAATTGAATTATATATTAAACTTAATAGTATTAGAGAAGTATCAGAATTATTAAATTGTAGTAAATCATCATTACATAGATGGATAGAAAGATATTTTGAAACTGGTAACATAGAAAGAAAAAATTATAAAGATAGAGGTTCAATAATTACAAATGAAATACTTAAATATATAAATGATTTAATAAATATAAATCCAACAATAACATTATCAAAAATTAAAAAGAAAGTTATTAAAACATATAAGATAGATTTATCAGTATCTTATTTATATTATATTATAAAGTATAAATTAAATTTAACTAATAAGCAATTAAAAAGAAAATATTATCCTGAGAAGAAATTATCAACATTAAAAAAAGATAAAATAAATTTTTATAAACAAATAATTGATAAAGGTAGAAGAAATGTAATATCTATCTTATAAATATATAAATTTATTTCAATTTTTTTACAAATAAATAAGCTTATTTTTCTAATAAGCTTGAAAAATAATTCATAATAATTATACTAAAATCTTCAAATATAGAATCATCATCAAACTTAGAAATTGCTTCTTTAAGTAAATCAATAATATCAGAGTCAATTTTCAAGTTATTTAATTTTATATTTGCTTTAATATTATCTTGAATAAAACCTTTAGAACTTGTATAAGAACCAGTAGATTCAATATCAACAATATAACAAGGAATATAATTTGGAGTATTCTTTCTTAAAATTTTTACAATAAATTTTGCTTTTATGTCGTTAGCAGAAAATAGAAAGTCTTTACCTGGTAAATTATGGTAGAAATCAAAACAATAATCGGGAAAATTAGAGAAATCAAAACAATCAGATGATTCAGACGATTCAGATGAATCAGATGAATGATCTGAATCTACACTTAATTCTTCAATAGATTTTTGATTAGATGGATTTTCTTCATTTGCAAATACAATAAAAGTATCTTCAATGTTGGTATTGTTTTCAGTCATTTTTAAAATGTATATGGTTGGTTGGTTAATTATATATATAAATAGAGTTTAAGAAAAAAATTCAATTTTTTTAATTATTTATAAATAATCAGTGCTTAAATGTCCAAAGGTGTAAATGTGTAAATTTTTTAAAGTTTTTCTTATATTTGAAGGTTTCTTATGAGAGAAGAACAATTTATTACAAAATTAATGAATACAAAGTTGGTACATCTTTTTATCCTAATTCAAGAAGTTATACATATAAATTAGATAATCATTTATATGAATAAAAAAATACAAAATTTATGGTTGCAGATAATAAATAATTAGTTTTCATACTGATGTTACATTTATGTTATGATTGTTTTTTATTACAGTAGTCATACTTCATATTTATATTATTATCTGTTATATATATATATTTACATTTATATATATATTATAATTTTTACTACATATAGAAAAGACTATATAATTATTATTTTTTTAACTGTTGTTTATTTACCAGCATATGCATACATATCTCTACAAACCCCCAAACATCTGTATTTGTTATATTTTGTTTTTTTCTTGGATATTTACCTCCCTTAAACAATTCTTCAAATATATTATTATTTGAAACTATATTTTGATAAAGTATATCTATCATTCTTGGTTTCGGAACATACAAGTATCTATTACATGGTTTATAATTTTCTATTTTTTTTTCTAAATCTATAAAATGTATATTCATCATAATAACCATTTTATAATCATTCCAATTATCCTCATTTCTAGCTCTAACTATACAATCTTGTATTATTCCTTCAATTATTAAATTTACAGCCATCATTTATTTCTATAAGTTAATTAACATTAACTTTAATAATCAATTTTTTATAAAAATTGATTTTTATATCATATATACATTCAAGTATAATATGGAAGTCTTGAGCGATATAATATCTAAATATGATTTAGATAAAACAAATCTTGATGGCGATGGTTCTCTTGATAAT
>Ga0194124_10006332_pt1 | contig 10604 bp, 9 predicted proteins | sample TA2KigCas0mmetaG_FD_148605 | JGI IMG/M metagenome (GOLD analysis project Ga0194124, IMG submission 148605) | Freshwater microbial communities from Lake Tanganyika, Tanzania - TA2015031 Kigoma Deep Cast 0m | ecosystem: Environmental > Aquatic > Freshwater > Lake | place: Tanzania: Lake Tanganyika...
CCCCCCTGTCATCCGAATCACGCCATCTTGCCCTTGTGGCGCGGGCAGTGGGGGACTAAGGAGAAGTGTCCCGGCGGCATCCGCTGCGGGCGAGAATTCCGGCGGCATCGCCAAGCGTATGGAGCCCCCAAGGGCAGGACGCGCCCCACGATGTTCAGCCCCCCGGCCTGAAGCCCCGCCCTTGGTGTTGGCTTTGTGGATTTGCCGGGGGTCGGCCCTTCCTTCTCGCCAGCGCGGCCCGAGGCGCGCGAAAGCCCCTGCCTTTTGGCCATGGCCCCCGTCGCGCCCGCCGTCCCGCCTGCGCCTGTGACCATAACGGTCCAAGGGTTCCCGGGGCAGGATCCAGGTGCGCCCACCCTGGGACCGCTGCGCCGCTTCGGCGCCGGTTCCACCGAAGAAGGTCTTCGCCGTCGCATGCCGAAGCACGCCACGCCGCAGTTTGATCCTTGTTCGGGCCTTGCCACGCATTTGCGCCCGCGGCTTCGCCCCGGCGCGGAGACTTCACCCCATGACCAAGCGTATGCTGATAGATGCGTCCCACCCCGAGGAAACCCGGGTTGTGGTGATGGATGGCAATCGCCTTGATGAATTTGATCTTGAAACGGCGCAACGCCGTGCCCTGAAGGGCAATATCTACCTCGCCAAAGTGGTGCGGGTGGAACCCAGCCTGCAAGCGGCCTTTGTGGAATATGGCGGCAATCGCCATGGCTTCCTGGCCTTTGGCGAAATCCACCCGGATTACTACCAAATACCGGTGGCGGATCGGCAGCGCCTGCTGGACATGCAGGCAGAAGAAGCGCGCGACGAAGATGATGCCGACCTGCCGCCCGAAAGTGCCATGGACCGCGCCGATTGGGGCGGAGAGGCGGCCGAGGCTTGGCAGCCCTCCGAGGACACCAATGGCGAAGCGGCGCCCGTTGAAGCCGCCGAGAACGCCGAAGCCACTGCGGCGCCAAGCCCAGAGCCGGAAGCCCAGCCAGAACCCGCCGCCGAAGCTGAAGCCGCTGCCTTGGTCCAGCCGCTTGCGATTGAAAGCGAAAGCCTGACCGCCGCGCCGGAAGAAGCCGGCGATGACGCCGCCGAAGCCGATCTAGGCCGGGTTGAGGAATTGCCCGCCGAAGAAGACCAGGCCCCGCCCGAGACCATTGGCGGCGAAGGCCCTGCCGAGACCGAAGAAGAACGCCGTGAGCGCCGCATCCCGCCGCGCTTCATGCGCCATTACAAAATCCAGGAAGTGATCCGCCGCCGCCAGATCATTCTGGTGCAGGTGGTGAAGGAAGAACGCGGCGGCAAAGGTGCCGCGCTGACAACCTATATGTCGCTTGCCGGGCGCTTTTCCGTATTGATGCCCAATTCCCCGCGCGGTGGCGGGGTTTCGCGCAAGATCACCTCAGCCGCGGATCGCAAGCGCCTGCGTGAAGTGATGGATGATCTGCAATTGCCCCAGGGCATGTCTTTGATTGTGCGCACCGCCGGCGCGCAACGGCCAAAGCCCGAAATCCAGCGCGATTGCGAATATCTGCTGAGACTCTGGGACAATATCCGCGAAAGGACACTGGCTTCTTCAGCGCCCGCGCTGATTTACGAAGAAGCGGATTTGATCAAGCGATCCATCCGCGATGTCTATGGCCGCGACATTGATGAGGTGATGGTGGAAGGCGATGGTGCTTTCCAGCAGGCGCGCGAATTCATGCGCATGCTGATGCCATCGCACGCCAATAAGGTGCGGCTGCACCGGGATGCCACGCCGCTTTTCGCGCGCCATCATGTGGACCAGCAATTGGATGCGATGCATTCGCCCGTGGTCCAGCTGCGTTCCGGTGGCTATGTGGTGATCAACCAGACCGAAGCCTTGGTCGCGATTGACGTGAATTCGGGCCGCGCCACGCGCGACCGGCATATCGAAGACACGGCCTTGCGCACCAATATGGAAGCCGCCGAGGAAATTGCGCGCCAGCTGCGCCTGCGCGATCTGGCCGGGCTGATTGTGATTGATTTCATTGATATGGAATCAAACAAGCACAATGCCATGGTGGAAAGGCGGCTGAAGGAATCGCTCCGCCACGACCGCGCGCGCATTCAGGTGGGCCGCATCAGCCATTTCGGCCTGCTGGAAATGAGCCGCCAGCGCCTGCGCCCTTCCATCGCGGAACAGACCTTCATCACCTGCCCGCATTGCCTGGGCCGTGGTACAATTCGCGGCGTGGAAAGCAGCGCGTTGCAAGTGCTGCGCGCGATTGAAGAAGAAGGGGCGAAGCGCCGCTCAGCCGAAATCAATGTGCATGTCGCGACTGATGTTGCGCTTTGGCTACTGAACCGCAAGCGCGACCGGCTTTCGGAAATTGAGGCGCGCTTTGGCATGAGCGTTTTCTTCCAGCCGGATGAAAAGCTGATGGGGCCGGCGCTGCGCATTGAACGCCTACGCGCTGCTGAACCCATGGCGGTTAGCGCCGCACCTTCCGCGCTGCGGATGGATTACGCGCCGGAAGTGGAAGATATCGCGCCTGAGATCGAGGAAGACGAAGCGGATACCCCACGCGCCGAAGCGCGGGAAGAAACCGCCGAGGAAGGTGAGCGCCGCCGCCGTCGTCGCCGCCGCCGCCGTGGTGGTCGGCGTGAGGGTGGGCCGCAGGGTGGTGAAGCCGGCGCCGAAGGTGAAGGCGAAGGCGAAGGCGAAAGCGAAGAAGGTGCTGAGGCCGCAGCAGAAGCGGGCGAAGCGCCGGAAGGCGAAGCCCAGCCCGCCGCGGAAGAAGGCCAGGCCGAGCCAGGCGCCGAGGGTGAGGATCGTCCCCGCCGCCGAGGCCGCCGTGGTGGGCGCCGCCGGCGTGAGGATGGCCCGCGTGAACGCCGCGCTGAGGATGCCGCGCCGGAGATGGCCGAAGAAGCCCTCGCGCCGCGCTATGTCGGCCCGACCCCGGCTGACCCCTTTGCCGGGCAGATTGATGATGTATTTGCCGCCATGGCAGCAGCCGAGGAAGCGGCGGAACGCGCCGCCGCGACCGCGCGGCGGATTGCGCCTGCCCCCCCCTCGCCGGAGCCAGTGGCGGAAGCGGCCCCTGTGGCTGAGGCTGCGCCCGTGGTGACGGAAGCGGCACCGGTTGCGGAAGCGCCGGCGCCTGTCGCGCCGCCCGCACCGGAACCCGCGCCTGCGCTGGTGGCCGCTGAACCTGCCCCAGCGCCTGAGCCGGATAAGGCAGAGCCGGTGATTGGGCCAGCGATTCAGCCGGTGGTGCTGGGCGAAGGCGCTGAGGTGGCACGGCCCAAGCGGCAGGGCTGGTGGAAGCGGCCGGGGTAGTTCCGGTAGCATTCTCGGAAGATAGCGGGGCGTCATCCAGCGTTAGTATCGCCTCGCTACCGAGCATGGCGCTTTGGCGTGCCGTGCGGAACATTTTCTGTGCGGCGCGCACCAGTCGCGTTCGGCAGGCGGTCCCTCTCGACTAAATTCTGCCAGGGTGGTTTCCTACCGTAAAACCAAGGGTAGGAAACCATGGCCGTCATCAGCCGTCGAAGCGCCCTGCTTGGCGCATCAGCGCTACTCGCCGGGGCACCCGCCTTGGCGCAGAATTTTCCGCTGCGCCAGGTGCGCTTTGTAGTTGGCTTTGCACCCGGCGGGGCCAATGACATCATGGCGCGCTTGGTTGCCGGCAAGCTGAATCAACGCCTGCCCGGCACAAGCTTCATTGTCGAAAATCGGCCCGGCGCGGCGACCTTGGTTGCGGCTGACCAGGTGGCGCGTGCGGCACCCGATGGCATGACGCTGATGTAAACATCCAATTCGACCATCATTGCGCCCCTGGTGAATAGGGGTTCCAGCTTCGACCCCATGCGCGATTTCGCGCCGATTGTGCTGGCCCAGGAAGCGCCAATGCTGCTGCTGGTCCGCCCTGATAGCCCCATCCGCACCGTCGCGCAGATGATTGAAGCCGCGCGCCGCGCGCCCGGACGGCTGACGGTCTCCCATCCCGGCACGGGCGCCATCAACCATTTGACGATGGCGCTGTTTCAACGCGAAACGGGCACGGAATTCACCCTGGTGCCCTATACGGGCAATGCCCCATCGCTGACGGCCCTGGTGCGCGGCGATGTGGATTTTGCCCATGATGGTACGGTATCTGCCCGGAGCTTTGTCGATTCTGGGCAATTGCGCCCCATTGCTGTCAGCGGCGCGCAGCGCCTTTCGATCATGCCCGATGTGCCGACCTTTGCCGAAACAGTGCCGGGGCATGTCCTGATGTTCTGGGGCGGGCTTTTTGCGCCGCGCGCCACTCCCGCACCCTTGCTGGACCGCATCCATGCCGAAGTGACCGAAGTGCTGCGCCAGCCTGATGTGATAGCTCGCGTGCACCAACTCGGCGCGGAGCCTGGCCAGATCAGCCGCGCTTCATTTGCGCAAATGGTGACTGAGGAATGGGAGCGTTGGAGCACGGTAGTCCGTGCGGCGGGGATCAGGGCGGAATAGAAGCGGCGGGTAATTTTCTACGCAGCTTGTGCGGCCTAATGCCTGGCGCCCCACGCAAACAGCAATAATAGGCTGCGCTGCAGAACGCTTTCATTGTCATCCGAAATCAGCGCCACCAGCGTCTTATCGCCAAAGCGCGTCACCGCTACAGCTTCCCAATTCTCGGCAGGTAGCGGCGCGTCATCCAAGGCCAGGATCGTCTCGCCAGTAAGCACCGTGCCTTCGCGGGCTGAGCGCAGCGCCTCCGGCGCGGTCATGACCAGCCGGGCAGCAAAACCGCCCAAAAGCTGGAAGCGCCGTTCCAAGATCAGCGCGCTGCCATCGGTCAGGATCGCCGCATCGGTTGGTTGAAAGCCAGGCGCCGGCTGCCAATAAAGTGGCACCCAGCGCCCCGGCGCACCAAGCCAGGCATGGCGCAATTCTGGCCGGTCTGGCGGGGCAAAGATTTCGGCAATGGCGAAAAGCCGGCCATCTGGCAGCACTGCCAGGCTCTCAAGCCCGCCATTGGGCGGCGCGTTTTCCAAGCCTGGCGGCGGCGCGACATAAGCGCCCGGCCCATCCAGCCGGCGATAGGCGCGGAGGCGGTGCCGCCGTTCAAAGGCCACCAGCCAGGAGCCATCGGGCAGGCGGGCCAGGGCTTCCGCATCGGCGTTGAAACCGCGCGGCAAGGCCCGCCCGGCCTCATCGCGCAAAGCCCCGTGGCGGAGTGGCGCTAGGCCAATCGGCGTCAGGCCTTCCAGCAGCAGCCGCGCCTCTGCCCAATGGCCGCGATCACTGATCATGCTCAGGGTCAAATCCGGCGCCAGATGCGCCCCGGAAAAACCGCCACCACCCAAAGCCTTGGCGTCAATTACCAGCCCGCCAAGCGGGCGCAAAGGGCCGGGGATATCGGGTAGTGCAAAAGGCTGTGCGGCATTTTGCGCCAAGGCTGGTGGCGCGCTTGCCGCAAGACACGCGGCAAGCAGGGCACGGCGCGACAGCAAAGGCGCCGGACCCATGGGTGCGTTCAGCGCGTCACGCCACCATGGCGGAACGCTCAGCGGCGCTGCGCTGCCAGGCTTCCGCCGCATCCTCATCAAACAATTCGGCGAGCTTCTTCATCATGGTACCGCCCAATTCCTCGGCATCCACAATCGTCACCGCGCGGCGATAATAGCGCGTCACATCATGGCCGATACCAATCGCGACAAGTTCCACCGCGCCGCGGCCTTCAATCTCGCCAATCACCTTGCGCAAATGCCGTTCCAGGTAATTGCCCGGATTGACCGAAAGCGTGCTGTCATCCACCGGCGCGCCATCGGAAATCACCATCAGAATGCGGCGATGCTCCGGTCGCGCGAGGATGCGCTTATAGGCCCATTCCAAAGCCTCACCATCGATATTTTCCTTGAGCAAGCCCTCGCGCAGCATGAGGCCGAGATTCTTCCGCGCACGCCGCCAGGGCGCATCGGCGGGCTTGTAGATAACGTGGCGCAGATCATTCAGCCGGCCCGGATTGCGCGCCTTGCCTTCCGCCACCCAGCGTTCACGGCTTTGCCCGCCTTTCCAGGCGCGCGTGGTGAAGCCAAGGATTTCGGTTTTGACCGCGCAGCGTTCCAAGGTGCGCGCCAGGATATCGCTGCACATGGCGGCAACGGTGATCGGGCGCCCGCGCATGGACCCGGAATTGTCAATCAGCAGTGTCACCACCGTGTCGCGGAAATCCGTCTCCCGCTCACGCTTATAGGACAGCGAATGGGTTGGGTTGGCGACAATGCGCGCGAGGCGCGCGACATCCAGAATGCCTTCTTCCAGATCGAAATCCCAGGCGCGCTGTTGTTGCGCAAGCAAGCGCCGTTGCAGGCGGTTGGCGAGTTTGGAAACGACGCCCTGCAAATGGGAAAGCTGCTGGTCAAGCTGTTGGCGAAGACGCGTGAGTTCCTCCGGATCGCAAAGATCATCGGCGGCCACGACTTCATCGAATTGCGTGGTGAAGGCGTGGTAGCGCGTGGTGTCATCCACCTGCGGCACTTCGCGGCGCTGCTGCGGGCCACCTGGCTTGTCATCGCCATCGGCTGCCGCGCCATCTTCTTCGGATTCTTCGGCCTCTTCTTCGGATGCTTCGCCCTGCATCTGCTCGGGCTGGGCGCCGAGCATTTCATCTTCCTGTTCGGATTGGCTTTGCCCTTCGCCGGATTGATCCTGCTGGGGCGTGCTTTCGCCGCCTTCTTCGCCTTCTTCGTCCTGCTGTTCGCTTTCCGCTTCCATCTCGGCTTCTGCGAGATCAAGCGCGGTCAGTAGCTTGCGCGCGGCGCGGGCGAAGGCGCCTTGGTCTTCGGCGGTGGTCGCCATTTCGGCCAGGGCCTGTTCGGCTTCCTCACCAATCGTATCACGCCATAGGTCAAGCACGCGATGCGCGGCTTCTGGTGCAGCTTCACCGGTCAGGCGTTCACGCGCAATCAGGCCAAGCGCCGCTGGCAGCGGCATCTGGTCCTTGCGCGTCATGCGGTCATAGCCTTCGGCTTCGCATTCTTCGATCAGCTTGGCGCGCAAATTGGCGGCGACGCCGGCCATGTGCTGCGACCCCACGGCTTCCACGCGCACCTGTTCCAGCGCGTCAAACACTTCCTTGGCTTCGCGCCGCGTTGGGATGCGGCTGGCATGCAAGGCTTCATCGTGGTGGCGGAGCTTGAGCGCGGCAGCATCCGCCGCACCGCGCAGCTTTGCCATTTCATTGGCGGGCAAGGCGCGGGTTGGCAGCGGCAGGCGCACGCGCTTGCCAGCCACGCCGGAGGGCCCCGGCTGGAAAGCCACCTGCACTTCCGCATCGGCATGCGCCATGGCGCGCAAAACACCCGCGGTGGCGCGCTTGAATTCTTCCTGCCGGGTCAGATCCTGCTTGCCGCTCATGTACTTCTCTCTGGCATGCAATGGCGGCGCCAGGGGCTGACGCCGCCGTTACTGGGTTCAGCCCGCCTTGCGGAGCATGGAGCCCGAGGGCAATTCCTCATTGAAGCAGCGCTGGTAGTATTCAGCCACCGTGCTGCGTTCCGCCTCATCGCACTTATTCAGGAAGGAAAGGCGGAAGGCGAAACCGACATCACCGAAAATCTTGGCATTATCGGCCCAGGTGATGACGGTGCGCGGCGACATCACAGTGCTGATATCGCCCGCGATGAAGCCGGCGCGCGTCAGATCCGCCAAGGCCACCATGGCTTCGACCTGCTTCTTCATCTTGGCGTCACCCTCGGCGCCAAGCTTTGCCAGCACGATTTCCGTTTCCTGCTTATGCGGCAGGTAGTTCAGGGTGGCGACGATGTTCCAACGGTCCATCTGGCCCTGATTGATCTGCTGCGTGCCGTGATAAAGCCCGGTGGTATCGCCAAGCCCGACGGTATTCGCGGTGGCGAAAAGCCGGAAATAGGGGTTGGGGCGAATGACGCGGCTTTGATCGAGCAGCGTCAGCTTGCCTTCCACTTCCAGCACGCGCTGGATCACGAACATCACATCCGGGCGGCCGGCATCATATTCATCAAACACCAGGGCGCAGGGGTGTTGTAGCGCCCAGGGCAGAATGCCTTCGCGGAATTCGGTGACCTGCTGGCCATCCTTCAGCACGATCGCATCCTTGCCGATCAGGTCAATACGGCTGATGTGGCTATCCAGATTGACGCGAATGCAAGGCCAATTCAGCCGCGCCGCCACCTGTTCGATATGGGTTGATTTGCCAGTGCCGTGATAGCCCTGGATCATGACGCGGCGATTGAAGGCAAAGCCCGCAACAATGGCCAGAGTCGTTTCCTTGTCGAAGCGGTAGCTGGTGTCAATTTCGGGCACATGTTCCGTGCGCACCGAAAAGGCGGGCACATCCATGTCCAGATCAATGCCAAAGGCATCGCGCGCCTTGACGGTGGTATCCGGGGCAGAAATCGCCGAAGTCGGCTTGATGTCGGCAATGAGGGCGATTTTGTTCATCGCGGGTCATGTTCCATGCATAGGGATAGGAGGCCACTGTAAGCGGGTAATGCCAATCCGGCTACCCAGCCGGGACAGGTTGTTTGGCCAGGCGGTGGCGCAGCAGGCTATAGGCGCGGTTGATATCCTTCAAACGTTCCTCGGCCTGCTTGTCCCCGCCGGTGGCATCTGGGTGGTGCTGCTTCGCTAGATCCTTGTAGCGGGCGCGCAATTCCGCCGAAGCCAGCGGCCAATTCAGGCCCAGAAGGTCTAGCGCGGCGCGGAGTTCCGGCGGCACGGCGCTTTCCGGCGGCTGGCGGCGCGGGGTGGGCGCTTCGGCGCCCAAAACGCCCAAGGGGTCGCGCAGGATTTCGGGGTCAAAGCGGCCGGAACCACCAACCCGGCCCAGCGGCCAGGTGGGGCGCTGCCAGGAAGTATCGGCACGCAGGCAGGCTTCGATTTCATCGGGGCCCATGCCCTTATAGAAATCCCAACTGGCGTTGTAGGCGCGCACGTGATCCAGGCAGAACCAATGGAATTCGCGCAAGGACCGGTCGCGGGGCGCGCGATATTGCCCAGGCTCGGCGCAATCCGGCGCATCGCAAAGCCGCCCAGGGGGCGCTGCATCATCCGGGGCATAAGCCTTCTTTCGTTTGCGCGCAAACATCAGCCGGTTATGGGGGCGGGCGCGCCGCCCCGCAAGGCAGAACGGGGCTTGGCAAAAAAGTCACAAGCGCCGAAAAACGCTTCATGACCCAACGCGCGGACCGTATGCGGCAAACCCTGGAAGCGCGCTTCCAGCCTGCCCTGCTTGAAATCACTGATGACAGCGCCAGCCATGCCGGCCATGCCGGCGCCAGCCCAGGGGGTGAGACGCATTATTCGGTGCATATGGTCTCGGCGGGGTTTGTGGGGCATTCGCGCGTGGCGCGGTCCCGCGCGGTGCATGAGGCCTTGGCAGGCGAATTCGCCACTGGGTTGCATGCGCTGGCGCTCCGGCTGCAAAGCCCCGAAGAAGCCGCTTAGTAGGAAAAGGGCACGCTCAGCCGGGCGCCCGGCATGGGCTTTTGCAGCAGCCGATCTTCCTGCGCCTGCATGGCGAAGCCTGAACCGCCGAGATGCGGTTGGGTGGGGGCTGGGTCTATGACCGCGGGGCTTAGGCTGGCGCGCGGCGCGTCATTCCGGTTGCGCGGGGCTTCAATATCGCGATTTGGGATCGGTGCGGGTTGGCCGGGCGGTTCTGGCGCGGTGACCGTTTTTTCAGCCTGACGCTGGCGGCGGCGCTGTTCGGGCGCGCGGCGCTGTGCCTGCGTGGTTGGTGCCGCGTTCTGCGCCAGGGCAGATCCCACGCCAAGGCTTGCCAGCAGGCCCGCGATCATGGCGCGACGGCCAAGCATCAGCCGTCTACCGGCAGGCGATGAACGCCGCGCCGGTCTTCTGCCGGGTTCAGGGCGGCGGCGGGTAGCGGACCGTGTGCCGCGTCTCGCCAGGCTTTGAGCGCCCAATGGACCGAGGGAAAGGCCAGTTCATCCCAAGGAATTTCGGACCAATGAAAGGAAGCGACTTCCAGGCTTTCTGGCCCCGCGGCGAAGCCGGGTTCGGCGAAGCGGGCGCGGAAGATCACCTGCACCTGACCAATACGCGCAATGGAATAGACCGCCAGCACGCCATCTAGCGTGATGCGCACGCGGGCTTCTTCCCAGGCTTCGCGTTGCGCGCCTTCCCCCGCCGTTTCGCCCAATTCCATATAGCCGGCGGGGATAGTCCAGAAGCCGGCGCGTGGTTCGATGGCGCGACGACAGAGCAGGATGTGATCACCCTCCGCGATCACGCTGCCCACCACGATCTTCGGGTTTTCATAGGCGATATGCCCGCAATCGGGGCACATGAGGCGTTCTCGGTCGTCGCCTTCGGGCATTTGGCGGATGAAGCGGGACATTTTTCACACAGCCTGACTCACCAAGGGTTCGCATAGACTATTTACGTCAGGATTGCGACCTGACCGAGACATTTCGGGGCCGCCTGATGCCGCGATCCACCCAACCGCAGGACGGCTTGGACGGCGCGGTTCAACTACAAATAGGCACCTGACCGCCGATGGACATAATGATTAGCAGAAAATCTAAAGAAAGGTAAATAATTGGCGCAGTTTTTATTAAAGAGTTTAAAATAAAACCGCGATTCTGCCTTGTTGCTGCCGTTTTCCAAAAAA
>Ga0194124_10006333_pt1 | contig 10603 bp, 11 predicted proteins | sample TA2KigCas0mmetaG_FD_148605 | JGI IMG/M metagenome (GOLD analysis project Ga0194124, IMG submission 148605) | Freshwater microbial communities from Lake Tanganyika, Tanzania - TA2015031 Kigoma Deep Cast 0m | ecosystem: Environmental > Aquatic > Freshwater > Lake | place: Tanzania: Lake...
TACTCGTCATGCAGCGTGAGTCGTCGAAAGCCCGGAGGCAGCACATCGAGCTCGAAGTCGCGGGCGCCGGGACGAAACTGCACGCAGGTGGAGGGCGTCGCCATCAGTTGCAACTCGCCATGGGGGCTGCGTCGCCGAGTCTCGAAGGCTTGATGTACATGGCCCCAAAGAATACCGCGTACCGTGGCGTGGCGATCGATGATGGCGAAGAACTCCGTGGCGTTGACGAGCCCGATGGCATCCAGCCAGTGGCTGCCGAGCGCCACCGGGTGGTGATGCAACACGATGAGCACATGCCGAACCGCAGCGCCTGCGAGTGCAGCATTTTGAGCATGATGACCCGCCACGCTCCGAAGTCATGATGCCCGCCGTGACGAAAGGGTTCGCCGGCAAGTGCCTCGCGCAACAATTGCGCATCATCATGATTGCCCGGGATGCAAAGCACAGGACGGCCACAGGCGGCAAGTTCCTTTTTGATCCAGGCATAGCCGTCCGGGTCATCGTGCACCACATCGCCCGTGAGCAGCACGACATCCACCTCGGGCGATAGCGCCGTGCGCAGCACCGCTCGGAAGGAGTCGAGCGTGACCACGCCACGCTGACGGCCGCCAGCATCACCCACGAGGTGCGTATCGGTGATCTGCAAAAAACGAAGGGCGACCATGACGCGATCGTAGCGCCATGACCGCCCCGTTGTCAGAGCGATCGTCCGTCAGATCCGCCGATCAGTAGCGGTAGGCTTCCGGCTTGTACGGACCCTGCTTGTCGACGCCGATGTAGCGCGCCTGCTGATCCGTGAGTTCGGTGAGCTCGGCAGCGAGCTTCTTGAGCTGCAGCCGGGCGACCTTCTCGTCGAGGTGCTTGGGCAGCACATAGACGCCGACCGGATACTTTTCGTGGTTCGCCCACAGTTCGATCTGCGCGATCGTCTGATTGGCGAACGACGACGACATGACGTAGCTCGGGTGGCCGGTGCCGCAGCCCCCCGAAGATGATGTGATCGACCTGGGGCTTGATGTTCTCCCACTTGTATTGCTTGAGGGAGGCGCAGTCGATTTCATTGTCGAAGTGGCCGATGTTGCAGACGATGGCCTGATCCTTCATGCGCTTCATGTGATCGTGGGTGATCACATGGAAGTTGCCTGTGGCGGTGACGAAGATGTCGGCCTTGTCGGCGGCGTAGTCCATGGTGACGATGCGATAGCCTTCCATCGCCGCCTGCAGCGCGCAGATCGGATCGACCTCGGTGACCCACACCTGCGCCGAGAGGGCGCGCAGTGCCTGCGCCGAGCCCTTGCCGACATCGCCGTAACCGCAGACCACTGCAACCTTGCCGGCGATCATCACGTCGGTGGCGCGCTTGATGGCGTCGACCAGCGACTCGCGGCAACCGTAGAGGTTGTCGAACTTGGACTTGGTGACCGCATCGTTGACGTTGATCGCCGGAAAGGCCAGTCCGCCTTCCTTGGCCATCTCATAAAGGCGCTTGACGCCGGTGGTGGTTTCTTCGGTGACACCGCGGATCTTGCCGATGCGGCTCGAGTACCACTGCGGGTCGCGCTTGAGGGTTTCTTTGATCGAGGCGAACAGGTACTCTTCTTCTTCGCTGCCGGGGTGTGCGAGCACCGAGAGGTCCTTCTCGGCCTTGGTGCCAAGATGCAGCAGCAGCGTCGCATCGCCGCCATCGTCGAGGATCATGTTCGTGAAGCCGCCGTCCGACCATTCGAAAATGCGGTGCGTGAAGTCCCAGTATTCCTTCAGCGACTCGCCCTTGTAGGCGAACACCGGCGTGCCGTTGACGGCGATCGCCGCCGCGGCGTGATCCTGCGTCGAGAAGATGTTACACGAGGCCCAGCGCACCTGCGCGCCGAGGGCTTGCAGCGTCTCGATGAGTACGGCGGTCTGGATGGTCATGTGCAGCGAGCCGGTGATGCGCGCGCCACGCAGCGGCTGCGTCGGGGCGTATTCCTCGCGGATCGCCATGAGGCCGGGCATCTCGGTCTCGGCGATACGGATTTCCTTGCGGCCCCAGTCGGCGAGCGAGAGATCGGCGACGTGGAAGTCGCCCTTGGTGGCAGGCTTGATTACAGCGTTCATGTCTTCGGGTCTCCGTTAATCTTTAGTTGAAGATTGACGGGCGCCGTTGACTGAATGTGGCCGTCCCGCGAGCCTGGCATCGGCCAACCCGATGCTGCAGCGCCCCTCGCGGAACGGAGGTGGAAATTATGCCTTGCGACGCCCCTTGCTGCCGAGACCGGCATCGGCGGCGAGCGCGGCCGCCTTGTCGGTGCGCTCCCAGCTGAATTCCTTGTCCTCACGGCCAAAGTGGCCGTAGGCCGCGGTCTTGCGGTAGATCGGTCGGGCGAGACGCAGCATTTCGCGCAGGCCATACGGCGTGAGATCGAAATGGCGATCGACGAGGGCGGTCAATTTCTCGCGCGAGACTTTGCCCGTGCCGAAGGTCTCGACCATGACCGAGGTCGGCTTGGCCACACCAATTGCGTAGGACACCTGCACTTCGCAACGCTCGGCAAGACCCGCAGCAACAATGTTCTTGGCGACGTAGCGCGCGGCGTAGGCGGCTGAGCGATCGACCTTTGACGGATCCTTGCCGGAGAACGCGCCGCCGCCGTGGCGGGCGAAACCACCATAGGTGTCGACGATGATCTTGCGCCCGGTGAGACCGCAGTCGCCCACCGGCCCGCCGATGACGAAGCGGCCGGTCGGGTTGATGTGGTACTTCGTGCCTTTGTGCAGCCACTTCTTTGGCAGCACAGGCTTGATGATCTCTTCCATGACGGCTTCGCGCAGCTTGTTGGTCGAGACGTCATCGCTGTGCTGCGTCGAGAGCACCACCGCCTCGATGGCCACCGGCTTGTCGTTTTCGTAGCGCAAGGTGACCTGGCTCTTGGCGTCGGGGCGCAGCCAAGCGAGCTTGCCCTGCTTGCGCACTTTGGCCTGACGCTCGACGAGTCGATGCGAGAGCGTGATCGCCGCCGGCATGAGCACATTCGTTTCGTTGGTGGCGAAGCCGAACATCAGGCCTTGATCGCCCGCGCCCTGTTCGCGCGGATCCTTGCGGTCGACGCCCTGGGCGATGTCTGGTGACTGCTTGCCGATGACATTGAGGACGCCGCAGGAGGCGCCATCGAAGCCCATGTCTCGGAGGAGTTGTAGCCGATGTCGAGCACCGTCTTGCGCACGATCGCTTCGATGTCGACCCAAGCGTTGGTGGTCACTTCACCGGCGACGATGGCGACGCCCGTCTTGACGAGGGTCTCGACCGCGACCCGACAACGCTTGTCCTTCTCGAGGATGGCATCGAGGATGGCGTCGGAAATCTGGTCGGCGACTTTGTCCGGGTGACCCTCCGAAACCGACTCGGAGGTGAAGAGATAGCTGTTGGCCATGGCGCACTCTGGAAAAGGACAAGAAAAACGGGCGCGAATTATAGCGCCCGTTCGCCGGCCGAGCGTTGCGAGAGGGGCGTTTTTCGTTGAAAAAACCGGCTCTGGTGGTGGACAATTGTCGATTCCTGCAAACAACCCCCCGGATCCCTCGCATGTCGGAACGTCGCCTGCTCGCGAATGCCGTTCGCGCCCTCTCCATGGATGCGGTGCAGCGAGCTGCATCGGGTCACCCCGGCGCGCCGATGGGCATGGCGGATATTGCCGAAGTGCTGTGGCGCGAGGTCATGGACTACAACCCCGCGAACCCGCGCTGGGTGGATCGTGATCGCTTCGTGCTGTCGAACGGGCATGCGTCGATGCTGCTGTATTCGGTGCTGCATCTGTCGGGTCATCCGCTCACCATCAACGATCTCAAAGATTTCCGCCAGTTGGGTTCGCGCACTGCGGGGCACCCCGAGTATGACCTCGAAATCGGCATCGAGACCACCACCGGGCCGCTCGGTCAGGGATTGGCCACTGCGGTCGGCATGGCGCTTGCCGAGCGGCTGCTTGCTGCGGAGTTCAATCGCGAAGGGCATGAGATCGTTGATCACAATACGTACGTATTCCTCGGCGATGGTTGCATCATGGAGGGCATCTCGCACGAGGCAGCCTCGCTCGCCGGCACGCTCGGGCTCGGCAAGCTGATTTGCGTCTATGACGACAACGGCATCTCGATCGACGGCAAGGTCAAGGACTGGATGGCCGACGACACCGCCAAGCGCTTTGCGGCTTATGGTTGGCAGGTGATCAAAGATATCGACGGCCATGATGGCGAGGCGGTTGCCAAGGCGCTCAAGCGTGCCAAGGCCAACCGTCGCCAGCCGACGCTGATCTGCGCGCGTACGGTGATCGGTTGGGGTGCGCCCAACAAGCAGGGCAGCAAGTCGACGCACGGCGAACCGCTCGGTGCCGAGGAAATTGCCGCGACGCGGGCGGCGCTCGGCTGGAACCACGAGCCCTTCGTCGTCCCCGAAGAAATCCGTGCCGCCTGGGATCAAACGGCGCGGGGAGCGCGCGCCGAGAAGGCTTGGCGCCGTCGCTTCAATCGCTACAAGCGGGAATATCCGCAGCTCGCGGCCGAGTTCACGCGTCGTGCAGAGGGCGACCTGCCGGCGAATTGGGCGCAGTTGCGCGACGCGGTGTTAGTGGCCGCCGCGGGGGTGACGGCGGCGCAGGCGACCCGTGCTTCTTCGCAGGTGATGCTCAACGCGCTCGGTCCCGGCATGGGCGAACTGCTGGGTGGCTCGGCGGATTTGACCGGCTCGGTCAATACTTTGCGCAAGGACTCGAAGCCGATTACACCCGCGGATGTGTCCGGCAACTACGTTTATTACGGTGTTCGCGAGTTTGCGATGACCGCGATGATGAACGGGCTCGCACTGCACGGCGGCTTTGTCCCGTACGCCGGTACCTTCCTCGTGTTCTCCGATTACGCGCGCAACGCGGTGCGTCTGGCGGCGCTGATGCATCAGCGCATCTTGCTGGTCTATACGCACGATTCGATCGGTCTTGGCGAGGATGGCCCCACGCACCAACCGATCGAGCATCTGGCGAGTCTGCGTGCGATGCCGAATCTGTCCTTGTGGCGACCTTGTGATGCCGCCGAGACGGCCGTTGCCTGGCTCTCTGCGATCGAGCGGCGCAATGGTCCGACGAGTCTCGTGCTCACCCGGCAGGCGCTGCCGCAGCAGCCGCGCGATGCTGCACAACTCGCAGCGATCGGTACCGGCGGCTACGTGCTGATCGAGCCGGAACTCGCACCGGGCGCTCTACCCGAGGCGATCATCATCGCCACCGGTAGCGAGGTGGCGCCCGCTGTCGAGGCGGTGCGCGCCGCCAATGCTGCGGGGCGTCGCGTGCGCCTCGTCTCCATGCCCTCGACCGACACCTTCGATGCGCAGGATGCCCGCTGGCGCGAGGCCGTGTTGCCGCGCGCTGTCGCACGCCGCATCGCCGTCGAAGCTGCGGCGTCGCAGAGTTGGTGGAAGTATGTCGGCAGTGGCGGGCGAGTGCTCGGCATCGATCGCTTCGGAGCGTCCGGCAAAGCGGCAGCGCTCTTCGAGCATTATGGGCTTACCGCGGCACACATCGGTCGGGCGATCGAGGAACTGCTCGCGGCGTGAGCCTATCGGCCTTGCGGCGTTAGCGCAGGGCCGTCAACGGACGACGACTCAAAAAGAATTCACACAAATTCATACGACAGAGGAATTGACACCATGGCAATCAAGGTTGGCATCAACGGTTACGGGCGCATCGGGCGCAACGTGCTGCGCGCACTTTATGAGAGCGGTCGCACACAGGAAATCCAGATCGTCGCGATCAACGATCTCGGTGATGCCAACACCAACGCGCACCTGACGCGCTACGATACGGCCCACGGCAAGTTCCCGGGCGAGGTAAGCGTCGACGGTGACTCGATGGTGGTGAGCGGCGATCGCATCCGCGTGCTCGCGCAGCGTGATCCGACCAAACTGCCTTGGGGCGAACTCGGTGTCGAGGTGGTGCTCGAGTGCACCGGTCTCTTCACGAGCAAAGCCAAGGCGGGCGCACACCTTGCGGGCGGCGCGAAAAAAGTCGTGATTTCGGCGCCGGGTGGCGACGATGTCGATGCGACCGTTGTCTACGGCGTGAACCACGACGTGCTGAAGTCTTCGTTCACCGTGATCTCGAATGCGTCTTGCACCACCAACTGCCTGGCGCCCGTGGCCAAGGTGTTGCACGAGAACATCGGCATCGAAAGCGGTCTGATGACGACGATCCACGCCTACACCAACGATCAGGTGCTCACCGACGTCTACCATTCGGATTTGCGTCGCGCCCGCTCGGCCACGATGTCAATGATTCCGACCAAGACGGGTGCCGCCGCGGCCGTCGGCCTTGTGCTGCCCGCGCTCAAGGGCAAGTTCGACGGCTTCGCCGTGCGTGTGCCGACACCATCAACGTGTCACTGGTCGATCTGACCTTCACGCCGCAGCGCGAAACCAGCGTCGCCGAAATCAACGCCCTGATGAAGGCCGCAGCCGAGGGGCCGCTCAAGGGCGTGTTGGCGTATACCGAGGCGCCGCTGGTCTCGATCGATTACAACCACGATGCGCATTCGTCGACCTACGATGCGACGATGACCAAGGTGATCGGCGGCAAGCTCGTCAAGGTCTGCTCGTGGTACGACAACGAGTGGGGTTTCTCCAACCGCATGCTCGACACCACGCTCGCCTGGACGAAGGCGCGTTGAGGGAGTGCGCAGCATGAATGTCCTGCGCATGACCGACCTCGAGCTCGCGGGCCAGCGCGTGTTGATCCGCAAGGATCTAAACGTGCCGGTCGAGGGTGGCAGGATCACGAGCGATGCGCGCATTCGTGCGGCGCTGCCGAGCATTCGCGCTGCGCTCGAGAAGGGCGCGCGGGTGATTCTGTTGTCGCATCTCGGACGTCCTAAGGAGGGTGAATTCTCGGCCGAGAATTCGCTTGCACCGGTCGCTGTGCGCCTGCAGGAGTTGCTCGGCCGACCGGTACGGCTCGCGAGCGATTGGCTGGACGGCGTCGAGTGCGCGGCGGGCGAGGTCGTGCTCTGCGAGAACGTGCGCTTCAACAAGGGTGAGAAAAAAGATGACGAAACGCTGGCGCGACGCATGGCTGCGCTCTGCGACGTCTTCGTCATGGACGCCTTCGGCACGGCTCACCGCGCCGAAGCGAGCACGCACGGCGTCGCGCGCTTTGCCAAGGTGGCTTGCGCGGGTCCGCTGCTGGTCGGCGAACTCGAAGCGCTGGAGCGCGCGCTCGCCAAGCCGGCGCGACCCTTGGTCGCGATTGTTGCGGGCTCGAAGGTCTCTACCAAGCTCACGGTGCTCGAATCTTTGCTCGCCAAGGTCGACCAGCTCATCGTGGGTGGCGGCATCGCCAATACGTTTCTGGCGGCGACCGGTGTCGCGGTCGGCAAGTCACTGCACGAGCCCGACATGCTCGAGACCGCTCGCAAGCTGCTCGCGCAGGCGAGTGCGCGCGGCGCGCAGATACCCCTGCCCAAGGATGTGGTCGTGGCCGCGCAGTTCGCGGCGGATGCGCCGGCAATCGTTTTTATCGGACCGCAGACGGCCGCCGAATTTGCCACGATTCTGCAATCTGCCGGAACGATTCTGTGGAACGGCCCGGTCGGTGTGTTCGAGTTTGATCAGTTTGGTGGCGGTACCCGCGCGGTGGCCGAAGCGATTGCGCGCAGCAACGCATTCTCGCTCGCAGGCGGCGGCGATACGCTCGCTGCCATCGAAAAATATGGTGTCGAGCAGGGCATTTCTTATATCTCGACCGGTGGTGGTGCCTTCCTCGAATTCGTCGAGGGCAAGACCTTGCCCGCCGTGGCAGCCTTGGAGGCACGATTCGTCAGATGAGCATGTTCCGCAGAACCAAAATTGTCGCCACGCTCGGGCCGGCCACCGATGATGTCGATGTCCTCTTCGAGATGTGCCGCGCCGGGCTCGATGTCGCCCGCATCAATTTTTCGCATGGCAAAGCCGACGATCACCTGCGCCGTATCGAACTGCTGCGCGAGGCTTCGGTGCGTGCCGGTCGCTATGTGGCGATCCTCGGTGATCTTGCCGGCCCGAAAATTCGTATCGAAAGTTTCGTTGATGGTGCCGTACAGCTGGTCGAGGGCGCGTTGTTCGCACTCGATACGGCGCTCGACAAGACGGCGGGTAACCTGCGCGAAGTGGGGGTTGCCTACAAAGAATTGGTCGCCGACGTTGCGGCGGGCGATACGTTGCTACTCAACGACGGACTGATCGTGCTCGAGGTGCTTTCGGTCGAGGGCACGCGCATCGAGACGCGTGTGGTGGCGGGCGGTGAGCTCTCCAACCGCAAGGGCGTGAATCGCAAGGGTGGCGGCATCTCCGCGCCGGCGCTGACCGACAAGGACCGCGACGATATCCGCTTTGCGGCGGCCAACAAAGTCGATTATCTGGCGCTGTCGTTTGTGCGCGATGCCGCTGATATTCATCAGGCGCGTGAGTTGCTGCGTGCGGCGGGCGGGGGCTTCACGCGCATCGTCGCCAAGATCGAGCGTCATGAGGCGGTCACGCAGCTTGCCGGAATCATCGAAGCGACCGATGTCGTGATGGTGGCGCGCGGTGATCTCGGCGTCGAGATGGGCCATGCGGCGCTCACCGGTTTGCAGAAGACCATCATCCACGAGACGCGTCAGCGCAATCGCGTGGTGATCACGGCCACGCAGATGATGGAGTCGATGATCCAGAACCCCGTGCCGACCCGCGCGGAGGTAAGCGATGTCGCCAATGCGGTGCTCGATGGCACGGATGCGGTGATGCTGTCGGCCGAAACTGCCACCGGCAAGTATCCGGTGAAGGCGGTCGCGGCGATGGCCGAGGTCATCGAGGGCGCCGAAACCTATCACCTCTCGAAGCGCGGCCCGCGCGAGCGTGCTGATCTGGTTTTTTCGCAGACCGAACAGGCCATCGCACACGCCGTCATGTACACGGCCAACCACCTCAACGTACGGGCGATCGTTGCGTTGACCGAGAGCGGGGCCACGACCTTGTGGATGTCGCGTCTGCGCTCCGATATTCCGATCTATGCATTCACGCGCCATGAGGGCACCCGACGACGCGTGACGCTATATCGCGGCGTCTATCCGGTCTCCTTCGATGTGCCACCGGACGGTCGCGAGCCGCTGTTCCAGCACGTCTTCGACATGCTGCTTGATCTGCAACTCGTCGAGGTGGGCGATCAGATCATCCTCACCAAGGGTGAGCTCACGGGCGTACAGGGCGGAACGAATTCCATGCAGATCCTGCAGGTCGCGCGTGCCATCGAGCGCTAGACCATCGATCACCAAGCCCTCGATCGGCAGGCCATCTTTCGCGCGGAAAATCGTCGCTACTGGGGTGGTGCTGGGGCTGCTGCTATGTGCGGCGCTCGGCGTCGGCTGGTGGGCGTTGCAGGCCTCGTTGCCGCAACTCGATGGGCGCTTTGAAACCGCGGCGGAGGGTCCGCGCGCCGACGTGTTGATCGAGCGTGATGCCGACGGTGCGCCCACAGTGCGCGGCGAAAGTCTCGCCGATGTCGCCTGGGGCGTCGGTTTCCTGCACGCTCAAGATCGCTTCTTCCAGATGGATCTCGCGCGACGCATGGCGGCGGGGGGGGTGAGCTCTCGGCGCTGTTCGGGGAGCGGGCACTGGAGCGCGACCAATCCGTGCGCGTGTTTCGCCTGCGACACGTGGCGCGGCAGGTGATCGACGAGTCGACTCCGGCGCAGCGCGCGTGGCTCGAGGCCTATTCGCGAGGTGTGAATGCCGGACTCGAGGCACTTGCGGTGCGGCCGTGGGAGTATTGGTTGCTGCGCGCAACGCCGCTGCGTTGGGAGCCGGAGGACTCGATCCTCGTTGTGCACTCGATGTGGCTCGGTCTGCAATTCGATGCGCTGCGCGATGAGATCAGTCGTCGCGAAATCGTGCTGCGCGTCGAACAGCGTATCGCCAACGCTTCGCTTGATGAGGCTGATGCCAGTCGTGCCATCGAGGTGCTGCGTTTCCTGTACCCGCGCGGCGACGAATGGGACGCACCCAATTTTGCAACGATCGCCGAGGCCGAGGCGGCCAATGGCGGCGAGCCGTTCCGTGCGCCGGACGTGCCACCACCGGAACTGCTCGATCTGCGTGGCAGCAAGCTCGAGGTTGCTCAGCGTCAGGCGGCGACGATGCAAACCATTGCGCAATCCATTGCGGAGCGGGCGCTGCCCGGCAGCAATGCCTGGGCGGTGGCCGGCGCGTACACGCAGAGTGGCGCAGGGCTCTTGGCGGGCGACATGCACTTGGGTCTGCGCGTGCCTTCCACTTGGTATCGAGCGCGACTGCAGATCAGCGCGACCGCCGACGGTCCGCTCGAACTCAACGGTGTCACCTTGCCGGGTTTGCCGGCAATCGTCGCCGGAAGCAACGGGTATGTGGCTGGGTCGTTCACCACAGTTATGGCGACTGGGGCGATGTGATTCCCGTCGCTTGCGAGCTTGCGCGCAACCGCTACACCACGACCGAGGGCGAGGGCGAGTTCCGGCTGCATCGTGAAATCATTGACATTGCGGGTAGCGAGTCGCAGATCCTCGAGGTTCGTGAGTCGCCCTTCGGTGTGCTGATGCGCGT
>Ga0194124_10006334_pt1 | contig 10602 bp, 5 predicted proteins | sample TA2KigCas0mmetaG_FD_148605 | JGI IMG/M metagenome (GOLD analysis project Ga0194124, IMG submission 148605) | Freshwater microbial communities from Lake Tanganyika, Tanzania - TA2015031 Kigoma Deep Cast 0m | ecosystem: Environmental > Aquatic > Freshwater > Lake | place: Tanzania: Lake Tanganyika...
GTTGCGGGGGGCTCGCCGGGCAGGTGTTCCGCGACCTCGCGCTCACGGTGGTCGCCGCGCTGCTCGCCTCCCTCGCCGTGGCGCTCGTGGTGGTGCCCGCCCTCGCCGCCCGCGAGCCCGCCCGCGAGCCCGCCCGCGAGCCCGCCCGCGAGCCCGCCCCGCCCGCCCCCGCGGGACTCGGGCTCCTGCCCCTCGGGCAGCTGAGGGCGTGGGCGCGGCGGGCGGGCTCTCAGGCGCGCGCCAAAGACGGGCGCGCCCTCGCCGCCCCCCCCACCCTCCCCCCCGCCCTCGCGGACTGGGGCGCGCGCCTCGCCGCCAACGCCGCGCTCCTCGCCCTGCTCGCGCTCCTCGCCGCCCTCCGCCTCCCCTGGTGGCTCCTCAGCCGCGCGGCGGGGGCGCCGCTGCGCGGGGCGAGCGCCGCCGTGGGGTGGGCGCTCGGCGGCGTGGAGCGGGGCTACGCGCGCGTCCTGCGCGCCGCCCTCCGCCGCCCCGCCCTCCCCCTCGCCCTCACCGCCGCCCTCGCCGCCTGGGCGTGGTCCCTCGCGCCCAGCGTGCCGCGCGCGCTGCTGCCCGATGTGTCGCAGGGGACGCTCATCGCCGACGTGGACCTCCCTGTGGGCACCGCCCTCCCCGAGACGCAGCGGCGCCTCAGCCGCTGGGCGGGCGCCCTCTCCGCCGACCCGCGCGTCACGCGCGTCGAGCTCGTGATCGGGCAGGACGAGGCGGAGGGGCAGGCGGCGGAGGAGCGCGGCCCCCACCAGGCGCGCCTCGCCCTCTCCCTCGCCGCCCGCGGCCTCGAGGACCCCGTGGGCGACGCCCTCCGCGCCCTCGCCGCCAGCGAGCCCGGCGCCGCGCTCCGCCTCTCGCGCCCCTCCCTGCTCACCGTCAAGCCCCCCCTGCGCGTCACGCTGCGCGCGCAGTCGCTCAGCGCCCTGCGCGAGGCGGAGCGGAGGGTCTATGACGCGCTCCGCCCGCTCGAGGGGCGCGGCATCTCCGACCTGCGCCGCGGCGCGCGCGAGGGGTACCCGGAGGTGCAGATTCGCTACGACTACGCGCGCCTCGCCCACGTCGGCCTCACCCCCCTCGCGGTGGCGGAGCAGGTGCGCGCGCAGCTCACGGGCGAGGAGGCGCTCGAGGTGCGCTGGGGGGAGGCGCGGCTGCCCATCGTGGTGCGCGCGGCGGGGGCGGCGGCGCTCACCGCCGAGCGCCTCGCCACGCTCCTGATCAGCCCCCCCCCCGCCCCCAGCGGCCCGCGCGCCCCCATGCCCCTCGCCGCCCTCGCCGACGTCGTCCCCGGCGAGGGCCCCGCTGAGATTCGGCACCTCGACGGGCAGCGCGCCGCTGAGCTCACCGCCCACGCCTCCGCCTTTGAGCTCGGCGCGCGCGCGGCGCAGGTGGAGCGCGCCCTCGACGGCGTGCGCCTCCCGGCGGGGGTGGAGGCGCGGCGCGGCGGGCAGGAGCGCGAGCTCGAGGAGAGCGGCGCGCAGCTCTCCGGCGCGCTGCTGCTGTCGCTCTTCTTGGTGTTTGTGGTGATGGCCACGCAGTTCGAGAGTCTCGTCGCGCCCCTCCTCATCATGGGCGCCGTCCCCCTCGCCGCCATCGGGGTGGTGGTGGGGCTGTGGTGGACGCAGACCCCCCTGTCGGTGGTGGTCTTTGTGGGGCTGATCACGCTCAGCGGCGTGGTGGTCAACAACGCCATCGTCCTCATCGACGCCGCCCAGCGGCGGCGCGCGGAGGGGCTCAGCCTCGACGACGCGCTCGTGAGCGCCGGCAGGACGCGCCTGCGCCCCATCCTGATGACCACCCTCACCACCCTCATCGGCCTCGCGCCGATGCTCTCGCCGCGGGGCGAGGGCGCTGAGCTGCGCGCCCCGCTCGCCCTCACGCTCATCTTTGGCCTCAGCGCCTCCACGCTGCTCGTGCTCTTGGTCCTCCCCGCCCTCGCCCGCCTCGCCCGCCTCCGGGGCGCCGCCGCCCCCCTCGCGCAGGAGTCACGCCTATGAGCGCCTCGCTCACCCTCTCGTTCTCCCTCTCCGTGTGGCTCGCCCTCAAGGTGGCGCTCATCGCCGGCGGCGGCAGCCCCGAGGAGAACGAGCAGAGCCACTTCACCCACATCCACTCCCTCAAGGTGGCGCTCGAGGCCATGGGCGTCAGCCCCGCCGACATCACCATCTTCTGGGCCGACGGCCTCGACGAGGGCCTCGACCGGCGCCTGCCGCCCCCCGCGCCCGACCCCCTCGAGTGGACCACCGCCCACACCCCGTGGCAGCTCTGGTTTGAGCGCGCCCCCGCCCTCACCGACACCCGCTGGGACCACAAGGCCGTGTATCCCGCCAAGCGCGAGCCGCTCAGGGCCTGGCTGCGCAGCGCCTCGGCGCCGCTCAAGGCCGGCGACACGCTCCTGCTCGCCGTCACCGACCACGGGCGCCCCGACCCCAAGGGGGGCTGGCGCACCGCCGTGGAGCTCTGGGGCGAGACGCTCGGCGTGGAGGCGCTCTACGAGGACCTCAAGGTCGTCCCCCCCGGCGTGCGCGTGCAGCTGTGGATGTCGCAGTGCTTCTCGGGGGGCTTCGCGCAGCTCTCGATGCTCGACCCGCGCGTCTGCGGCGCCTTCAGCGCCGAGGCGCAGCGCCCCGCCTACGGCTGCTTCACCGCCCTCCGCGGCGCCGGCGACGAGGGCGACGAGGGCGCCAAGGGCCACTTTATGCAGCTCCTCAAGGCCTTTAAGCGCACGGGCCGCCTCGACCTCGCGTCGGACGCCGCCATGGAGCACGACGACACCCCCGACACCCCCCACCTCAGCAGCGACGCCTTTGTGCAGCGCCTCACGCGCGAGCGCGCCGAGGCGCTCGGCGTGCCCGTCGCCTACCTCGTCGACACCGCCATCCCCTCCCCCAAGCGCCTCACCCCCGAGCAGCGCCGCTGGGCGCAGCGCATCAGCCGCCTCACCCACCGCTTCGCCATCGGCTCCGTCCACTCCTTTGGGCGCGCCCACGAGACGCTCGAGGAGGTGCAGTCGCTGCGCTACACGCTCGAGGCGTGGCTGGCCAAGTGGTCACAGCTGTCGCAGGAGGCCAAGCTGCGGCTGCTCTCGGAGTCCCCCGTGGACGGCGCGCCGCCGGAGCCCATCGCCGACCGGCGGCGCGGGCGGGTGCGCCTCACCCGCTGGCTCAAGGACGCCCTGCGCGCCGGCGCGGAGGGGCGGCGGGGGCTGCTCAAGGAGCTGCAGCAGAAGCTCGAGCGCGCCGAGGCGCTCATGGACCGCCTCTACACCCTCGAGGCGCTCGCGCTGCGCCTCGAGACCCTCTACACGCGCCTCGCGGCCGAGGGGCTCCTCGCCCCGCCCGACCTCGCGCTCTGGCAGGGGCTGCGCGAGTGCGAGCGCGCGCAGCTGCTCAAGCCGCTCGGCGGGGCGGCGCCGGAGGGCGAGCTGCCGGATTCCCTGAGCGCGCCCGTGGGCGCCCCCCACCTCAGCGAGCTCCGCGCCGAGGTGGAGGCGCTGCGCCCGGGCTCCCTCGGCGTGCAGTTCCGCGAGCGGGCGCGCGGCAAGCTCGCGGAGGTGGTGGAGGTGGGCTACGGCAGCCCCGGGTGGGCGCTCGACGTGCGCCCGGGGGACGCCATCTCGTGGGTGGACGGGCGCCGCCTGTCGTACTCTGGGCAGCTGCGCGAGCAGATCGCGCTCTACCCCATCGGCGAGGACCTCCCGCTCAAGCGCCGCCGCGACGGCCAAGAGCGCCTCCTCCACCTGCCCGTGGTGGGCGCGCAGCTCTCCCCCGCCCCGCCCAAGCGCGGCGATCAGGTGCCGCCCCTCAGCCTCGAGCCCATCTTTGAGGGCGAGGCGCTCGACTACCTGTTCACGGGCGGGCGCCCGAGCCTGCTCTTCTTCTGGGCGACCTGGTGCGAGCCCTGCCTCAAGGCCGCGCCGCGCGTCCACGCCTGGGCCAAGCGCCACGACCTGCAGGTCCTCGCCATCACCAGCGAAGACGCGCGCCTCGTGCGCGCCGTCCTCGGCGCCACGCAGCTGCCCTTCCCCGCCCTCCACGACCCTGGGCGCGAGGCGAGTCGCCTCTTTCATGTGGATCTGCAGGTGACGCAGGCGCCCGTGTTCGTGTATCTTGACGTGGAGCGACGACTCATCGAGCAGGGCATCGGTATGGGCAAGGAGGGCCCCGCGCAGATCGAGGCGCTCTTGGTGGACCCTCCCAAATAACGCCGCTCAACACCGCTTGGCGTACGGAGCGGTCGTTGGCATAATGCAACCCCGCTCGCCCGCCCTCGCGCCGGGCGAGCGAATCAAGAGAGCAAAAGAGCGCAAGAGAGAGAGAGCAACACATGAGTCCCAACGCTCCCAACAGCCTCCCCGTGATCAGCGACAGCGCGAGCTGCGCCCCCCGCGCCCTCAAGCCCGCCGTAGACCCCGCCACCCTCAAGCACCGCGACCTCCTAGACGGCGACTTTTGGCGAAAGATTCCCGCCTACAAGGACGTCAGCGAGGAGACCTTCGTCGACCACAAGTGGCAGTCCAAGCACACCATCACGCGCGCCGACAAGCTCCTCGACGCCCTGCAGAATCTCGCCTCCGAGGGCTTCATCAAGGACCTCGAGGCCGGCTTCAAGCGCGCGCCGATGGCCGTGCGCGTGAGCCCCTATCTGCTGAGCCTTATCAACTGGGACGACCCCTACTCCGACCCGCTGCGCATCCAGTTTTTGCCCCTCGGCTCGCGCTTCTTGCCCGACCACCCCAAGCTCGGCCTCGACTCCCTCGGCGAGCAAGCGGACGCGCCCACCCCCGGGCTCACGCACCGCTACTCCGACAAGGCGCTCTTCTTGGCCATCGACACCTGCCCCGTCTACTGCCGCTTCTGCACGCGCTCCTACGCGGTGGGCCTCGACACGGAGGAGGTGGAGAAGGTGAGCCTCAAGGCCAGCGGCGACCGCTGGGACAAGGCGTTTGAGTACGTGGCGTCGCGCCCCGAGCTCGAGGACATCGTGATCAGCGGCGGCGACTCCTATAACCTGCGCGCGGCGTGGGTGCGCGAGATCGGCACCCGCCTGCTCGAGATGCCCAACATCCGCCGCATCCGCTTCGCCTCTAAGGGGCTCGCGGTGATGCCGCAGAAGCTGCTCACCGACGACGAGTGGGTGGAGGCGCTCGTGGAGGTGCACACCCTCGGCCGCGCCCTCGGCAAGGAGGTGTGCTTCCACACGCACTTCAACCACCCCAACGAGATCACCGCGCACTCGCAGCGCGCCCTGAGTCGCCTGTTCATGGAGGGCATCACCGTCCGTAACCAGAGCGTGCTCATCCGCGGCGTTAACGACACCCCCGAGGTGATGGGGCTGCTCGTCAAGCGCCTCAGCTACATCAACGTGCACCCCTACTACGTGTACATCCACGACCTCGTGAAGGGCGGCGAGGACATGCGGACCTCGCTGCAGACCGCCCTCGACCTCGAGAAGCACGTGCGCGGCCTGACCGCCGGCTTCAACACGCCCACGTTCGTGGTGGACGCCCCCGGCGGCGGCGGCAAGCGCAACGCGCACAGCTACGAGGCCTACGACCGCGTCACGGGCGTGTCGCGCTGGGAGGCGCCGTCGGTCAAGGCGGGGCAGAGCTTTTACTACTTTGACCCCGTCGACCAGCTCCCCGAGGAGGGGCGCGCGCGCTGGGCGGACCCCGGCGAGCGCGAGAAGATGATCCGCGAGATCAATGAGCAGCGGAGGGGCTGAGCGTTGAGCAGCACAGAGGCGCGCGGCGCGGGTACGCCGCTAGAGCTCATCCCCCTGCTGCGCGCCCTCGAGCGCTCCCTCGAGCCCACGCAGAGCCGCGCTCAGCGTCTGTGCGCCGACGCGCTCGAGCTCCTCGAGGCGCGCCTCGAGGAGGAGGCGCACCTCAGCGCCACCGCCACGCCCGCTCCCACCTCCGCCACCGAGCACCTGCAGACGCGCGCCGCCCTCGGGCGAGCGCAGCCCACCCCGGCGGCCCCCGCCGCGTCGAGCGCCGCGCCCGCCTCGCTGGTGGGGCTCTGCAAGTGGGCGCTCGACTACCTCGCCTGCCCTGCCTCGTGGCTCACGCCGAGCGCCGAGGACGCCTGGGTGTCGCTCCACCTCGAGGCGAGCCGCCGCGCCCTCGCGCTGCTCCTCTCGCAGCTCTCGCAGGTCACGCGCGAGCCGCGCCTCTCGGTGACGCCGAGCGGGCAGGGCGTGACGCTGCAGCTCGAGGCGCTCGAGGCGGCGCCCAGCCTCTTTGGGCGGCTGCTCGCGCGCCCCTACTTTGAGCGCGACCTCGCCCACGCCCGCGGCGTCATCGAGCGCAACGGCGGCACGCTCACCCTCACCCCCACCGCCGAGGGCGGCGTGCGGCTGAGCTGCCGCTTCCCCAAGGTGGAGCGCTGGGTGAGTTTCACGCCCTCCTCCGAGGAGCAGAGCGCCACGCGCGAGGGGCTCATCTGGCTCATCGACGACGAGGCGCCCGTGCGCCTCACCGTCCGGCGCTGGCTCACGCGCCTCGGCTACACGGTGGAGCTCTTTGAGGACGGCGCCGCGCTCCTCGAGCGCCTCGCGGCGGCGGCGCCCCCCCCGACGCTCCTCATCTGCGACGCCGACATGCCGGCGATGCCGGGCATCGAGGTGCTCGCCCGCGCCCGCGCCGCGCGCCCCGACGTCAAGCGCGTCCTCTACACCGCCCACGAGCCGAGCCGCTGGGTGATCGAGGCGTTCAACCAGGGCGTCATTCACCGCTTCCTCGACAAGAACGAGGGCCCCGACGCGCTGCGCCAGTGCCTCGACGAGCTCCTCGCGCAGAGCATGGCCGACCGCGCCTCCCTGCTCGCCCTCGACGAGCTGCTGCGCCAGGACCTGATCACGCTGTACGTGCAGCCCATCTTCAGCGCCGGCGCGCGGCGCATCGAGGCGTGCGAGGCGCTCATGCGCAGCGCGCACCCGCTGCTCAAGGGCCCCCTCGACGTCCTCAGCGCCACCACCCTCGCCCGCCGCGAGCTCGACCTCCAGCGCGCCCTTACGCGCCTCACGCGCGCCCTCCGCGAGCGCCTGCCCGAGCGCGTCGCCCTCTTTATGAACATCGACCCCGTGATCTTTGGGCAGCCGCAGGCGCTCGACGACGTGCTCGGGGAGATGTACCCGTACGCCTCCTCGGTGGTCCTCGAGCTCACCGAGCGCGGGCAGCTCTGCGGCGACGCCTGGCAGGAGTCGGTGCGCCTGCTGCGCGCGCGCGGCTTCCGCGTGGCCCTCGACGACCTCGGCGCCGGCTACAACTCCCTCGGCGCGGTGGCGGCGATCTCGCCCGAGATCATCAAGCTCGACATCTCGCTCGTGTCCAACGTGCACCTCTCGGCGCCCAAGCGCGAGATGGTGCGCCTGCTCAGCGAGTACGCCCTGCGCCACGGCATCCAGTCGCTCGCCGAGGGCATCGAGCTCGAGGAGGAGGCGCGCGTCTGCGAGGCGCTGGGGGTGCGCTGGCTGCAGGGATTCCACCTGTCGCGCCCGGCGCCCTTCGACCAGCTCGCCGCGGAGCTCCTGCGCGCCCCCGCCCCCGCCCCCTCAGCCCCCCTACCCCCCCCCGCCCCCCCTCAAGAGGAGCAGGCATGAGAGAGATCGTCCAAGAGGTCAACGAGTTCCTGAGCAGGGCGGTGGACCCGATTCAGGCGCGCTTCTTGTTTCAGGGGCGCCCCTCAGAGGCCACCCTCAACGACACGCCCATGGTGCTCATGCTCGGCAACCACTCGTCGGGCAAGTCCTCCTTCATCAACCACTTCATCGGCGAGGACGTGCAGCTCACCGGCATGGCGCCCACCGACGAGGACTTCACCGTCCTGCGCTTTGGGCCCGCCGAGAAGGAGCGCCCGGGCAGCTCCCTCGTCTCCAACCCCGAGCTCGGCTACGAGGGGCTGAGCCAGTTCGGGCCGCGCTTCCTCAGCCACCTCAAGATGAAGGTGGTCCCCGCCGAGCGCCTGCGCGCGGTGTCGCTCGTCGACACCCCCGGCATGATCGACTCCGCCGACCCGGAGGCGCACCGCGGCTTTGACTTTAAGGGCGTGGTGCGCTGGTTCGCCGAGCGCGCCGACCTGATCATGCTCTTCTTTGACCCCGAGCGCCCCGGCACCACCGCCGAGACGCTGCAGGTGTACACGGAGTCGCTGCGCGACTTTGACCACAAGCTGATGGTGGTCATGAACAAGGTGGACCAGTTCCGCAAGCTCTCGGATTTCGCGCGCTGCTACGGCAACCTGTGCTGGAATCTGGGCAAGGTGATGCGCACCAAGGACCTGCCGCTCATCTACGTGACCTACCTGCCCGTGGAGGGCGCGCCCCCCTCGCCGCTGCCCATGGAGGAGTTTGACCTCTCGCGCGCGCAGCTCATCCGCAAGATGGAGCAGACCTCCCTGCAGCGCGCCGACAACATCCTCACCGACGTGAGCGTCTACCTCGACCGCCTCATGCTCCACACGCAGGTGCTCGCCGGGGCGCAGCGGTGGCGGGCGGGAGTCAAGGGGCGCCTCTACGCCGCCGCCGCCCTCGCGCTCGGCCTCGGCAACCTGTGGCTCTTTAAGGCGAGCGCGGTGGAGGAGGGCCTGCGCCCCCTCTACGCGGCCGCGGGCGCCGCCGCGGCGCTCGCCCTCGCGCAGGGCGCCCTCGCGGCGCTCACGCGCGCCAAGGAGGCGTGGTACCAGCGGAGCCCCGAGCGCGTCTTTGAGCGCCTCGCCACGGAGCAGCGGGTGCGCAACGAGCGCTACGAGCACCTCAAGGCGCACTGGGCGCTGATCGGCCCCCACACGCTGCGCGCGCTGCGCGAGCTGGGCATGGCGCGCCTGCCCAAGCTCAAGCGCAGGGAGGCGCTGGAGGTGGCGCGCTGGGTGGAGACGCGCCTGCCCGAGCTGCGCCGCGCCGTGCACCTCGCCGAGGACGCCGCCGCGCTGCCGCCGCCCGCCCTCTCCGCCGCCGACGCCCCCGCGCCGAGCGCGGCGCCGGCGGAGAGCTGAGCGTGCGGCCGCGAGCGGGCGCGCTGCGGGTGTGGGCGCCGCTCCTGTGGGCGCCGCTCCTAAGCGCCCTCCTCTGCGGGGCGCGCCCCGCCCTCGCTGACCTCTACACCGTGGAGGAGGACGGGGTCGTCACCATCACCACCGAGCCCTCGCGGCGGGCGCGGGTGATCGCGCGAGAGCCGGAGCGGCGGGGGCGCGCCGCCAAGGGCGCCGGGGCCCGCCGCGCCCCCAAGGCCGCAGCCGCCGCCCCCGACTCCTCCGACGTGCCCGCCGCCCCCGGCGGCGCGCCGCTCCCCCGCCGCGCGCTCCCCTTCAAGCCCTTCGTGGACGCCGCCGCCGCCTACTACCAGCTCCCCACCGCCCTGCTCTGGGGCGTGATGGAGGTGGAGAGCGGCTTTAGCCCGCAGGCGGTGAGCGACAAGGGGGCGCAGGGGCTGATGCAGCTCATGCCGTTCACCGCCAAGGACATGGGCGTGCGGGACCCCTTTGACCCCGAGCAGAACATCTGGGGCGCCGCGCGCCTGCTGCGCATCCTAGCCAACCGCTTTAACGGCGACGTCATCTTCACCCTCTCCGCCTATCACGCGGGGGGCGGCGCCGTGAGCGAGGTGGGCGGAATCCCCTATGAGCGCACAGCGCAGTATGTGCGCTCCACCTTCAACGCGTATCAGCGGTATCTCGGCCAGAAGGGCCCTTGAGGGGGGCGCGCCTGAGGGGGACGTGAGCGCAAAGAAAAATAGATGAGCGCCTCCACGAAAGACTTGACGCCTGACGCGCGAGTCGCTAAGAGTGTCACTCGCCGCGGAGCGCTGCGGCTGTGCGGGAATAACTCAGTGGTAGAGTGCAACCTTGCCAAGGTTGAAGTCGCGGGTTCAAATCCCGTTTCCCGCTCTCTAGGCCCCCTCGGGGGCGCTCTTGATAGGCTGTGGGCGAGAGGCCCCTCGGTGTGTGCGGCGCGCGGCGTCGCTGCGCAGCGCGAGCTGCGCGGGAATAACTCAGTGGTAGAGTGCAACCTTGCCAAGGTTGAAGTCGCGGGTTCAAATCCCGTTTCCCGCTCTCGTCGCGCTCACGCCGACCTCCTCTCTAGCCGCGCCACACCTCAGCGCGCGCCGCGCAAGTTCGCGGGAATAACTCAGTGGTAGAGTGCAACCTTGCCAAGGTTGAAGTCGCGGGTTCAAATCCCGTTTCCCGCTCTCCGCGCGGCGCGCGCTGTGGTGTGGTCTGTGGTGTGGTCTGTGGTATGGTCTGTGGTGTGGTCTGTGGTGTAGTCTGCTGTTCCTCTCTAAGCGTCTCCCCAAGCATCTCTGAGCAGCCACCCCCCCGGGTGGCTGTTTTGTTTTCGGCGTCTCGCGGCGCACGCGGGCGGGGCGCGCTTTCCCCCTTGCGCCCTCGCCCCCCCTCGGCTATAAGACCCCGCCGCGCGGGCGACGCTCGCGTGGGCGCCCCCTTCCACCCCCCTCCCCTCCCACTGCCCCCTCCGCGCCCCCCTCGCGCGCGAGCGGCCACACAAGCGAAACCCCATGAACAAAGACTTCCTCAAGTCCCTCCGCAGCCAGACCGACGTCCCTGAGGACTCCTCGGCCACCCCCACCGCCCAGTCCCC
>Ga0194124_10006335_pt1 | contig 10601 bp, 10 predicted proteins | sample TA2KigCas0mmetaG_FD_148605 | JGI IMG/M metagenome (GOLD analysis project Ga0194124, IMG submission 148605) | Freshwater microbial communities from Lake Tanganyika, Tanzania - TA2015031 Kigoma Deep Cast 0m | ecosystem: Environmental > Aquatic > Freshwater > Lake | place: Tanzania: Lake...
GTATAACTTACCAGCAATATTAAAAGCTTCGGCACCTAGTTTATACCAAGCTTGTTGGTCTGTAACAGCAATGTTTGGGTTGATTGGTGCTGGCAGTATTGGATATGTTTCTTGATAAACAAAAGGAGTAACACTGCCCATACCAACGCTGGACTTGGGACCTTCTTCAAATATTTGTTGCTGTATTGGATTAAGTGGAGCCATTATTATTTTCTTTCTTTTCTAGAAAAGAGCTGTATTTAGATACGGATTGATATATAGCAGATTTTAGATCAGACTCTGTTTTAATTCTACCAGCTGTAATTTCACCCCTCAGTCCCAGTTTAATTTTATCGTACATTGGAACATTGTGTAACATAGAGAATGCTGTGTCCCATTGATCAAAATTAAAAGCACCGTCAGTTAGATATTTTTCAGCAACAGCAATACCAGCCCTTTCGTCTGCCATGATTTTATTTCTAGCAACGGCAAGGTTTCCTTGGATTGCTTTTTTAATAATAGTCGGAGCTAGAGATCTGATTACAGATTGTTCTTCTAGTGATGGAGAACCATTAGAATCATTTTCAAAAACATCATTTCTGCTTTGTAAACCAAAGGCTGGGATAAATTTACCACCCTTAGAATATACCCCAACTCTACCTTGTTCAACTTTAGCAACCTCAAGAAGATTCATTTGCTCTAGCTTTGTAATATCGGTGGTGTGGTTTTCAACTGACACATCTGGATCCAGTTGAGCCAACACAGCAAACCTGTTAATCCTGAGATCCAAGTCTTTCATATAAACTTGTTGAGCTTTGGCATAATTAGAGTTGGCAACAATAGTACTGAGTTCACCCAAGATGGGATCTAGTTCTTTTCTAGCCCACTCAGGTGTGTTATCCAATCGTTCTCTTAAGAAAAACTCTTTGGCTACAGGTGATTCAATATAATCTAATTCTCTTTTAGTTACATCAACAAAGTCTCTTTTAGCCCCAACAATACCTTCGGGGTGCATTGCTTCATAGTCTTTCCAATAAGTTTGTTTAGCCTTGGCGGTCATGCCTGTTGTGTCAATTTGTGTTTTCCAATAGTTAAATCTTTCTTGGGAATTATCTGGAAACATTTCAAAAACTTGTTTTCTTTTTTTCCCTAGTAATTGAATTTGTTCGTTGTCAACAACTGAGTCAACTGTTTCTGGTTGACTGTAGTTCTGAGGCATTGCTTGCATTGCCATAGTTTGTAATTGGTTAAATAGATTGTTGTTCATGTTGTTTTATCCTGTGGGTTTAAACTTCATGTACGATCCAACTCCCTCAGAGATACCACCCAGCCCTGCTGATATTAAACCAGTTGTTAAAGCTGTGGAAGAGCTATCAGCAATTCCACCCAGTGTTGGTAAGAATGCTCGTTGTTCTTGGAATGAAAACTGACGTTGACTTAGTTTTTGGTTTTGTTGGTTTTCAATGTCTTTATAAGCTTGTCTGTGGTTAGTTTTTAAAGCCACTAGATTAGCTTGCATGTTTGACATATTTTGCCTTAGCAAAGCTCTAGCAGTTCCTGAGTTAGATCCAATATTACGCTGGCTCATTGTTCCCAGAAACTGGGCATTGGTTGCGTTTGTTTGTTTACTGAGAGTTCCCTTTTGATTTGAAAAGGATTTATCTAAATATAACTCTTGTAAAGCACGGTCAATGTTTGCACCCTTTTCAATCAAAATATTTCTTTCCAAGTTAGCTTGGTAAGCTCTCATCATATTTCGATTGTTAGCTTCGTTTTCCCACTGTGCCCTAAAGTTAGCTTGTTGTTGTTGGATTTCTGCTGCTTTAGCTTGGGCTGCTGCTTGTGAGCTGCTGCCCAAAGCTCCCATAATTCCCTGACCTAAAGCCATACCGCCCATTATTACTGATGCTGTTATTACTGGCATAATAAACCTCTTTCTAAAAACGATATAATATTTGGATATTCTTGATTTAAGTCTTCAGTATATACTTTAAGAATTGTTTGTTGGTTTCTTTGATTTAACCACTGTTGTAACTTTGTGTGGTGGTCGTAAAAAATATCAGAGATATTAACGTCCATGTTTGTCATTTTATATTCATCACGATATACTTTGTACATACTGGCTAGTTGAGCTAATTTGTTTTTTCTTTCTAGAACAACAATACAAGATATTAAATCATGGTCTATATACTTAAGAGAATTATACCACAGTTTAATTACTGTTTTATTAATGTTGTTATTTTGGATTGTTTCAAGGTCTGTATCCCAATAACCATCTGGATTATGCTTTTTTACAGTATAACCATCAATAAATTTTTTACCTGTTATTGGAAGACCACTTAGAATTGCACGTTGCATAACAAAAGATGTTCCTGTACGTGGACCTATTCCTGTTACTACGGCTATACTTTTTTTACTCATATTCGTTTATATCGAAGAATTGATTGGCCAAACTTACCGGGTGGTTTCATCTCATTGTTATTTAAAAGAATAGCTCCACTGATACGATCACCCAATAATCCAATAGATCTTTTACTGGATAACCAATCTTTAGTTATTCTTTCTTGTTCTTCTTCTTGGTTCTTCTTTATTGCTTTATCGGGATCAATTGATATAGCTTCAGACCAATAGTTAACAGCCGAAGCCAGAACATCAACACGATCATCATGCTTTAGGGCACCCCTACGATCTGACAACCTAGTAATCTGAGTTTGATTTTCTTTATCTTTGATTACCTTGGTATCAAAGACTAATCGGTGTTGGGCAAACACAGGCTCCAGTATCCTGAGGATACGGCTTTCCTTGGCACCAGTTACTTTGAATTCCTCAATAGCAACCTGACCACACTGGGATGCAATGACTGGTCTTAAGATTTGACCAAACATACCATCGCCATAGTTAGACTCATAATTAATCTTTTTGATCCCATACTGAAGAACCATCTTTGAAATCTTCTCCAAGGTTCCTGAATCATACCCACCCTGAAGACCATACAGTTCATGAACAACAACATATCCATTGGCAAAGCTGGCTATACAGATGGATGTTTCATCTGCACCACGACCTGATGGATCAATGAACATAGCTGTTTCAAGATACGGAACATAGGTAGGCGATACCCACATTGGTTCATAGCATATGTCACCACGCATCCCAAAGGAAGGAACCCTTTTATTTTGAACAGCATTAGCCCACGTTACTTTGTGGGGAAAGACCTCAATGTCTACATCCATAACAACTAAATCAGATAACCTGAGTGGATACCTTTTACTGTCAGAGGTTGAGGTATCTAACTTATAGTGTAATGCAAATAAGCTGGGTCCAATCTTAGCTTCAATGTCTAAAATTTGCTCATCCGAAAATCGTTCTGGTTGGGTTGATTGACCGGGTTCTAACTGCAATCCTAAGATATATTGGTGAACATTATCACACTCGTTGGAATTATTTATATCTGGCATAACAGCAGGAAACTTAACAACTTTATAAATACCCGCAAGTTTGTTATAGACTGAATCTTTGGTCTGAGGGGTACCCAAGAATCTAATAGTAGAACTAGGTATTTTATTTCTAATGTTTTCTAATTCCATGCATCTATCCCACAGCTTCTCTCTAGCAGCGGGACTGTCTGAATTCTCAGGGATCTCTATGTCATCACACAGGATGTCATCGGCATGGGATCCCGTAATCTGGGATGTAATACCCTTGGCTGATACCGATAGATCTTGACCAATACGGGTACGACCATGAACATTGAAACCAAAAGCCGAGTCCTTTTCAAACTCTTGGGGTATTAAATGTTGCATATACGGAACCAAAGACAAGGTTTGCCTGACTTGGGCAACAAACTTAATGGCTTTGTCGCCTGCTGCCGACAGTACCAACTGAGTTCTATTAGGATCCTTCAGTAACTTCCAACTAACAAAACAAGCATTAATAACCGATTTCCCATCCCCACGCCCCGCCTGTAATAGAAAGTCATTAGAACCGTTCTGTAACTCTTCAGCCATAGCGTACTGCTTGGGGGTGGGTTGACCCAATCCCAAATACTTGAAACAAAAATATAGGTGGTTTCTAAAGTCTTCTATAACCTCTGGAGGTACCTTCATTGCGCTGGTTTCCTTATAAGGGATTTCTTGTTTGGGGGGTATCTAGGTACCGCCTCAAAGCTCGGTGGCTTCCTAGGGCTTATACGGCCTTGGAAGAGGTAAACTTAAAGGGTACCGAAGATGCCAGTTTGTTTTCAATAGCTGCCATTGAGTCGTTAGGCAAGTTGTCCAATAACTCTTTGTTATCTTGGATTACTCCTCTGATTACTTGGTAAAGACCTGGACCGCATTTGGAGCTATCGTTCAGGTCTTCTAAAAGAACTGATAAGAACTTACTGTAGATTTTGTTCACAGTTTCTTTGTTGTTCATTTTTATCCTTTCTTAAGAATGTTTTCCATGTCCAACTCAGGGCTATTACCAGTATTGGGATATACCATAAAATCCATAGGTAACTTGATTCACCCGAAGTTGATAAATTGTGTTTAATGGATTCTTCCATAACACTGGGGCGGGATACATCGGGGATGACTTGGGGGACTGTTGAACAAGCACCCAAAAATAAAAATAATAAATACTTCATGACTTGTTACCTCCTACGGCTGAACCAAAATAGAAACCAACAATAGATACAAGAATCTGCCTGTTCTCGGATGTGTATAAGAATCCATTGATTTCAATAAAGATCTTACGACTGGTTTCTGGGATTAAACCAAACAACGCTTCTGGGTTGTTGGTATCTACTTCAACAAAAGTTGGTACACCAAAGAAAGGTAGAATAAAAGGAGCAGCTAAGGTTGAAAACAAAACAGTTAATACAATAACTTGACGAACAACTTTTCCTGCATCTATAGATACACGGGCTGCTGCTGCGTTTTGATTTTCTGTTGTTTGTTTATTACTTGATAAAGCTCTTTCAAATAATTCTTTCTGGTCTTGTGCTTTTTGAGCCAAGTAACGAAACACAAACCCAGTTAATCCGCCACCTAATAATGAAATTAGTTCTATAGGCATTACTTAGATTCCTTAAAAAGATTTAATAATAAACGTAATAATGGCGCTGGTTAAAGCGCCAATAGAAGCTGACCATCCCATGACATAGCCACGGGAATGCTCAAGGGATCGGATGCGAGAGTCGTGATCCTTGAGCTGGTCTTGTTGATATTGCTGCATAGAAAGTAATGCATCCATTTTACCTTCTAGCCTGCCGATTGCGAGGAACAGTTCGTCGTGGTGTGGGGAGGTCATGGAAGTTCCAGGAAAGTCCCCGAGTCATTCGTGTAGAAACGCAGTTTGTTTGTGTCGGGATCGTACAGGAACGTCCGGTTAAGCTCCGTATTGGTTGACCCATTGTCCAGCGCGTTGCCAATCATCGTCGGATCAAATGTTCGATCTAGCCATTTTTCTCCGCTATTGCTGGTCATTTGCCCAGGGCCAAATGCTTTGACATCAGTCGTGCGAAGGTTCTTGATGAAGTTGAGGCGGTTGCCGACAATGCCCTTGGGCAAGTCAAACGTCCCTGTCGCACCTCCTCCGGTCGTGGTTGCAACGAGGTACCTTGCACCATGCACGCAGTTGCCGGTGAACGAATAGTTGAAGAACGTGTTGACGGATGCCGTGACGTCGATGAGCAAAACCGCGTATGTGTTCAGCGTAGTTCCCGCCGCGAACCCAGCGGTAGTAAACGGCTTCGCTGCAAACGAGTTTCCGTAGACGCACACTGATCGCAGCAGTGCGCCAATACCCAAGATTCCGCTGTTGCAGTTCTTCACGGAGTTGCCAGATATAATCACGCCAATCAACTGACCTTCCGGGTAGTTCGCGTCAGAATCGTCCGTGTACACGCGGAAAGCGGCATGTTGCGTGACATCTGGGGCGGCAGACGTCGGGAAGTCGATGCTGTTTCCGGTGATTGAAATGGCGCTCATCGGTTTGTACTCGCTAGCGAACCAAGGGCGGTTTGCGATGTACGTTGAGATCCCGTCCGTGTTGACGTCGATGGCTCCACCACTTGTTCCGCCGTGGGAATAGATGGTGTTCCCAGAAACGGTAACGTCGATGGCCGCCTCGTTGACGCTGATTCCAGTCGGGTAGTTCGTGACCTTGTTGCCGACCACGGACATTCCGCGACCGCGGATCTTGATTCCGCTGCTGTTGGCAAGCGCCGGGTCGTTCATCCTGATGGTGTTGTTGGACACCACCGCGTCCATGTTGCCGAGGTACACACCGGTTTCCGTGCTGTCCGCAATGCAGTTGCCGTTGATCGTCCAGTTGCGGCCAATTTTTTTAACGGGACCGAGCGCCCAACCAGCATACACGGGCGTCCATGTCGATGCGTCGGTTTCCGAAAAGTTGTTGAAGGTCGCATCACCACTAATCCCAACATCACACCAAGACAACACGTTGTCGTTTACGACCGCGTTTGTCACTCCGTTTAGGTCGATGCCGTGGATAAGTGAACGCCCAACGACCGCATGACTGGTTGCGACCAGCGAGCATCCGCGAATGGATGTGTTGTAATTGCATGTCGTGTTGTAGTGCGTGCCCGCGACATCGTCGTACACAGCGGGGTACTGGTAGAAGATCGCGGCTGAATCAATAAGCGTGAACGTACAGTCCCGGATGCTGGTCCGGTTGGAGTTCTTGACAAGGATCGCACACCTGAAGTCCTGCGGCGACTGCCCAGAAATTGCATGGCGCGTGTTCTCGCCTACGAACGTAAGTCCAGTCACCTCGATGTCCGTGGACGCAGCTGCGGCATTACTGTCCGGCGTTCCAATGAGGAGGATCGGATAGGCGTTGGCAGGCGTGCTGATGTTGGTGTCGAACCTGCGAAGGCTCGCGGCACCTGCACCTTGCAGACGAACGCTGCTGCCCGTCACCTTGATTCCCCACCTGTCATTAGTTCCAACAGTCTTGGCAATGCGATACGTGCCAGAAGGGAACACCACGGTTCCTCCGTTTACGGACACGGCATCGATGGCCGCTTGGATGGCTGTGGTGTCATCTGCCACGCCGTTGCCCACCGCACCAAAGTCCTTGACGCTGACGGTGTCACGCAGCTTGTCCAGCGCCGTGCGCTGGGACGCGCCTGCGCCTGCGGCGAGGAATGTAACCTGTTCTGAAGTTGGTTTAGTCATTGACATATAATATATTCCTTGTTAGTTTATTGTGGTGTGGGGAGGTCATGGCAAATTAGTCTTGGGAGGTGTAACGAACGGTGACGGTAATGCTTTGGAGGTCAAGCGAGAAACTTGGAGTCATATTGTCCTCGCTTTACATGGAGTTTTGCATAGCTGCGCGCCACGAGAACGCAACACTTCCACCGCCCCCAAACGTCACGGTCAGATTTGTAGCGTCAGCAGTCACTTGAACGTCGGACGCTGTTGCAGTAGGAACAGCAGAAAAGATCGTCGGAGTACCTTCAAGGCCGTGCGCTATGGTCCCACCACTGGAAATTGCAGCAGATGTGCCGCCATTTTCGTTGAGGTAGCCTTTGTTTTTGACCACAGTATTTCCGGTAGTTGTATCGTCCCGGAAACCATTATCTTTGTTTTGAAAGAAAACGTTGTCACTGACAATGTTGTCAGGACAATGTGGGCCAATGTAAACGCCGTATCGTTGGCCGACTCCAGCCGTTGTGTTGCCGCTGATGTTATTAGAAATGATGTTATTTCTTCCTTCAGCTACCACTGATCCACCAAGACTTATTCCAGACCACGTTGAGCTATCGCCATTGTCGTTATCCCAAACGTAATTTCCGTCCACAACGGAATTTGCGATGCGTGATAACTGAATGCCGTGTCCTGTATTGTTGTAGGACACATTTTGAGAAACGATCAGTCCAACCTTAGAAAGTCCTGGATCGAACACAATTCCGCTAAGCAGATTTGAGTAAGTGTGGTTGCCATCAATGATTTGGTAATCAGCGCCACCGTAAATACCGTTGAGTGTGTTGCTGTAGCAAACATTCGATGCAATCTTGTCGTAGATTCCGTTTGATTGGATACCGTGTTCCGTGTTGCTGTAGCAGCGGCAGTTGGTAATGATGGCCTTGCCTAGTGTTCCGCTTTCTGAATTGACACCGTTCACGTTACCCCATGCCGTCACGCCATCAACAAGTGTTTCTGAAACGGTCGGCCCTTCAAGATCAACGCCGTACAACACGTTGTCGTAGTAATACCCGCCGCGCACTACGTTGAAAGCGCCTCCAGCAATCGTGCAACCATGTCGTCCGTTGTTGTACGCAACGCAATTTTCAACAAGGTTGTTGTTGGCTGTGTTAGGGCCTACATAAAACCCATCACCACCAAAGTTGTATGCGGTGACGTTCCGAATGACACACCAATCCGCTTCATCGAGTTGGATGCCAAACTCGCCGCCGACATAGCCTCCCCCGGGGCCGCTAAAGCCTTCCAGTTCCAAGTCCTCAAAAACGCAATTTTGAACGTTCGACGCAGTTCTGAGGAGACGTTGACCAGCAGCTCCGAGTTTTAGTTTGGCCGAGCCGAAGAGTCGTTTGTCACTTGGGACAGAAATTGTGCTGTTACAAAGATATGTGCCTGTTGGGAAATGAATTTCCGCTGCTGACGAATTGAGTGCTAACTGAATTGCAGCAGTGTCATTTGCCACCCCGTCACCCACCGCCCCAAAATCCTTGACGCTGACGGTGTCCCCGAACTTACTGGAGGCGCTGCGGGTAACCGCGCCGGTACCCGTTGGTAAATAAGTTACAAAAGAAGAATCAACCGTAGAAACATTTGACAAAACAAAATTAACAACTTCAATATTATTAGTTCCCGCAGGAGGTGCTGCGGAAAATGTCAGTGTTGTATTACTAATCGTATAAGTATTTCGTTGTTGATAAATACCATTAATATAAATATTAGTTCCATTGCCCAAGGCACCAGGGTTTGACGCTAAGGTAAACTGGGTTTGTGCCCCCGTTCCACTGAATAGTTGTCTATTCATCGCAGCTGGGTTTGTTGGCATCAGCGAGGCTGAGTCAATGTAGGTCATCCAGTTAGTACCAGTCCATACATATGTTGTTGTACCATATGTATATTGCTGGTTAACAGCTGGGTTGGCGGGAAAGGATATGGATGTATTAGGCATTTATAGTTACTGCTTTCTTATGTAAGGGGGATGAGTTAGATTGTCGTGGTGTGGGGAGGTCATGGGTTATGCCGGAGCAATCGTTGTTACGGTTCCACTGCCACCCTTGAACTTCAACGCTCCCGCATCAACATAAAGGTATGGGCCGTTCCCCGTTGGTGGAACTCCGGTTTGAGCAAAGTAGATACCGTTCTTGGCACCAACAAACCCCGCTGTTGTAGCTGGTGATGTAGACGATGTGCCGCCAAGTCCAATCGTTCCAGAAACGTAATCAACCGCCAAGAACTTCCCCGCAGTTGTGTTGTCGCTCTTGGCAAGAATCCAATTGGGGTCCGCTGTAGAACAACCCATCGACCATGCTTGCACATTGGTGGTGTTTCCCAGAATGTACTTGGACTCGCCGGTTGCCGAGTTTGCCAACAACCGCATGATTGCTGCGTCGGTCCCAAACAGATCCTTGCGGCCGATGAGGAAATTGGTGGTGACCGTCGTTTTTTCGACACTGTCAGTTGTAATACCGTTTCCAGGGCCAGTCACATTTGTGTTTTCGTATGTTGAAACGCCAAACGTGCGGTCTATTTGATTTCCAGAGCAAATGCCGGCAGCACCAACCAAGAACGCAACATTCTTGGTTTGCGATCCACCTTGGTCAATGACCAAGACTTCCACGCTGTTGTTTGATCCCTCACACTTGAATCCATACCCAGCACCACCGTCTCCCTGGATATAAATGATGTCGAAGTAGTTGTAGATGCTTGTGTTTTCGTATGGGCAGAGCATGACAATGCAGTCAATCTCTTGATACACCACAAGGTTTGAGAAGTTCATGTAACCAACGGCCGTTGTGTTGTTTGCTCCCGTCATCAACAGCCCGGTGTCGCTGTTTTCAATGTGCAGGTTGATGAGGTTGTTGAAGTAACAGCCGCCATAGGTGTTCAGGAACTTGATTCCTACGCCAGTTGATCCATTGCGAAATCCGTTGATTTGGATGTTTTCGATGTGGCATTGAGCAAACGAATCGACTAGCAGGCCGATCCCGCCATACCCTGACAACGATGCTGGTTCAATTGTGAAATCGCGCAGGCAAGCATTTCTGACAATGCCCGTTGAAGCCATGACCGTCATGCCAATCGTCCCCGCAAGGATCTTGGTCTTGACTTTCCCGTCACCAAAGAGCATTGCTTCCGTGGGAATGACAATGGTTGTCAAGACCTTGTATGTACCAGTCGGAAGGTACACGGCTTTGCCCGTTGCAATAGCAGCAGTAATCGCTGCCGCATCATCCGCCACGCCATCGCCAACTGCGCCAAAGTCTTTAACACTGATGAATTCATTTAACTTGGCACCAACAGTTCTAGCTACAGCACCCGCACCAGTTTGTGTAAACGGTACCACAGTACCCGCAGCAAATGTCTTAGCAGCTGTTAAGGTTTGAACTGTATTTGTTGAAACTAGGTTAGCCG
>Ga0194124_10006338_pt1 | contig 10600 bp, 8 predicted proteins | sample TA2KigCas0mmetaG_FD_148605 | JGI IMG/M metagenome (GOLD analysis project Ga0194124, IMG submission 148605) | Freshwater microbial communities from Lake Tanganyika, Tanzania - TA2015031 Kigoma Deep Cast 0m | ecosystem: Environmental > Aquatic > Freshwater > Lake | place: Tanzania: Lake Tanganyika...
AAAAGCGCGGTGGTGAGCTTCTCGGTGGTGAGCGGCCCGGTGGCCAGCACCACCAGCCCCTCCGGCACCGCCTCCACCTCGCCATCCACGCGGGAAAAGCCACGCTGCGCCGAAAGCCGCCCCTCCACCTCGGCGGCGAACCCCTCCCGCTCCACCGCGAGCGCGTCCCCGGCGGGCACCCGGTGGGCGTCTGCCGCAGACAGGATGAGGCTGCCCGCCCGCCGCAGCTCCTCGTGGAGCAGCCCCACGGCCAACTCCGGGTTGTCGCTGCGGAAGCTGTTGGAGCACACCAGCTCCGCCAGGCGGTCCGTCTGGTGCGCGGGGCTGCGCCGGACGGGCTTCATCTCGCGCAACGTGACGGCGTGCCCCAGCCGGAGCAACTGCCAGGCGCACTCGCTTCCGGCGAGCCCGCCTCCCACCACCGTGAGCGTGTCCCTCGCTTGCCCCATGCAGCGCGCCCCTAGCACGCCTGCCCCCTCTCCGCACGGGCGCACTCGCCCCGGGGCCGGCAGGGGTGGCAACGCACGGGCCCGCCTCCACCTTCCGCCCCATGGCCAGCCGAGATTTCTCCCCCATCCGCCAGTTCCTGCAGCGCGGGCGCCGGGACATCCTCACCGCCCACCTGGGGGCCCGGCGGGAGATCTGCGCGCTGCATGGGCAGGAGCGGGACCCGGAGTACGAGGAGGCCGCGCAGGCGTAGCTGGCCGACTACACGCTCTCCATCCTCATGGAGTCCCAGCGCACGGAGCTGCGGCTGATTGACGCGGCGCTCGCGCGCATGGACGCCGGGAACTGCGGCGAGTGCGTGGACTGCGGCGAGCCCATCCCGCGCGAGCGCCTGGAGGCCCTGCCCTTCGCCATCCGGTGCGCTACGGACCAAGCGCTGCTGGAGCGGGAGAGGGCCGGCCGGTCGTCAGCCCCCACGCTGTGAGCGCACGGCCCACTTGCGCAGTTCCTCGACCCAGAGCACGCCGCTGGCCACCGCGGAGAGGGACAGCAGCGCGGGCCAGGACAGCGGGGTGGTGTGGAACACCGCAGCAAGCGGTGGGCACCACAGGACCGCGGCGTGGAGCCCAATCCCCACCAGCACCCCGGCGAAGATCCACGGGTTCTGCAGCGCGCTCCGCCCCACGGTGTTGACGTGCCCCGAGCGGCAGTTGAGGGCGTTGAACCACTGGCAGAGCGTCAGCACGGTGAAGGTCTCCGTGCGGGCTTGTGCATGCGGGACGCCCGTTCCCGCGCGGGCAAGGTACCAGCCGAGCACCGCCGCCACCAAAGCCGGCACCAGCAGCGCCATCCGCTGCAGCATGGCCCTCGAGACGAGCGGCGCCTCGCGCGGGAAGGGGCGCCGCTGCAGCTCGTCCCCCTCCGCCGGTTCGAGGATGAGCGTCACCGTCATCAGCCCGTCCGTCACCAGGTTGATCCACAGGATCTGCACCGCGGCCAGAGGCGGAGGGTGCCCCAGCGCCAGCGCCGCCACGAAGACGATCACCACCGCCACGGAGGTGGTGAGCAGGTACAAAAGCAGCTTCTGGATGTTGCGGTAGACGACCCGCCCCTCCTCCACCGCCGCCACCCGGGTGGCGAAGTTCGTCAACACCACGCGCGAGGCCTCGCGGGCGGCCGCCGTGCCGCTGCGGCCCATGGCCACGCCCACGTCTGCCTTGACCAGGGCGGGGGCGTCGTTGACGCCGTCCCCGGTCATGGCCACCACCGCCCCCTTGCGCTGCCAGGCGGAAACGATCCGGAACTTCTGCGCCGGGTGGACGCGGGCACAGCCGGAGATGCGCCGGATGTGCGCGTCCAGCGTCTCGTCCGGCAGTTGCTCCAGTTCCGGGCCGTCCACCACCTCGTCCCCCTCCCGAAGGATGCCAAGCGAGCGGGCAACGGCCGCCCCCGTCACGCGGTGGTCCCCGGTGAGCATGACGGTGCGGATGCCGGCAGATCGGGCGTGGGCCACCGCGTCCTTCACCTCCGGCCGCGGGGGATTCATCTGCCCCACCAGCCCGAGCAGCCGCATCCGGCCGGTGAGCGCCGCAGGGTCCAGCGGCACCGGCGCGTCCCGCTCCAACTCCGCCACGGCCGGGGTGCGCAGCGCCTCGTCGGCGAGCGCCTCGGCCCGCGCCCGCCAACGGGCGGCTGCCGCGTCGTCCAGCGCGCAGAAGGAGAGAACGGTCTCGGGCGCCCCCTTCAGCAACACCCGGCTGCCGTGCGCGGTGATCATCCGGCGCGTGGCGGCGTCGAACGGCACCTCGTCCGTGCTCGGCGAATGCGCCTGGGAGGCCACGACGTCTACCCCGGCGCGCTCGGCGAGGTGCAGCGGCGCAAGCTCCGTGGGGTCCCCCATCCCTTCCGGGCCACCAGCCCCGTCGTGGAGCAGGGCGTCGCCGCGCGGTGCCACCGCCTCGCACAGGGAGCGCAGGGCCACGCCACGTTCCGCGGCGTGTGGCTGCCCCTCCCCGGTGAAGACCTGCCCCGGGTGGCCGGGAGGGGCCATGCGCACGGTGCGCCCGTCCAGCAGGGCCACCGCCACGCAGCTGAGCTCGTTGCGGGTGAGCGTCCCCGCCTTGTCCGTACAGATGACGGTGGTGGCCCCCAAAGTCTCAACGGCAGACAGCCGGCGCACCACCGCGCGGCGCGCCGCCATGCGCTGCACGCCCATGGCGAGCGCCACGGTGACGGCCACGGGAAGCCCCTCGGGCACCATGGAGACCACCTGGCTGACCCCCACCAGCGCAATCTCCCCCAACGGCAGGCCGCGCAAGAGCCCCAGCGCGGTGACCCCGGCAAACATGGCACCCGCGGCCCAGATGACCGCCCGGCCAAAGCCCTGGATGCGGCGCTCGAGCGGCGTCTTCGGCGGCTCGGCCGCCTCCGCCAGCTGCGCCACCCGGCCGCTCTCCGTGGCGGCCCCTGTGGCCACCACCAGCGCGCGCGCCCGGCCGACTGTCACGTGCGTGCCGGCGTACAGCATGCTGGCGCGCTCTGGCAGGGGCGTGACGCGGCGGTAGGCTGCGTGCCCTTGTCCACCGGGAGCGACTCCCCGGTGAGCGCCGCCTCGGCCATGTGCACCGCGGCCCCCGTTCAGCAGCCGGGCGTCCGCCGGGACCGCCTCGCCCGCCTCCTGGAGCAGCACGTCCCCGGGCACCAGCTGGCCGGCGTCCACCAGCGCCTCGGCCCCGCCGCGCACCACCCGGACGGGCTGCTTGAGGTGGGCGTGCAGCGCCTCCAACGCCCGCTCCGCGCGCCCTTCCTGGAGCGTTCCAACGGCGGCGTTCAGCACCACCACCACCCAAATGACCACCGCGTCCCCCAGGTGGCCCAACCCCAAAGACAGCGCGGCTGCGCCCGCCAGCAGGTAGACGAGCGGGGACTGGAACTGCGCCAGGAAGACGCGGAGGAGGGAGCACGCGGGCGGCGCCGGCAGCGCATTGGGGCCAAGCCGCAGCAGCCGGGCCTGCACCTCCGCCTGCGTCAGCCCGGCGGCGGCGTCCGAGGCGGCCGCTGCGACGGCCTCCTAGAAGCGGAGCGCGTGCCAGGGCCCTTCCGGCGGTTGCTGCTGGACGACTTCAGGTGCCACGTCCGCTCCCCGGCGACGGCGCGCGGCCCCGCGGCGTGCAACGGCCCGTCAGCCGCCGTCCCTGGAGATCACCACGAACCGGTAGTTGGACAGCTCGTTTTGGCCCGCGGTGTACAGCACCTTCAGCAGCAGATCGTACGGGACCTTCTTGTCGCCAATCACGGAGAGCTCACCGCTGAACGGCGCGTTGGGGTTGCGCTTCGCAATGTACTTGAGCTTCTCCACTTCCTTGAAGAGCGCCGCGTGGAGCGGGGCGATCTTGCCGGCATCAAACGCGTCCGGCGGGACGGATCCGTCTGCCTGCAGCTGCAGCACCTTCTTGGACCCCACCAGGATGCTCTTCGGCGTGATGGTGATGGCCACCGTGTCCTTGGGCGTCAGCCGCGCGGAGGAGACGGGCATGTGCACGTCGTCCGAGGCCGTCATGGACGCAGAGGACGAGGCGAAGGACTTCAGGAGGAACACCAGGATGATGGTCATCATGTCCATCATCGCGGTGATGTTGAGCTCCTTGATCTCCTCCGCCATCTCGCGCTCCTTGCGCTTCTTGCGGGCGCGGAGCTTGCGGTGGTTCATCCGGGCGACATCGTCCTCGGAGAGCGGCGCGGGCCTGGCAGGTGCGAGGGCCATGGAGGTGCCTCAGAGCGCGCCGAGCGCGACGTCAGGGAAGAGCAGCTTGCGCTGGGCCCCGGACGTCTCCCGGACGGCGTCCATGGTGGCAATCAGGGTCTCGTAGGGAAGGTCTGCCTCCCCCACGACGATGATGTCCGACTTGTCCGGGAACTGGCCCTTGATCTTCAGCATGGCCTTCGTGAGCTGCTCGAAGTTGTGCTTGCCGTCCGCGGCCGCGGGGATGGTGGGCGTCCCCTCGGTGTTCTCCACCAGCTCCCCAGCGCCGTCGAACTTCAGCTTGGTGGACTGGCTGGTCACGTAGATGCCCTGCTTGCCTACCAGCACGGAGAGCACCAGCTTGGGCGAGTCATCCGCCCCTCCACCGCCGCCACCGGCAGACGGGGCCGCCACGTTCAGCACGGAGTACGACACGAGCCCCGTGAGCGACGCGATCATGAAGATCACGAGGTTCATCAGGATGTCGAGGTAGGGAACGATGTTCAGTTCCCCGCCTTCCTCCGGCTCGACGACCTTGGTCTGCCGCTTGGGCGCGTAGAAGGCCACGTGCGTTCCCCGTCCGGTCCGTCCGCGTTACGCGCGGGCCTCTTCCACCACGCCGCCCGGGCCGAACTCGCCGGCCGCCCGCTGCTTCAGCAGGATCTGAAGCTTGGTCTGGTACATCTCCAGGTGCTCGATCCGGATCTTGGAGATCTGGCCCAGCACCAGGTGGAAGAAGATGCAGATCACGGCAATGCCCAGCCCGAACGCCGTGTTCACCATGGCGCCCGAGATACCGGCGGAGAGCACCGCCGCCTTCTGCTCGGCGGGCAGGTTGCCGAGGCCCTTGAACACCGCGATGAGGTCCAACACCGTGCTCACCAGGCCGACGAGGGTGGCGATGTTGGCGATGGAGAAGAGCGACTGCACGTACTTGGACCACTTGGGGGACTGCTCCAGGGCGGACTCTTCCAGGGCCATGGTGATCTCCATCTCGCCCTTGTTGGCCCGGTTCAGCCCCGCGCGCAGCACGCTGGCCAGCGGTGACTTCGGCACGGACCCGCACAGCTTGATGGCCCGCTCGATGTTGCCGGAGATCACCAGCTTCTTCACCTGGTCGTAGAAGTTCTCCTCGCTCAAGTTGTAGACGAAGGTCATCATCCACAAGCGCCAGAGCGCGAGCGCCAACGCGAACGCCAGCACCAGCGTGTTGAAGATCACCAGGACGAACGGGATCCCCGACTGGTGGTACAGCTCGGCGATGAAGTCCTTGGGGGTGAACCCGCTGGCCACCGTGTTGACGAGTTCGACGACCGGAAGAGTCATGGCATCCCTGGAAGAGACGAGTGTGTTCCCGCAAAGGGGAAACGCTTTAAATGGTCGAGCGGTTTTAAGACCCCCCGCTCGACACTGTCAACAACGCCGACACGCCGCCCGGCCGGACTACCCCTGCGCCGCCGCGGACTCCCCGGCCCCTCCGTCCACGGATCGCCGGTAGCCGCACGCCTTGTTGGGGCACCCCACCCAGGGCCCGTCCCGCTTGCTGAACTTCTGCAACAGGTACGGGGATTGGCACTGCGGGCAGGCCTCCGCGAGCGGCCGGTCCCATGCCACAAAGCGGCACTCCGGGTACCGGTTGCAGCCGAAGAACACCTTCCCCCGGAAGCTGCGCCGCTCGGTGAGGAAGCCCTGCTTGCAGTCCGGGCAGGCCACGCCAATGGACATGGGGCGCGTGCCCTTGCAGTCCGGGTACCCCGAGCAGGCGAGGAAGCGGCCGAACCGGCCCCGCTTCACCACCATGGGCTTCTGGCACTTGTCGCACGTCTCTTCCGTGGTCTCCTCCTCCACGGGGACGATCTTCCCGTCCACCTCCTTGTAGTCGGACGTGGACTTGCACTCCGGGTAGCCGGTGCACGCGAGGAACCGCCCCATCTTCCCCCACTTGATCACCATGGGGTTTTGGCACTTCTGGCACTTCACGTCCGTGGGGATCTCCTCCCGCTTGACGTCCCGCATCTCCGCGGTGGCCTTCTTCAGCGTCTCCTCGAAGGGGCCGTAGAAGCCGTCCAGGAAGCGCTTCCAGTCCACCTCCCCCTCGGAGATGCGGTCCAGCTGCTCCTCCATCTCCGCGGTGAAGCGTACGTCCAGTTGCTGTGGGAAGTGCTTCACCAGTTCCCCGGTGGTGATCTCCCCCAGCTCCGTGGGCCGGAACCGCCCCTCCAGCTTCTCCACGTACTTGCGCTCCTGGATGGTGGAGACGATGGCGGCGTACGTGGAGGGACGGCCAATGCCGGACTCCTCCATCTCCTTCACCAGCGTGGCCTCGCTGAAGCGCGGCGGCGGCTGGGTGAAGTGCTGCTCGGGCAGGATGCCCTCACCCTTGAGCTGCAGCCGCTCTCCCTCCTCCAGCGGCGGCAGCTCGGTGCTGCCCTCCGCCACCTCCCCGTCCTCGAGCCCCTTCTTCTTCGCCTTCTCCGCTTCCGCCTCCTCGTCCGCGGTCATCCCCAGGCCGTAGACCTTGAGGTAGCCGGCGAACTTCAGCGTGCTGCCGAAAACCCGGAACGTGGCGCGGCCCGCGCGGATGTCCGCGGTGGCCTGGTCGTAGACGGCGGGCTTCATCTGGCACGCCACGAAGCGGTTCCAGATGAGCTCGTACAGCTTGAGGAGATCCGGCTCCAGGTGCGCCCGCACCCGCTCCGGGGGGTACTCGAGCGAGGTGGGCCGGATGGCCTCGTGCGCGTCCTGTGCCCCCTTGCGGGTGCGGAAGACGTTGGGCGCCTCCGGCAGGAAGTCCGCGCCGAACGCCTCGCCAATGTGTGCGCGCGCCTTCGCCACGGACTCGTCCGAGAGGCGGGTGGAGTCCGTGCGCATGTAGGTGATGAGGGCCACCTGCCCCTCCTCGCCCAGCGGCACACCTTGGTACAGCTGCTGGGCCAGGGTCATGGTCTTCTTCGCCGTGAAGTAGAGCCGGTTGGCCGCCTCCTGCTGCAGCTTGGAGGTGATGAAGGGGGCGGGCGCGTTGCGGCGGCGCTCGCGGCGATCCAATTTCGCCACGGTGAACTCGGCTGCCCGCAGCTCCGCCGCCAGCGCGTCCGCCGTGGCCTTGTCCGAGATGACTGCCTTCTCCCCGTCCAACTTGTGCAGCCGCGTGCGGAACGCCGGGGGCAGCTTCCCCTCCAGCAGCGCGTCCACCGTCCAGTACTCCACCGGGACGAAGGCGCGGATTTCCACCTCGCGATCCACGATCAGCCGCACCGCCACGGACTGCACGCGCCCCGCGGACAGTCCGCGGCGCACCTTTGCCCAGAGCAACGGGGAGATCTTGTACCCCACCAGCCGGTCCAGGATGCGCCGGGTCTGCTGCGAGTCGTACATCCTCGGGTCCAGCTTCAGCGGGTGCTGGATGGCGTTCTGGACCGCCGCGCGGGTGATCTCGTTGAACATCACCCGGTGCGTGTCAGGGTGCTGCATCTCGTCCGCGAGGTGCCACGCAATGGCCTCCCCCTCGCGGTCCGGGTCCGTGGCCAGGTAGACGGACTGCGCCCCGCGCGCGGCCTTCTTCAGCCCGGAGAGCACCTCCTCTTTGCCCTTCACCACCACGTAGGAGGGCTCGAAGTCGTGCTCCACATCCACGCCCAGCTTGCTGGACGGCAGGTCCTTCACGTGCCCCTTGGACGCCTGCACCACGAACCCGGGCCCGAGGTACTTCTTGATGGTCTTGGCCTTGGCGGGGGACTCCACCACCACGAGCGAGTAGGGCCTCGCGGACTTCCCGCCGGCCGCCTGCTCGCCCTCCCCCTCCGCCGGGGCCTCCACTTCCGCCAGCACCTTGCGCGCCTTGCCGCGCGCGGGGGCCTTCTTCTTCCCGGCGGCGGCCTTCTTTGTTGCCCCGGCGCGGGACTTCTGGGTCTTTTTCTTGGCGGGCTTCGCGGCCTTCGGCGCGGACTCAGCCTCGGGGGCGGGCACCTCTGCCTCGGTCTTCTTCCGGCTCTTCGCTGCCATGGTCCGCTGTCTCCTTCAGGCCTTCTCGTAACGGCGGCCGGGGCGCTGGATGCAGCGCCCGGCGAGTTCCAGTTCCACCAGCCCGGCGGAGAGTTCCGCCGGTCCGAGTGGAACCGCCTCCAACAAGTCATCCATGCCGCGCGGCTCCGGCCCCAGCGCGTCCAGCACCGCGGCAGCCCGGGAAGACAGGGGAGCCTGCCTGGGGTGCGCAGAGGCGGCCGCGGCCGCCTGCACGGCGGGCGCCCCACCCGCCGCCTCCAGAACCTGCGCCGCCCCGGTGCACAGCGCAGCGGTCCCATCCGCCAGCAGCTGGAGGCAACCTTCTGCTGCAGGGTTGGACAGGTCCCCCGGCAATGCCAGCACCGGCCGCCCCAGCTTCAGCCCGTACTCCACGGTGTGAAGGGCACCGGAGTGCTTCCCGGCGCGCAGCGCCACCACCACGTCCGCGCTCCCCGCGATCAAGCGGTTGCGGCGCGGGAAGGTGGCCCGGCTGGCGCGCACCCCCGGCGGGTACTCCGAGTAGAACCGCCCGCCGCCCGCCAGCACGTGGGGGCGCAGGCGGGCCTGCGCCGGGTCCAGCGCGTCCAGCCCGGAGCCCACGAACGCCCAGGTGGGGGCGCCAGCGTCCAGGGCGCCCCAGTGGCAGGCCTGATCCACCCCTTCGGCCGCCCCGGACAGCACGCCCAGCCCCGCCTCTGCCACCTCCCGGGCGAACCGGCGGGCCTTCGGCAGGAAGCCCGTCTCCGGGTGGCGGGAACCGACCAGCGCGGCCCACCGCCTCCCCGCGCAGGGGCTCCCCTGGAAGAACAGCAGCGGGACGGCGTCCTCGGACAAGCGCCCCGGCCAGGCGGGGTCTCCGGGGAAGCAGATCTCCATCTCCCCCCGTGCGGCGAGCCCCAGGGTCTCTTCCGCCCGTGCCTTCAGGGGCGGGCCTTCCAGGAGGGCGCGCCGCACCGCGTCCGGCGCCTCCAGCCGCTCCACCCAGGCCTCCACGGGCCCTTCCAGCAGCGGGGCAAGCCCTGCGCCCGTCCAGGCCCGAAGCCCGGCCAGCCCCCGCGGCCCCACCCCCGGCACGCTCCAAAGCCCCAGCGTGGCGAGCCGTTCGCGGTCCTGCCGGATGCTGGCCAATGCGCTTCCCATGTTGAGCGGATCCCCCTCCAGCCACCTTATACATGGGGGGACCGACACCCCCGGGGGGCGCGCCGTGTACCGCCCCGCGGCCCGGGCGGTCAAGGCCACGGGCCGTTCCAGCGGTCCCGGGGAAGCGTCAAAACCGCTGCAATTTCAGCGCGATGAAACGGTCGCCGCCTTCGTGTTGGCGCGCATCTCGGCCCGGTCCCCCGCCACCATCTCCCGCAGCGAGCGGACCACCACACAGGTGCAGACCTCCGGCTTGACGTCTGCCACCACGCAGCGGCCGACCGGCTCGGGAGGGACAACCGGGTTCTGCCCCCGCTCGGGGCTCATCAGCTGGCCGCCGCCCCGCCGCATCACCACGAAGGTGTTGCCGCGCTCCACCCCGTCCGCGGTGCCCTTGTCGATGAGGATGTAGTGGTGCTCGGCGAGCAGCGTCCGCCCCGGCTCCAGCGTGCCCACCACCATTCCCACCAGGTCCTTCGGGTTGGGCCGCGCATCTATCACATCCGAGAACTTCTCCCCGGAGGCCCCGAGCCGCTGGCCCACCTGCACGTCGCTGAAGGCGCGGAGCAGCTGGGCCGTCACCAACCCGTCCCGGATGGAGACCACCTTCGCCACCCCGTCCACTTCGGAGACGAACCCCAGCTTCTTGCCGGTCACGGGATGGAGGATGGCCTGCGCGGTGTGGAAGGCCTGGTACTCGCCGCCCACGCGGACCGTGCCGGGCTTGGCGAACTTGACGTAGAAGGTGTCGGGCGGGGACAGCATCAGCTTCTCTGCGAACGTCCCGGTGATGGCCCCGGACTCAGTCAGCTCCTCCACGGTCACGAAGCTGGTGCGCTGCACCCGGATGCCGCGGTCCTTCTCCTTGTAGCCAATCTGCCCGGCCACCTGCACCGTCCGGCTGGTCTCCAGCGCCTTCTGCTCCGAGTCCTCCAGCAGCTCCGTGGTGGGCAGCGGGACATCCTCGCCCGTGGCCGACGCCTCCGACGTCTCGCCGCCAATCACCACCACCTTCTTCCCGCCCTCGCTGGTGGCCTCGCCCGGGGCGGCCACGTCCACGCGCGCGGGGGCCTCCTCGCCGGCGTTGAAGAAGCGCACCATGTTGCCGGGGTAGATCCAGTGCGGGTTGGCGATCTCCGGGTTGTAGGACCAGACCTTGGGCCAGTACCACGGGCTCCCCAGGAACTTCTGGGAGAGATCCCACAGCGTGTCCCCCTTCACCACGGTGTGGGTTTCGCCGGGGGCAGACTCGCGCGCCCCCTCCACCCC
>Ga0194124_10006340_pt1 | contig 10593 bp, 8 predicted proteins | sample TA2KigCas0mmetaG_FD_148605 | JGI IMG/M metagenome (GOLD analysis project Ga0194124, IMG submission 148605) | Freshwater microbial communities from Lake Tanganyika, Tanzania - TA2015031 Kigoma Deep Cast 0m | ecosystem: Environmental > Aquatic > Freshwater > Lake | place: Tanzania: Lake Tanganyika...
AAAAAAACATCTTGTTGACAATAAAGATGGTTCTTATAAAGATTTTAAAGAATATATTGAAAGACTAGAAACAAAAGTACACGATGTTACTATTTCTGAAAATAATAATAAAGACGATACAACTGCATATAGTGTTAATAAAGGAGAAGAATTAATTTTATGTTTAAGATCTAAGAAACAATCTAATCAATTTCACGATACAAATACTCTTATGTATGTTATATTACACGAAATTTCACATATAAGTTGTCCTGAATATAATCATACACCTTTATTTAAAAAGATTTTTGCATTTTTAACAGAAACAGCTGTTAAACTTAATATGTATAAAATAATAAACTATAATCAAACACCAACTGAATATTGTGGTATTTTAATTTCTGATTCGATTATATAAAATAAACTTAAAATTAAAACTTTTTTAAATTATATATTATCTATTTTTATAATATATAATTATGAATGAACCAATCAAAGTTGTTTGGAAATTTAAAAATAATAATAGAAGAACACAATATCATCAATATATTTTTATAGGTCAACAATCATCTTCAACTATGAAAATCTTGAATAAAATAAAAGATTTAAATTTTTATGATACTTTAATTAATCTTTCAAAAGATGAATTTAAAACATTAGAAAAAATTTATGGAGAATATTGGTATAATTATTTTTTTAATAATTATCATATAAATGCCCAAATTTATATAATCAAAGAATCAACAATTCAGAAAAATGAATTATCTGATAAATATGGTAAAGAATGGGTTGATAAACATATAATAGGTCACCAACTTATGGAAAAAAAATTAATCTATAGTTATCAATCTCTTATTAACGATATATTAGAAAGTAAAAATAAAAAGAAAACAAAAGAGAAAGCTTTTGAACTTGATTTGGATGATAAAGATTTTACAACAAATAAAAAAATTAATTTAGATAAAATATTTAAATCTAAATTAGCACAAAGACCTAGTTTACCAGAAGAAGTTGATTTGAAAGGTGGTTTTGACGATGAAGTTGATACAGAAGATATTGTAAAAGATGATGATGATGATATTAATATTGATGAGAATATTGATAAAGAAGAAAAAGAAGACGAGGGTGAAGATGATAAAGTAGATAAAGAAGAAGATGAACAATTAGAAGAACAAGTTGTTCAAGAAGAAGATATTGACTTAGAAGAGATTGAACAAATATATAAAGATGCGGATGTAGTACACGATAAAGAAGTTGCAAAAACATCTGAACTTATACAGAAAGCTTTAGATGATAATAAAGCTATTCAAAAGAAAATGAACGAAATGATAGAATTTGATACATCTAAAGATAACAGTATTTATGATGAAAATTTAAGAGATGTTATAAGTAAAATCTATGTTGTTAATAACTATATATACAAAGATGACACCGTAAAAATGATAAAAGATAAAATATGTTGTTCTATAAAAAACAATGCTCAATATGGTGAACAATCATATTTATTACCATCAAGACAATATATTTGGAGTGAATATTATTTCAATGATACAATTGAGAAAATTATGATTGGTCAAAAATGGTTACGAAGAAATGAAATGTTAAACGTAGATGTAGAACCAAATAATAATCTTCGTATATATGAAGAACTAGATAACACTCAAATTAAAAACCTAAGAGATAGTATTAAAAGATACACAAGTCGTATTAGAAGAGAAGATGATGAAACTAACATTTTAACAGATTACGAAGACTATATTTCTAATAATGAAATTTTTATGTTAGATGTGTACAATGAATTTGGTTTTAAATATAATCCGTCACAAGAAATAATTAAAAATTTAACAGAAGTTTATCTTAAAATATATTTCCCTAAAATTAGATTAGATGAAGTTAAAAATATTATTGACTATTTAAGTACAGATATAACAAGTAAAAAAGTAGAAGAAAATAGAATGATTAATGTTTTTGAAACTATAAATAATGACTTAATCTTAGAAAATGAGATTATGACAACTGTTGAAAATGTAAAGATAACAGCTGATAGTAAAAAGTTATTTAAAACAGCTAATGTTATACAATCTATTGTTTACTTAAGATTAAGATTAAAAGAATCTTTACAAACACAAAAAACTAATAGTGCATTTTCTAAGTTAGATCTTTATAGAATATTCAATGAATTTATAGTTAACAAAGAGTATCCTTTTGTTTTATACCAAACAATTGATGGAAATATAGTTTATAAATTTCACGAAGAAGAAATTAATAAATACATGTCAACACCTGCTAATTCAGAACTATTAACTAAATGGTTTGAAAATACACCTATTGGTATAACTTGTAGATTTCCAATAACAGATAAATTTGGAGAGAGATTTTTAAGTGTTACTATTAATGATAACGGTAGAATGGAATATAAAATAGTATGGAAAGAAGAAGATAATGCATCTTTTGATGATTTGAAATTAAGTTTTCCACATATTAATAAATTAATAAATAAATTAAACAGTGAAAAAAATAGACAACGTTTTTATATTCCAGAAGAAAGTGAATTTAAATATGCATTTATTAATACTGTACAAAAATTTGAACTACCTGAAAAGTTTAATATAAATCATAATGATATCAGTGAATTTGCTAGATTTTTCTATCCTTATGTTGCATTAGTTATAGAACCAAGAAAGAGACAATCTTTATCCGATAAAGAAGAGACTGGTAAATACGGTACATACTTGAGATTTAAGAGAGTTTCTAAATATGATAATCAAACTAAAATTGAAATGAGAATAATACATTTACTATCAAATTATGATGCAACAGATAAACAATTTGCATTAGAAGTAAGTAAACAATTTAATATTACTGAAGATAAAGCTTTAGAAGAAATAGAAAAAGTAAAACAAAGATATCCCAATATTAAAAAATCACGTAAAGTTTTAAAGAAACTAGAATCTTTACCTAAATATAAATCACCAGGCATTGAAATAACTATACAAGGTAAAACAAGAGATAAATATAAAATTAGAATTAGTGGTGCAAGAAATCGTGAACAGTTAAATAGAATGATTAATTTCATTAATACTTTAATATTTTTATATATTGAAACATATCTTTACAAAAAGCCTGAAAGACAAGAATTAAAAAATAAATTAAAAGAATTAACTAAAATTGCAAAAAGAAGAAATAAAGTTTTAGATTTAGTTTTTAAATCAGAAGAAACTAAAACAGTAAAACAAATGGCTAAACAGGATAAACAAAGAATAGGTTATAAACCAGAAGAAGGACAGTCACAATGGACTAGATGTTGTCAAAACAGTGGTGAAGGTAAAAGAAGAAGACCAATGCAATACACACCTGATAATATGGCAGACTTATTAAAGATGGGATATAAATTAAATAAGAAAACAGGTGTATTTGAAAGAAGAGTTCTTGTTAAAAATAGTAAAAATAAAAAAGAAGAAGTTATATTGAAAACATTAAAATTTGCAGAATTTGATAAAGATGGTGAACCTACTGGTAACGAAATTCACTATGCTTGTGATCCAGAAATAAACGGAGAACAATTCTATGTCGGCTTTTTATCTCGTTGTAAAAATCCTTATGGACATTGTATGCCTTGTTGTTTCAAGAAAGATCCAGCTGAAACTAAAAATAAACAAAAACAAAAATTTTATTCACAATGTTTAGGTGTAGAAGATAAAAAGAAATCTAAAGAAGAAATAGTAGAAGATGATAAAGAAACGTCTTTAGAGAAATTTTATATTTTACACGATACAAATAAATTACAAGAAGATAGATTAGGTTTACTTCCTAAATATTTAGATTTCTTCTTTAACATTATGAACAATAAAGATAAATTTATTAAGAACCATTATTTAACAAAAACAGTAAATGGATATTATTTTAAAATTGGTTCAAAACAAGATTCTTTTTCATTTTTAAATGCAGTTGGAAAAGCATTAGATATGTCTGTTGAAGATATTAAATCTAAGTTAATAGAAGTTTTAGAAAAAGATAGATCTTCACAAATTTATACATCTTTAAATAACGGTGATATTAAAACTCAAAAAGGTGATGTAGAAAATTTTATTAAATTTATTAAGAATAATTCAAATTTAGATTATGAACTTATGAATAATTTACTTTCTGTTCCAGGTATTTTAGATAGTCAAGGTTTAAATATTTTAGTTTTTAGTAAAAAAGTAACTGTTATTAAAAAACAATTTGAAAAGGAAAAGATTAAAGAAGATTTTATTATGTTATGTCAAAATATAGAAAATATATATCCTATTTTATCATCCACAAGAAAAAACATATTCATAATAAAAGACGGTAAAATATATAATCCTGTTGTTTTAGTTAACAAAGATGACGAAGGTGATAAAATATTACATATAAATAAAACCTATAAATTTGAAGACAATGATAAAAATATAGTTAAACAAATTAGTAATTTTTACATAAGTAATTGTAAAGGTAGTTTCTTAGATAGAATAATATATAGAGACAATGCACCAATTGCAAGTGAAATATATTATTATATAGAACAAATTAAAAATAGTGACTATAAGATAAAATATCAAAATGTTGATACTAGAAATAAAACTAAATTTTTCATAACAGAAAATAATACTATTGTTCCAACTAGACCTTCTGGTTCTCTATATAATGTTCAAATAGTAAAATCTATTGATAAATACATTAAAAGTTTTAAAGAAACATATAATAGCTTAAATGAACTTTTTAAATTAAGTGGTGAAAAAATTCCTTGTAAGCCTATTGGTGTTTATTATGAAACTGAAATTGTAAATAACAATGTAGTTCCTGTAGCTTTAGTAACATTAACTAACGATAGTATACCAATCTTACCATCATCTATTAATATTGATGAACTTAAAAAAATGGGATTATTTGTTGAAAATGCACCCATCATAGATAAAATAGATAATGAAATAATTAAACGTAAAGTTAATCTTAAAACAGATGAGAGAGTTATGAATGTAAATCTAGATGAATTTCTAACAGAAAGTTATGAATTATTTAGACTTGAATTAAGTAACTATATAAATAGATTTGAAAATAGTACATTAAAAGAGAAAATAATTAAAATCATAAACAATAATAAGTTAAATTATGAAGAAAAAGTAGATAATATACGATTAATTTTATACAAACTTATTAACAGTGAACTTTATAATAAATATAAAAAATATATTTTAAGTAAGGGTGAAGAAGAAGTACAAGAAATAGCAGATATTGAAGTAAACGAAGATGCTGCTAAAGAAGATGAAGTTCAAGAAGGTGGTAAATATGATAAATTATTACACATATCTAAAAATTTACCAGATGTTAAAACATATGAAATAAATAATGACAGAACTTCTTGTCAAAATAATAAAAATAAAGATACTTGTAATAAAAATATTCATTGTCATTGGACTAAGACTGGTTGTTATATGTCTATAACTCAAGATGAAATTATTAAATTTATAAATAAAGTCAGTGAAGAATTAGCATCTAATGATAGAAAATCATATGAAATCTTAAAATTAGGTGATTACTTTGTATCAGATATAGTTGACTTTAATAAGTATACAGAGAGAACACAACAAACAATTCTTAGACATTATGGTAGTAATATTAAAAAGATTTTATCAGATATTTTTGGAGAAAATATACCACAAATAGGTAAAAGAAAATTAAAAGATCAACAAATAAATTATACACAATTAAATGAAGAAAATCAGTTACAAGATATGAAAGAATATTTAGTTCAACGAATTATTCCCCAAAATATGAGTTTTTATAGAGCATATGTTAATGGTTATCACTGGATTAAAAATAAATTCAACGAAAATGAAACTAGAAACTTAGGTTATTATTCACCGTTACAAACTTCACTAGCATCATATTTTAGAGGCAGTGTAATTGATTATTTAAAAGATAATAAAAATAAAGATATAATTAAAGAACACAATGAGTATTTTAATTTGAAGAAAAATAATATTAAAAATTATATAATTAAAGTTGCAAGTGAAAATAGTACTTTAACAGGAGGTTATGTTGAATTTCTAATTTTAAGTATAATTAATAAAATACCAATAATAGTTTATAACGATAACAATGATATTATTAAAGTTTTTGATTCTGGTAAGGTTAATAATAAATTAAATAAATTAAACCAAAAAGAAGTCATAAATATAAGATTAACTTACTTATCTAATCAACATCCTACTGATATGAAACAACCACCATTTTCAATAGAAACTTTTTATTTTAATTAAAAAAATATATAAATATATATTATTATGGACTTTAAAAAAAAGTACTTAAAATATAAAAATAAGTATCTAAAATTAAAAAATATACAATTAGGTGGTTTACATTGTCCCCCAGAAGCAGAACAAGGTCTGCAACATGAAGCTATAAAAACTGAATTAATTGATGTTGCATTTGATACATTCATATACAATGGTATTGAACTTGAAAACAAATGTTATGCATGTCAAATTAGATTTGGAAATTTAAAGGTTTTTCCTTGTTGTCATAGAATATGTAGTGGTTGTTTACCCCGTTTAGAAAGAATGCACCTTGTTTGTCCGGCGAAATGTGTGGTACAGGGTTTGTTTAGATTAGTTGGAAATTCTTGGATTCCAGTACAAGGCTATCAACCTCCACCTCCTCTTACAGAAGAAGAAAGATTAGCTGAAGAAGCAAGATTAGCTGAAGAAGAAGCAAGATTAGCTGAAGAAGCAAGATTAGCTGAACAAGCAAGACTAGCTGAAGAAGCAAGATTAGCTCGAGAAGAAAGATTAGTTAGAGAAGCAAGATTAGCTGAAGAAGCAAGATTAGCTGAACAAGCAAGACTAGCTGAAGAAGCAAGATTAGCTCGAGAAGAAGGATTAGTTAGAGAAGCAAGATTTGCTGAAGAACTAGCTGAAGAAGCAAGATTAGCTGGGGAAGCGAGACAGTATGGTATTATAGCAACCGATCTACAAGGGAATGAAATAACGACCGATGAAGAATTTGTTAGATTGAGGAGAGAAGATATGGTGATTTTTACGACACCGGACCGTCGTAAAGTATATACGTTTCTAGAAGCGATAGATTTAATGAATTTTTACAGGGGGAGATGAAATAATGAGCCGTGAAGAATTTGATAGATTAATGGGAGAAAATATGGTGAATTTTACGACACCGAACCGTAATTTAGCATTTACACCTGTAGAATTAGAGATGGTTATTGGGACATTTAATTATGAACGTTTTATAGAAAATTATTTAATTGGAAGATAATTGTGAACATTTTATATAAAATTTATATCGCTAGTTATTATATATTTAATTTAAATACCTATAGTATAGTTTTTGAATTATTAATAATTAGTTAAAAAGATAAAATTTAATTATTCATTTATTATATAAATAAATGAATAAGAATAATATTTTATTTGAATTACTTAAAAAACAGTTATCAAATATACCGGAGAATAATAAACTAACTTATAAAGATCTGGCAAGAATTTTAAGATATATAGATACAAGTATTTTTCAAACACAATGTACATTATGGACAGGAAATATATCAGATAAAATATATTTTTGTTTTAAATATAATAAAGTCTGTCTACGAAGATTGTTATATATAAATTTTATAGGTAACATCAATGATGATGAAGAAATAATAGTAACTTGTAAGAATAGTGAAAGTTGTTGTAATATTGGTCACTTTAAAAAAACAAGTATTAAAATTTTAGAAGAAGAGAAAATAATTCAAAATAATAAAGATTTTATAATAAATTTTGATTAATTAATATATATTAATTTATATATATTAATTAATATATATAAATGTCATCAAAACCTAGTGGTGGATTTCCTCCTATTTATGAGTGTAAGTTTGATAAAGATATTGCTGAAAATGCAGAAAAAAATCTAAACAAAATAAGAGAATTTTCTCAGATTAAAAAAACGATATCTGTAAGAGATATTATGAAAATGAAACAAGAAAATGTTTCAAAAGATTTAATAAATAGTTAAGTTTTATTTTATATATTTATATTATATAAAATAATTATTTTTCAAGAAAATTCAACACCTGATATTGAACTTGTTAAAGATTCTCTTGAATATTATGATAAAAATACTGAAAAATATAAAAAAAAATTAGATGAAATTACTTATGTTAAATTTAAACAAACTAACAATGATCATGAACATAACTATATTTATTTATACAATGAAGACAAAAAAGAATTATATAAATCTAAGTATGAATACATTGGTTTATACGAACCTCAAATAAATATTTGGACATGGGCTTGGGCTGTACCAACTTTCTCTAAAAAAAATACTGTTATTATTAGAAAACTTCTTATGTACGGCACAGAATTAGATCCATCTTCTCATTTCTTAAAATCAGAACTTATAACATCGCGTTTTAGAATAAATAACCAAGTTCAGCTAGATATACATGCATCTATTGCATCTTATTTAGCTAAAAAACCGTATGTTTTAAGAATGAAACAATATAAAAATCCATTAATAGAAGATGATTTAATAAATATAAAAATACCACAATATTTTAGAGAAAATAGTGAAGAAAATAATGTAGAAGAATATACTGAATATTATATATTCTTATTAGACGAAATTTAATATTAAATATCTATTAAACATATGGAATATATTCATAATCCAAATTTTTATCTATTATAACTTCATATTCTTCATTTCCTAATTGAGAGACTTTTACTTTATCACCTGAATATAACTCTCTCTTATAATTGTCTAAATAGAACTTAATATTTTCATCTTTACTAGTTGAAGTAACATAATATTCGTATTGTGTTGAACTCCGATATTTCTGTCTTCCCATTAATGTTAAAAATTTATAATCAGTAGATGTTAAATTTTTAAGATATCCCATTTTTCTAAATGTTCCTGGCATACCACGTGTGTAAAGTCCAAAATCATTCGGATATACTAATTGTGGAGGAACCATGTAATCATCTCTCTTAAATGGTGGTGTTAATTCATCATTTAATGCTCTGTAATCATATTCGCGTAGTCTACGACCAACTGGAGGTGCTGGTGGCGGAGGAGATGTTTGAACTAGTATAGATGGAGTTGGTTGTTGTGATGTTTGAGGTGCTTGAGTATTAATAGCTGTTTGTGTTTGACTTAACATATATTGAGTTTTATAATAATCATAAACGAAAAAAGATACTGCAATCACTATAATTATTATATAGAACATCTTATTACTAGTTGCATTTCCACCATATTGAATTAATTGGTTTAACTGTTTTAACATTATAAATTAATATTAGATAATAATATTAAAGATAATATAAATTAATATTTGATAATAATATTAAAGATAATAATATTTAATTTATATTATGGTTAAAATAGGTATTCTAGATATTCATCAAGGTTATGATGAAGTAGAATGGTTTGTAACAACATTTGATTATGGTTTTATTAGAGAAAATGTTAGAGAAAATTATAGCGAAATTAATATAAATAGTATAGAAGAATTGATGGTTAATATTAATAATTATTTAAAACCAAATGAAACAACTGTTTTGAATATTACTGATCTATATTATAACGATAAATATGTTATTCAGGCAATTTATAGTTTGTGTAATGATGATAAATCACCAACTTTTAATAAACTTGCATCACAATTAACTAAAAATATTAATGTTAGCAGTAATATGATATTATTTAAACGTGATATAACAGACCAACATCATAGATATTTAAATTTTACATTTGATGATCTAGCTGATATTATTAAAGATACTTTTATACATAATGGATTAATTATTAAACCAGATAAAACTATTATTGATTATTTGTATATTAATGATATTTTGGAAGGTAGAGTAGAAGAATATACTTTTAAAAACATAAGATATTATGAATATAAATATATAGATTATACAATAACATTTTATTGTGATATATCAGCAGACAGAACAGAAAATAATTTAAACGTTATTGCATCAACTATTTATGGAGAACAAATATATGGTGAAGTTTATTTAACATTAACTACTACACGTGAAGATTATTTACAAAATTTAAATTTTACTAGAGAGTTCTTAAATAAACTATTTATGATACATGCAACCGGTAATAAAGATTTTGATCTACAAAAATATGCAGTAAAACCTATTGAAACAACTGATGATATAAATAATTATGGATTTCCAGCTATAACTTATTCTCCTAATTTCTTTAAAGTTGTATCTGATGAATATGATATAATTAAAAATAAAGATATTGTTGTTAACCCTTTTAATTTCAAGAAAATATTAAATGATATAGTTTAGATTAATAATAAATTTTACTTATTTAATAATATAATGGATATGGGTATTTCAAATATGGGTGGTAATATGGAAGGTACCCCTATATCAGTAATAAGAAACGATGTTAGAAGTGATGTTAGAAATGATGTTATAAATGATAGCTTACAACAACCAACAGATAAAATAAATAGAATAAAGAAAATAGTTAGTAAAATAAACAAAGAAGATGTTGAAGAGAAAAAACAGAAAAAAATAAAAATACCTGAAACTGATACAGATACAGAAGAAA